>Ga0307506_10000105_pt1 | contig 33792 bp, 32 predicted proteins | sample 25_S_MG_FD_202175 | JGI IMG/M metagenome (GOLD analysis project Ga0307506, IMG submission 202175) | Soil microbial communities from Populus trichocarpa stands in riparian zone in the Pacific Northwest, United States - 25_S | ecosystem: Environmental > Terrestrial > Soil > Riparian zone > Trees... | reverse complement strand
CGTCCATCACGGTAGCAAGGTGTCGGAGGGCTCGCTGACTTGTATCCACCGTGACGATCTGGTCGGTTTCCACCCAATGAGGTTCAGGCTGCCAGTCGGCATCGGCCAGGCGCAGATCACCGGGCACCAACGCCACCCTCCATTTGAAGCTGCGGCGCTCCGTGGTGGTGATCGGGCAGATGATCACCGTGCCGAAGTCCGACCGATTCAACGCATCCGTGGAGACAACCAGGCACGGCCGCACACCCTTCTGCTCCCTGCCCTTCTTGGGATTGAGATCAAACAGCCAGATCTCGCCGCGCAACGGTTTTGGCATCTCGAGCAAGCTCACGATTCCGAGCTGCCGGCAAACCCGCCCAGAAGCGACTCTCGTTCTTCCCGGTCCTCGGCGGTGACGTCTGCAGCCGCCTCGTTGAACATCTTGAGAAGCTCAAGCTCCCGCTCGCGCGCCCTCTCTCGTTCGATGAGACGGCGGACAAATCCTGCCTTATTCTTGCTGCTCCCAGCGCGGCGCTCCAACCAGGCATCGGTATCACCGGCGATACGGACGCTGATCTGGCGGTCTCTGGCGGTGTCTGGCATCAAGGATCCTCCTGACACTCAGAATGATACCGAGACGAATGTCAGACGGCAAGTTACTCCGCCGCCGCACCGCCTTCGGCCAAGCAGGCGCTAGGCGGTACGCATGTTCATGTCACGCTTCCGGCTCCGCACGCACTTGACTCTTTAAGGGGCTTCCTCATCTGATCCAGCCTGGTCCTTTGCCCTGGCAGTCGCCTTCGGCCGAGCCACCGGCGTCGCAGAGCCGGTTTTTGTCTGCATTCGGAAGAATGGAGGGAGAAAGGCATGGAATCCAGGTCTTTGCTCAAAATCATCGTCACCGCGGGTCTCGTGGTGACCGGCGTGGCCGCCGCCTGGCGCGTCCGCGCCGACCACGGCACCCTGCCGAACCGGATCCCCGAGCCGGCACCGTACAACACCGCCGAAGCCCAATTCCATCCACCGCCCTATGAAGCGGACTGGAACGGCCCCAACAACCCCGGCGTCTGCGACACGTGCCACACCCGCATCTTCAACGAGTGGAACGGCTCGATGATGTCCAACGCGTGGCGCGATCCGGGCTGGCGCGGCGCCTTCCTCCTCATCGCCCGGCTGACCGCGACCGACGGCAACTGCGACACCCCCAATCCGCCGGACGGCACCGCCCGCTCCGCCATCAATCCGTTCGCCGACGCCGGCTGCTCGTCCACCTTCAACCTCGGCGCCGCCTCCCATACCACCACCGGCTCCGGCTCCCTGCTCGACGACTTCTGCGCCCGCTGTCACATGCCGGCCAACTACGTGGACAACGTGCCCCTGGCCAACGTCACCACCGATTCCCCGTCCGGCGTCGAGCACGGCCTGGTCAATCCAAGCTTCGATCCCACCTCGGCCAACGGCACGAGCCTGGCCTTCGCCACCCTGTCGAGCCAGCTCCGCAACACCGAGCCCGGCAAGCGCGGCGTCTTCTGCGAGGCCTGCCACACCTCCACCGAGACCCGCTATACGCCGTACCACAACTACCAGAAGTCGGGGACCGAATACACCGCCGCCCTGGGCACCACCGGGCGCGCCAGCCTGCTCACCACCCCCGACATGCTGAACGTGGCCGACCCGGCGAGCGGCAACCTCGGCTACGCCGCCGGCGCCGGCTCCTACCGCCTGTCGCCGCACGCCATCGCCACGCCCGAGCGCTTCGGCCCCCTCTCCTGGGCCGACTACACCGCGACTCTCGACCCCTACGTGAGCGACGTCTTCAACACCAACGTCAACTACCAGCAGGGAAACTTCTCGGGCAAGCACGACGGCTACCGGCAGGCCACCTTCGAGCGCTCCGAATTCTGCGCCGCCTGCCACGACGTGACCAACCCGCTGACCATCAAGAACACCCAGGGACGCTGGGTGGGCGGCTTCCCGATCGAGCGCACCTACACCGAGTGGCGCACCAGCCGCTACGCCGACCGCCCGGGCAACGCCAACTTCGATCCGGTCTACAAGCGCGACTGCCAGACCTGCCACATGCAGCAGGACTACGGCCAGCCCGGCACCGCCCAGACCCTGGTGGCCGGCGGCTCTCCGGTGGCGCCGCTCTCCGACCACGTCTGCGACAGCGGCCCCATCCGGCCGGCTTTCTACTCCCACCACTTCATCGGCGGCAACGCCTTCGTCCCTCGCTTGCTCGGGCAGAGCGTCGACGGCTCCGGCAACGTGCAGCCCTACCCGGAGCTGTCCAACCTCAGCTACTCGTCGGCGGACGAGAACAGCCCCTACCACTACGCGGTCTGGCAGAACGTCACCAACCGCGGCCCGGCGGCGCAGCACGCCCGCCTGGCCTGGGACCGCCTGCGCAACGTCCTCGACCTCCAGCTCTCCGGCCCGGTGAGCGCGTCGGCCGGCACCACCCAGCCGGTCGCCGTCGCGGTGAGCAACACCGGCAGCGGCCACGACTTCCCCACCGGCTTCCCGGAAGGGCGCGCCGCCTGGATCGCCGTGCGCGCCTGGGACCTCGCCACCGGCAACGAGCTGCAGATCCATGATTCGTTCTGGAACCGCGACTCCCTGGGCGTCGGCTACCTCACGTCCGGCAGCCAGGTGGACCCCAACTACGCCGGCTGCAACTGGACCATTCCCGGCGGCTCGCCCGACCCGTACGCTTACCAGCTCAAGGCCGTGGCCTCGCTGGGCAACGGCTGCCCGACCCTGGACCTCCCCTATGCGACGCCGCTCAACATGGTGGTCAACGCGCAGGGCCTGCCCACCGACGCCGGCGGCACGCCGATCGACCGCAACAATCCGCTCGGCCTGCCGCGCTACACCGACAACGACGGCGACGGCGATACGTTCGACGACAGCTTCCTCGTCGACTCCCGCCTGCGCCCGCTCCCCCACGCCGGCGCCACGGCGAGCCTCAACCGCTACTCCGTGATCATCCCGGCCGGCATCACCGGGCCGGTGGCGGTGACGGCGGCGGTCTATTACCAGTCCTTCGAGGCCATCGTGGCCCGCAAGTTCCTCGGCAACCTCACCGACACCGACGGCGACCTCACGCTCGAGCCGTGTACCCTCAAGGGCGCCTGCGACGGCCGCACGCCCACCGTCGAGCCCGCCGCCGTCGAAGGAGCGCCGCCGGTGCCCATGGAAGTGAAGAGCTGGGTGATCGACATCACCGGCGCGGCGGACACCACGGCGCCCACCGCCACTTTCTATCCGGCCAACGCCGCCACCGAGGTCTACCAGGACGCCGTGGTCAAGGTCCACTTCTCCGAGCCGGTCACCGGCATCGACGCCAACACCTTCACGCTCGTCGATGCCAACGGCCTGTCCGTGCCGGCCTTCGTCGATCAGATCGGCGACCGCACCTGGGCGCTGTTCCCGCACAGCATCTTCCTCAACAGCCGGGCGACCTATACCGCCCGCGTCGCGGCGCCGATCTGCGACTTCAACAACAACTGCGCCAGCCAGGACATCACCTGGAGCTTCACCACCACGCGCACCACCGGCACCGGCAACACCTCCGTGCCGCTGGGCTTCCCGGCCAACGGCGGCGGCAATCCGGCGCCGACGGTCACCGCGGTCAACCCGGCGAACGGCGCCACCGGCGTCGCCGCCACGGCCAACGTGGTGGTCACCTTCTCGGAGCCGGTGACCAACGTCAACGCCACCACCTTCCTGCTCAACCAGGCGGGCGGCACCGGCAAGAGCTGCAACACCCTGGGCTCCTCGATCGCCGGCACGCTCACCGCCAACGGCACCGGCAGCGTCTGGACCTTCGATCCGAGCCCGACGCTGCTCAGCCGGACGCTCTACTGCGTGCGCGTCACCACCGGCGTCAAGGACCTCACCAACCAACCCCTGGCGGCGCCCTTCAACAGCTCGTTCAAGACGAATTAACGGGAAAATGGCACACCGCCGCAACCTCTTGATCACCCTGGGCCTCCTCGCCGCCGGCGGGGCGGCCCTCTGGGCCTCTCTCGGCCCCCCGCGGGGGGTCACTCTCGCCTACGTGGCGGACGCCGGCGACAACTGCGTCCAGGTGATCGATCTGGCGACCGGCGCCACCCTGCGCCGCATCCATGCCGGAGCCACGCCGTGGCGTCTCGCCGTCGCTCCGGACCGCAAGACGCTCTGGGTGCAGCACTGGGCGAGCGCCACCACCGCCGTGGTCGACCTCGAAGACCACGAGATCGTGCGCATCCTGCCGTTCCGCGGCCCCGGCGCCTTCGACGCCGCGGGCGCCAGCTTCCTCACCTTCAGTTGGCCGGGCTCGGCCCTGCACACCGTCGACGCCCGCACCTTCCAGACCACCGGCGAAAAGGTCACCGAGATCCCCCAGGTCTATGATCTGGCCGTCGATCCCGACGGCCGGCGCCTGCACCTGGTGCAGTTCGATCCCATGGCGCAGGGGCCGCGCCCGCGCTACGCCTACGCCCTCACCTACCCCTACCGCGGCGCGCAGCCCGAGCCGCTCTCACGCCCCACCGGCCACAGCCCGGCCGCCGTGCGGGCGCTGCGCAGCGGCCCGTTCCTGCTCACCGCCGACCGCGGCACGAACGGCCTCAGCCTGCTCAACGACAACGGCGACGGGCGCGCCATTCCGGCCTGCGCGGCGCCGCAGGCGATCGTCCTCTCCGCAGACGAGACCCGCATGGCCGTCCTCTGCTGGGCGGGCGAAGGCGCCCGCCGCAGCCGCGCCGTCCTCTACCGCACCGACTTCACGGCCCGCCCCTGGCCGGCCTTCGTCCAGACCGCCGCCGCGGACTTCGACGGTGGCCTGGTGGCGGGCACCTTCTCCCCCGACGGCACCTGTCTCTACCTGGTCGACCGCACCGGCAACCGCCTCCTCGAAGCCGACGCCGCCACCCTCGCCGTGCGCCGCGCGCTCGCCACCGGCGACGTGCCGGTCGACGTCGCCGTGGTGGCGGTGACGGAGGCCGTCCGCGACCGCGCCGCCGCCGAGGGCCGGGCGCGGCAGACCGTGCGCGCCATACTGACCCGAATGCTCAACCGGATGCCCGCCGGCTCCCCGCCGTTCACCGGCCTGTCGTGGACCGAGGTCACCGACGACGGCCGCCGCCTGCGCGCCGCCTTCCGGGTGCCCGACCGCCTGCGCGCCGAGTCGGCGGACGGCGCCCTCCGCCTCTCCCAGGGCGGCCACAGCATCTCCGTGGCCGCGGACGGCCGCTACTGGGTGACGCCGCGCCAGGAGATCCTCTCGCTCCTCTGGGGGCTCGCCGCCGTGCCGGTGGACGACGCCATCCGCCTCCTCGCCGGCGACGTACCCGGCAGCCCGTTCCTGCGCGGCGGCCTGGCCGTCGACGCGGTGAGCGAGGTGGAAGAGGCCGGCGACCGCTTTCTCGTGATCGGCGCCCTGCGCAAGGACGAGAAGGTCTCCCAGCTCTGGATCGACACCGAGACCGCGCGCCCGCTCCGCCTCCGCGAAGCCTTCCCGGTCTTCTCGGCCGGCGGCCACGGCGCGCCGGAAGGCTTCGGAGGGATGCTCGAAACCAGATTCCACGAGCCGCGCGAGATCGCCCCCGGCCTGCGCATGCCGACGCTCCTGGAGCGCCTGATGGACGGCCGCACCGTGCAGCGCGTCCGCCTGGAAGAGCTGACGGTCGATCCCGCTCTCGCGCCCGAGCTCTTCGACGCCGCCCGCCTCGGCGGCGCCCGGCCCGGCGCGGATCTCTTCCATCCCGCGCCCGGCGCCATGCAAGCCGCGCCGTATCTCCAGCGGCCGGACGATCCCCATCCCGCCTACACCAGCAACCCGCCCACCTCCGGCCCGCGCCTCCCGTACCTGGCGGACTGGGGACCGCACGCCCTGCCGGTCCCGCTGGAGCTCCAGGCGCACAACCTGGAGCACGGCGGCATCCTCCTCCAGTACAACTGCCCCCAGGGCTGCCCGGACGTCGCCGCCCGGCTCGACGCCCTGGCGCGGAGCCACGACCTCGTCCTCTCCGCGCCCTACCCCTTCATGGCGCCCGGGATCGCCCTCACCGCCTGGGGGCACCTGGAAATCCTCGAGCGCTACGACGAAGCCGCCATCCTCCGCTTCATCGGCGCCTGGGCCGGCATCGATCATCACGAGCCGGCGGGGAGCAGGCCGCGCGGCGAGCCCTGACCGCGGCGGGGCTCACGTGTCACCGCGCTCCGCCAGCTCGATATCGGTCTTCGAGAAGTCGTTCCCCTTGAAGAGAAGCGGCTCCCCCGAGGAGCGCGAGAGGGCGTAGCTGCAACAGTCGCCCAGGTTCAAAGCGGCGGGATGATAGCCCTTCCCATACTTCTCGTAGGCCGCCCTGGCCAGAAGGGCTTGGTCTGCCTCGAAGCTCACAATCGTGACGCCCGCTGAATGAAGGAGCAGATCGAGCTCACGGGTGCCGGCAGCTCCTTTGCGCGAGAGGATCACAATGGCGGCTTCGAGCGCAGAGAAGGCGCTCACCAGTCGCTTGGGGTCTGCGGCGATGGCTCGCGAGAAGTCTGCTGCCTCCGGCTCTCCGAGGAGAATCGCCAGGAGGGCTGAGGTGTCGATCACCATCAGCGGAAGACTCCCTTCTCGTCGTAGCCCAGGATCTCGTCGGCATCACGTACGTCGAGATCCGGCAGGGAGCTGCAACGCCGGCTGATCGCCAGCAGAGCTTCCGTCAGATCGGGAGCGGTTCGCCGGCCTTTGAGCCGCTCCAGGCGCTCCTCCAGGGAATGAATCACCGCGTCGGTGAGACTTTCTCCGGCCTCCGTCGCCACCAGCCGAGCCAGCTTTTCCGCCTTGTCGTTCTTGATGCTGATCCCCATCGGGCACCTCGCGTTCTAGAATCTCCAGCCTATTCTAGAATCCCCCGCTTGAAAGCAGCAAGCCGTCCCCGCACGCCCCCTTCCCCAGGCGGCACCTCATACGCCTTCCAGAAAATCCTCAAAACAAGCCCGCAGGAAATCCCGGGTCCATGGGTTCCAGGGGTACGCAGTCGCTGGACCGATCGCTGTACGGATCGCCGTACGGATCAGGCAGGCCCAAACTCCGGACCGCAGGGAACGGGTCCGCACAGACCGCCGCTCGACGGCGAGGAGGCTGTATGAAAATACGTGCTCTGCTGCTGCTTTCCCTGGCCGCTTCTCTGGCTCCCCTGGCCACGGCCGCCTCCGCCGTCGCCGCCTCGTCGGAAGCCCCGGTGGGGTTTGGCAACGCGACCAACGGCCTGGTCACGCAGGCGCAGCTCGATCTCGACCTCGCGACCTTCGAATCGCGCGAGGGGATCGCCGACGGCCTCGGCCCGGTGTACAACGCGCAGGCCTGCGCCGAGTGCCACCAGAACTCGGTGACCGGCGGCAACAGCCAGGTCTCCGTGATCCGGGTGGGCCGCTACAATGGCAGGGTCTACCAGGACCCTCCCGGCGGCTCGCTGATCCAGGACCGCGCCATCGATCCGTCCCTCCAAGAAAAGGTTTCTAATCTGGACAACGTGCGCACGCTCCGCATGTCGCTGAGCATTCTCGGCGACGGCTTCATAGAAGCGGTGGCCGACAGCACCTTCGAGATGATCCGGGCCAATCAGCCGCCGAGCATGAAGGGTACGATCATCCGCGTGCCGGTCCTCGAAGCGCCGGGCACGACGCGGATCGGCCGCTTCGGCTGGAAGAATCAGCACGCCAGCCTGCTCTCCTTCTCGGCCGACGCCTATCTGAACGAAATGGGCATCACCAGCCCTCTCCAGCCGGTGGAGAACACCGCCAACGGCGTCTCCGTCGCCCCCTATGACACCGTGCCCGATCCGGAGGAGCCGGCGACGGCCTCCGAGCCGTTCGGCGAGGACGTCGAGATCTTCGCCCGCTTCATGCGCTCCACCCAGGCCCCGGCGCCCGACGCCGCCCTGGCCCAGACCGCCGCGGCGCAGAGCGGCCTCCAGATCTTCCGCCAGATCGGCTGCCACAACTGCCACACCGAGACCCTCACCACCGCCCCGGCCGGAACCGCCCTCAACGGCGGCACCTTCGTCGTCCCGCCGGCCCTGGGCGACAAGGTTTTCCATCCCTACAGCGACTTCCTGCTGCACGACGTCGGCACCGGCGACGGCATCGTGCAAAACGGCGGCCCCGACACACGGATGAAGCTCCGCACCCCGCCCCTCTGGGGCCTGCGCACCCGCTCCCGCCTCATGCACGACGGCGCGAGCCTGACCCGCTTCGACGCCATCCTCCGCCACGACCGCGAAGCGCGCTCCGTCGTGCAGGCCTATCTGCGACTGAATCAGCAGCAGAGGGATTCGCTGATGGCGTTTCTCGGCTCGCTGTAGGAAAGGCGACCCTCACCCCCGGCCCGGTGCCGCCGGGGGCCGTGCTTCACTCCCACCAACTCTCGACCTTGAGACCCTCGATCCTGGCAAAGTGCTTCACGTTCCGAGTGACCGCCGTGAGGTGATGGATGAAGGCGGTGGCTCCGATCAGGACATCCTCCAGTCCGATCGGTGCTCCGCGCGACTCCAGGAGGGCCAGCAAATCGCCAGCCTTCTCGGCCTCAACGGTCCCCAAAGGAAGGATGTTGACCCGCGGCAACACTTCTCGCGAGATTCTTTCCCACAGCGCGTCACCTTGAGGATGCCTGGCGGCCCCATAGCGAAGCTCGGTGACCGAGATCGAAGAGGTCAGGAGAGATTCGGATGGGACCCTGCCCATCCGTTCGAGGACTCGCTCGTTCGGCCGTTTCCGCAGGAGCTCAGAAAGGACGTTGGTATCCAGGAGATAGCCGTTCAACGGGTATCTCTCTCCTGCATGACACGCGGGATGTGCCGGTGGCGGGCTTCCACGATTTCGTCGATCGCGGAGAAGAAGGGATCGTCGTCCTCGAGCCAACCCCGGACATTCGCCAGATGGCCGGTCTCTTCAGGACCTACCGGAACCAGTTTGGCGACAGGCCTTCCCTCCTCGACCAGGAGGAAGATCTCCCCCTCGTGGGTGACCCTCTCGACGAGATCCGAGAGATGCTGTTGCGCTTCCGCGATACTGAATCGGGTCATCGTAGCCTCCGCACGCTCATCATACTCCCAATGCTACAGCCCCCCTTCTCCTACCCCCGCTTCCTCTCCTGCCGCTGCCCGAACAGCAGCTTCTGCTCCAGCCGGCCGCGCTGGGCGGCGTAGAAGGCTTGCAGGAAATCGAGCGGGCGGGCTCTCTGGCTTGCCGGCCAGCCGATCTTCTTCTGGATGCGCGCGGCGACGTCTTCGAGGGTGCCGGGTTGCAGGATGTTCTGATCGAAACGGCGCAGCAGGTCTTCGAGGACCTGGAGCTCGTGAATGCCGTAGATGTCGAGCTGCTCGCGGGTGAAGGTGTAGGCCGGCACGGCCGGCAAGGGGGGAGGAGACCCCTGGCGGCGCAGGAAGGGGGACGGGGGCTCGGGCTCCGCCAGGTCGCGCAGAAGGAGCGGCACGGGCGCCTGTACGACGAGGGTGCCGGCCACCAGGTCGCCGCAGCGCAGGCGGTCTTTGTTGCAGAGGGGGAGGGCCGCGAAGACGAAGAGCCAGCCGCTGGCGAGATAGCCGGCCCAGGCCGGCAGGCCGGAGAGCATGGCTTGCGGCGCGAGCAGGGCGAGCAGGGGCAGGAAGATCTCCACGTCGCGCGTCAGGTTGCGCGCGAAGACGGCCTCGGCGGTCAGCGGGCCGCCGTCCCGCGAGATGACGCGCAGGCCGGTGGAGCGCTTGCCGATCGTCACGCCGCGGTGATTGATCTCCCAGTAGATGAAATAGAAGTTCCACAGCAGGAAGCTCGCCAGGAGCGCCAGCCCCTGGCCGAGGGCGGCGGCGCCGGAGGGCAAGGCCAGGAAGGCGAGCAGCCAGACCGCCAGAGTGCCCGCGGAGATGATCAGGAGATCGATCGCGAAGGCCTTGATGCGGTCTCCCGCCGGCGCCACCCGGAACGGCAGGGTGATCCCCTCCGGCGTGCGCACCGGATGAATCCGCGGCTCACCACCGATCCGGATCGATCGCTCCACGGTCACGCCCCACGAAAAGAAAGTAAATCGTCCACAGGGTCAGGGTGCCGCCGGCGACGAGCCAGCGCACGGACAGGCTGTGCACCCGCTGCCGGAAGATGCCTTCGATCAAACCCGCGATCAGGAACATGGCCACGGCGCCGATGATCAGCACCGAGGCGCGGCGTCCGCGCCGGGCCAGGTTGCGCAGGCGCGTGTGCGGCCCGGGGAAGATCAGGGCCGTGCCGAGCACCAGGCCGGCCGCGCCGCACAGGCAGACGGCGGTCAGCTCGGTGACGCCGTGGGGCAGGATCCAGGCCCAGAATTCCAGCCCCAGGCCCCGTCTCTGGTAAAGCGCCGCCATGGCGCCGAGCGTCAGGCCGTTGGTGAACAGCAGGTAGAGCACCGGCAGGCCGCCGGCGAATCCCAGCGCGAAGCAGAGGATGCCGATCTTGGCGTTGTGGGTGAACAGGAAGGTGGCGAAGAGGCCGAGCAGCGAGCCGCTCGTCGCGCCATTGTCGTAGAGGACCTGGCGCAGCTCTTCGGTGGAAGCCGCGGGATCGCGCCCCTGGGCCGCCTCTTCGTCCACCAGGCTGTAGTAGCGCTCCGGGTCCGTCCAGGTCAGCCGCCAGCCGGTGAGGATGCCGAGGCCGAAGAGGAGGACGGCGGCGGCGAGGAAGAGGGCGTGCGCGCGCACCGCCGCCGGGAAACGGCGGCGGAAGAAGCCGAGGAAGGTCTCGCCGGCGCCCGCCTTGGTGCCGTAGACGCAGAGGTAGGCGCGGCCCACCAGGGCGGTCAGATATTCGAGGAGGCTGCGGTCGAGGCTGATCGCCTGCGCCACGGAGAGGGAGCCGACGGCGGTGCGGTAGAGGCTCGGCAGGCGCTCCAGCTCGTCGGCGCTCAAGCTGCGCAGGCCGCCCTTCTCCACCTGGGCCACCAGGGTCTCGAGCTCCTTCCAGGCCGCCTCGCGCTCGCGGCGGAACTGGGCCGACTTCAGGGTCATCTCGCCTTGCATCATGCTCAGATCCTCTCCCGTCGCTTGATCTCCAGATAGGCGTTGATCAGGCGCGGCGTCACCTCGCCGGGCACGGCGTCGATCGGCTGGATGCCATGGAGCTGCAAGCGCCGCAGCACGACCTCGCGGTCGCGCAGCAGGGTGCCGGCGACGACGGCGCGGTTGAGGTCCACCAGGCCGCCCGGGGACCGGCCGGCGGTGGCGGCGAGGCCGGGGTCCTGGAGGGCGACGAAGACGACGGCGTGGCGGCGCGCCAGGCGGCCCAGGTTCTCCACCATCAGCTCGGCGGTGACGGTGTCGACGAAATCGGTGAGCACCACCACCAGGGAGCGCCGGGTGAGGCGCTGCGCCAGGGCGGTGAGGCCGAGGGTGAAGTTGGTTTCGAGCTCCGAGGTGTCGATCCGCCCGGCGCGCCGGGCCAGCACGCTGAAGGCGGCGAGACCGGCCAGCGGCTCGACGAAGAGGCCGACGCGGGAGTCGAAGGTGATCCAGCCGACGCGGTCGCCGGCGCGGAGCGAGATGTAGGAGAGGAGGAGCGCCGTGGTCACCGCGTGGTCGAGCTTGGGGATGCCCGCCACCGGCTCGCTCATCAGCCGGCCGGTGTCGAGGGCGAGGACGATCTGGTGGTTGCGCTCGGCGCGGAATTGGCGCGAGACGAGCTTCTTGTGGCGCGCCGTGGCCTTCCAGTCGATCGAGCGCGTGTCGTCTCCCTGCACGTGCTCGCGCAGGGAGTAGAGCTCGGTGCCGTCGCCGGTGTAGCGCTCGATCTTGAGGCCGGCCCGGAAGGTGCGGTCGTCGGCGAAACGCAGGGCGGTGCGGTGGACCGGCCCGAGGTTGGGCACCACCGCCGCCTCGCGGCCGAGGTCGACGGTGACCACGGCGGCCAGGAGGCCGAGGGGGCCGCGGTAGCGGATCCAGGCGCGCTCGACGGTGACCAGGCCGCGGCGGGTGGGGAGCAGGCGGAACACCAGCTCGGTCCCGGCGCGCGCGGCGCGGATCGACTGCGCCGGCTGCGGCAGCAGGCGGTCCGAGAGATCGAGGGCGACGAGCGCCGCCACCGGCCGGTCGGAAGGGATGTGGACGGTGAGCCGCGCCTCACCGCCCTCGCCGATCGGCAGGGTCGCGGGCACGGCGGCGAGGGCCGCGACCTGGGAGCGCCGCGGCGCGAGGAGCGCGTCGGTCGCCAGGAGGAGGACGAAGACGGCGAGCGAGACCGGCCAGAACGGCCACAGGCGCGGATGCACGAGCGTCGGCAGCAGGGCGACCGGCAGGCCGCCGGCCGCCAACGCGATCGCTCGCCAGGTCGGTCTCATCGCGTGTCCTGAGGCCGTGCGCTCACCGCGGCGCCGGTATCTGGGTGAGGATCTGGTCCAGCACCGCGTCGGTCCCGATGCCGTCGACCTCGGCCGCGGGGGAGAGGAGGATGCGGTGGCGCAGGATCGGCTTCCACAGCCGCTTGACGTCGTCCGGGATCACGAAGTCGCGGCCGTCGAGGACGGCGGCGGCGCGCGCGGCGGCGGCCAGCATGTTGGCCGCCCGCGGGCTGGCGCCATAGCGCAGCACCGGATGGTTGCGCGTCGCGCGCACCAGGTCGACCACGTAGTCGACCATCTCGTCGGCGAGGCGCAGGCCGGCGACCAGCCCGCGCGCCGCGAGGAGGAGCGGCAGGTCGCAGAGCGGCTTGACGCCGAGCTTCACGAGGTCCGGCATGGTGGTCTGGTGGCCGTGGGCGCGCACCATGGCGCGCTCCTGGTCGCGGTCGGGATAGGTGACGAGGACCTTGAACAGGAAGCGGTCGAGCTGCGCCTCGGGGAGAGGGTAGGTGCCCTCCTGCTCGATGGGGTTCTGCGTCGCCACGACAAGAAAGCCGGCGGAGAGCGGATGGGAGTGGCCGTCGATGGTCACCGTCCTCTCCTGCATGGCTTCGAGGAGCGCCGCCTGGGTCTTGGGCGGCGTGCGGTTGATCTCGTCGGCGAGGAGGATCTCGGTGAAGATCGGCCCGCGGCTCAAGGTGAAGGTGCTGGTCTGGAAGTTGAAGAGGTTGCTGCCGACGACGTCGCCGGGCATGAGGTCGGGGGTGAACTGGATGCGCTTGAGCTCCAGGCGCAGGCTCGCCGCGAAGCTGCGGGCGAGCAGGGTCTTGCCCGTCCCCGGCGGCCCTTCCAGCAGCAGGTGCCCCTCGGACAGCAGGGCGATGAAGAGGAGATCGATCACCTCGTCCTGGCCGATGACGATGCGGCTGATCTGCCGGCGCAGGAGCTCTCCCAGCTCACGGATGCTCGCGATGTCCATCCCGTCCCTCCCCGGTGGTCTGTGGTTCCTGAATCATGTCGCGGCGCCAGCGGTGCAGCGCCCGCGCCAGGCGGACCGCCCGCTCCGCCGAGACGGGTCCGGCGGCGCCCGTCGGCTCGATCCGCCGCGCCAGGCCGCGGATCTGGAGCCGGGAGCCCCGGCTCTGTCCAATGCTCTGAAGGCGCAGGAGGAGCTCCTCCTCCGCCAGGTCGGGCGGCAGAAAGCAGGCCGCGGCGACCGTCCGCACGGTCTGGCGATAGTAGCGCTTGAGGCTCGCCGCGGCGTGCGCCGCCTGCTCTCTGCCGGCGACGCTCAGGAGCTGCGCCGTGTTGTCGATCAGGGTCTCCGTCCCCTCTCCGCTCTCCCGGCGCACGGGCCGCGGCTTGCCGAACCGTCCCATGCCGGCCCACAGGACGACCGCGGCGAGGACGAGCGCTTGCAGGACGGCGAGCACGAGGGGAAAACGCAGCGCCTCCGCCAGGAGCCCCGACGGACGGGCGAGGCCGTGGACGGTCTCGTCGAAGAGGACGCCGCGCGCCTCCAGCCCGCGCACCAGCAGGTCGTAGACGAGCGCCGCGTGGCCGGCTTTCCCCAGCCCATGGTTGGCCAGGAGATCCGGATCGGTGATGAGGAAGAGCACGGGCGCCGCGGAGACCCGGGCCACCAGCAGGCCGCCGCCGCAGACCACCACCGGATCGAGGCCCGGAGCCGGCGTCAGGAGCTGCGCCGGACCGGCGAGGCTGATCTGGTAGGTGGCCGCCGTCCCACCCAGGCGCGCCCGGCACTCGCGGACCGTGCCGTGCCCGCGGCGCTCGATCTTCAGCGCCGCGAGGCCGGCGATCCCCAGCTCGCCCGGCAGGCGCTGGATCTCGGGCAGCGGGCGCAGCTCCACGCGGCCGATCCAGCCGGGCGTCCGCGGGTCGGGCTCCGTGGACCATTTCGGCAGCACCAGGACGAGCGGCGCCTGTTTCGTCGCCGCCTCCTGCCGCAAGCCGAGCAGCCGCCGCACGGCCGCCGGGCTGTCCGCCGCCGGCTCCGCCAGCACGAGAGGCCGGTGCGGCCCCGGCACGCCCTCGCGGAGATGGCGCCGCGACACCACGCCGAGGCCCATTTCCCTCAGCAGCTCGACGAGCGCGCGATGCCCCACCGCGCTATGGCTGAAGGAATTGGCTCTGGAATCCGGCTTCCCCCCGCCGAGGCTCTGGCCGAACGCGGAGAGGAGCGCGCCGAGCACCAGCGAGCCCAGGGCGATGCCGATGATCCAGCCCGCCGCGCGCCGCGAGAATCCGCCCTCCAGCTCGGCGCTTCCCGGCTTCCCCGCGGGCTTCAAGCGGTCCTCCCGGAGACGATCCGCAAGCGCTCCCGGTTCTCCTCATACACCGCCGCTCCCACCGCCGCGCCGCCGAAGAGCGACAGCTCCACCGCGCGCACCATGCCGGCGAACGCCTGCCGGGCCTCCTCCGCCAGCGGCACGAGGCGGAGCAGCTCCCGGCTGGTGGACGACGGCGGCAAGGGCGCCGGCAGGCGGCCGGAGACGAGGCGGATGGCCTGCAAGAGCAGCGCGTGGAGGGCCTCGTCCCAACGCCCCTCCGCGGCCAGCCGCTCGGCGTCGTCGAGCGCCGGCGCCCGCTCGGGCCGCTCCGCTCGCGGTGACCGCGGTGACTGCGGCTGTACCGGCACGGCCAGCTCCGGCACGGCGGCCCGCAGGCGGCGGAGGCGCTGGAACAACGACATCCCGGCCAGGACGATCCCCACGGCCAGGAGGAGGTAGAGCAGCATCTGGGCCACGACGCCGAGCTCCGCCGGAACAGCCGGCAGCCGCACCGGCCCGCCGCCGGCGCCCGGATCGTCCGGAGGCTCGTCACCGCCGCGCGGCGGGCGGATCGGATTCTCCCCGCCGCCCCCGGCCTCCTCGCCGGGCAGGCTGCTCTGGTACCGCGGATCGGCCACGATCTTCCGGGCGCGCTCGCCGACGTCCGGAGAAACGGGCGGCGCGGCCCCCCTCGCCGTCCCCAGACCGGCGAGGAGGGCGAGGAGGGCAAAGAGGGAAAGACCGAGGCAGAGCGCGGCTTTCCGCCGGCCCGGCCGGCGGAAGGCGGCGTCAGTCGAAGACCGACGCGATGTCGCGGACGTCAACCGATTCCTTGACACTGCGTAGCCGGTAGTACATCACAGCGGGGGCCGTGGCGCCCAAACCTCCCACCAGAATACCGAAGATCTGCGCCACCAGTTGAGCCTTTTCGGGGTGGCCCGACGCCCCGAAAATCAGGCCGATGACCATCCCGACCCCGCCATTGATCAGCCCGATGATGAAAATGACGCCGAAGACCGTCCAGCGGTACCCCTCGGTGAGGCTGGCGCTGCGGCGTAGCGCCTCGGCGATGTCCGCCTTCTCCTGGATCGCCACCGGCACCGCCAGCGCCAGCATCGTCGCCGCGATCAGGCCGGGAATGATGCACAGGACGATGCCCGCGACCACGATCAAGCCGCTCAGGATCCCCACGCCGAGGATCGGCAGGATCTTGGCGAGCCCCACCCGCAGGCAGTCGCCCACCGTCGTCTGCCGGCCGCGCAGGTATTCGTACACGCCGTAGGTGATGGCGCCCGCGCCGATCGGCCCCGTCACGAAGCCGAGGAGCAGCGGCACGAAGGCCGCCAGGGGGTTGCTGCCCATCACCACCGTGGCGAGGATCATCGGCAACGAGACCAGGGCCGTGATGGTGACGAAGGCGAGGAAGTTGGCCGTATACGTCGAGAAGGTCTCCCCGAGGACGTCGCCGAACGAGAACGTCCCGGGCAGCACGGGGGGCCCGCCATAGGGCGGGGGCGAAGGGGGCGGCGGGGGCACGGGATAGCCTGGGGGCTGCGGCTCCATGATCGAGACCCTCCTTAAGAAAAAGTGGCGCTGCTCTGTCTGCCTCCATTCTATCCGTGTCCAGCCGCGCGATGTAGAATTCCGCCCCATGTCCGACAAACTGAACCGCCGCGATCTCCTCCTCGCCGGCGCCGCCGGCCTGACCACGGCGAGCCTGGCCGCCGCGGCACCGCGCGCCCTGTTCGCCCAGGCTCCCGCCGTCCTCGCCCCGAAAAGCGTCAAGCCGGCCGTCGTCGCCTCGGCCAACGGCAACGTCTTCAAGAACGGCGGCACCCAGACCTGCGTCGAAATGGCCTTCCAGAGGATCACCCAGGGGAGCGACGTGCTCGACGCCCTGGTCGCCGGCGTCAACCTCCTGGAGCTCGATCCGGAGGAGGACAGCGTCGGCTACGGCGGCCTGCCCAATGCCGAGGGGGTCGTCCAGCTCGATTCCTGCTGCATGCACGGGCCGCGCAAGCAGGCCGGAGGCGTCGCCTGCCTCGAAGGCGTGCGCACCCCGTCCCTGGTCGCCAAGGCGGTGCTCGAGCAGACCGACCACCATCTCCTCGTCGGCAAAGGCGCACAGGACTTCGCCCGCAATCTCGGCTTCACCATCGAGAACGACCTCAACACCGAGAATTCCCGCCGCCTCTGGCTCGAATGGAAACGCCGCATCGATCCGGGACACTATCTCGATCCGCAGCACCGCGCGCAGGCCGGCTTCCAGGCCGCCCTGCAAATGGCCCGCGAAGGCCTCATCTCCCCGCAGCACCTCTGGGGCACCATCAACTGCGACGGCATCAGCCCCAAGGGAGAGATCTGCGGCGTCACCACCACCAGCGGCCTCGCCTGGAAGATTCCCGGCCGCGTCGGCGACTCCCCCATCCTCGGCGCCGGCCTCTACGTGGACGGAGAGGTCGGAGCCGCCGGCTCCACCGGCCGCGGCGAAGCCAACCTTTACAATCTCTCCTCCTTCCTCATCGTCGAAGCCATGCGCCGCGGCGCCAACCCGAAAGACGCCGGCATGGAAGCCCTCCGCCGCGTCGCCGCGAACACGGTCGAAAAAAGGTTGCGCAACGACCGCGGCCTGCCCGCCTTCGATCTGACGTTCTACATCCTCAATCGCAAAGGCGAATACGCCGGCGTCTCGCTCTACGCCGGGCAATACGCCGTCTGCACCGAGAAAGGTCCGCAGACGCTGCCGACGGAAGCGCTCTTCGAAGGGCACGCGTAGCGTCCATTGCCTCGATGGCCCCGCGCTACGAGACCTTCCTGCGCTCGGTCCAGGTCCGGCCCGAAAGGATTCCGGACCCGCACCGCTATCCCTTCACCATCCCGGCCCTCCGCCGTCTCCAGACTCTCGACTTCGATCCGCGCATCACCTTTCTCCTCGGCGAGAACGGCAGCGGTAAATCCACTCTGATCGAAGCCATCGCCGTCGCCGCCGGCTTCAACGCCGAAGGCGGATCAAGAAACTTTAACTTTTCCACCCGCAGCTCCGAATCCGACCTCTGGCGCTGCCTGCGCCTGATCAAGACCCCGCGCAGTCCCACCACCGGCTACTTCCTCCGCGCCGAGAGCTTTTTCAACGTCGCCACCGAAATCGAAAGTCTCGGCGTCACCGGCGCCTACGGCGGCTCCCTCCACGAAAAATCGCACGGCGAATCCTTCCTCGCCCTGGTCGAAAACCGTTTCGGCCCCGAAGGCCTCTACATCCTCGACGAGCCCGAAGCCGCCCTCTCCCCCAGCCGCCAGCTCGTCCTCCTCCGCCACATGCACCTCCTCATCAAAGACGGCTCGCAATTCATCATCGCCACCCACTCCCCCATCCTCCTCGCCTTCCCCGGCGCCCTGCTCTACCAGCTCACGGAGACCGGCATCGAAAAAGTGGATTATGAGGAAACGGAGCACTACCGCCTGACGCGGGATTTTTTGCTGCGGCGGGAGCTTTTTTTCAGGGAGCTGTTTGCGGACGGGGAGGGGAGGGGGGACGAGGAGGAGGATTGATTGACCTCCTCTCACCCCTGGCCGAGGCTGATCGCCTGGAGCTTCTTGTCGATGCCCCGCAGTTGGAGGAACAAACCTATGGCGAGAATCAGGAGGATGAGGGCGGAAATCCAGTCAAGCTCCTTCCAGGGATAGATCACCAATCCAAAGACGAGATAGAAGGAAATGCACAGCCCGCGCTCCCGGCGGAGCGCCCGGACACTCATCTCCGGGTCCGCTGCCTCCGGAAGCCCCGCTTGTGCCATGTAGCCCAACGAGACCAGCAGCAGCGCCACCATCCTCACGATCTCCCACCGACTCGCCACCGCCGCGGCCACGGCGACCCCGCCGCCCACGATCAGGCTCGGAATCCAGACACGGCGAGACGTCAGAAGCATCGCGATCCGCCGGGTCGACCGCAAGGCGATCAAGACGATACCCACCACTCCCAGACCGATACCTACCGCGAAAGCTCCCGCCGTCTGGATCCCGGGTTGCAGACCCTTGACGTTCTTCCACGCCTGAGCCCCCGCAAAAACTGCGAGGAGAAAGATCGAAGCCAAAGCCAGAAGAATGATCCCGATAATGACCCAAAATGTTGGGGAAACCTCTCGCCGCGTCGACATGGCGCCGCTCCTCCAGATGGGAAGGTGTGCTCCAATCCCCAGCTTAGAATCACGTTGCCGGCTTGGTCCAATGGGCATATACGGATCTCTGTTTGCCCCTGAAAACAAAAGGCCTCGGTTGGTTATTAACCACCGAGGCCAGTTGCCGACCGGGATTCCCCAATCCAGGCTGGAGTATCGCCCCATTCGCGCCAGATGTCAAGCCCCCATGAGGGGGTGTCTAGGGGGTGTCCGGAAAGGTAGAGACGCTCCCAGCGCTGTGCGCCGACAGCTCCTTTGCCGAGCCGGTCGGGACGTCTCTTCGGAGGGCATGCCGTCTCGCGGGGGCACGGCGCTCCTTACTCCCGCAGGAGCTGAAAGACCCGGAGGAGCGGCAAGCCGCTCCTCCACTCGAACCAACTCTTGCAGCAACTATGTTTCAATCCACTCCGCGGGTCTGCGGAGATACTTCCACTTGACTCTTCGGAGTCTAGCATTCATAGTAGCTGCATTGGAAGAGCGCCCGACAGGCTCCAGGGCGCAAAAGAAACAGCCCCCGTTGCCGGGGGCTGTAAGCCCGGTGGTACTAGCACCGGGGTGGTTGTCCGTAATGTACCTGCGCAGAGGACTCTTGTCAAGGCGCATTGGGGGGCGTGTGAGCGAAAGAGTAGTGGCCTATATCGATGGGTTCAACCTCCACCTCGGGCTGAAGTCCCGCGGTTGGAGGAGATTTGCCTGGCTCGACATCTGCGCCTTGGCAGACCGCTTGAAGAAGCCTACGCAGACAATGGTCGCCGTCAAATACTTCACCGCCCACCTTTCAGGCCCTGGAGGCAAACCACGGAGGCAAAAGCTCTTTCTTGAAGCCAATGAGGCTCAGGGGAGGTGCTCGTTCCACTTCGGCTACTACCAGAGCAGCCGGCGCCGGTGCTCGAAGTGCGGTTTCGAGCAGGAGATCCACAGTGAAAAACAGACAGACGTCAACATCGCTATGGAGCTGCTCACCGACGCTATCGATGATCGCTTCGACTCCGCCCTGCTCGTGACTGCCGATAGCGATCTCGCTCCGACCCTCGAGAAGATCAAAGGCCGTCTCCCGCAGAAGCGCATCATCATGGCCTTCCCTCCAGACCGATTCTCTCAGCGCCTCTCTGAAATCGCCCACGGCTTCATCTCAATCGGCCGTGCCAAGCTCGCGTCCAGCCAACTCCCAGTTGAGGTCACCAAGCCAGACGGAGTCGTCCTCCGGCGACCACCAGAATGGAGCTGACGTTCCCGTGTCTTCCCCTTTCTTCTTCGCCCACACCCTCCCCGACCGCCCCGAAGCCGACTGGGAGCCTCTCGCCGATCACCTCCGCAAGGTCGCCGATCTCGCCGCCGGCTTCGCCTCCGCCTTCGATGCCCGGGAGTGGGGCCGCCTTGCGGGGCTCTGGCACGATCTCGGGAAGTACCAGCCCAAGTTCCAGGACCGGCTGCGCGGCAGCGGCGAGTCGGTGGAGCATGCAGGGCTCGGCGCCGCTCTCGCCTCTGAGAAACACAAGATTCACGGTCTGCCCCTCGCTTTTGCGATCGCGGGGCACCATGCGGGGCTCGCCAATCTGACGGCGTCGGAGGAGGCGGGCCGCCGGCCTCTCCTGGAGCGGCTCAAGCAGAATAAGCCGCTCCTCGGCTCTCTGTCTCCGGCTCCCCCCGCGGAAATCACATCCCCGGGTCTGCCGACGCTCCCCGAGCGTCTGACCCAGGTCTCTCCGGACAAAAGCGGCCTCCGCAGCTTCGACGTCTGGACCCGCTTCCTCTTCTCCTGTCTGATCGACGCCGACCGCCTGGCCACGGAGGACTTCTACTCGCCGGGCCTGCGCCTCGCGGCTCTCGCCGGCCGCGAGGACGTTCCGACCCTCCGGTGGCGGCTCGACGATTCCATCGACGCCATGGTCGCCGGGCTGTCCGCGGAGCGTCGAGCCTCCACCGTCAACCGGCGCCGCGCCGAGGTGCTCGCCGCGTGCCGCGCGGAGGCGGATCGCCCTCCCGGCCTGTTCAGCCTGACGGTGCCGACCGGCGGCGGCAAGACGCTGGCGGCGATGTCGTTCGCTCTGCGCCACGCCGAGCGCCACGGGCTGCGGCGGGTGATCGCGGCCATCCCGTTCACCAGCATCATCGAGCAGAACGCCGCGGTGTACCGCCGCGCGCTGGGAGAGGCCAATGTCATCGAGCACCACTCGGGGCTCGATCCTCTCAAGGCGCAGGAAACGAGCAGCCGGGCCGAGACCCGCCGCCGGCTGGCGGCGGAGAATTGGGATGCTCCGGTGATCGTCACCACCAACGTCCAGCTCTTCGAGTCGCTCTTCGCCGCCTCTCCTTCGCGCTGCCGCAAGCTGCACAACATCGCCCGCAGTGTGATCCTCCTCGACGAAGCGCAGACGTTGCCGGCGGACTACCTGCTCGCCGTGCTGGACGTCCTCAAGGAGCTGACCCTGCATTACGGCTGCACGGTGGTGCTCACGACGGCGACCCAACCGGCTCTGAAGCGCCGCGAGAGTCTTCCCCAGGGCCTCGAAGGGGTGATGGAGATCATCCCCGACACTCTCAGCCTGGCCCGCGATCTCCAGCGCGTCCACGTCTCGTGGCCGGCGGCGGACGCTCCCGCTCTCCCCTACGCCGCGCTCGCGGAGGAGCTCGCCACCCATGAGCGCGTCCTCGCCGTGGTGCACAAGCGCCGCGACGCCCGGGCTCTCGTCGAGAGGCTCCCCGAGGAGAACCGCTTTCATCTCTCCGCCCTGATGTGCCCCGCGCATCGCTCCGCGCGGCTGGCGGAGATCAAGGAGCGCCTGCAGGACGGCCTCCCCTGCCGGCTGGTCTCGACGCAGCTCATTGAGGCCGGCGTGGACGTCGATTTCCCCGTCGTCTACCGCTGCCTTGGAGGTCTCGACAGCCTCGCCCAGGCCGCCGGCCGGTGCAATCGCGAAGGCCGTCTCGCCGAGAAGGGGCGCGTCGTCTTTTTCCGTGCCGAGACGCTCCCGCCGCCCGGCCTCCCGTGCAAGGGCCTCGAGGTCATCGAAGCGATGCTCCGGGACGACACGATCGATCTCGACGATCCTGCCGCCTACGAGACCTACTTCCGCAAGCTCTACCTCGCCTGCGATCTCGATCCTCAGGGGATCCAGTCTCTGCGCCAGAGCCTGAGCTTCTCGACGGTGGCCGGCAAGCTGCGGCTGATCGACGACGCCTCGACTCCTGTCGTCGTCCCCTATGGGGCGGCCGGGGAACGGCTCGATGCGCTGCGCCGCGATGGGCCCGACCGCCTGCTGCTGCGCTCGCTGCAACCGTTCCTGGTCAACCTTTTCGAGCGGGACGTGTCAAAATTGAAGAACGCCGGTGCGTTGGAAGAGGTCGTGGACGGAGTCCTCGCCCTCGTTCCGGCGTTTCACGGGATGTACGACCCTCAGTTTGGGCTGCACGAAATGCCTGGGAGGAGCGGCCGAAGCCACTCCTCCCACCCCTGACAACGTCAACAACGTTTCAATCCACGCTCGCATGCTGGCCAAGCGCAAGAGCGAAAGAAGGGCTTGACAGCAGCCCAAGCTGATCATACCCTGAAGTGGCGGTTCGTTGTAGACGTAAGGGCGCCGGAAGAATTCGGCGATCGGCGACAAGAAGGGGCCTAAAAAGAGACAGGCCCCTGTTGCCAGGGGCCGTCGGCCCGGCGATGCTATCGCCGGGGTTGTTCAATTCGAAGTGTAGTCCCTCCCGATGTCTTCCGTCAAGGGTCGGTGAAAGGAGCAGTATGCACCAACGCGTGATGGGCTACATCGACGGCTTCAACCTCTACTTTGGTTTGCGCGACAGCGGCTGGGAGCGGCTCCTTTGGCTCGACCCCGTCCTCTTGATTGAAAAGCTCCTGAAGCCCCATCAGGAATTGATCGGCGTCAGGTACTTTACGGCCCGGCTCTCGGGTCCCGGCCCGAAGTGGGAGCAGCAGGGGATATTCCTTGATGCTCTCAGCGGCCGCGACCGTTGCACCCTTCATCTTGGTCAATACCAAACTGAGCTTCGCCGTTGCTCACGATGTAGGCTTGAGACGCCGGTCTCTTCAGAGAAGATGACGGATGTCAAAATCGCGACAGAGATGCTGGCCGATGGTTTCCAGGGTGCCTTCGATTCGGCCATTCTGGTTTCAGGTGACGGAGACTTGGCCCCGGCTTTGCGCAAGGTGCGAGACCTCTCCGGTAAGCGCACGATTGTAGCCTTTCCTCCCAAGAGAAGCTCCGGTCTTCTGAAGACAGCCGCTCACGCCTGGTTTCACATTGGCCGCGACAAGCTGGCCGCCAGTCAATTACCGGACCAGATCGTCACGGCGGCTGGCGTTGTTTTGGAACGCCCGACAGACTGGCGTTGAGGGAAAAAAGGGTTCGCGTGCGAGCCCGCCCGATCCAGAGAAGCTCATCGTCTGAGCGCCCTCTTTCCGTCAGGAGGACTCCGCATGGCAGCATCCCGAAGCTCTTCTCTCCGCTTGCGGGCTCGCGGCCCGCTCGCCTGTTTCACCCGGCCCGAGCTGAAGGTGGAACGGGTGTCCTATCCGGTGATGACTCCCTCGGCGGCCCGCGGGCTGCTCGAGGCGGTGCTCTGGAAGCCCGCGATCCGCTGGCAGATCGAGCGCATCCACGTCCTCTCCGAGATCCGCTTCACCTCGTTCCGCCGCAATGAGGTCAGCACCAAGGCCTCCGCGCCCACGGCGGCCATGGTCCGCGAGGGCGGCACGGTCCACTCGTTCTTCGCGGACGACGACCGGGCGCAGCGCAACACGGTCGCGCTGCGCGACGTGGACTACGTCGTGGAGGCGTTTTTCACCATGACGGATCGCGCCGGGCCGGGGGACAACGTGATCAAGTTCGAGGAGATCTTCCAGCGCCGCGTCGACAAGGGGCAGACGTTCCATCAGCCGTATTTCGGCTGCCGCGAATTCGACGCCGAGATCCTCCCCGCCACGGACGCTCCCGCTCCTCTCGACGACAGCCGGCACCTCGGGTTGATGCTCTGGGACATCGAGTACGCTCCCCGGCGCAATCGCCCGCTCTTCTTCGACGCCCGTCTGGAGCACGGCGTGCTGGAGATCCCGCCGAGCCCGGACGCGCTGACCGCCGCCGCCTCTGGAGGTGCCGCTTGATCCTCCAGGCCCTGTATCAGCTCGCCCACAACGAGCACCTGGTCGAAGATCCGGACTACGAAGGGAAACCGCTCGCCTGGCTGATCACCGTGGGCGACGGCGGGAAGTTTCTCGGCCTCCAGGGTACGCACACGATCCCCGCCTCCGAGGAAGGCAAGAAGAAGCCGAAGCCCCGGCCGAAGAGCTTCTCCGTGCCCCGCGAGCCGGGCCGCACCAGCGGCGACCGCGCGTTCTTCCTCTTCGACAAGTCCGAGTACGCTCTCGGGCTCGATCCCGAGACCGACCCGGCAAAACGGCGGCCACCGGAAAAGCTCGCCACCCGCCTCGCTCTCTTCCAGGACCGCGCGGAGGAATGCCTCGCGGCGACGGACGACGAAGGCGTGCGCGCCGTCTGCGCCTTCCTCGCCAAGCTCCGGACGGGTGAAATCACGGTCGCGCTCCCGCCGGAGTGCGCCCCGAATGATCTCTTCGGATTCATCTATCAAAAGGACGTCGACGTCCTGGTCACCTCCCGCCCCAAGGTCCAGGAGCACTGGCGCTCCTTGCGCGCCGCGGGCGAGGAGAGCGGCGGCGAGAGCAGGATCTGTCTCGTTTCCGGCCGCCTGGCCCCGGCGGTGGACAAGCTGCCGCTGCTCAAGAACGTTCCCGGAGGGAGCAGCAGCGGCGTGGCCCTCGTCTCGTTCAACAGCAACGCCTTCGAGTCCTACGGCTGGTCCGGCAACGAGAACGCGCCGATTTCCCGCGAAGCCGCCGAGGCCTGCTCCACCGCGCTCAACCGGCTCCTCCATCCCGCCTTCCCGAATCCCGAGCAGCCGGGCCAGACCCTGGAGCGGCGCAATCTCCGCCTGAGCGGCGACACCGCGGTCTGCTTCTGGGCGGCCACCCCGGAGGGCGATGCCTTCGCCGCGCAGATCCTCGGACTTCTCGAAGGCAATCCGCAACAGGTCGCCGAGCTCTACAAGTCCGTCTGGCGCGGCGTGCCGTTCCCCATCGACGATCCGTCGCTGTTCTACGCTCTCACTCTCTCGGGCTCGCAAGGCCGGGCGATCATCCGCGACTGGTTCGAGGCCACCGTCAAAACCGTGGACGAGAACCTCGCCCGGCACTTCCATGACCTCGCGATCGTCCGCAATACGCCACCGCCCAAAGGCCGCGAGCATTCTCCCGCTCTCCCTTTTCGTTTGCTGATGCGCAGCCTCGCCGCGCGCGGCGAGGAAAAAGGTATTCCCGCCTCTCTCGCGGGCCAGGCGCTTCATGCCGCGCTCGCCGGAACAGCCTATCCGTTCTGGATTCTCCAGCGCGCGGTGGAGCGCAGCCGCGCGGAGATCGGAAACACCGACTGGAACGACCGCGAGCGGAGCGACGCCCGCGCTGCTCTGCTCAAAGCCTTCCTCAACCGGCGCCTGCGCCTTCATCAGGCCACAACCTCTTACGTGGAGATCAATGAAGCCATGGACCCGAACAACCCCGATCCCGGCTACCGTCTCGGCCGCCTGATGGCCGTCCTGGAGCGCATGCAGGAAGCCGCCCTCGGCACGGAGGTGAACGCCTCGGTGGTGGACCGCTTCTTCAGCTCGGCCTCCGCCACGCCCGCCGCTGTCTTTACCCGTCTCCTGAAGAATTTCCGCCACCATGCCCGGAAGGCGAAAGACGGCGACAACGCCCAGCGCGCCTTCTTCCTGGAAAAGGAAGCCGACTCGATCCTGGAGCCGATCACTGGCTTTCCACCGTTCCTGCCCCTCGAGCAGCAAGGCCTTTTCGTCCTCGGCTATCACCACCAGCGCCGCGAGCTGTTCCTGACCCGCGAGGAGCGCGCCCACCGTGCCGCGCTCGCCGACAATGCTTCGTCTCAGCAGGAGAACGCGCAATGACTACGACCGTCGCCAGCCCCGTCGTCGCCCACCGCTACGACTTCGTCCTCTTCTATGACGTCACCCAAGGCAATCCCAACGGTGACCCGGACGCCGGCAATACGCCCCGCGTCGATCCCGAGACCGGCCATGGCCTGGTCAGCGACGTCGCCATCAAGCGAAAGATCCGCAATTTCGTCTCGCTGGCCAAGGCCGACCTCCAGGGCGGCACGCCGGAGCCGGGCTACGACATCTACGTCAAACAGCACGGCGTCCTCGAACAGCTCCACCGCCGCGCCTACGAGGCCCAAGGGCTCAAGATCGACGAGAAATCCAAGGAGACGAAGCAGTCGAACGTCGAAAAGGCACGCGCCTGGATGTGCCAGACCTATTTCGACATCCGCACCTTCGGCGCCGTGCTCACCCTCGACATCAACTGCGGCCAGGTCCGCGGTCCGGTCCAGATCACCTTCTCGCGCTCCATCGATCCCATCGCCACCCTCGAACAGTCGATCACCCGCAAAGCCGTCGCCACCCAGCGCGAAGCCGACAGCCAGATCGAGAAACACGGGCAGATCACAGGCACCATGGGCCGCAAAGAGATCGTCCCCTACGCCCTCTATCGCGCGCACGGCTTCGTTTCGCCCCATCTCGCGGCCGACACCGGCTTCACGGAAGAGGATCTCGAGCTCGTCTGGCAGGCCCTGCTCAACATGTTCGAGAGCGACCGCTCCGCCACCCGCGGCGAAATGGCAACGCGCAAGCTGGTCGTCTTCGAGCACCAGAGCCTGCTCGGCAACGCTCCGGCGCACGCGCTCTTCTCCCGCGTCACCACGGAGCGGACGGACACCTCCAAACCGCCCCGAGTCTATGAAGACTATGCAATCCGCATCGACCGGGAGAATCTGCCGGCCGGGGTCACGTTGCACGAGAAGCTGTGAGCTTTTCTGATGAGCTTCCCCGAAGACGACCTCCTCCCCTTCTCTCAACCCAGGGCGTTGCCCTGGGCTAAGTTATCAAGGGCTTTCAGCCCTGAAGCCGGATACGGCTTTGAACCGGTTTTTCTGGCCCGAAGGGCCAAAATATCTTAGCCCAGGGCAGCGCCCTGGGTTGGGAGGGCGGGTTCTGGTTCCCCCTCTCCCGGGCGGCGGGAGTGCGGGTGGGAGAGGGGGCCAGGGGGTGAGGGTCCTCGCTCTCGATCTGATGGAAGAGCTCCGCGCCTTCCTCGCCGACCGCCTGGCCCTGTCTCTGATCAATCTTCAGCAGATCCGCGGCGACGGCTTCACGCGTAGCGAATCGGGCGGCGTGACGATGGACGATGCCACGCGCAAGACGGTCCTCGTCGCCTATCAGAAGAGGAAGCAGGAGGAGATCGTCCATCCCTTCCTCGGCGAGAAGACCACGGTCGGCCTCTTGCCCTATCTCCAGGCGGCGCTCCTCGCCCGTCATCTCCGCGCCGACCTGGACGGCTATCCCCCGTTCTTCTGGAAATAGAGCCCCGGCATGCTGGTCCTCGTGAGCTACGACGTCTGCACCACCAGCACGGCCGGCCGGCGCCGCCTGCGCCGCGTCGCCAAGATCTGCCTGGACTTCGGACAGCGCGTCCAGAATTCCGTTTTCGAGTGCCTCGTCGATCCCACGCAGCTCACCGACCTCCGCCTCCGCCTGCTCGCCATCCTCGACGACAAGGAAGACAGCCTCCGCTTCTACCTCCTCGGCGCCAACTGGAAAGGCCGCGTCGAGCACTACGGCATCAAGAGCACCCTGGACCTCGAAGGACCGCTGGTGGTGTAAGAAAGACCTCTTGTTGAGGTGACTGTGGTGAGCGGCAGGTTGACTCCGGTGAGCGGCAGGTTGACTCGGGTGAGCGGCAGGTTGACTCGGGTGAGCGGCAGGTTGACTCGGGTGAGCGGCAGCTTGACTCCGGTGAGCGGCAGGTTGACTCCGGTGAGCGAGAGGTTGACTCCGGTGAGCGAGAGGTTGACTCCGGTGAGCGGCAGGTTGACTCGGGTGAGCGGCAGGTTGACTCGGGTGAGCGGCAGGTTGACTCCGGTGAGCGGCAGGTTGACTCCGGTGAGCGAGAGGTTGACTCGGGTGAGCGGCAGGTTGACTCGGGTGAGCGGCAGGTTGACTCGGGTGAGCGGCAGGTTGACTCGGGTGAGCGGCAGGTTGACTCCGGTGAGCGACAGGTTGACTCCGGTGAGCGGCAGGTTGACTCGGGTGAGCGACAGGTTGACTCGGGTGAGCGGCAGGTTGACTCGGGTGAGCGAGAGGTGAGAGCGATCACGGAAATCGATGGTCTTTGGATCACGGAAACTGATGGTCGAGAGCGGAGGCGAGAAGTGGTGCAAGATGGACCAGGCTCTGTCGGAGGTAGCGGAGGTAGGCAGGATCTGGCTGCGCCGTGATCAGCTCTTCGATCACGGGGCGGAAATAGTGGAGCGAGGCGATAGGAGCCATGGGCGGCGCGTCGTTGGGTCGTCGAGATCGCCGGGTGGCGGCGAGCAGGAGGGCAGCCTGGACAATCTCGAGGGAAACCTGGCGGTCGTAGAGAGCCTCGGCGAAGCAGCGGTCGGCACGGCGGGCGAAGCCGGACGTGCCGGGAGTGCATTGGTAGAGGTCGATGACGCGTTTGACATACTGGGTTCGAGGCGACAGGGGCATGGGCTCAGATCCTGGTGTTCTGTTGCGCCGTCGCCTGTGCCTTGGTCTTGGGGCGCGTCTGGGAGGCGAAGACTTCGAAGTAGAGCTTCTGATCGATCTGAGGGACCTCCTTGCGTGCAGCCATGACGAGCAGCTCGTTGGCCAGGTTGGCGAGGACTCGCAGGTTACCGGCCGCATGTTCGGCGAGCGTGGTCATGACCTCGGGGGTGATGAGATGGGACTGGCCGGCCTCAGCCAGGACATGGTGAAGCCATTCGAGAAGCTCCTTGGGGGAGAGGTAGTCGAGGACAAGCCGGGCGCGGATGCGGCTGGCGATGGGCAGGAGATCCTGGTGCCGAAACTGCTGGGTGAGTCGACCATCTCCGCAGAGCACGAGGGTGAGGATGGAGCGTGAATCGAAGTCCGTGGAGGTGAGGATGCGCAGCTCCGCGAGCACGGAGGCCGGCATTTCCTGGGCCTCGTCGATGAGGAGCACGGGTCGGCAGTGGGTGGCCTCGACGTAGTTGAGCCAGGTCTGGCGCAAGGCCTTGAAGCCTGCCCAGCGGTTGTGTGGCACGAGGGCGACGCCGAAGAGCTGGCCGAGCTCGCGGTAGAAGTCTCCAAGGCCGCTCTGCGGCCTGGTGAGCACGCCGGTCCGGACATCGGGCAAGCTCCCGAGGTGGGCAGCCAGAATGCGCAGGGCAACGGACTTGCCCGTCCCGGGATCGCCGCTGATCAGGGCGAAGCCACCGTCGCGCACCAGACTCTCCATGCGCCAGCAGAAATGCTCGATGGGTGGAGATCGCCACAAAGCCTCGACCGGCACGTCGGGAGAGAAGGGATTCCATTTTAGTCCGTACAGGGCGTGCAGCTTGTGACTCATGCATCCTCCTTGGGAATGAAGGCGGGGGGCAGTCCGCTGGCGGCGAAGTCCGCGATCAGGCGGCGCAGCAGAGGCGCGATACCCGACGGCTCGGCAGGCAGAGCCGCCGGCGGTGGTGTCTGGAGAGGACGACGCACGCCCTCGGCGTTGCGCGCCCGGTCGAGGGGATAGAGACGTTCCAGGGCAACGTCGGCCCGCTCATCCATGAGCCAGACGTGACGGCGGTCCCAGCGGGCATAGCGGATCTGGATCTGTCGCACGTGACGCAGACGCGAGGGGATTTCGAAGCGGGTCCCTTCGAGGCTGATCGTGCCGTCGCTGGTGCGCTGGGTGCGCGACTGGCTGGCGGTAAAGACGAGGCGCAGGGCCTCGACATCGGGGCACGGCCGCTCCACGCTGGGGCCATCGAGCCAGCGCGCCAAAGGCGTCTGCTCGGTTTCGGAGTGGACGGCCTGGTGGTACTCCATCTCCACCCAGGCCTGTGTCGCCTCGTTGAGCTGCGTCAACGTCAGATCCGGCTGCCCCTCCAGCATGGCGAGCAGCCGCCCCTCGACCTGGACCCAGAAGACCTCCTGCTTGCCGTTTTGATGCGGACTGTAGGGCAGAGTCGTGTGATGCAGGATGGACAGGCGGGCCAGCCCTTGCGTGGTCTCGGTGGCGATCATGGCGCTGCCGTTGTCGGTCAACAGAGCGCGCGGCAGACCGCGTTTGAAAAAGGCTTGACTGAGGCCGTGGACCAGGCTCTCTGCCGTCTCGCTGACATACCACTGGGCGTGACAAGCCAGGCGGGAGCGGTCGTCGAGGATCGTCAAAAGAATCGGCCGCACCCACTCCCCGGCAGGAGTCAGGATCTTGTGCGAGCCGTGGTGGAAGTCCAGATGCCAGAGCCCGCCGACGTACGCGCTCTCGTAGCTGCGCACCTCGCGCTGCTCCCGGGACTCCAAGGCACGCTGCTCCCCCGCACGCATCTGCCCGACCGACTGCCGTCGCCGTCGCCGCAGACCGTGCGCGACCAGATAGCGTCGCAAGCTGGCGTACGAGGGCAACGGCGCCAACTGCGGCTTCTCCTGCACCACAACGGCCAGATTGTCGAGGTGCAGCTTGTAGCTCCAGCTCGGATGGGCCGCGTGCTGGCGAAGCACGACCTCGCCGAGCGCGGTGCTGACTGTGTGCTGCTGACCGCTGTCCTCGCGCCGCTTCCGGCGCAGGACGCCCACCGGGTCCGACGCCTTGCGCGCCGCGTAGTACCAGCGCTCGATGGTGGAAGCCCCGAAACGCACCGGCTCACCCGTCACCGGATGCAGCCACGCCTTTTCCGCGAGCCTTGCCAACGCTTCTCGCAGCTCCCCCGGCTCCGGCGGTGAGGCCAACAGAGGCCCGACCACCGAAAACCGCAGATGAGCCCAGCGCTCGTGCGAACCAACCGACTTTTCACTCGTCATCCGCGTCTCCTTTCGCCGGCATTTCACCCTCCACACCGGCCCCAAGAGAAGCTATGGCCGCGGCCCCCTCCCCGTCGAGACGCATCCTCTGCGGGTCCCCGTCGACCCTCAAAAACCGCGGCCATCAAGGCGCAGCTCAGACGGCAGCGGGCTGAGCCAGCGCAGTACGAACACCACACGCTCACCCAACTGCGTCACTCCCGAGAAGGCCGCCAAGAGCGACCCCGGCAAGGCCTCGGTCGCCACGGGCAAGGCAAAGCGACCTCGCATCGCCTCCCAGAACCGGCTCAGCGGCACCACCTCACGCCACCACCGCCGCCAGCGCAGCAGCGTCCGAGGGCTCACCGTAAACGTCTCCGCGAGCCGGCGCAGCCGCTCCGGCGTCGGGCCTTCCCGCAACACCGGCAGCAAGAGCACCAGCGCGCCGAAAAACACCTTGCGCCCCAAAAAGCGCAGTGACGGCGGCGTCGCCCGCCGTCGACACCCTTCGACCGAGCAGCAGAAGCTCAGGCGCATCGCGTGCTCCGGTCCAAGACCTTCCGGACCGCCCCGCGGCTTACGGGCATATCGCGCGCTGTGCAACACACCGCCGCAGGGGCACCCCATCTCCCGTGCCTGGGCGGCCAAGTCCTCATCGAATCGCAACAGCAGGGCGAAAAAGCTGGAGCTGCCAAGCAAGGTCTGGTACAAGGGAACGTCTCCTTTCGTCGTCGCAAACGAAAGCAGACAAGCCCTCCGGGGGGACGTCAACCCCTGGAGGGCTTTCTTGACCGCGGGCCGCCTGCGGCGGCGCGCCCTGCGGGCGGATGATGCTGCTCCCCGGAAAGGGATCACGCTATCTGGTGGCCCACACAGGCAGACCATCGACTAGCTTGATCAAACAGCAGCTCTGGTCCACCGATTAGCGAGATCGGGCTCAGAGGTTGACTCGGGTGAGCGGCAGGTTGACTCGGGTGAGCGGCAGGTTGACTCCGGTGAGCGAGCGGTTGACTCCGGTGAGCGAGAGGTTGACTCGGCAAATGCTGCAGGACTGCCGGAGGTTTCCCGGCTCCACTCCGCTCGGCGAAGCACACTGACCGACAGCCTTGCCACTTACCCGGGTCCTGCATGCAACAAAGCTCTTGCGCGAACCTGGAGCGGGCATGATGCTCTCTCGGGCGGTTCGCGGAGGAGGGAAGCTGTTGAGGACAAAGAGCCGGGCAAGTGTCGTAGGATGACCGAGCGGCCCCATCGACTCTCCGGACTCTCAGGTTCGCGGAAAGCTGGGCGGAAGTGGTTGATTCGGAAGAGCCTGGTGCGGTCGCGGTCGCTCTCCGTGCGAGGGCGTGGATTGAAACTCCGGCCCCCGGTTGCAAGGAGCACTCGATCTCGGTCGCTCTCCGTGCGAGGGCGTGGATTGAAACATGCTCACCAAGAGCGCCAAGTACTACTACGACGTCGCTCTCCGTGCGAGGGCGTGGATTGAAACATGGGCAAGCGCTGGGACGCCTTCGTGCCCGGCGTCGCTCTCCGTGCGAGGGCGTGGATTGAAACGGGAGGGTGGGGACCAAGTCGCGAGGCACGCCGATGTCGCTCTCCGTGCGAGGGCGTGGATTGAAACCAGGAGCTCCGCGCGCGCCTGCTGGCCGAGCTGGCGTCGCTCTCCGTGCGAGGGCGTGGATTGAAACTATTTCGGTCGTACAAACCACGAAAAACAGGGCGGGTCGCTCTCCGTGCGAGGGCGTGGATTGAAACTCCAGGCCGGCGCCCGGTATCGACGGCCAAAGTGGTCGCTCTCCGTGCGAGGGCGTGGATTGAAACCCGTTGGGGTAGTAAGGCGTGGCTGTACAGCCCGTCGCTCTCCGTGCGAGGGCGTGGATTGAAACAGGAGCACCGTCATGGTCGGCATGCGGTGATCTCGTCGCTCTCCGTGCGAGGGCGTGGATTGAAACGTGCCGTTCGCCTTGCATTCCGGATGGTGTTGGAGGTCGCTCTCCGTGCGAGGGCGTGGATTGAAACTTGTCGGTCGCGACGGTCGGCAGGGTCGGGAAGGTCGCTCTCCGTGCGAGGGCGTGGATTGAAACACGACCACCCCGTTGGCTTCGATGGGGACACCGCGTCGCTCTCCGTGCGAGGGCGTGGATTGAAACCAGGAGCTCCGCGCGCGCCTGCTGGCCGAGCTGGGTCGCTCTCCGTGCGAGGGCGTGGATTGAAACTACTGGGCGCAAGAGGGCGACGCGAGCTTTGCCGGTCGCTCTCCGTGCGAGGGCGTGGATTGAAACGTCTGGGCACGTATTGAGGATGACGACAGCAGCCCTGGTCGCTCTCCGTGCGAGGGCGTGGATTGAAACAGAGAGAGCGGCCTCCGCGTCCTCGTCGATTGCGTCGCTCTCCGTGCGAGGGCGTGGATTGAAACTGATACACGAGCTTGTCCACCTCGGAGCTGAGATGGTCGCTCTCCGTGCGAGGGCGTGGATTGAAACAGGGGTTAGCACTTCGTCGGATCAGTCGCCAGTGGGTCGCTCTCCGTGCGAGGGCGTGGATTGAAACACGTTGGCAGTCGCCGCCTTTGAGCAGTCCTACGCGTCGCTCTCCGTGCGAGGGCGTGGATTGAAACTACGCGCAGGCGTGTTTCGGCACGGGAGCCGGAGTCGCTCTCCGTGCGAGGGCGTGGATTGAAACCAGTCCCGCGTGATGCAGGCAGCTTTCGGTCAGCGTCGCTCTCCGTGCGAGGGCGTGGATTGAAACATGTACCGGGAGGCCGGACTCAGGTCAGTCACCGTCGCTCTCCGTGCGAGGGCGTGGATTGAAACCGTGCTAAGGAGCGTCCACACTCGCGCGCCGCCGTGTCGCTCTCCGTGCGAGGGCGTGGATTGAAACAAGTCGTAGGCGACCGGGGGTGGCGAGTCGATCTCGTCGCTCTCCGTGCGAGGGCGTGGATTGAAACAACCAACCACTCCTCGGTTTGGCCACCTTCTCCGTCGCTCTCCGTGCGAGGGCGTGGATTGAAACTGGGCCACGTCGCGGATCGTCTCCACCTGACCGGGTCGCTCTCCGTGCGAGGGCGTGGATTGAAACAACTGCGGCG
>Ga0307506_10000104_pt1 | contig 33917 bp, 30 predicted proteins | sample 25_S_MG_FD_202175 | JGI IMG/M metagenome (GOLD analysis project Ga0307506, IMG submission 202175) | Soil microbial communities from Populus trichocarpa stands in riparian zone in the Pacific Northwest, United States - 25_S | ecosystem: Environmental > Terrestrial > Soil > Riparian zone > Trees... | reverse complement strand
CGCGGAGGATTCCTCCGATGTACTCATAGAGGGGCACCTGCAGGTCGTCGTGAATCAAGGGGACGCGTTCCTTGGTGGAGAAAACCATGTGGTAGAGAAGATTGGTGAGGCTGCTGGCCATGGTCGAGTGTGGCGCCTCGCAGGTTGAATCGGTTTGTAGTTTGTCCCTGGGCGGCAAGCCCTGCCGCGCCGGATAGCCTATGCCGTCCGACCTCCCTGGAAAAGCCCCGCCACCAGCCCGCGATTCCGCGCAACGCAATCCAGCCCCGGAGGGGCGACAGAATAAAGCCTGGGGCGTGAGCCCCAGGAAAGGGTCCCCCAACAATTAGAAAGCCCCGCAGGGGCGGCAGAAGACCGCGAGGCCGTGGGTCCCCCGGATCGAGGACGCTGTAGACAAGGACCATTGGGGAGGCTGGTGGGGTCTGCTGTCGCCCCTTCGGGGCTGGGGATTGTTGTTGGCCGTTTCCTTTCCTGGGGCTCACGCCCCAGGCTTTATGCTGTCGCCCCTCCGGGGCTGAGGTGGCCGGGAGCTCCAATTTCACGCTTTGAGCTCGTCCGCACCCCGTGACGGCGCTAAGCTCAAGTAGGGGAGGGGCGTAACGGGAATGGCCGTCGCTTCCAGCTTCTGCACGGCCTCGTCGAGTAGACTGCGTCCGTTGCCGGCCGCAAACCAGGGGCCATGGCCGTTGGGGCCGAGGAGGAGAGAGATGACGACTCTCGGGATGATCGGCGGGATTGGTCCGGAGTCGACGATCGACTACTACCGTCGCATTCTGGCGGCGTGGGAGGAAGTCGAGCCGGGCACGTGTCCGTCGATCGTCATCGACAGCCTCGATGTCTGGCGAGGGTTGCGCCTCCTCGAAAGCGACCTGCCGGGGCTCATCGAATATCTGGTGGAATCGCTGCGGCGGTTGGCGGGCGCCGGTGTGGGCTTCGCCGTGATGGCCGCCAATTCGCCGCACACCGTGTTCGACGATCTCGCGGCCCGATCACCGGTCCCCCTGCTGAGCATCGTCGAGGCGTGCGCCCAGGAGGCGCAAGCGCGGGGATTGGGGCGATTGGCCCTGCTGGGCACGCGGTTCACCATGGAGGGGACGTTCTATCCAACGGTTTGCGCACGCCACGGAATTGAGGTGGTGCCACCGGCCGAGGCGGACCGGGCCTGGGTTCACGCGCTGTACGTAGACGAGCTCCTGCGGGGAGAATTCCGGGACGACGCGCGCCAGCAGATCGTTGCGCTCGTCCGCCGCTTGCGGGAGACGCAAGGCGTCGATGGAGTCATTCTCGGCGGTACCGAGCTCACGCTGCTCCTGACCACACCAACCATCGCGGACCTTCCAGCGCTCGACACGACGGCGCTGCATGTGGGCGCTATCGTGAAGCGCCTCCGCAGCTAGCTTTGCCTAGCCGGGCCTAACCGGTCTTGCCCGCCATCTCCGCGAAGAATTCGGTCTGGCGCGACTCGATCTCCTCCTTCGTCAGGTCTTCCTTGTGGGTGGCGACCGACCATCCGAGGCCGAAGGGGTCGGTGAACCCTCCCCAGCGGTCGCCCCAGAACTGGTCGCTCACCGGGGCCTTCGCCACCGCGCCGGCGTCGATGGCTCGCTTGAAGACCGCGTCACAGTCTTCGACGTACAGCCAGAGCTCGACCGGCGATCCGCCCAGCGTGCGAGGCCCCTTTCCGCCGTCCTTCATCTCGTCGTGGAGCATGAGGTGGGAGCTGCCGATGCGGATCGCGGCATGCAGGATCTTCCCGTCGGGGCCTACGGAGGTCGACAGCTCCTCCGCGTTCAGCGCCTTCTTGTACCAATCGATGGCTTTGCGTGTGTCTTCGAGAGTGAGGACCGGGGTGACGGTCGAGTAACCTTTGGGGATCGGGCTCGTTGCTTTTGCCATTGTTGTTCTCCTTCCATTCGTTGCGCGAGCGCGCACTGTGGATCAATTCGTTATTGCACGATTCCCGCCAGACCTTTTCAGGCTAAAGTGCCTGGCAACGGGCGGCTCCTGAAACCTTCCGCCCGTTCCAGGCGTATCTGGCTCAACCATGAGGGAGATCCTGCGCATGCGCAACGCGACGCTCGCCATCCTTTTGACCCTGTTCGTCTCGTTCGTCTCGACCATCGCCGCCGTCCGCGCTGACGACGCCCCCAAGAGCGACAAACCGCCGGGCGACAAGGCCGGGGACAAGGCCGCGGCGGCGCCGGCCGCACCGCGAATGTTCGTCACCCACCACCGCTTCACCGCCGGCGGGGTGGACATTCCCTACACCGCCACGGCGGAGGACGTCGACCTCAAGGACCGCGACGGCAAGCCCACGGCGCGCTTCTTCACGATCTCCTACATCGCGGAGGGTGTGAAGCGGCAGGAGGACCGGCCGGTCACGTTCTTCTTCAACGGCGGGCCGGGCTCCTCCTCGGTCTGGCTGCATCTCGGTTTCGTCGGCCCCAAGCGCATCGACATCCCGAGCGACGCGCAGGATCCGGGCGCGCCGCCCTACCGGCTCAAGGACAACCCGTCGAGCCTGCTGCGCTTCACCGACCTCGTCGAGGTCGACCCGATCGGCACCGGCTTCAGCCGCGCGCTCGGCGAGAAGAAGGACGCCGACTTCTGGGGCTACGACGAGGACGCCGACTCCGTCGCCGACTTCATCCGCGCCTTCCTCACCGTGCACGACCGCTGGAACTCGCCCAAGTACGTCCTCGGCGAGAGCTACGGCGGCATCCGCGGCTCGATGCTCGTCCCGCGGCTCCAGGGGCAGATGAGCATCGGCCTCAACGGTGTCATCCTCATCTCGCCGGCGATCAACATGGGCGCCCTGCCTTTCGTCACCGGCGGCAACGATCTCACCTACGTCACGCACCTGCCGACGCTCGCCGCGACGGCGTGGTACCACAAGAAGCTCCCGGATTCCTGGCCGAGCCTGCAGGCGCTGCTCACCGAGGTCGAGCAGTTCGCCTCCGGCGAGTACATGCAGGCCCTCTTCCGCGGCGACTCGCTCTCGGAGGCGGAGAAGGGGCAGATCGCCGACAAGCTGCACCGCTACACGGGTGTGTCCAGGCGGTACATCCTCAACAGCGACCTGCGCCTCTACGCGCCCCGCTTCGCCAAGGAGCTGCTGCGCGACGAGGGGATGGCCACGGGCTTCCTCGACAGTCGTTACGCGCAGAAGGAGCTCGACAACGCATCGGAGGCCCCCAACAGCGACCCGTTCGACGTCAAGACGGGGCCGATCTACGTCTCGCTCTTCCACCAGTACCTGCGCAATGATCTCGGCGCCGACATCCAGGAGCCCTACCTGCCCCAGAACGGCGAGGCTGGCCAGAGCTGGAAGCGGCGGAAGAACGCGGCCGGCGCCTTCGCCGGCTTCGTCGACGTCACCGGCGACCTGGCGCAGGGCACCAAGGACAACGAGGCGCTGCGCGTGTTCACCGCCAGCGGCTACTACGACCTGGCGACGGCCTACTTCGCCAACGCCTACATGCTGCACCACAGCGGCATCGATCCGGCGCGGGTGACGATTCGGAACTACCCGGCGGGGCACATGATGTACCTCAACCAGGGCTCGCTCGAGCAACTGTCGAGAGACATCGGGGATTTCATCCAGGGGAAGTGAGGGGGGGAGCCAGTCCTGGATGAAGTAGACTGTCTGAGATGAGACGATACGCGTGGCTTGTCCCCGTTCTTGCGGCGCTGCTCCTCCCTCTCGCGGCCTGTTCCTCGTCGAGAGCCGTCAAGACCTATCACAAGAACGGTCTTCGCTTTTCGTATCCATCGGACTGGTTCGTCACGACGGACATGCGGCTGCCGGGAAACGCGGGTGTCAGAGAGGTGGTGATCAATGGGCCCGACCATGCGCTGCTCCTGCTGTTCTGTTTTCCGGAGGCCACCCATGTGACCCTGGAGTCCTTCGCGGCGAGTGCCGCGAAGGGGCGCGACGGTGTGGTCAAGAAGAAGCTCGGCGGAGCACCGTTCACAGCCCGCGCCGTGACCGCGCGAATCGCCGGACAGGAGTCCCCCGGCATCGAGCAGGCGTTCGATTTGGAAATTCTGGGCCAGACGCTTCCGCATCAAGCGTCCTACTACCTGGTGCACGTCGCAGGCTTCAAGGTGGTGGTCGGCGCGCAGGCCGCGCAACAGCATCTCGCCACCGCACAGCCGAGCTGGCAGAAGGTCTTTGACACGCTGGCGTTGGAGGCACCGGTGGAGACACGAGGCAACAGCGGCGGGCTCAAGGCGATCTTCCTCCGCTAGATGGATCATTGATCTACGACGGCATCTCCATCAGCCGGGGCACGAGCACCACACGGAATCCCGTGTACCTGGCAGGGGTCCTGAAGTCGTCAGACAAGCGGAAGGCGCAGCCAAAGTACCTGGAGTCCTCGTCGGGCGAGCCCCCACGCAACATCTGCCAGCCTTTCAGAGAGACTCGAAAATCCTCCCGCCCGTCCGCCGGATCATAGGGATAGTGCCCGTTCAAGCACCGCGTCCACTCCCAGACGTTGCCGACCATGTCACGGCAACCATAGGGAGAATCTCCCTGGGGTGAGAACGCCCCGACGGGCGTGGTCGTCGCCTTCCTCGGGCTCGGCCAATTCTCCAGGGTGTTCGCATGTCCCGGCTTCCACTCGTTCCCCCAGGGATAGCGGCGCCCGTCGGTGCCTCGTGCCGCCTTCTCCCATTCCGCCTCACTGGGGAGACTCATCCCACGCCACCGGGCATACTCCGCAGCGTCGATCCAGCTCACTCGCGCCGGGTGATCCGCATGGAGGTTCTTGGCGCGAAAGCGGCCTTCCTTCTCCTTGAGCTTGTAGCCGCTCGCTGCCAGGAAGGCGGAAAAGCCGCCGACCGTCACCGGGTCCCTGCCGAGGTAGAAATCCGCCAGGTACAGCAGGTGCTGCGGCTTCGCGGGCACAGGCGCAAATTCTTCAGCGCTTCCCATCAAGAATTCTCCGGCCGGCACTTTCACGAGCCCCAGGTCCTCGGGCCGCCCGAGCTCGCACCACGCCCAGGAGGCGGCGCTTTTGACGGCCGGCTCCTGGGCCTGGCGTGCCTTTTCCAGAACCTGCCGCACGTCCGCGTCGAAGGGAACCTTGAGCCCGCCGAGGCTGCGGAGCGCACGGAGCCGGACACCCCTGTCCGCGCTCTCTCCGGCCAGGCGCAGGATCGACGCCGACAAAGGCCGGACGTGCTCCTCTCCCAAGTCCGGCACAAGCTCCAGCACCCGCCTCAACCGCGAGGGATCGCTCCCGCGCAGCTCCGTCTCCATCCACCCGCGGGCTCCCTCGGGATCCGTCGCCCTCAGCGCCTCGGCCAGCCGCCGGAACGGCCCCGCTGCCTCATCCCGCGACAGCCGGTCCAGCAGCCGGCGGCGGATCTCAGCGCGCGCATCCGCGCCGAGCTGAACGTCTTCGGCCGGCATCAAATCAGCCAGACGCTGCGCCAAGCCGGCGGGAGCGAGCCCCGCGGCCATCAGGATCACCTCCCGCCAGGGCTCGTCCCCCGCGTGCTCCACGAGAAGGTCGCCCAGCTCGTGCTCCACCACGTACGCGGCGGCGAAAAAGTCCTGAAGCGTCCGATGGGAGAAGCCGAGCCAACCCGGGCGCTGTTCCTGAAAGAGCCCCGAGCGCTCCCCGATCTGGCGGACCAGCCCCTCCGCCGTCACCGGCGCCGCGATGCCGGGCAACAGCGGCTCGACCACTCCCCGCAACGCCGGCACGTCCTCTTCCAGACGGCCCGCCTTCAGGAGGTGGAAGGCGACAGCCCCCAACACCATGCGTTTCTCAGGAAGCCGAAGTTGCTGATCCTGGCGGTCCCAGAGGTCGACCAGGATCTCGACGCACCGTTCGTAGAGCTTCGCCCGGCCCTTGGGAAAATCGGTCTGGCGGTGGAAGAACATCAGGGTGATCAGTGACAGCAGGAGCGGCGTGCTGGCGACAGGGAGGAGATCCGCGCGGGCCGCCAGGGTCTGCCACAGCTCCTGGGGCTGCGCCGCCGGCTCGGCAAGGCCCTCCGGCTCCTGGGCGCGCAGCACCTCGCTGTACCAGCCACCGGTGAGCCTCCGGACGTCATCCCTCGTGAACGGCTGGATCTCATACGTGCGGAAGCCGGGAAGCTGGCTGCGCCAGGCGGAGAGCCGGCAGGTGATCACGTAGTAATTGTCCGGATACTCGGCGGCCAGCCTCTCGATCTCTTCGACGGCCCATGCCTGGCGCTCCTCAGCGAGCACCTCGTCGAGCCCGTCGAGCAAGACCAGACAGCCACCACCCCGCAGCAGACGCTCCGGGAATTTGGCAGGAGGCTTCAAAGAGCCGGCCTGCGCCAGCAGAGCTTGCAGCGAGCCGGCCCCTTCCGACCCCAGATCCCGCAGCCGTGCAAACAGAGGGGAGAGAGGGCCGAGACGGACACGCAGGGGGTGCAGGTCGTGGGGCAGACGGCCGGTGAAAGCGAGGACCAGGTAGTCGAGGAGAGTCGACTTGCCCGCCCCGGGGCTTCCCAGGATCACGAGGCGCTTTTCACCCGGTTGGAAGATCTCGCTCCAGGCGAGCCGCGGCCCCTCCTCACCTCCCTCTGCGGCCTCGCGCAGGGTGACGTCGACCTGCTGGAGGAGCGGCGGAGTCCTGTCGGCCGAGCCGTAGACCCCGATGAGCTTGAGCCACCGGTGCTGCTCGGCCAGGGCCGGGGAGAGCGTCGTCAACTGCGGGCGCCAGCCGCCGAACAGAAGCTCCAGAAGACGCTTGGCGACCCAGCCGATCAGGACCAGGACCGCTGTGGTCACAACGGTCACCAGGATGACGAGCCCTATCGTGACAGGATCATTCATGGCTCACCTGGAGCATCGTCGCCATTTTCTGATGGATCAGGTTGATCGCTTTGAGAGGCCGGATCATCACCTTGAAATCGACGATCTGCCCCGCGTCGTTCCAGGTGATCATGTCGACGCCATTGACTCGGGTCATCGATGTAACCTCCGGCGGAATGCCCGCGAAGACAGGCTCCCACTATCCTATACCGTGATCTCGGGCTGGCGACCAGCCGGCCTCAACTGCCCCCGCCTCCTCCCGCCGCCCGAGGGCGCATGGGGCTAAGATGAAGAGATGGCAGTGAGGTGGTGAAGCCTGTTGCCTCTACAGATTTTGCTCTATTGCCTTCAGCAGCCGGTAGTACCAGCTCTGATCGGAAGCCTTGATCATTTCCAACTTTTTGAGCGCCTGAGGCACTTTGCATTCTCGTTTGAGAATTGGCACAACTTTCTTCTTGGATTCGAGGAAGTGTGCCCATTCCTCGCGAACCCATTTGGAGGCGATGGCGTCTTCCGACAGGACGAGAATCAAGAGGTCGGTTTCGCTGAGGCCTTTTGTCATTTCGTCATGCCAGTGGTCGCCCTTGGGGATGCTCTCGGTATTGAGCCATACCGGATACCCGGATTGGTTGAGCTGAAGGTACAGCTCGTCGACGAACTGCTGGTCCTTGGAGGAGTAGCTGATGAAGATGCGTGGTTTCAATTGTGCCAGCTTCAGGAGGAGGTCGTTGTAGAGATCCTGCGGCGAGCTGACAAACTCAATGGCGTTCTGCATCAGAACCTTGCGGAATCGCGTCATGTCCTGGTCGAGAGGGCCGTCTTGGGGTGTGAGGTAACAGAGGCATGGGAGGTGTGCAGCCTGGGCTGTTTCGTACTCCAGCTCCATGCTGTGTTTGGTCGATCCCTCCGGCGTCCAGTTCGAATCGAGCTCGTAGCCGTAAAGACCTACGAAGACATCGGAGGTTTGGACCCCTTCGAGCAGTTGCCGGATCACCGACACTCCCGGTTTGAGAGGCCAGCGTTTCCTGGGATCGGTCGAGTCAAGGTAGATTGGCTCCATGCCAGATTCCTCGATCGCCTTGACCGCCTCTTCTCGAAAGTCTCGCATCTCTTCGATCCGGCTGCTGATGAAGACCCTTTTCTTTGGCATATGAGAAACTTTTCCTCAGGAGATTCCCTGCTGAGCAAAAGAGAATCATACAACAGGGTGAGTCGTGGGCGCGGAGCCCGATGAAAGGGCCGGCAAGGTTGTCGATCAACCTTGACCGGCCGAGGCCGGCGCCTGCGGCCCTTCGGCCGGCCAGCCCTTCGTCAGCAGCCAGATCGAGAGAGTCAACTGACAGAGGCCCAGCGGCGCGAGCATGGGGAAGACGACCGCGTGCCCGAAGAGAGGCATGCCGACCGCGGCCATCTGGGACAAGGCCGCGGCGACGCCGAAGGCGGCCAGCACGCGGGGGATCAGCCGGAAGCGGAGCTGGCCGGCGTAGAACACCACGAGATTGCTCCCCGCGATCACCAGCTCCAGGAAGTGCGCCCAGTTCCGCGAGGCGGCCACGGCACCCCGGAGGGGCTGGAAGAGCTGCCGCTCCACGTCGCTCGCCTTGGCGTAGGCCTGGCTCAGGGAGAGCATGGACATCAGGTTAATGTTCTCCACCACCACGAGGGAGAAACCGGCCACGGCCAGCGCGAAGAACCAGAGCGCCCAGGCGTGGCTGTAGGAGCGGAAGACCGGGAAGGCGAGGATGGCGACGGCGACTCCCAGCGCACCGAGGGCGACTCCGAGAACCGCGCAGAGCCCCATCAGGGTGGGGTGCTCCGCGGCGTTCACCAGGAAGCCGGGCGTGGCGAAGATCTTCCCCATCCAGGCGAAGTTCACCAGGTAGCTCAGGGTCATCTGAACGAGAAACAGCAAACCGATCGCCCGCCCGGCTCCCTTGGCGGTTCTCATGCGGAGCTCCTGTTCTGGACGAAGGCCTCGGCGAAGGCGCCGATCTTTTCTCGGATACGCTGGGAGGAGCACGGGTATTACGGAGGTGTAGCCCTCCCGGACGCCTGGCACTTTCCACGGCGGCGCGCGCGGCGCGCCAAGGTGCTTGACGAAGACTCGGGGCTCACCCTAAGATGGGCCGAATTTTCGAGCTCTGAGGACCTTCTCGTCGAAATCCATGTCCGATCCTCTCATACTCTACTCGGCCAACACGCTTCTGGCCTATCGGATCAATCAGGTCTATTACGGGGAGCGCCACTTCGTCTGGTGCAATCCCTATTTTAGCGCCAGCGTGTCCTCCATCGACGTGCAGTTTCCTCCCTCCTCGACGCCGAGCGAGATCTGTCGCAACTTGTTCGGCGATGTGAGCCAGCAGGATCTCCACAGCGGCCGCATTCAGTCGAACCGGGACGGGATCCGGAACGGGGCGAGCTTGAAGCGGAGCAAGGGTGAGATCACGGAAGAGCAGCTCAAGGAGATCGAGCAGATCGCCTCGGCTGCCTCCGTTGCCGACTTTCGTCCCCTGCTGTACGTGATCCCCTTCCATTTGATCGCCGGACAGGTCAAGCCTGTTCCTTCGGCCGATCGCGCCCATCCTTTTTCGCGGGAGTACATCATCGAGAATCTCCAGCGGTCGAGCTTCGACGTGCTAGAGTGGTTGTGGAGGTGACCGATGTTCGATACAGCGCGCTCCATGCCCCTTTCTCAGCTCATCGAGGTCGCCTACTATGTGCGGCTGGCTCTGGAGCGGCGGTTTCGGCCCGAAGATCTCGAGAGGACCCCGATCATGGCCGGGCTGGCCAGTGAGCCGGGGCCGGAAGATCAGCGGCTTGCACGTGATTGGATCGCGGAGATCCAGTCTCGCGAGGCGAGGACGGTCGACCAGATCAACGCCGAGCGGCTCGAAGCGTACTTGGGAGAGATTTCCGATCTGGTGGCGCGCCGGGTCCAGACCGAGATGAAGCCCGATCCTGTTCGCGGCCGGCAGCTCCTGGAAGAGCTCCGGCGCAAAGTCCCCGTCCCCGCCTTTTAGACGTGGCCCTCCGGGGAGCTGCGGTAAGATCTCCCCCACCCGATGAACCGCCATCTCTGTATCCACGGCCATTTTTACCAGCCGCCGCGGGAGAACCCGTGGCTCGAAGCGGTGGAGGTGCAGGACTCCGCGTACCCGTACCACGACTGGAACGAGCGCATCACGGCGGAGTGCTACGCCCCCAATGCGGCATCGCGCATCCTCGATCAGGAGGGGCGGATCGAGCGGATCGTCAACAACTACGCGCGGATCAGCTTCAACTTCGGGCCGTCGCTCCTCGCCTGGCTGGAGGCGCAGCGGCCGGAGGTCTATGCGGCGGTGCTGGAGGCGGACCGGCTGAGCGCGGAGCGCTTCGCGGGGCATGGATCGGCGCTGGCACAGCCCTACAACCACACCATCCTGCCGCTGTCGAACCGGCGCGACAAGAAAACGCAGATCCTCTGGGGGCTGCGCGATTTCGCGCGGCGTTTCGGCCGCGCGGCGGAAGGGGTGTGGCTGCCGGAGGCGGCGGTCGACCTGGAGAGCCTGGATCTGCTGGCGGCGGAGGGGGTCCGCTTCACCATCCTGGAGCCGCAGCAGGCGAAGACGGCGGTCGATACGACGGTTCCCTACACGCTGGCGCTCCCCTCCGGGCGGACGATGGCGCTGTTCTTCTACGACGGCGCGACGTCGCGGGCGGTGGCGTTCGAAGGGCTGCTCTCCTCGGGGGAGCGCTTCGCCTCCCGCCTGCTGTCCACCGTGCCGGAGAGCCCGGACCGGCCGCGTCTGGCGCACATCGCGACGGACGGCGAGACGTATGGCCATCATCACCGGCATGGGGAGATGGCTCTCTCGTATGCGATCCACCACATCGAGACGCACGGCCTGGCGCGGCTGACCAACTATGGCGAGTTCCTGGCGGCCCATCCTCCCGAGGAGGAGGTGGAGATCCACGAGGACAGCTCGTGGAGCTGCGTGCACGGCGTCGAGCGTTGGCGCAGCGACTGCGGCTGCCATACCGGCGGCGAGGCGGGCTGGAATCAGGCGTGGCGGGCGCCTCTGCGCCAGGCTCTCGACTGGCTGCGCGACGAGCTCGCGCCGCGTTACGAGGCGGCGGCGGGGGAGATCTTCACCGATCCTTGGGCGGCGCGGGACGGCTACATCGACGTGGTGCTCGACCGCTCGGCGGAGAGCGTGGCCGCCTTCTTCGAGCGTCACGCCGAGAGGCCGATCGAGCCGGAAGAGCGGACGCGGGGTCTCAAGCTCCTGGAGATGCAGCGCCTGGCGATGCTCATGTACACGAGCTGCGGCTGGTTCTTCAACGATCTCGCGGGGATCGAGACCCTCCAGGTCCTGCGCTATGCCGGCCGCGCGGTGCAGCTCGCCGAGCAGCTCTTCGGCGGCACCCCGGAGGCCATCGAGAAGAATTTCCTCCCCCGGCTGGCGCGCGCCCGCAGTAACGTCGCCGCCAAGGGCACGGGGCGGGATCTCTACCGCCGCCATGTCCAGGAGTCGCGGGTGGACCTGCCGCAGGTGGCGGCGCACTTCGCGGTCGCCTCCCTGTTCCACGACTATCCGAATCCGGCCCGCGTCTACGGCTACCGGGTGGAGCGGGAGAACGGGCGGAGCTTCCGGGCCGGCCGGGCGCGGCTCGCCGTGGGCCGGTTGCGCGTCACTTCCGAGCGCAGCGGCAAGAGCTCGCTCTTCGCCTTCGGCGTCCTCCACTTCGGCGATCACAACCTGAACGCCGGCGTGAAGCTCTTCGCGGACCCGGCGGCCTACGAAGCGATGGTGGCCGCGGTGGGAGGCGCCTTCGAGCAGGGCGACCTCGCGCAGGCCATCCGGCTCCTCGACGGCTTCTTCGGCGACGTCGCCTACTCCCTGAAGTCGCTCTTCCGCGATGAGCAGCGCCGCATCCTCGACGTCATCCTGGCTTCGACCCTGAAGGAGACCGAGGACGAGCTGCGCGACGTCTTCCTCCACCATGTGCCGCTGATGCGCTTTCTCCGCAGCCTCGGCACGCCGCTCCCCAAGTCCTTCCGCGCCGCGGCGGAAGTCGTCCTCAACGTCGACCTCCGCCGCGCCTTCGAGGCGCCCGGCATCGACTCCGGGGGCATCGACTTCGACGAGGTCGAGCGCCTCCTCGAAGAGACCCGGGTCCTGGGCGTCGATCCGGATGCGAAAGGCTTGAGCTACGCCCTGGAGAAGGCCCTCCTGGAGAGGCTCGACCGCCTGGAGAGCCGGCCGGAGGACGAGGAGCTTCTGGGAGACCTGGAGAGGATCGTCGACCTCGCTCTCTCGGCGCCTTTCCAGGTCGATCTGTGGCAGGCGCAGAACCGGTGCTACGGCCTGTTGCAGTCGGGCGTGCCGGCCGGGGGGCAGCTCCGGCGGCTGGCGGAGAAGCTGGGGGTGGGAGTGCCGGCGGCGTAAAACCTCTGGCCCACCCCTTGCAGCATCCACCCTTCCGTGCCCTCCCCGCGCTCGACCTATCGTGTCCAGCTCCGCCCTGACTTCGGCTTCGCCGCCGCGGCGGAGATCGCCGGCTATCTGGCCGAGCTCGGGATCTCGCACCTCTATACATCTCCCTCCCTCCAGGCCGTGCAGGGGAGCACGCACGGCTACGACGTCATCGATCCCACGCGGGTCAACGAGGAGCTGGGCGGCGCGGCGGGCCATGAGATTCTCGTTCAAGCTTTGCGGGAGCATGGGCTCGGCCGGGTGCTCGACGTCGTGCCCAACCACATGGCGATTGATTCGAACGGAGGGGAGGGGCGCAACGGTTGGTGGTGGGACGTGCTGGAGAACGGCCCGGCCAGCCGCTGGGCGCGGTATTTCGACGTCGACTGGGACCCTCCGCAGAGCCGACTGCGCAACATGGTGCTGCTGCCGATCCTGGGCGACCACTACGGCCGCATCCTGGAGGCGGGGGAGCTGAAGCTCGTGCGGTGCGCGGGGAAATTCGCGATCCGCTACCACGAGCACTGGATGCCGGTGGCGCCGCGCTCCCTCGATCTCCTCCTCGCCGACGCGGCCGGGCGCTGCAATTCGGCGGAGCTGGCCTTCCTCGCCGACGCGTTCGGCGGGCTTCCCCTGGCGACCGACGTCGACAAGGAGAGCACGGCCCGCCGCCACCGCGACAAGGAGATCCTCGCCTCCCATCTCGCCCGCCTCTGCGCCGAGCAGCCGGACGTCGCCTCCGCCGTCGACGCGGTGGTCGAGGAGACCAATGCCGATCCCGACCGGCTCCACGCTCTTCTGGAGCGCCAGAACTATCGCCCTGCCTATTGGCGCACGGCGGGCCAGGAGCTCGACTATCGCCGCTTCTTCGACGTCCACAGCCTGGTCGGCCTGTGCATCGAGGACCCGCGAGTGTTCTCCGAGGTCCACTCCCTGGTCCTCGCCTGGGTGCGGCGCGGCGAGATCGACGGGCTGCGGATCGATCATCCGGACGGGCTGCGCGATCCCGGGCAGTACTTCGAAAAGCTGCGCAAGGCGGCGCCCGAGGCGTGGATCGTGGCCGAAAAGATCCTCGAGCCCGGCGAGGCGCTGCCTGACGACTGGCCGGTCGATGGCACCACCGGCTACGACTTCGCGAACCGCGTGGGTGGCCTCTTCGTCGATCCGCGCGGGGAGGAGCCGCTCTCGGAGCTGCTCAGCGCTTTGACCGGAGAGAGCACGGAATGGGCGGATCTGGTGCGCGGAAAGAAGCTCCAGGTGCTGAGCGAGCTGCTGGCGAGCGACGTCAACCGGCTGGCCGAGGTCTTCCTCCAGGTCTGCGAGCGGCATCGCCGTTACCGCGACTTCACCCGGTTCGAGCTGCGCCAGATCCTCCGCGAGGTCGCCGCCTGCTTTCCGGTCTACCGCACCTATGTCCAAGTCTCGACGGGGACCGTGCGCGCGAGCGATACGCGGTACGTCGAGGAGGCCATCGCCGCGGCGCGCGAGCACCGCCCCGACCTGCCGGCGGACCTCTTCGACTTCTTCCGCGATCTGCTGCTTTTGCGTGTAGGGCCCGAGGAAGAGCTGGTGATGCGCTTCCAGCAGCTCACCGGACCCGCCATGGCCAAAGGAGTCGAGGACACCGCCTTCTATCATGCCAACCGCCTCGTCTCCTTGAACGAGGTGGGTGGCGATCCCGGCCGGTTCGGCGTCTCCGTGGAGGAGTTCCATCATGGGAACGCGGCGGCGCAGGAGCGCTGGCCGCTCACCATGACCGCCGTCTCGACCCACGACACCAAGCGCAGCGACGACGTGCGCCTGCGCCTCCATCTCCTCTCCGAGATCCCCGGCCTCTGGAGCACCGCCGTGCGCCGCTGGATCGCCCACAACGAACGGTACCGCACGGGCGGCGCTTCGGATCGAATCCCGGATCGCAAGACGGAGTACCTCCTCTATCAGACCCTGGTCGGAGCCTGGCCGCTGAGCCCGGAGCGCGCTCTCGCTTACATGGAAAAGGCCGCGCGGGAAGCCAAGGCCTTCACCGCCTGGACCCGCGTCGACGCCGCCTGGGAGGACGGCCTCCGGAGCTTCATCGAGAGGGTGCTGGCCGACGAGGAATTCCTGGCCGACCTCGAATCCTTCGTGAAGCCGCTGATCGCGCCGGGGAGGATCTCCTCCCTCGCCCAGACGCTGATCCGCCTCACCGCTCCCGGCGTGCCGGACACTTACCAGGGGAGCGAGCTGTGGGACCTCAGCCTCGTCGATCCGGACAACCGCCGGCCCGTCGACTACGAGCTGCGCCGCCGTCTCCTCGCCGAGCTGAAAGCGGGCCTCCCGCCGGAGCAGCTCCTCGCCCGCCTTGGCGATCCGGCCGAGGCGGGGAGCCCCAAGCTCTGGGTCCTGCACCGCGCCCTGGATCTCCGCCGCCGGCTTCCCGCGGCGTTCGGGCCGGAGGGGGATTATCAGCCTCTCCGCGCCCAGGGGGAGCGCGCCGCCCACGTCGTGGCGTTTGCTCGTGGCGGCGGCGGCGGTGAAGCCGTGACCGTGGCGCCGCGGCTGGTGATCGGATTGGGGGGCGGTCCGCGGGCGGAGTGGAAGGACACCGCCCTCGAGCTGCCGGAGGGCGCGTGGCGCGACGAGCTCACCGGCGAGACGATCGAAGGCGGCGAGGTGCGCCTGGGAGATTTGCTGTCGCGCTTTCCGGTCGCGTTGCTCGTGCGTTCGGTGGGGGCCTGAGGATAAGCCTGGAAGAAACTCTGTGTCCGCTGTAACATGGAAGAATGGACGATGACGAGGGCAGGAGCCCGCCGCCGCGGGGGCCTGATTGGTTCCTGGACAAGATCGCGGCGGGACTGAAAGCCGCCGCGATCCGTGTCGAGACTCCGTCCTCGCGCCGGCGGATGAGCCGCGCCGAGATCGAGGCCCTGGTCAGCGAGACCCTGGGAGAAGAGCTGGCCCGGCTTCCGAAGCCCGCCGAGCCCGAGTAGCCCTCCTTCAGCCCGCCTGCCGCGCCGGACCGCAGAACCGGTCCATCACCCGCGCGAATGCCGCGTCGATCGCCCGGTCGTAGGCGGCGTCGAGCTCGGGGGAGAGGGAGATCTCTTCGTCCACAAACATCTCGTCCCAGTCTCCGAACAGAGCTTCGGCGATGGGCAGGGCCGTCCAGCCGGCGGGCCGGTTGAAAGATCTCCAGGCCTCGGGAGCAGGGAGGGCGCCGTAAGGGAAGCTCGACAGGACTTCATGATGGGGATGGAAGTGCATGGCTCGATCTCCTCGAATGGGAGAACAACGCCGCCGGGGGAGAGATCCCCTCAGCGCTTCGTCAGCACGCCGTAAAGAAACGCCAGCGCCGCCGCCCCGAAGAGCGCGAGGGTCCACGGCTCGCCGCCTCCCCGGCGGAGCACGGCCCCGGCGATCAGCAGGGAGGAGGCGATGAGCATCCAGCCCAGGCGCTGATTGGAGCGCTCCATGCGCTGCACGGCGCGGCGGGCGTCCGGCGAGAGGCCGGTCTGCACGGTGAGGCTGCCTCTTTCGGCGCGGGTGAGGAGGGCGTCGATGCGCTGCGGCAGGCCGAGCAGGGAACGGGCCTGCATCACCGCCTCGCGCAGCATCTCCGGCCAGCCCCGGCGCAGCTCCTCCGCGGCGAGGCGTTGCGCGAAGGGCATGGTCTCCGCCCACGGATCGAACTCCGGGTCGAGCTGGGTGGTCATGCCGGAGAGCAGCCCCACGGCGCGCGAGGCGAAGAGCAGGTCGACCTGGACCTGGAAGGGGATCTGGTAGAGGAGGTCCCGGTACTCGCGGAGGAAGAACGACGCCTCTGAGAAGGCCACCTCGCGGAGGTTGCCGATCCGCACGCCCCAGAAGCGCTCGAAAAGCGCCTCGTGAACCTCCTCCAGCCGGCGCAGGTCGGCGCCCGGCAGGAGCACGCCGGCGCTGACATAGGAGTGGACGAGGCGGACCGCGTCGCGGGTGCCGAGGCCGATGGCGTACTCGCGGAGCGCCGCCCGCAGGCGCTCGGGGATCGCGGCCACCATGCCGAAATCGACGAAGACGATCTGGAACTTCCTCGTTCCGCCGCCGGGCGGCGGAGGCACCGGATCGCCCGGCCGGAACGGCGCCTCGCCGGGATCCGGCAGCGGTCGGATGAAGAGATTGCCCGGGTGCGGATCGCAGTGCACGAAGTGGTGCACGAAGATCTGCTGCATGTAGATGCGGTAGAGCGTCCGCGCCAGGTCCGGCCGTGAGATACCGGCCCGTTCGAGAGCCGGCAGGTCGCCGATCTTGAGATAGCCGACGTTTTCCAGCGTCAGCGTGTGGCCGGCGCTGTGCTCCCAGAAGACCTTCGGGATCGCGACCCGCTCATCGCCCTTGAAGTTTTGCGCGAAACGTTCCGCGCTCTTCCCCTCGGCGGTGAGATCGAGCTCGCCGCGCGTGGTGGTCATGATCTCCTCGGCGAGGCGGTCGAGGTCGACGCGGCGGCGGATGCGGCGCGAGACGCGGAACAGGCGGAGGGCGAAGGCCGCCGCCGCGAGGTCGGTCTCGACGATGATCTCAATCCCGGGGCGGAGCACCTTGATCACCACGTCCTCACCCGAAGGGAGGCGGGCGCGGTGGACCTGGGCCAGGGAAGCCGCGCCGACCGGCTCGGTCTCGACCTCCGGGAAGATCTCGGCGAGCGGCCGGCCGAAATCCGCCTCGATCTGGCGCGCCACATCGGCGAAGCGCTCGGGCGGCACCTCGTCCTGGAGCCCGGCGAGCTCGCGGGTGACCTCCGGCGGCAGCAGGTCGACGCGCACGGAGAAGAACTGCCCGAGCTTGATCAGCACGCCGCCCATCTCGCTGGCCAGCGCCCGGTAGCGCCGCGCGATGCGTGCCCAGCGCGCCGTCGCCGGCCGGCGGAAGCGGCGCAGCCCCGGCACGTTGAGCAGCACGTCCCACCACATCACGTGGATGAACACGCTGGTGAAGAACCGCCGCACCTTGCGGTAGCGCTTGAAGTCGATGCGGGTCACGGTTCCTCTTGTACCATGGACGGCCTTCACAGCGTCCGTTTGAACAACACCGTCGCAAGCCCCATCGCGACGATCGAGAAAGTGAGCAGAAAGAAGAGATCCGGAGCGATCGCGGCGAGCCCGGTGTTCTTGAGCAGCAGGCACTTGAACGCGTGGACCGCGTAGGTGAAGGGATCGATCGCGGCGAGGACCTGCATCCATTTCGGAAAACCTTGCTGCGGATAGACGGCGCCGCTCGGGAAGTAGAGCACGGTGTTGAGCAGCCCGGAGACCGCCCGCGGCACCAGCGGATCGTTCACCCGGACCATCAACAGGAACATCATGCTGATCACCGCAAACGAGGTCACCACGATCACCAGGAACAGCCGCAGCAGGCGCAGCGGTGCGAAGGGATCGGGAATCCCCGCGATCAGCGAGCCGATGATCATCAGCACGGTGCCGGCGAGAACCGCCTTGATCGTCCCCGCGAGATTGAAGCCGGCGATGAGCTCCAGCTTGGTGATCGGCGTCACCAGATAGCCCTCGTGCAGGCCGCGCGCCTTGTCATCGATGAAAATGATCCCGCCGCCGATCAGCACCATCATGAAAATGGACATGACGATCGATCCGGAGAGCAGATATTGCAGATACGGCACGTAGGGATAGACCTCGACGACGTCGAGCCGGGCCTCCGTGGAGATCCTCGGCGCGGCGCGTTGCTGGTTGAGCGCTCCGACCAGGTTGGCGAGCGAGGCCGCGAGGCTCGCGGCGACGAAGTTGTCCGTGTTGTCCGAGATCAGGGCGACGCGGGGATCGTTTTTCGCCAGCGTGCGGCGGGAAAATCCGGGCGGGATCGTCAGCACGCCATTGATCCGGCCGTCCCGCAGATCGGAGAGCGCCTGCCCCGGATCGCCGTAGACCACGGTGTCGAAGGTGTGCGCGCCGTTGGTGACGGCGTTGCACAGCTCGCGCAGCTTCACCGCGGGCACGCCGTGGTCCTGGTCGACGATGCCGAGCTTCAGGTGTTTGACGTTGCCGCCGAAGGCATAGCCGAGCACGACGAGCTGGACGAGCGGCATGACCATCGAGAGGACGATCAGCGTCGGGCTGCGCAGGAAGCGCCGCAGGTCGCGTTCGACGATAGCCCACATGCGTTGCATGGTCAGAGCTCCTCCGATTAATTGCGGCGCATCATGAAGCCCCGGTCGAGCGGCGACGCTTCCTGCAAGGCGTCGCGCAGGGCGCGGCCGGCGTAGTGCACGAAAACGTCGTCGAGCGTCGTGCTCTGCACGGACAAGGACTGCACGGTGACCCCTTCCCGCGCCGCCATCTCCATCAGCGCCAGCGTCGTCACCGGACCGTTGCCGGAGGCGATGCGGAAGATATGGCCGTCGCCTTTCACGTCTTCCACCTCGGGGAGCGCCTGCAAGCGATCCTGCCAGCCTTCCGGCACCGCCGAGAAGCTCGCTTCGACAATGTTTTTGCCCGGGATCGACGCCTTGAGCCGCAGCGGCGAATCGAGCGCCTTGAGCTCGCCATGGTCGACGATGGCGATGCGGTTGCAGAGCTTGTCGGCCTCGTCCATGTAGTGCGTCGTCAGCAGCACCGTCAGCTCGCGCTGCTCCTTGATCCGTTGCAGCATCTCCCACACCGCCACGCGCGACACCGGGTCGAGGCCGGTGGTCGGCTCGTCGAGAAAGAAGATGCGCGGCTCGTGGACCAGGCCGCGGGCGATCTCGACCCGCCGCCGCATGCCGCCCGAAAGATGCTTGACCTGCTTGTCCGCCCACTGCGTCAGCTCGACCGCGGCGAGCAGCTCGCGGATCAGGCGCCGGCGCTTCTCGGCCGGCACGCCGTAGAGCTTGGCGTAGATCGAAAGGTTTTCCTCGACGCTCAGCTCGAGATCGCTGGTCATCGCCTGCGGGATGACGCCGATCACCTTGCGGACGTCGTCCTGCTGCTTGACGATGTCGAAGCCGTTCACCTTCGCCGTCCCCCGCGTCGGCTGCAAGAGCGTCGTCAGCATGCGGATGAGCGTCGACTTGCCGGCGCCGTTGGGTCCGAGGAGCCCGAAGATCTCGCCTTCCTCGACGGTGAAGGAGACGCCGTTGACGGCGGTGAAGTCGCCGAACCGCTTGACGATCTCCTGGACGTCGATGGCGCTCATCGGCGGCTCATGGGGAGGCAAGCGGCAGGAGCACGTAGGCCGTCATGCCGACGGCGAGCCGGCGGTCCCGGTTGTCGACGCGGAGGCGGATCTCAAACGTCTTGATGTCGCGCTTGGTGCGGCTGACGTCGCGCTGCGTGGCGAATCCGGCGTCGACGCCGCGGAAGAACACCGTGCCCTGGCGCTCGGCGCCCGAAGGCAGGCGCACGGTGAGCCGGTCGCCGATCCGCACGTGGTCGATCGAGCTCTCCTCGACGTCGGCGCGCACCCACAGATCGTCCGGATTCACCAGCGTGACGATCGGCTGCCCCGGGCTCAGCACCTCGCCCGGCCGCGCCGCCCGCACGTCGACGATCCCGGCGATCGGCGCATGGATCTCCGTATACGCCAGGCGGACGCCCGCCTTGGCCCGGTTCGCGTCCGCCGCGGCCTGCTGGTGCTCGTTCTCCTGGAGCTCGCTGCGCCGCATCGCGATCTGCTGCGCGTTGGCGCGGACCACTGCCACAGCCGCCCGCTGCGCCTCCACCTGCCTGTGCAACGCATCGACGCGCGCCTTGGCCGCTTCCCAGGAAGTGCGCGCCTGGTCGAGCTGCTGCGCCGGCACCACATTGTCCCGCGCCAGCTCCTGCGTCCGCCGCAGATTCGCCTGCGCATTGTCCAGATCCGCCCGCGCCGCCGCCTCCTGCGCCACCGCCGCCGCCACATTCGCCTCGGCCTGGCGGACCTCGTCCACCATCTGCTGCTCCTGAAACCGCACCTCCGCCGCGCTCCCCTCCACCTGCGACCCCGCACCGGCCGCCGTGTGCTCGTAGTACGCGCTCTCCGCCCGCAGCTCCTCGGGAGCGATCACCGCCAGAAGCTGGCCCGCGGTCACGGCATCGCCCTCCTGCACCAGCAGCCGGCTGAGCTGCCCGGAGATCTGCGGGCTGACGATCACGTCATTGGTCGTCACGATCCCCGTCAGCACGAGCGCCTCCTGGCGCGCATGCACCACATAGAACCCGACCCCCAGGGCGGCGATCCCCAGCACGGCGATGACAACGGAGCGTCTGCGATTCATCAGCGAGCGGCCTCCTCTCCGCGAAGCGGTAGAGTGTACCGCGAGCGGGGCAGGGTGAGGACGGCGGTTCGTTCCAGTTCGTTCCGTCAGATGACGGCGAAAAGGGCTCGGACCATGAGCGCCGTGATCCTGGGTGGCCGTGGCATGGGGAAGAGCGTCCTCCTGCGCCAGATCAGGGAGGCCGCCGCCCAGCTTGCGGACACCCGGATCTGCCTCTTTCCCGGTCCGCCGGCTTCTCGCTCTTCTTGGAGGGAGGAGGCGGTCTCTCCGTTCGGCAGGCACACCCGCATCGCGTCCACCGGCGACATCGACACCCACCTCTCCTCCGACCCCGCCGACGCGCACCACCTGGAGATTCACGCCCGGATGGTCGGCGACGCGCTGCGGGCACGGAAGTGAGCGGCCAGCCCCGAAGGGGCGACAGCATGCAGCCTGGGGCGTGAGCCCCAGGAAACGGTTCCACCCCAACCCTTTTTAGCCCTGAAAGGGCGGCAGCACCGCTGCGCCACGGCATTTTGTCTGCTGTCGCCCCTCCGGGGTTGCCTGCGCCTGCCATGGCGGCATTGAAGGCGAACCAAGCCGCGGCGGAGAGAACCGGCCTTTCCCGGAGGGGGAGACGGTATAACCGTTATCCCGGCGCTGTAACCGTTATCCCGGCGCTTTAGGCGTTATCCCCGGCGTGTAACGCTTATCCCGGACGTGTAACGCTTATCCCGGACGTGTAACGCTTATCCCGGACGTGTAACGCTTATCCCGGACGCGTAACGCTTATCCCGAGCGTGTAACGCTTATCCCGGCCGTATAGCCGCTATCCGCGGCGCATAGCCGCTATCCGCGGCGTATAGCTGCTATCTGCGGCGTATAGCCGCTATCCGCGGCGTATAGCCGCTATCCGCGGCGTATAGCCGCTATCCGCGGCGTATAGCCGCTATCCGCGGCGTATAGCCGCTATCCGCGGCGTATAGCCGCTATCCCGACGGGATAGCCGTTATCCCTGGCGTATAACCGCTATCCGCGGCGGGATAGCCCGTTATTCCTGGCGTATAGCCAGGGGGCACCCTCGTCCGTGCCTTTTTTCCCGGCTCAACGTTCAATCCGCCCCGGGACAAGTCCAACTTGCCCGCTCGCAAGTCCAACTTGCCCCCGAGCATATGCAACTTGCCCCCGAGCATATGCAACTTGCCCCCGAGCATATGCAACTAGTCCGCGGGCATATGCAACTTGCCCGCGAACATATGTAACTTGCCCGCGAGCATATGCAACTTGCCAGGGGGCAAGTCCAACTTGCACGCGGGCAAGTTGAACGTGCACGCTCGCATATGCAACTTGCCAGGGGGCAGATGGAGCTTGCCCGAGATCCGGGCGAGGAAGCGCGGCCTCCCGTTCTCCATGGCAGGCGTCCGCCGGCACTTCGCCGGGGCACCCGGCGGCGCTGACGACGCGGTGCTGCGTCGCTTACAGTGGTATCTTGTCCCTTCTTTCGTGGATTCGTCTCTCCACGAGCGTGGTCCGCTCGTCAGGGTGGGGCCTTCTCGAGGATTATCAGGGAGGAGCGCAGCGCTTCGTGGATCAGGCAACGCACAACAAGATCGTCTCTTTCCTCTGGAGCATCGCCGACGACGTCCTGCGCGATCTCTTCAAGCGCGGCAAGTACCCCGATGTGATCCTGCCGATGTGCGTCATCCGGCGGATGGACGCGGTGCTCGAGCCGACCAAGCAGAACGTGCTCGACACCCGGAGGATGCTCGACGAGGCGGGGATCACCGAGCAGACGGACGCGCTCTGCGATGCCGCGGGCCAGGCTTTCTACAACGCCTCGAAGTTCACCCTGCGCGATCTCAGATCGCGCGGCAGCCAGCAAAGGCTGCTCGCCGATTTCGAGGACTACCTGAACGGCTTCTCGCCCAACGTCCAGGACATTCTCGAGAACTTCAAGTTCCGCAATCAGCTCCCGACGCTCGCCAAGAATGACGCGATCGGCACGCTGATCAACAAGTTCCTCGATCCCGGCATCGACCTCTCGCCGGCCGGCATCGACAACCACGCGATGGGCACGGTCTTCGAGGAGCTGGTCCGGAAGTTCAACGAGGAGAACAACGAGGAGGCCGGCGAGCACTGGACGCCGCGCGACGCCGTGCGGCTGATGGCGAACCTCGTCTTCCTACCCGTGGCAACCAAGATCAAGTCGGGCACCTACCTGCTCTACGACTGCGCCTGCGGCACGGGCGGCATGCTCACCGTCGGCGAAGAGCTGCTCACCACGCTCGGCGCGAAGCGCGGCCAGAAGGTGGAGTGCCTGCTCTACGGCCAGGAGATCAATCCGGAGACCTATGCGGTCTGCAAGGCGGACATGCTGCTCAAAGGCGAAGGTCAGAGCGCCGATCACATCGTCGGCGGCGCGGAATGGTCGACGCTCGCGCACGACGCCTTCCCGGCCCGGGAGTTCGACTTCATGCTCGCCAATCCGCCCTACGGGAAGAGCTGGAAGAAGGACCTCGAGGCGATGGGCGGCAAGGACGGAATGCGCGATCCGCGGTTCAAGGTGATGCACCGGGGCGAGGAGCTGTCGCTGGTGACCCGCTCCAGCGACGGCCAGATGCTCTTCCTCGCCAACATGGCCTCGAAGATGAACGCCAAGTCCGCCCTCGGCAGCCGCATCGCCGAGGTGCATAACGGCTCGTCGCTCTTCACCGGCGATGCGGGCCAGGGCGAGAGCAACATCCGCCTCTGGCTGATCGAGAACGACTGGCTCGAAGCGATCGTGGCGCTGCCGCTCAACCTCTTCTACAACACTGGCATCGCCACCTACGTCTGGGTGCTGTCGAACCACAAGCCCGCGCACCGCAAAGGCCGGGTGCAGCTCATCGACGCCAGCGCCTGGTTCCGGCCGCTGCGCAAGAATCTCGGCAAGAAGAACTGTGAGCTGGCGCCCGAGGACATCGAGCGGATCAGCCGCACGTTCCTCGACTTCCAGGTGACTCCCGAGTCCAAGATTTTCCCGAACGCCGCCTTCGGCTACTGGAAGGTCACGGTGGAGCGTCCGCTGCGCCTGCACAGCCAGCTCACGCTCAAGGCCATCGAGTCGCTGCGTTTCACCTCCGGTGACGAAGAGATCCGCGCGGCGCTCTATGAGGAATTCGGCGACGATCTCTTCGCCCGGTTCGCCAAGCTCTCCGCCGCGCTGGAGAAGCGCCTGGCCGATTGGAGCAACGACGAGGACGAAGGGGACGACGAGGAGGGCGGGCCGGCGAAGAAGGGGCTGCCCGAGAAGAAGAAAAGGAAGCTCCTCGACCCCAAGACCTGGGAGCGCGACGGCCGCCTGGTCGAAGTTGCCACAAAGCTGCGCACGGCGCTGGGCGAGACGCTCTTCGAGGACCACAACGCTTTCCGTGACCGCGTGGACGCCGCGCTCGAGAAGGCGGACCTCCGGGTCGGCGCCGCCGACCTCAAGCAGATCCTCAAGGCCGTGAGCTGGCGCGTCGAGACCGCGCCGCCGGTGATCGCCAAGGTGCACAAGCCCGGCAAGGGCAAGGCCGATCCGCTGCGCGGCCTCTACGACGCGACGGTGAACGGCAAGCCCGCGGTCGTCGAGTACGAGCCCGACTCCGACCTGCGCGACACGGAGCAGGTACCGCTCCTCGAAGACGGCGGCATCGAGGCTTTCATCCGCCGCGAGGTGCTGCCCTACACGCCCGACGCGTGGATCAAGGAAGACGCCACCAAGATCGGCTACGAGATCAGCTTCACAAGGCACTTCTACAAGCCGCAGCCGCTGCGCACGCTGGAGGAGATCAGCGCCGACATCCTGGCGATCGAGAAGGAGGCAGAGGGGTTGCTGGATGGATTGTTGAAGGTGGAGGCAAGCTCGTGAAAGAGGAGAACAAGCGAGCCAGAGGAGCTTCCGCCAAACCGCGCAAGCTCGCGCCCGTCTCCAAGGTGCCCGCGACCATTGATCCCGCGGCCTTGTTGGCCGATCTTCGGGCTCTCATCCAGTCTGGTCGCCAGAGGATTGCGAGCGCGGCCAACTCCACCTTCACGGTGCTTTGCTGGCAGGTCGGTCGTCGCCTTCTCAGAGAGGATCTCGAGGCGGGGCGCGCCGCCTATGGAAAGCAGATTCTTGCGACGGTGTCGCAAGAATTGATGACCGAGTTCGGCGCCGGCTTCAGCTATACGGCCCTCACCCGGATGGCCCGGTTTGCCGAATGGATGGCCGATGAACGAATTCTTGCGTCACTGTCGCAAGAATTGACCTGGAGCCACTTCATCGAGCTGCTGCCGATCAAGGACCCGCTCGCCCGCGATTTTTACGCGGAGATGTGCCGCATCGAGCGGTGGAATGTGCGCACGCTGCGGCAGAAGATCGGCGGTATGTTGTTCGAGCGCACCGCCCTGTCGAAGAAGCCGCAGGCCGTCATCGCGGCAGAGATCGGCAAACTACGAGACGGGCAGATGACCCCTGAAACTGTGTTTCGCGACCCGTACCTGCTGGACCTGCTGGGGCTCAAAGGAGCCTACAGCGAAAAAGATTTGGAGAGCGCCATCCTGCGCGAGATCGAGGGCGTTCTGCTGGAGCTGGGCACCGGCTTCACTTTCGTCGCCCGGCAAAAGCGCATGAGCGTAGGCAAGGACGACTTCTATCTCGACCTTCTCTTCTTTCACCGGCATCTTCGCCGGCTGATTGCCGTCGAACTGAAGCTGGAGTCGTTCCAGCCCGCCCATGTCGGCCAGATGGAGCTCTACCTGCGCTGGCTGGACAAACACGAACGCGCTCCCGGCGAGGACGCCCCGATCGGACTCATCCTGTGCGCCTCCGCCGATGCCGAACAGGTGAAGCTGCTTGAGCTGGATGCCAAGTCCATCCGCGTCAGCGAGTACCTCACGGAGTTGCCGCCACTGCCGCTGCTCCGTGCCCGCCTGCACCAGGCCATCGAACACGCCCGCGAGAGCGCCGCCCGGCGACTTCTCCCTGCCGGGGTCACCGAATGAAAGCTCTGGCCGAGCTGCCCTATGCCATGAGCCTCGTGCGTCAGTCCTGCGACGCCGTGCGGCTGATGGCGAACCTCGTCTTCCTGCCCGTGGCAGCCGGGATCACGTCGGGCACCTACCTGCTCTACGACTACGACTGCGCCTGCGGCACGGGCGGCATGCTCACCGTCGGCGCGATGGGCGGCAAGGACGGAATGCGCGCCCAAGCTCGCCACGGCCGATCTGAAGCAGATCCTCAAGGCCGTAAGCTGGCGCGTCGAGACCGCGCCGCCGGTGATCGCCAAGGTGCACAAGCCCGGCAAGGCGAAGGCCGATCCGCTGCGCGGCCTCTACGAGGCGACGGTGGGCGGCAAGCCCGCGGTCGTCAGCTTCACAAGGCACTTCTACAAGCCGCAGCCGCTGCGCACGCTGGAGGAGATCAGCGCCGACATCCTGGCGATCGAGAAGGAGGCGGAGGGACTGCTGGATGGATTGTTGAAGGTGGGGGCCAAGCCATGAAGAAGATAGTCGGCTCTGCACCCGATAAGCGCAAGCCCATCGTCCTACTCTCGAACGAGAATCTCCAGGGGGAGCGGGCTGCCTATGGGAAACAAATTCTCGTGACAGTGTCACGAGAATTGCCGGCCGAGTGCGTCTCCGGAGTCAACTACGCCGCGTTGACCCGAATGGCCCGGTTTGCCGAGTGGATGACCGACCAGGAGATTGTGTCGACGCTGTCGACACAATTCGGGATCGCTGCAGAGGTGGTGGCATGAGAAAAGCGCCCAAGACTCTCAACAGCGTTGAGAGAATTGCAGCCGCAGGCAGAGCTGCACCTGTCCCCGGCACCGAAGCAATGGGACGCGCTGTGTTTCGAATTCAGGGCCGATTCAAAACTCTCACCGCTGGTGAGAGTTTCTCCGTGGGCCCACAGGCCGAGCGCTGAAGAGAAAATTGCGACGCTGTCGCAAGAATTCAAAAGGAACCACTTCGCCAGCAGGAGAGAGGCATGAAAGACGCTCAAAGGCCCGATCACATCAGCCTGATGACGCTTGTCAACAGGCTCCGCGAGGGCCGCGCGGCGGTCCTCTGGTTCCGTCAGGCGCTTGGAAAATGATCGCCGACCTCAAGCCGTATCCGGAATACAAGACCTCGGGGCTGCCGTGGCTCGGAAAGGTGCCGAGCGGTTGGAAGGTCGTCCGCAACGGCAGTTTGTTTGGACAGCGAAACCAGACTGGGTATGGAAGCCGCCTCCCGATTTTGGAAGTGTCCTTGAGGACAGGTGTCCGAGTACGCAACTTCGAGACCTCGAAACGCAAGCAGATCATGGCTGATCTGGACAAATACAAATACGCGGCGAATGGCGACATCACGTACAACATGATGCGCATGTGGCAGGGTGCCGTGGGAATCGCGCCCGTCGATGGCCTGGTGAGCCCGGCATACGTAGTCGCTCGTCCATTTGCTAACGTTGAGCCACGATTCTTTGCGGTTTTGTTCCGCACCATCGACTACATGGCTGAAATCGACAGTTGCTCGCGGGGCATCGTGAAGGACCGCAACCGACTCTATTGGGACCAGTTCAAACAAATTCTGTCCCCGTGCCCCCCACCCCCCGAGCAGGCGGCGATCGTCCGCTTTCTGGACTGGGCAAACGGGCGTCTGGAGCAGGCGATCCGGGCGAAGCGGAAGGTGATCGCGCTGCTCAACGAGCAGAAGCAGGCCATCATCCACCGCGCCGTTACCCGCGGCCTCGACCCCTCCGTTCCTCTCAAACCCTCCGGCATCCCCTGGCTGGGCGACATTCCCCGGCACTGGGAAGTACAGCCACTAAAGCAACTTCTCGCCCGAATGGACTATGGGACTTCGGAGAACGTGCGTGGTTCGGGAAAGGTCCGTGTGTTGACCATGGGGCACATCCGTGATGGCAAGATAGTTCTACCCGAGAAGGGAGGTCTTGCCTCTGTGCCGGTAGGGCTTTTGTTGGAGAAGAACGATCTGCTTTTCAATCGCACTAACAGTCCAGAGCTGGTCGGCAAAGTTGGACTCTTCGCCGGGAGTGCCAACGAAGAAATAACTTTCGCGTCCTATCTTGTTCGTCTCCGCGTCCGCTCGGAGCACAATCCCTTCTGGCTGAACTCTTTGTTGAACAGCACTACATTTTGGAGCTACGCCAGAAGTCAAGCTTTAGTGAGCCTCCACCAAGCCAACCTTAACTCGAGACGCTATGGGCAGATGGTCCTTCCGGTTCCATCCACCCGAGCCGAGCAAGACGAGGTGGCCGAGCATACTCGGTCGCTAGCGGGTGAAATCGAAGGCGCCGTACACCGACTCGAACGCGAGATCGGGCTCCTCCGCGAATACCGCACACGTCTCATCGCTGATGTGGTCACCGGCAAGCTCGACGTGCGCGAGGCCGCGGCGCGGCTGCCGGACGAAGCGGCAGCGGACACAATCGAAGACGACACCGCCCTGAGCGACGATCCAGAAGCCACTGACGAGGAGGCTGCGGTATGACCACCGACACCAGCGAGAAGGGCCTCGAAACGCTCATCATGCGGCATATGACCGGCGCGGACGGTCTCCCCTTTGCGCCAGGCTTCATTCGCGAACGGCCGGCGCCTTACGGCGGCACGGGCTACCTGGCAGGCGAGGCCCGGGACTACGACCGCGCGCATGCGCTCGACGTGCCGCAGCTCTTCGACTTTCTGCGCGCCACCCAGCCCGAGGCATTCAAGAAACTGACGCTGGCCAACGAGCGCGACACCAAGGACGTCAACCGCCTCAAGTTCCTCACCCGCCTCTCGGCCGAGATCGGCAAACGCGGCGTCATCGACGTTCTGCGCAAGGGTGTGGAGCACGGGCCGGTCCACTTCGATCTCTTCTACGGCACGCCGTCGCCGGGCAACGCCAGAGCCGAGGCGCTGCACGCACAGAACCGCTTCTCGGTCACGCGGCAGCTCGCCTACAGCATGGACGAGACACGCCGCGCGCTCGATCTCTGCCTGTTCATCAACGGCCTGCCCATCGCCACCTTCGAGCTCAAAAACAGCTTCACCAAGCAGAACGTCCAGGACGCCATCGAGCAATACAAGCGCGACCGCCACCCGAGCGAGCGGCTGTTCGAATTCGGCCGCTGCGTGGTGCACTTCGCCGTTGACGACAGCGAAGTGCAGATGTGTACCGAGCTCAAGGGCAAGGACTCGTGGTTCCTCCCCTTCAACAAGGGGTACCACGACGGCGCCGGCAACCCGCCCAACCCGCACGGCCTCAAGACCGACTATCTCTGGAAGGAGATGCTCACGCCGAAGGGGCTGACCGAGATCCTCGAAAACTACGCCCAGATCGTCGAGGAGAAGGACCCGCGCACCGGAAAGAAGAAGCGCAAACAGGTGTGGCCCCGCTACCACCAGCTCGGCGTCGTGCGGCAGGCGCTGGCGGACGTCCGCGCCCACGGCGTGGGCAAGCGCTACCTGATCCAGCACTCGGCCGGCAGCGGCAAATCCAACTCGATCGCCTGGCTCGCCCACCAGCTCATCGGCTTGAAGCGCGACGGCGATCCGGCGAAAGGGGAGGTCTTCGACTCGGTCATCGTGGTCACCGACCGGCGTCTGCTCGACGACCAGATCCAAAAGACCATCAAACAGTTCATGCAGGTGGGAGCGACCGTCGGCCACGCCGAGCACTCCGGCGATTTGCGGAGATTCATCGAGCAGGGCAAGAAGATCATCGTCTCGACCGTGCAGAAGTTCCCCGAAATCCTCAACGACATCGCCACCGAGGCCGGCAAGAGCTTCGCCATCATCATCGACGAGGCGCATTCCAGCCAGGGCGGCAAGACCTCGGCGGCGATGAGCGAGGCCCTCAGCGGCCAGGCGAAGAGCGAAGACGAAGGGCCCGACCCCGAGGACACCGTCAACGCGGCCCTCGAAAAGCGCATCGCGGCGCGCAAGCTGCTGACGAACGCGAGCTACTTCGCCTTCACCGCCACGCCCAAGAACAAGACGCTCGAAATGTTCGGCGAGCCGCTGCCGCCCGACGCGGAAGGCAAGGTCAGGCACAAGCCCTTCCACAGCTACACCATGAAGCAGGCGATCGAGGAGCGCTTCATCCTCGACGTCCTCGCGAGCTACACGCCGGTGGACAGCTACTACAAGCTGATCAAAATGACCGAGGACGACCCGGAGTTCGACACCGGGAAGGCGAGAAAGAAGCTGCGCCGGTACGTCGAGAGCCACGACTACGCGATCCGGCTCAAGGCCGAGATCATGGTGGACCACTTTCACGAGCAGGTGATCGCGAAGGCCAAGATCGGCGGAGAGGCGCGCGCGATGGTCGTCACCAGCAGCGTCGAGCGGGCCATCCAGTACTTCCACGCCTTCAAGGCGTATCTGGTGGAACGCAAGAGCCCGTGGCAGGCGATCGTCGCCTTTTCGGGCGAGCCTGAGTACAAAGGCGAGAAGGTCAGCGAGGCATCCTTGAACGGCTTTTCCAGCAGCGACATTGCGGAGAAAATCCAGACCGACCCGTACCGCTTTCTGATCTGCGCCGAAAAGTTCCAGACCGGCTACGACGAGCCGCTGCTGCACACCATGTACGTCGACAAGCCGCTGGCGGGCATCAAGGCCGTGCAGACCTTGTCGCGGCTCAACCGTTCGCGCCTGAAGAAGCACGACTGCTTCGTGCTCGACTTCCAGAACAACAGCGAGGCCATCACCTTCGCCTTCCAGGACTACTACCGCACCACCCTGCTGGCGGAGGAGACCGATCCCAACAAGCTGCACGACCTGAAAGCGGCGCTCGACGCTGCGCAGGTCTATGCACCGGAGCAGGTGCGGCAGGTCGTGGAGCTTTTCCTCGGCGGCGCCGACCGCGACAAGCTCGACCCGATCCTCGATGCCTGCGTGGCGGTCTATTGCGGCAGCCTCGACGAAGACGGCCAGGTGGCCTTCAAAGGCAAGGCCAAAGTCTTCTGCCGCACCTACAGCTTCCTCTCATCCGTCATTCCCTACAGCAACGCGGAATGGGAGAAGCTCTCGATCCTGCTCAATCTGCTGATCCCCAAATTGCCGGCGCCGCAGGATCCGGACCTCTCCCAGGGCATCCTCGAAGCCATCGACATGGACAGCTACCGCGTCGAGAAAAAAGCCGCCCTGAGCATCGCTCTGGCGGATGAGGACGCCGAGATCGACGCCGTGCCGACGGATGCGAGCCACCGCAAGTCCGAGCCCGATCTCGATCGGCTGAGCAACATCCTGAAGGCGTTCAATGAGCAATTCGGCACCCTGTTCACCGACACCGACCGGGTCGCCAGGCGCATCCGCGACGACATCGCCCCCAAGGTCGCCGCCGACGCGGCCTACCAGAACGCGAAAGAGAACACCCCGCACACCGCGCGCATGGCGCACGACCAGGCGCTGGCCAAGGTGATGCAACACCTCCTGAAGGAAGACACCCAGGTCTACAAGCAGTTCGTCGAGAACGACTCCTTCAAGAGGTTCGTCGGCGACATGGTGTATGCGCTGACCAGTCAGTGAGCCGAAGTCCGGGCCGCCTGGTGGTGCAGGTGAAGGGCACGGACGTCACGGTGACCGTCAACAAGGTTCCCTGATTCCCGGGCCGGGGCTCCCCGGCACTATTTTCCGAGTCTCCGCTCACCGCGACGTATTATTCGATCTATGGCGCAGGTGATTTTCTATTTGGCCTGTTCTTTCTTTGGGTGGCTATCAAGAGCCTTCAGAACCACAGGTGCCAGCCGATTCACAAGTCATTGTGCTGCTTCGACTTGCAAAGGAGACGAACACGAAGAGCGCGTCACCAGTAGGAGACGCAGCCCTGCTTCACCAGTTTCTTCCGAAGGCCGCCGTCAAAGGTAGCGACCGCGTCGTAGCCCGGTTCAGTGGCGACGGCGGCCAGGATGGCGTCTCCAAACGACGGGATGGTCTGGGGCCAACGCTCGAGAACGAGCCTCCAGTTGACGCTGAATTCAGGAGCCACGCCCGGCATTTCCAACAGCTTGCTGACAGCAGCCGCGACATCAGCAGGGTCCACTTCATAGAGCTGTGTGAGAACAAAGACCATCTCTACGATGGCGATCGAGTGGAGAACCAGCGTGTGTTTGCGGTCCGCGGCGTCCCGAAAGAGGACGGCGGCCTTCTTTTGCTGGTCTTCGTCGCGATCGGTGAGAAAGGAGACCAGCACATTGGTATCGACGAGGACTTCCTTCATAGCCCTTTGATTCCCATGAGCCCGCGCGCTTTGCGCACGTCTTCGACGGGATCTCCGGGGCCGACTTTAAACCTGCCCTGGAGCGCAAGGAAGGCAGGAGTGGAGGCTGTCACCCGCACATGATCGCCCTCCACCTCCCACTGCAGGACATCGCCCGGTCGAGCGCCCAACCTCTCGCGGACCTCTTTGGGGACCGTAGTCTGGTACTTGACGGTGATGGTCGATTTCGTCACGGCCGAACCTCCTTACCGAAGTCTACTTCAGGTAAGGACACCTGCCAAGGTCAGCGTGGTCCCCCGCAGCTCACTCCAGGAAGGTCAGCAGACGGTCCGCCATCCGGTCCGGGACTTCCTCCTGCACCCAATGCCCGCAGTCGGGGAAGCGGACATATGCCCACCCGCCGAAAAGCCGAGCACTCCGATCTTGCGCGGATCGACATGCCACCGCGCGGCCTGGAAGCGCAACAGCCCCAGCGTCCTCTGCGCGTCTTGCAACGCCGTCGGACAATCCCGATAGGGCCCGACTTTCGCGCACGGCACGCGGTACTTCAGCAACACGCACGTGATCCCCTTCGCCGTCAGCCAGTCACAGACTTCCGTGCCCTCCAGGTCGATGGCCAGAACGTTGTAGCCGCCGCCCGGGAACACCACGACCGCAACGCCCGTGTTGCGTCCCTGCGGCGCATAGACCGTCATGGTGGGTTGCGCGACTCTGTCGACATAGACCCATGGCTTGCCGCCCACCAGCCTTTGGTGACCACCGGCGTCGGCCACCGTCCCGAAGACTTCGGGTCCCGCGACCGGCCGCGCATCCGGCACGGCTCCCGGCCAGATCGGCAGTTGCTCATGGCCAGGCGATGGCGGCCAGGCAGCCTGCTCCGCAAAGGCTCGGGACTCTCCGGCTGTGAAGGCCAGGAGGGCCAACAGAACCATCCCCACTCGGTACTCAATTCTCATCCGCATTTTTCCTGATCGATCGTCCTGGAAGAATACTACTCCGCGGGAGGGGGGAGTGGCTTCGAATCGTGTTGGGGCCTCTCCTGCACCTTCGGCAGCCGATGCGCCCGGAAGAACGCCCACATCCGGCTCGTGGCGTCGACGCCGTTGCTGGTGAGCCCGGCCAGCGACTCCGGCAGCGGCTTGCCGCCAGGCCAGGTGTGGCCTCCTCCCTCAACCGTATAGAGCACCACGGCAGCGTCGTCGGCACAGCTCGTGTATTCGCGGCGGGTGACATCCGCAGCCACCACGGATTCGACGGGGTTCGGTCCGCACCGGTTTCTTCGCGCCCAATGCGCCGTCCAGGTTGGAATGCTCGGCAAGACCATCGAGCCCGGGAAAACCGGCGAGCGGCCGCCATGGTACGGAGTGAGCGCATCCGCCGTGCCATGAAATGCGATCATCGGCACCGGTCGAGGGTCCGTACACCAGCTCCACGGCAGTGAGTGAGCCGCCGCCACCATCCCGACCGCCGCGATCCGATCGGACAGCGTGCAAGAGAGGACGAAAGCCATGCCTCCACCGTTGGAGAGCCCGTTGGCATAGATCCTCGCCGGGTCGATGTTGTAGGCCGCCTCCAGTTTGTCGATCAATTCAGAGATGAATCGGACGTCCCTCGCGAGACCGGCTCCGGGGCCCACGCTCCAGGCCCTGGGCGCACCATGTCCCGCCGGGTAGACGACGATGAACCCTTGGCTGTCGGCCAGCCGGTTCCACCCGCTCGTGTCCATCTGATGGGCCGGCCATCCCCCCCCACCGTGCAGGCTGATGACGAGCGGCGTCGGCTTGGAGCGGTCGTAGCTGCCGGGGACATGGAGCAGATACTCCCGCCGCTGGCCCGACGAGATCATGGCGCCGCTCGTTCGTTGCAGGAAGTAGAAGGACACCGAGGCCAGGAGGACCGACACCGCAGGCAGGCCGAGAACCAGCACGGCGCGGATCATCAGCTTTCCGGGATTCATCGCCGTCCTCGGCCGGTCGAGATGCCGATTCGACGCCAGCGCCAGTGGCGCCGCGGAGAGTCGCACCAGGGGGATGGCCAGGACCGCGGCCAGCGCCAGGAGAACGCGCGGGAGGAGCGGTGTCGTGAACAGCCACGCGAGCAGGCCGTAGAGAGCGAGCACGGCGACGAGCCAACAGGCCGCGACGGTCACCAGCGTGCGGTCCTTGAGCAGCCGCCGGCGATGGAGCCGTGTGGCGATCCAGGCGGCGGCGGACAGCTTGAGGCCGATCAGAGCCGCGGCGATCCACGGCAAGGCGTTCGTGGCCAGGGC
>Ga0307506_10000103_pt1 | contig 34097 bp, 30 predicted proteins | sample 25_S_MG_FD_202175 | JGI IMG/M metagenome (GOLD analysis project Ga0307506, IMG submission 202175) | Soil microbial communities from Populus trichocarpa stands in riparian zone in the Pacific Northwest, United States - 25_S | ecosystem: Environmental > Terrestrial > Soil > Riparian zone > Trees... | reverse complement strand
CCGGCGCAAGGCGACGGCGGGGTGTAGTTGTTGGGGCTGCCGGTGCAGACGCTGTCGTTGATGCCGCACTGGCCGGCGGTCAGATCGCCGGTGCACAGGCCGGGGATGCAACTCTGCGCCAGGGCTGGTGGCGCAGGGCTCAGCCAAGACAGCAGCACGAGGAGGGAAAAGGAGAAAAGCGACCGTCGCGAATTTGAGCTCATAGGGGTTTCCGTTCCTGTCACTTCATGACGATCATACCCAGGTTCACGGCTGACTCATCGGCCCGCCCGGAGTGGTAAAATTTTTTGCTCCTGTAAGACTCGGTGTAGCCGGGGCAGGAGATCGAGACGAGATATTTTTCTTTCGACGGCGAGATGGTGAAGCCTGTGTCAAATGTGGAGGGGACTTCCTCCTCACGCGGGTGCTTCCTGCCCTCGGCGTAGTCCAGAACCAGTGTGCACCCCTCGATCGGCTCGCCGCTGGCCGAAACGATGGAGCCAGTGATCCCGATATGGCCGTCCACCGGCAGCATGAAGCAGCCGCACAGCGCGGCTGCCGCCAGCGAGGGCAAAACCCACCGTCCGCCCCGAACAAGGCGCTGCGGGGACGGTGGGCCGGCAGAGGGCGAGAGCAGAGTCACCACGGGAACGGTGGCTTGCACTTTCCGCAGTGTTGGACCCGGGGCGGCGCCTCGGGCGGGATCTCGTCGCCGCCGGGGGTGCACTTCAGGCACTGGTTGAATTTCGGCCGGTACATTTTGGCGAAGTCCTCGGCTTCCTGCTCGAAGGTGTTACCGTCGTGATAATGGCGTCGCCGCCCGACCGCCCGGCCCCATTCCTGGATATAGCCGCCGAGACTCATCCGGCCGGTTCCCCACTGCGCGACCGAATGGTAGTACTCGTGGAGCAGGTGCTTGTGATCCTCCGAGCGCCAGAAGTCTCGGCAAGAGCCGGGATAAAACACGTCATTATAGAAGGTGTAGGTCCAACTGAAAAAGCCGGTGTTTTCGTGGACCTGCACCAGGCCGGCGTCAGGCCCGAAGACCCGGGCCAGGCATTGCCGATAGGCGGAATTCGGTGTGCACAGGAGGCCCAGCCGGTCGGTCATCGCCATCGGGTTCTGCTGGGCATACCCGTAGAGATCGAGGCTGGCACTCACGCCGAGCGGATCGGGCCGGTTGTAGCGTCCCGTGCCATCGTCGTACCAGCGGAACACGTTGTAGTAGAGATCGCTGTCCAGGCTCGCGTTCTGCCAGGTCTCGTCCTGCCACTGCCCGGGGAAGCGGAGGAAGATGCCGCTCGCCTGAGCGCCGTTCCAGTCCTCCCCGTAGGGCTCGAATCCTCCCTGCCAGACCGTGGCTCCGGCCGCGTCGGTGGCGAGCACCGGGGTCCCGAGGAGGTCGGAGGTGAGCCAGACGAGCTTCGTGGTCAGCGTGGGAGAGCCCGCCGCCGGCGTCGAGAGGCGTCTGGTGTAGATCGCCGCGGGCCGATCCCCGAAGTAGAGGACGTACCCATCGTCCTGCACCTGCGGCTGGTTGCGCGGCGACGACGGGGTCCTGCGGTGCAGCAGGGAGCGGTGCAGAAGATCGCCTTCCGAGCCGTACGTGGAGACCGTCTCCCACTCCGGCAGCGTGCTCCCCGCGAAGGCGCTGAACGTCGACTTGGTGAGAAAGCTTCGCCCGTCGTAGGTGAGCTGGCTGAGGCCCTGGGCTGCGGTATCCGAATCGATCCGGAGCTGCGCGAGGCGCTGCTCGGCATTGTAGTCATAGCGCAGCTTGTTGGTATCCCGGGACTGGAAGGTCAGGTCGCCGGACGTGTCGTAGAAGAAGCTCCGCGCGCCGCCGCCGCTGTGGGCGATGCTGGTGAGCCGCGGTGAGCTCCCTCCGGCGGCGTTCGGCGCATAGGAGTAGGTGTCGGTGAGCCCGCCGCGGGACTCGGTCAGGCGATTGCCGGTCTTGTCGTAGCTCCAGGTCCGCGTCCCCCAGGGGCCGTCGCCCTGGACCAGAAAGTATTGGAAGTCCTGGTAGGCGTAGACCCGCGGCGCCGAGGGGCTCAGGGCATCGTCGATCCGGGTGACGTTGCCGACGTCGTCCGTGGTATAGGCCCAGTCGAGGCGGCCGGGCACGGAGATCCCCAGGGGGAAGTAGCGCGCGTCGAACGCTCGGGTCTCCGCCAGGCCGTTGCCCAGGGTGCGCGACGTCAGGGGTCCGTACGGCTTGTAGGAGGCCGCGGTGACGACGGGCTGGGCGGGGCTCGCGCCATCCTGCAGCGCGAGGGTCGACGGCCGGTCCGCGAAGTCGTAGCCGTAGAGCGCGGTCACGGAACCCGGATAGGCAACGCTCGCCAGGTTGCCGTTCTTGTCGTAGGTGTAACCGAGGGCTCCGTCCTGGAGCATGTGGGCGAAGCGGTCGTAGGTATAGGCGACGGTCTGGCCGTTGCGGACGATGGCGGTCAAGCGGCCTTTGGAGAAGGGGACCGCCGGAGCATCGTAGACGTACGTCGTATCCAGAGAATTCTCCGGGAAATCCACGAACGTGACCCGGTCCAGGGCATCGAAGCTGGAGCTGACCGTGACGTTGCGGGCGTCGGTCCGACCGGTCATCCGGCCGTGCTCGTTGTAAGCGAAGCGCGTGACCCCCGCGACCTCGGACGTCTCCTGCGTCATCAAGTCCCGATCGCTGAAGATCTGCGCGGTCACCGTGCCGTTGGGATCGGTGACCCGATTGGTGTGGTCCTGCACGTCGTAGCCATAGGAGGTCACGGCCGAGCCGCCTCCCGCTCCGTTCCAGGGACGGGCCATCGAGGCCGTGCGTTTCAGGAGGTCGTAGGTGTAGACCTGGGACGCCGGGCTCGTCTGGTTGTTGCTGGGATGGTCGGCGTCCCAGACCCGCTCGACGTTGTTCTCGCAGTCATAGGCGTACTCGGTGACGGAGCCGTCGGCATGGACGACTTTGTCGAGATGACAACGGGAGGAGTACACATAGTCCGTGGCCCCCTCCGTCAACCAGCCCGAGCCGTTCCAGCGCTGCGCCTCCTCGCGTGTGCTGTGGCCCACCGGGTCGAGGGTGTAAACGGTCCGCTCGCCGTGGGTGGCGGCGTTCGGCTTGCGTTCTCGGGCCACCACCCGGCCGGCGGCGTCGTACGCGTACTCGAGGACGTTGCCCGCCGGCAGGGTGACGCGGAAAAGATCGCCGAAAGCGTTGTAGGTCCGGGACGTCACCAGGTCCGCCGCCGGCGCCGCTCCCCGCCGAGTCGTCGACAGCTCGCGGTCCAGGGCATCGTAGGCCGTCTCGGTGACGACGCCGTTGGGGTCGGTGACGGACGCCATCCGGTTGAACGGATCGTAGGCGAACGACGTCGTGCCCACCAGCGGATCGGTCTGCGTCAGGGCGAGCAGGTTTCCGCGGGCGGCATCGTAGGTGGAGCTGCGCACGTCCTGGAGACCATAGCCGGGAGGATCGACGCTGGTGGCCTGCCCCGCTGCGTTGTAGTCGAGCGCGGTGCTGAAGCTGAAGGCGCTTCCCCCTTCGACGCCGCTGACCGTCTCGCCGATGACGTTGCCCGCGGAGTCATGGCTGGAGACGACCGCCCGCGTGCCCGTGCCGGAGGTCGATGGCATCTCCATGCGCGTCACCAGGGCCGGGAAAGGGCCGTTGTGCTCCCAGGTGGTGGTGCGCTCGAGCGGCGTCGCCAAGGCCTCGGTCTTGGACGTCGTCAACCCGTTCGCGTCGTAGGTGAAGGCCGTGGTCGTTCCGCGTCCATCGAGGATCCGCGTGGGGCGGAGCGGGTTGGCGGCATCTTCATAGAAGAGCTGCGCGTTCGGACCGAGGTTGCAATTCGGGCAGTCGCCCGAGATCGCCGCGATCCTGGGATTGTCGCTCGCGGTGTCGCGGCCGATGGTGTAGGTCGAGACCTTGCCGAGAGGATCCGTGACCAGGGTGGTCACCGGCCGTGCCGGGTCGTCGAAGGAGAAGCTCCACTTGTCGGCCGCGTTGCTGCCCGTGAAGCTGGCATCGCCCCGCCAGATCTTCACCGCGTTGCCCCGCAGGTCGTACTCCCAGGCGGTCTCGATCCGCCGCGAGCCGTCCGTTCCCACCAGCTCCATGCGCGTCATGTAGCCCGGGCTCGCAGCGTCGGTATAGAAGAATTCCCACTTCGTGCCGTCGGGACGCGAGATCCGCACCAGATCGTCGCCTGCCCAGGTGTATTGCCAGGTCCGGCTGGAGGCCCCCGCCACGCCGACCTCCGTGATGGTCGCCAGCTTGCCGGTCACCGCATCGTAGGTGAAGTTTTCGCCGCGGCCGTCGGGGAAGGTGACCGCGGCGAGCTTGCCGGCGCTGTAGGAGGCTGTCTTGACGTTCCCGTTGGGATCGGCGGTGCCCGTCCAGAGGCCCGCATTGTCGAAGGAATAGACCAGGCCATCGAGCTCCCGGAGCTCCCAGCCGGCCGCCGTGCGATAGAGCTTCCGGTATTCGTTGGAGGGGGAGACGGTGGCGTAGAGGCCGTCGGCCTGCTTGCCGCTGAATTCGCGGAAGGTGGCGGTCTCGGTGATCAGCCAGACGTGGGTGTCGTTGTTGGTGACGGGATCGAGGACGATCCGTTGCGCGTAGTCGTGGGACCAGTAGCGGCCGAGCGTCTGGTTCCAGGCGCCGGTGCCGGGAAATCCCGGGTGTCCTGCGCCACCGGCCGCGTACTGCAGCGTCGCGCCCGGACCGGACTTGCCGGGTCTGCCCTTGCCGCCGCCGCCGCCGGCGCCGGCGCGGCCGGGACCGGCCTCCTTGCAGTTCCCGCAGTCCTTGCAGTCATCCTTGGGCGGGACGAGGCAGCCGAGCATGGCCTTGGTCACCGAGAAGGCAAGGTTCTCCTTGTCCACCCAGCGGCCGCAGGAGTTGGGGAAGGGAAAATTGCAGGGAGACTCGCCGCCGCAGGTCTGGGCCCGGAAGGAAAACAGGCCGAAGTTGTAGGGAGCGCCGGCGCAGGTCAGGTCTTTCTGCTCGAGCCAGCACTCCGTGTGATCGGAATTGAGATACTCGCAGATGGTGACGGCGAAGCCGGTGTCGCACGCCTCGGGAACCGTGGGGGTGTTGTACCAGAGCATGTCCAGGGTGCCGTTCGGATTGGAGATCTTGGCCCATTGGTTCCATGCGGCGCGGACGTCCATCCGCATGCGAGCCGTGTACTTGCCGCCGCCCTGCGGGAAGGTGTCGATCGTCGGTCCGGTGACGGTGGGGGTGCGGCAGTTGTTGACGAAGCCGCAGCCGTTGCCGGCGCAGGGCGACCCCGAGGGGTAGTTGTTGGGGCTGCCGGTGCAGACGGCGTCGTTGATGCCGCACTGGCCGGCGGTCAGGTCGCCGGTGCACAGGCCGGGGAGGCACTGCTGCGCCGCGGCCGGGCGGGCGGGGCCGAGCCACGCCAGGGGCACCCAGAGGAAAAGGTATAGGACCGCGAATCGCAACTGCCGGAAATCGATCTTCATATCGTCTCCCCCGAAGAATCCCCGAGCCGGCAGATCCGCTCGCCGCGGCTTGAGGTCCCATGCTGCAAAAACCTGAGCTACCTTCCAGTGTATAGACGATCCACCGCGAAACGCAAGCTCCAAGCCCATTTGCGCGCTTTCTGCCACCCGCCTCTCACGAGCCTAAGCTCATTGATACGCAGGAGTCGCCGAGAAGTTTCATTGCCGAGAAATCCAGTCTGGTGCTTGCCATGGCGATTCCGGGTGTAGTACAGTCCCTCAAGATTTATCTGGATATTTGGGCCGGCAGCAGAGTGCCGGACCGGCCCCGAAAAAGCGGTGGTTTCAACCCAACTCCTCGGAAGGCGTCGAGGGAGGACCAGAAAAATGATCTCCGACGCGGTGAAAAGAACCTTTGCCTTGACTGCCTTCCTCCTCGGCCTCGTCGCTGCAGCACCGGCGGCGTACGCCCAGCTCGCTTGCAACGCTCCACCCCAGGGCTTCGGCACCGGCATCCCGGCCGGCTGGTCCGTCGTCGACAACGCCGGCACCGGCGTCGTGTGGGGAGATCTGGCCTCCTGCGGCGAGGCCGGCAACTACACCGGCGGCGCGGGTGGCGCGGCCTGCGTCTCGAGCGATCTCGCCGGCCGCGACGAGCTCGACACCGAGCTGCGCTCGCCGGTCTTCAGCCTCGCCGGCGCGACCAGCGCCTCGCTCGACTTCAATGCCAACTACCAGAGCTTCGCCGGCTCGGACTTCCTCGACATCGACATCAGCACCAACGCCGGCACGTCCTGGACGGGCCTGGTGCGCTGGAACGAAGACCACGGCGCCTTCCGGGCCCTGCCCGGCGAGCTGGCGCGGATCGATCTCTCGCCTTTCCTCGGCATGAGCAACCTGATGCTGCGCTGGCGGTATCACGATCCGGGCGCCGACGACTGGGATTGGTACGCGCAGCTCGACAACGTCAAGCTGACCTGCCCGGTCTGCTCGGGCACGCAGCAGCCGGACCCGATCCTCGACGGCGGCTTCGAAGCCGGCTCGCCGAGCGCCTCCTGGACCGAGGCCTCGATGAGCTTCGGCACTCCCCTCTGCTCGCCCGCGACCTGCGGGTTCAGCGGCGCCCGCAGCGGGAGCTGGTGGGCGTTCTTCGGCGGTACCGCGGGTGCTGCGGAGACCGCATCGCTGCAGCAGGCCGTGGTGATCAGCCCGGGAACGGCCAACCTGACCTTCTTCTTGTGGAACCCCGAATCGAGCGGCAACGGCACCGACGCCCTGCGCGTGCGGGTGGACGGCATCCAGGTGCTGTCGATCCCGGCCGGCAACTCGATCTACGCGTCGGGCTATGCCCGCGTGGTGGTCGACCTCTCGGCCTTCGCCGACGGCGGCGCCCACACGATCCGCTTCGAATCCACGACCTCGGGCTCGCCGACGAACACCAACTTCTTCGTCGACGACGTCTCGCTTTCCATCTGCGAGCCGCCGCCGACGGCTCTGACGGTGGGAGATGCCTCGGTGACCGAAGGGAGCGCCGGGACGGCGAGCCTCACGTTCACCGTCACGCTCGCTCCCGCCTCGGGCAACACCGTCACGGTCGACTACGCGACGGCGGACGGCTCGGCCACGGCGGGCGCGGACTACACCCCGGCCACCGGCACCCTGCAGTTCCTGCCGGGCGAGACCAGCAAGACGGTGACCGTCACGGTCAGCGGTGACACGATCGACGAGCTCGACGAGACGCTCACGCTCAACCTCTCGAACGCCGTCAATTCGGGAATCGCCGACGGCCAGGGAACCGGCACGATCGTCGACGACGACACCTCGGCGGTCTCGATCGGCAATGCGTCGGTGACGGAGGGGAACGCGGGGACGGCCGCCATGACCTTCACGGTCAGCCTCTCGACGTCCAACAGCCGCACGGTGACGGTGGGCTACCAGACGGCTCCCGGCACGGCGACGGCCGGCAGCGACTACACGACAGCCACGGGCACCGTCACCTTCGCTCCCGGCGAGACGAGCAAGCCGGTGACGGTGACGGTCCTCGGCGACACGATCGATGAGAACGACGAGACTCTGACGGTCGGCTTGTCGAACCCGGTGAACGCCGTGGCGGGCAGCCCGGCGACCGGAACGGGGACCATCGTCGACGACGACACGGCGACGCTCGCGATCAGCGGCGCGGCGGTGACCGAGGGGAGCTCGGGCAGCGTCAACGCCGTCTTCACGGTGAGCCTCTCGACCGCCAGCAGCCAGACGGTGACCGTGCAGGCGGCGACGGCTGACGGCACGGCCGCCGCGGGCGCCGACTACACCGCGACCGGGCCGGTGACGCTCACCTTCGCGCCGGGGCAGACGAGCCAGACCGTCGCGGTGCCGGTGCTCGGCGACACGATCGACGAGGTCGACGAGACCTTCGCGGTCAACCTGAGCGGCGCCAGCGGCGCCGCCATCGGCGTCGGCCAGGGCACCGGCACCGGGACCATCCTCGACGACGACACGTCGGCCCTCTCGGTTTCCGATGCAACGCTGCCGGAGGGGAGCTCCGGCAACACCAACATGGTCTTCACGGTCAGCCTCTCCACCGCCAACAGCCGCACGGTCACGGTGCAATTCCAGACCGTGGCGGGCGGCACGGCCACGGCGGGCAGCGACTATCAGTCCGTCGCCGCGACCCCGGTCACGTTCCTCGCCGGAGAGACGAGCAAGACAGTGGCCGTGCCGATCGTGGGAGATACGGTCGACGAGAGCGACGAGACGGTCTTCGTCTCGCTGACCAGCCCCACCAACGCCGTTCTCGGCGACGCCTCGGGCGTGGGAACGATCCAGGACGACGACACCGCCTCGTTCGCGGTCAACGATCCGAGCGTGACGGAGGGCGACAGCGGCACGGTGAGCCTGAGCTTCATCGTTTCCCTGTCGAGCGCCAGCGACCATACGGTGACGGTGGACTTCCAGACCGTGGCGGGAGGTACTGCCACGGCAGGCACTGATTATCAGTCGGCCGCGACCTCCACGCTGACTTTCACCGCCGGGCAGACGAGCAAGACGGTGGCGGTGACGGTGAACGGCGATCTGATCGACGAAATCGACGAGACGGTCTTCGCCAGCCTCACCAATGCGACGGGCGGCGCCCCCATCACGGACGCCTCCGGCTCCGGCACGATCGTGGACGACGACACCTCGAACGCCACCATCAACGACGTCACCGTGACCGAGGGCAACAGCGGCACGGTCACGGCCACCTTCACGGTGACCCTCTCCAAGCAGAACAGCCGCACGGTGACGATGGACTACGCCACCGCCAACGGCACGGCGACGGCGGGCAGCGACTATGTGGCGGTGCCGGCGACGGCGCTTTCCTTTGCCGCCGGAGAGACCAGCAAGACGATCTCGGTGACCGTCAACGGCGATGTCGTCGACGAGCCGAACGAGACGTTTTTCGTCAACCTGAGCAACGCCGCGAACGCTACGATCACCGACGCCCAAGGGGTGGGCACGATCCAGGACGACGACACCGCTTCGTTTGCGGTCAACGATCCTTCGGTCACCGAGGGCAACAGCGGAACGGTGAGCCTGACCTTCACGGTCTCCCTCTCGGGTCCGAGCGATCACACGGTGACGGTGGACTTCCAGACCGTGGCGGGCGGCACGGCCACGGCGGCGAGCGACTACACGGCCGTGGCGGCGACGACGCTGACTTTCACCGCCGGACAGACCAGCAAGACGGTGACGGTACCGGTCATCGGCGACCTCGTCGACGAGCCTGACGAGACGGTTCTTGCCAGCCTTACGAACGCGACGGGCGGAGCGACCATCGGGGACGCCTCCGGCGTCGGAACGATCGTGGACGACGATACGTCCGGCATCTCCATCAACGACGTCACCGTCAACGAAGGCAACAGCGGCACGGTGAACGCGACGTTCACGGTGACTTTGTCGAACCCGAGCAGCAGCACCGTCACGGTGACCTGGCAGACGGCCAACGGCACGGCGACGGCGGGCAGCGACTATGTGGCGGTGGGACCGACGGTGCTGACCTTCACCGCCGGCCAGACCAGCAAGACGGTGACGGTGACCGTCAACGGCGACCTCCTCGACGAGCCGGCAAGCGAGACGTTCTTCGTCAACCTGTCGAGCCCGACGGGCGGTGCCGTGATCGCCGACGCTCAGGGGGTGGGAACCATCCAGGCGGGCGCCGATCCGGTCACCATCACGATCAACGACGTGTCGCAGAACGAGGGCCAGTCGGGCACCAGCGTCATGAATTTCACGGTCAGCCTGTCGAACCCGAGCAGCAGCACCGTCACGGTGACGTATCAGACGGCGAACAACACGGCGACGGCGGGCAGCGATTACGTAGCGGTGGCGGCCACGGTGCTGACCTTCACCACCGGCCAGACCAGCAAACAGGCCGGCGTCACGATCAACGGCGACACCACCACCGAGCCCAACGAGACCTTCTTCGTCAACCTGAGCGCTCCGACCGGAGCCACGATCACCGACTCTCAGGGCGTGGGCACGATCCTCAACGACGACACGCCGACCATCAACCCTCCCCCGAGTGTGACGGCCACCGAGGGAGACGCCGAAGCGCCGACCCCCGACCCGACGATCACCGTGACGCTTTCGAACCCGGCCTCGCAGGTCGTGACCGTCAACTACTCCACCGCCAACGGCACGGCGATCGCGGGGCTCGATTACACCGCGACCTCGGGAACGCTCACGTTCAACGTCGGCGATACCCAGAAGAGCTTTGTCATGGCGCTCTTGCGGGACAAACGGCCGGAGCAGACCGAGACGTTCTTCATCAACTTCAGCGGTGCGTCGGGCGGCAATCTGGGGGCCAGCCAGACGGTCGTCACCATCCTCGACGACGACCACAGCTACACCCTCTACAACGCCGCGAACGCCAACACCATCCCGGGCTGCTTCAACATGGCGGACGTCTTCTTCGAGAAGGGGGCGGCCTATGCGAGCAAGTCGTTCAGCCTGACCCACAAGCTCGACATGACCTTCGCCGTCTCCTTCGGCAAGTACGACATCGGCGGCGGCGGCCTCGTCTGGGTGCTGTCGCCGACGCACGCCCTCGGCGACGACGACATGGGCTACGGTTCCATCCCGACGTCGATCGGCGTCGAGATGGACACGGTGAACAACTACCTCAACGATCCGGTGGAGGATCACGTCGCGGTCGACCAGAACGGCGGCACCGCCCTGCACTCGGGAGCTGCGCCCGTCCAGGCAAGCCCGACGTCGGCCAACATCGAGGACAACCTCGAGCACGAGCTACGGATCACGCGCGACCCGGCCCTCAACCGGCTGGACGTCTACTTCGACGGCTCGTTGCGGCTGAGCTACTACAAGGACCTCATCAACCAGATTTTCGGCGGCAACCCGACCGTGTACTGGGGCTTCACCGGGGCCAACAACTGCAACGACTCGGTCTGCCCGAACAACCTCCTGTACTGGTGCCCGGTGGCGCTGTGCATCGGCGACACGGCGACGCAGCACGTGCTGGTCAGCGACATCCAGGTCTCGGAGGGCAACACCGGCAACCAGACGGCGACCTTCAAGATCAACCTCTACTGCCCGCGCAACGAGGTGGTCAACGTCAACTACGCCACCGCCAACGGCACGGCGACCGCCGGGTTCGACTACCAGTCGGCCGCCGGCACGCTGATCTTCAATCCGGGAGAGACACAGAAGACCGTGCAGGTGACGGTGTTCCCGGATGCCACGACCGAGCCTGACGAGACGTTCATGCTCAACCTGAGCGGCCCCAGCGTGAACCTGGCCGTTCCCGATACCCAGGCGGTCGCCAAGATCATCGACGACGTACGGTTCGTCTTCGGCCAGGCCGGCGACGTGCCACTCATCGGCGACTGGAACGGCGACGGCATCGACACGCCCGGCGTGTTTCGCAACGGCACGTTCTTCCTGCGCAACTCGAACACGGCCGGGCCGGCGGACATTCAGTTCAACTTCGGCGGCAGCACCGACGTCCCCGTGGTGGGCGACTGGAACGGCGACGGCATCGACACCGTCGGCATCTGGAACGGCTCGTTCTTCTTCCTCAAGACGGCGAATACGGCCGGCGCCAGCACGATCAACGTGACGCTCGGTCAGTCCGGTGACCAGCCGCTGGCCGGTGATTGGAACGGTGACGGCGTCGACACCGTGGGCGTGCACCGGGGAGCGACTTTCATTCTGTCCAACACCTTCACGGGCTCGTGGGACGCGGTCTTCGTCTATGGCCTGGCGACCGACGTGCCGGTGATGGGCGACTGGAACAACGACAACATCGATACACCCGGAGTCTTCCGCGACGGTGTCTTCTACCTGCGTAACTCCAACACGGCCGGTGTGGCAGACGTCACGCTCAACTACGGGAACGTCCAGGACAAGCCCTTGGCTGGTGACATCGACGGCGACGGCGACGACACCGTAGGTTACTTCCGTAACGGCACGTTCAGTCTCAGAAAGTAAAGATGCGAAGGCGGGCCGTCAGACCGACGGCCCGCGGCGCTTCATGGAGAGGTTTCACCTACAGATCAGGGCCATACCGCTTGATCATCTCCTCCTGCGTCTCCGCGGGAACCTGAATATTGGTCTGATCATTGAGCATCTGGCCCAGAGTCGGCAGGAGCCCGCGGTCGATCTGGCTCTCCACGCTCCACAGCCGCGAGCGCATCAACGCCTTGGCGCAGTGGAGATACGCCTCCTGAACGGAGACCTTGACGACGACCTTGGGAACCCGGCGGTCATCCGTGCAAAGCGCCGCACAGAGCGCGAGATCGCCCGCCGCCCGCAATAGCACCGCGGAGCCGTTCACACGGAGCGTCTCATCGACGCCGGGAACCAGGAAGAGCAGGCCTACCCGGCCCGTGGCGAGAATGTTTTCCAGAGAATCGAGCCGGTTGTTGCCCGGCGCGTCGGGGATCAGGAGCGTCCGCTCGTCCGGAGTCTTGATGAATCCCGGCACGCCACCGCGTGGTGAGGCGTCCATCTCCCCCGTTTCCCCGGTGGTCGCGAGGACCAGGAACGGCGATAGCTCGATGAACCTCCGGCAGTGCCAGTCCAACGAGGAGAGCTGCTTTTTGACGGCGCGCTCTCCAGGCGTGGCATAGAGCGCGCGAAGGGCGTCGATGGAGGTGATGTTCATTGGCTCGAGCATAGCGCGATGTGTCATAAGATAACGATCGGACGAAAGGAATCCTCTCATGACCAAGCCCACCGGACCGATCGAGCTCATCTGCACCCGCACCTGAACAACCTGCCGCAAGGCGGTCGCCTTGCTGGACGAGAAGGCCATCCCCTACCGCTACCGCGAGTACACCCGGGAGCCGCTGACCGAAGAGGAGATCTGCGAGATCCTGCGCCTGCTGGGCATCCCGGCCCGCGATCTGCTGCGCAGCAAGGACCCTGCGTATCGCGAGCTCGGCTTGGCCGACAAGCCGGACGACGATCTGATCCGCGCCATGGCCGGGCACCCCACCCTGGTCCAGCGTCCGATCGGCCGGCTGCCGGGCAAGGCCGTCGTCGGCCGCCCGCCGGAACGGCTCCTCGAGCTGGTCGAGAGCTGAGAGCGCGGGAACTTCTCCGCTCCATGACCCCTCCAATCCATGGAGAAGAGGGACGGCACGTCCCTTGGAGGCGCGACATGTTGAGGAAGATAGCGACTCTTGGTGTCTCGGCGCTGGCGGCTCTGGCGGCGCTCGCGCTGGTCCTGCTCCCGGCGCCGGCCCTCGCCAACGTAGGCCCACCGCTGCCGTGGCGAGAGCCGCTCCCGTTGCAGGCATCGTTCATCGGTCTTCTCTTCGTGCTCTCGGCCGGCGTGGCCCTGTCCGGCTGGTGGCTGCTCCGGCGCGTGGAGCGGACGGCACGGCGGCAGATCGAGTCTCCAAAGGAAGGAGCCTGAGATGCTCCGTTACCTCGATGCCTTCGCCTGGTTCCTTGCGATCTACGCCGGCCCCGCGATAGCGGCGCTCGGGCTCACGCTGCTCGTCGAGCTGGCCGTGGCATTCGCGATGGGATGGAGGGCCAGGAACGATCTCGCCGGTGTCGCGGCCGTCAGCATCATCACGAACCCCTTCTTCGTCCTCAGTGTGTACATTCTGCTGTTGTTTTTCAGAGATCTCTCTCCAGAGCCACGCCTGCTGTTCATGGTCGTCCTCGAGATCGTCATCGTCCTTGTGGAGTGGCGGCTGCTCCGGTGGGCTTTGAAGAAGGGTTCCGGCAAGACGCTCCTCCTGTCGGCGGTGATGAATGCGGCGTCCTTCGCGGCCGGGCTGGTCGTTTTTAGCGGTTTGTAGAGGCGCTCAGGAGTTTGACGGAATCCCACTCCGGACACCGTTTCTTGGAGATGGGGTGACGCATGGAAACGCTCTGGAGGGATGTCCGGCAGACGCTCCGCTGGATGATGCGGCAGAAGGGTTTCACGGCAGCCGCCTGTCTCACGCTCGCTCTCGGCATCGGCGCGAACACGGCGATCTTCTCGATCGTCTGGAGCGTGCTGCTGAAACCGCTGCCGTATGCCGACCCCGGCCGGCTGGTCCAGGTGTCGGAAGAGCATCCGACGGCCAATGCGCCGCTGCGGGGCGCGTACTTGAGCGACGTGACGCTCGAGAGCTGGTCGCGGTCGATGCGCACGCTCGAGGGCGTGGCCGCCTACAGCGATGACGTCCTGACCGTCGGACGCGAGGTGCCGCCAAGGGACTGCGCAGCAGTCTGCTCGTGGCCGAGGCCGCGCTGGCCGTCGTCCTGCTCATCGGCGCCGGCCTCCTCGCCCGCAGCTTCGGCGAGCTCCTCAGAGCGGACGGCGGCTACAACCCCGAGCACGTCCTCACCGCCCAGCTCTTCCTGCCGGACGCGGGAGAGAATCCGGAGCGCAGTCCATCGCGCAATATCGAGACCGTGGACGCGCTCCTGGCCCGCCTGCGGGCTCTGCCCGGAGTCACCGCGGCCGGCGTGGCCAACATGGCGCCGCTCGGCAGCTCGACCGCGATCCGTGGCTTCACCCTCCCCGCCGCCGGCCCCGGCGGCGAGCCCGCCATGATCCAGGCGACCGCCTGGATCGTCACCCCGGACTACGGCCGGGCCATCGGTCTGCACATCCGGAGCGGCCGCTTCCTGGAAGCCGGCGACGTCACCGCCGGCACGCAGGCCCTGGTGGTCAACGAGGAGCTCGTGCGCCTGTATCTCAACGACGGCCGGCCCGTGGTCGGGCGGCGCTGGACCGGAGTCCTCGGAACCGCCGAGCAGGTCACCGAGATCGTCGGCGTCGTCGCCAACGTCTTCAAAGACGGCGCCGACCGGCCGCCGCAGCCCGAGATCTATCTGCCCGCCCGCCGCACGAACGGCGAGGCGTTCCGGCAGCCCTATCTGCTCGTGCGCACCGAGGGCGACCCCCTCGCTCTCGCGCCAGACCTGCGGCGTCTCCTCCGCGAGATCGAGCCCCACGCCGCCCTCGACAACGTCGACCGCCTCACCGGCCGGCTCTCCAAAACCGTCGCCCAGCCGCGCTTCGCGGCCCTGGTCACCTCCGTCTTCGCCGCCCTCGCGCTCCTCCTCGCCGCGACCGGCCTCTACGGTGTGCTCACCTACAGCGTCTCGCAACGCCGCCGCGAGATGGGCATCCGCGGCGCCCTGGGCGCCACCCGCGCGGGGCTTCTGGGTCTCGTCCTGCGCGAGGGACTGGCCTTGACCGCGGCCGGCCTCGCGATCGGGCTCGGCGCGGCCCTGGGCGTGACGCGGCTGATGGCCAGCCTCCTCTTCGGCGTGACACCCCTCGACGCCGTCTCCTTCGCCGCCGCCCCGCTCGCCATGCTCGGCGTCGCCGCCGCCGCGTGTCTCATCCCAGCCTACCGAGCCGCCGCGGTTGAGCCGGCGGAGGCGTTGCGGAGCGAGTGAGGCCGCTCAGAATTTGGGCGTCAGATTCGCCTGCTTGCAGAGCTCGTTGGCGGTGATCCTGTCGAGCTGTCTGTGCCGCTTCACCGGAATAGTCTTCGCGCCGTTCGTGTAGATGGAGTGATTCCCGCCTTCGCGGAGCAAGTAAAACCCGTTGTCCTCCAGGTACTGGATCAGGTCACGCCGTTTGATGGACATCTTCCAGCTCGACGGACACCTGTTCCAGGAGGTTGTTTCCCGAGGGAATCTCCTTCCCGAGCTGCTGATACGCCTGGACCATCTCCCGGAGGGCGTCGCGCAGCATCGACCGACATTCCTCGATGTCGGCGCCTTCGGTCACCACCTCGGGCCACTCGATGAGCTGGCCCATGTAGCCGGAGTCGATCTTCGTATACTTCGCGGTGAAGCTGACCATACTTGGATTGTAGTGGATTCCGCGAGGTGGATCAGTGGGCCGGTGTCAAGCTGCCGCTTTCTTCAAAGGAATCTCCCCTTGTCCTTCCGGATCGATCTCTCACTCTTGACATGTGGTCCACATGTTTCTATGCTGCACACATGCCTGTCATGGTCCAGATCCGGAATGTCCCAGACGAGATCCACCGGCGGCTCAAAGCTCGGGCCGCTCTCGCGGGGCTCTCGATCTCGGAGTACCTCCTGCATGACATCGAACGTTCGCTGGAGCGGCCCACGCGCTCCGAGCTTTTGGACCGGCTCAACGGCCGTTCGCGGGTTGAGCCGGTCGAGCCGGTTGCCGCCGCGGTCATTGCCGAACGCGAAGGCCGATGATCCTCGTCGTGGATGCGTCGGCGGTCTTGGAGGTTCTTCTCCAGACGGCCGCCGGAGCACCGCTGACGCCGCGCCTCCTCCGCCGAGATACAACGCTCCACGCGCCCCACCTCTTGGATCTCGAAGTCGCCCAGGTCTTGCGCCGATTCGAGAGGAGAGGAGAGATCGAGCCCTCTCGGGCCCGGCAGGCGCTCCAGGATCTGACAGCCCTCCCTGTGGAGCGTTATTCCCACGACCTTCTCCTACCGCGGGTGTGGGAGCTCCGCCAGAATCTGACCGCCTACGACGCAGCTTATGTGGCGCTCGCCGAGATCCTGGAAGCGACTCTGCTGACCCGCGATGATCGCATCCGCAAGGCGCCGGGCCACTTCGCCCGCGTGGAAGTGTTCTGAGCGGCGACGCGCGCTCGATTCTAAGGACTACACCGGATTTTTAAGGCCCCGTGCTGGACGGGGCTGATTCGGGTACGAGCGGAAAGCGACGGCGCGCGTCCGTCCGGCCCTCGTCGTCCTCGCCGTGGGTGTCGGCCTCCCCGGCCTCCCCGGCCTACCGCGCCGCCGCGGTCGATCCGGCGGAGGCGTTGCGGAGCGAGTGAGCTCACGAGTCAGAGAAGCTCGAGAAACACGACCAGCTCGAGGCGAGCCTGCTTCAGGATATGAGAGAGAGTCGAGCGCTTGATCGGACGATGAGCTGGAACAATGATCTTGAGAGTCTCGTCTGCGGTCCGCTTCTGGAGACGGATGTGACTGCCTCGCTGGCGGACGACCAGCCAGCCGTCCCGGCGCAGGGCATTGATCACCTGCTCATAGTTCAGGCTGGGGACTTTGCTCAAACGGCGACTTCCAAGACTTCTGCATCGGGAGCGAAGTCCCGGTCATCCTCGATCGGCTCCAAGTAGAGCGCGATGGCTTCCTGAACGTTGACCAGCGCCTCCTCCCGGGTTTCGCCCTCGCTCAGGCATCCCGGCAGAGCAGGTACGATCGCCGTGTAGCCGCCTTCTTCGCTGGGCTCAAGAACGATCTGCAGCTTCATTGAGGTCTCCGTTGTTTCTCGTGGGGATCTCCTCCCCGAGTTGCTGATGCGCCTGGACCATTTCCCGGAGGGCGTCGCGCAGCATCGACCGACACTCTTCGATGTCGGCGCCTTCGGTCACCACCTCGGGCCACTCGATGAGCTGGCCCATGTAGCCGGAGTCGATCTTCGTATACCTCGCGGTGAAGCTCACCATGCTCGGATTGTAGCGGAGTCGCGCGCGATGATGTATGCGCGGTGCCTCCGAAGTACAATTCGTCATGCTACACCTCCGCATCAAGCAGCACCCCATGGCGGAAGGCCGCCACCGGGTGGACCTCGACCTCACCGGCGACGGCGCTCCGCGCGCGGCCACCGCCGAGCTCACCTTCGGACTCTCGCCGCAGGATGAAGAGGATCTGCGCTGGTACCTGGAAGACTTCCTCCAATATCCGCAGGAGCCGGCACCGATGATCGCGCGGCGAGTCGAGGGGCGGATGTCCGAGGTGGGGACGAAGCTGTTCGAGGAGGTGTTCCAGGCGAATAACGACACCCGGAAGATCTGGAGCCGGTTGGAGGAACGCCTGCCGGAGACGCGCATCGAGATCGTCACCGGCGTGACCGAGGCGGCCACGATCCCCTGGGAGCTGCTGCGGGAGCCGACGGCCGATGCTGCCCTGGCCCTGACCGCGCATTCCTTCGTACGCGCGCAGCCCAACACCGCCCGTGCTCCTCACCTGCCGGCCATAGAAGCAGGGAAGATCCGCATCCTCCTCGTCCTCTGCCGGCCGCGGGGAGGCCGGGACGTGCCCTTCCGCTCAGTGGCGAGTCAACTCCTCCGCGGGCTCAGCGAGGCCAACCGCGAGGCCTACGACCTCGACGTCCTGCGTCCGCCCACCTTCGAGCAACTCGGGAAGGTGCTCCGCGAGGCGCACCGGAAGGGCCAGCCCTATCACGTGGTCCACTTCGACGGCCACGGCATGTACCTCGCCGGCCCTGCGGGCAAGCGTGGATACCTCTGGTTTGAGGACCCGCAGCTCCATAGAAATGGGGAACTGGTGGATGGCACCTCGCTGGGGGAGCTCCTCACAGAGACCGGAGTATCCGCCCTCATTCTCAACGCCTGCCGCTCGGCACACGCCGAGCCGGCCCCGGCTCCGGGCGCGGCCACTACCGATCCAGACTCCCAGGTACAGGCGTTCGGCTCGCTGGCGCAGGAGGTGATGGACGCGGGCGTGGCCGGAGTCGTGGCCATGCGCTACAACCTCTGGGTGGTCACCGCTGCGCAGCTCGTGGCCGAGCTCTACGCCTCCCTCGCCCGCGGTGCCTCGCTGGGCGAAGCGGTGACTCTGGCACGCAAGAACCTGGCCGACAACCCGTTGCGCGAGGTCGTTTTCTTCCCCTTGCCGCTCCAGGATTGGACCGTCCCCGTCGTTTATGAGGCGACGCCGCTGCAGTTCTTCCCGAAAGCGCAAGGCGACGGCCGGCTGAAAATCCAGATCGCAGCAGGTGCCACAGCCTCGGCAACCGGCGGGCTCGATCCTGACCTCCCACCGCCACCCGACGCCGGCTTCTTCGGCCGGGACGAAACGCTCCTCGCCCTCGATCGCGCCTTCGACCGAGACGACATCGTCCTCCTCCACGCCTACGCCGGCAGCGGCAAGACCACCACCGCCGCCGAATTCGCCCGCTGGTACTCATTGACCGGCGGCGGCGTCGGCCCCGTCCTCTTCACCACCTTCGAGCGTTACCTCCCGCTGCCCCGCGTGCTGGACCGGATCGGCCAAGTCTTCGGGCCGGCTCTGGAACAGTCCGGCATTCACTGGCTAACGCTCGACGACGCGACGCGGCGCCAAGTGGCCCTTCAGGTCCTCTCCCAGGTGCCAGTTCTGTGGGTCTGGGACAACGTCGAGCCAGTGGCCGGCTTTCCTACAGGTACGGAGTCGGCCTGGAGCGCCGAGGAGCAGGAAGATCTGCTCGGTTTTCTCCGCGCCCTACGGGACACCAAAGCGAAAGTCCTCCTGACCTCGCGCCGCGACGAACGGCCGTGGCTTGAGGACCTACCCACACGTATCAAGGTTCCGCCGATGCCGATGACGGAGAGCCTCCAGCTCGCCCGGGCCTTAGCTGCCAAGCACGGCCGCCGGCTCACCGACATCGAGGACTGGCGCCCCCTCCTCGCCTTCGCCCAAGGCAACCCCCTGACGCTCACCGTCCTCGCCGGCCAAGCGTTGCGCGAGGGGTTCAAGACGAAGGAGCAGATCGAAGCCTTCGTCGCCCGCATCCGTTCCGGCGAAGCCGCTTTCCCCGATGAGGCTGGTGAGGGGCGCTCCCGCTCCCTCGGCGCCTCGCTCGCCTACGGGTTCGAGCAGGCTTTTAATAAGGAGGAACGGCAGAAGCTCGCCCTGCTCCACCTGTTCCAGGGATTCGTGGATGTGGAAGCTCTACGCTGGATGGGAGATCCCGAGAAAGCTTGGTGCCTGCCCGAGGTGCAGGGCCTGAGCCGGGAGGAGGGCATCGCCCTCCTCGACCGCGCCGCCGAAATGGGGCTCCTGGTCGCCCACGGCGGTGGGTACTATGGGATTCATCCCGCTCTCCCCTGGTTCTTCAAGGGGCTCTTCGACCAGTGCCATCCAGCCGAAGACCTCACGGCTGTGCTCGCATTCGTCGAGGCCATGGGAGCACTGGGGGTTTACTACAGCTATGTGTACGAAGGAGGGAACCGGGATGTGATCGCTGCCCTGCGGGCCAAGGAGGCGAACCTTCTCCACGCTCGCCGGTTGGCGCGAGTCCACGGCTGGTGGAATCGGGCCACCAGTTCCATGAAAGGTCTCGATGTGCTCTATCGCCACACCGGCCGGCGGCCAGAGTGGAAGCGGCTCGTCGATGAAATCGTGCTGGATTTCGTTGATCCGGCGAAAGACGGGCCGTCACCAGGACAGGAGGAGGAGTGGAGACAGGTCACAGACTTCCGCGTGCAACTTGCCCGCGAGGCGCGGCAGTGGGCTGAAGCTGAGCGACTGCAAACAATTTGCGTAGAATGGAGCCGCCAGCGCGTGGCTTCCGTCTTGGCTCGGCCGGCGGAGAAGTTGGAAGAGTGGAATTCGATTCGGACGCTGGCGGTCTCTCTGAACGTGCTTGGGGCTATCCGATACGAGCTTGGCCGAGTGGACTGCGTTCCAGCCTATGAAGAGGCTCTAGAGCTCTCCGAGCGAATTGGCAACCGGGCCGAGGCGGCGCATTGCGCGTTCAACCTGGGTGGTGTCTTCATCAATCTGCACGCCCTCCGCGAGCTCGATCAGGCCGAGTCCTGGTACCGAAGGAGCTTGGAACTGCGCGAGGAGCGTGATCACCTGGGGCGTGGCCGATGCCTTTCGCAGTTAGGGCAAGTCGCGTGGGAGCGCTTCGACGAGGCGCAGCGCACAAGGCGGAACAACGAAGACATTCTCCGGCAGATCAACGAAGCAGCGAGTCTTTATCATGAAGCTCTCGATCTTCTTCCGATGGATGCGGTCAACGAGCTGGCCGTGGCCCACAATGCTCTAGGTGCCATCTATGACCAAACGAAATACGTCGACCGCACGGTAGAACACTACAGGAAGGCAATTCAACGTTTTGAACAAGCCGGAGATTTCTTTCATGCCGCGATAACTCGCTACAATGTGGCCGTCGCCTTCACTCGCGCCAACCGCCAAACTGATGCCTTGGAATATGCCAAGGCGGCGCTACGGGGGTTCGAGAGCTATGGGGAGAGGGCGGCGGAGATGATCGAGAGGACTCGCAGGTTGATCGCAAAAATCCGCAGCCAATAGGAGCCGCCTTCGTCGGGACCTCGCGGCTACACCATCGCGAGGTTCCGTCCATCGCCTACTGATTCATCCAGAGAATGAGCTGCGGCCGGTTGCTCCCCGCCTGCCGGGAATTCGCCACGAAGTCGTTGGTCGACCGCGGCGTGAAGCGGAAGCTCGACAAGCCGCCCTGGAGGGTGCCGAGCACGTTGTAGCTCATCCAACTGCTATGGGCCACGGTGGAACCGCCGCCTTGATTGTTGGTGTTGCAGACAGGCTGATTGTTCCAGGTAACTCTGTCCCCGACCAGTTCACCGTCGTCCCACAGAATTGCGGGCTCAAGTCCGTCCCGGCGGTCATATAGAAGAGGAGCCGCGCGCGAATCGCCACATAGGCCGGCTTGAGGTGCCGAACGTGCTCCCGGGCAGTTGCTGTGAAACGGACCCTGCGCCGGGTCACGATGCGCGCAGTTCCTTCAGTACCTCTTCGGCATCGACGAGACGACCGGCTTCGAGGTCTTCCTGAGAAGCAGCCAGTGCCCGGTGAAGGGCAGCGCGGTCAGCCGGGTCGAGCCAGTCGCCAGGATCGAGGGGCAGGAGCTCAACTTCTGTTCCCTCCGGGAGCTCTGTGGGCTCGTCCACCAAGAGGCGGCCGTTGTGAACATGGGCCTTGAGAGTCATGCTGAAGAGGATACCATCGCGGGCCTCGTTCACAGCCCCAGCAGATTGCTGCTCGCTTTCGTGTATCCATGCCTCCGCCGCCCACAGGCTGAGGGAGATCGCCGCCAGCTCGTCCACCACCGGAGCTGCCCTGCCGTTCTTCGTCAGATCAATCGTCAGCCGCACGGCGTTGCGGTACAATCGGAGAAAGAGATGAAGTCAAACGCTTTGGCTTGGGTGATCCTTTTGCTCCTGGCGCGGGCCGCGATGGCGGCTCCGCCTCCTCCGGACCTGAAGCTGGGCGTGCCGTTCGCGGGCCCCATGGCACTGACCGTGCTGGATGCCCGGCCGGATGTCGTCAACGGCAGGCGGAAGGAGACGTTCCTCGGCTTCGGCCGGACGTTCTACGGGCTTCCCTTTCCATATCACACGCGTTCGAAGAAGCCGTTCGCGCAAGACCTCGCCGCTCTTCTCAGCCAGGCGTTGAAGCAGGGGCAGACTCCCGCGAAAGTCGTCGTGGCGTCCCCTGCCGCCGGGCACCAGGCGGCGATCGAGCCTCTCGGCAAGAGCGGAGCCGAGCGCCTGATCCTCCTCGAAATCCGCGACTGGTGGTCGGACACCTTGTTCCGGACGGATCTGCACTATGACCTCCTGCTCACGATCTTCGACGCGCAAGGCCGGGAGCTCGCGTCGAGCTCCGCCAGCGGGGAGGACGGGCTCGGCGGGCACGGGACAAACCAGCAACCCTTGATCGACGCCGCCACCCGGCGCATTCTCGAGACCCTCTTCGCGGACAAGGCAGTGAGCGCCGCCTTCCAAACGGATGCCGCTCCCACCGCCAAAGCGGCGAGCTGCACGGTCGACCAGGTGCTGAAGATGAAGGAAGCGGGACTGTCTCAGGAGCAGATCGAAGCGGCCTGCGGCGCCGTGTCCGGCAAGCCGTAGTCGAGGCCTGTCTTGCGGCGGACGAGCCGGTGAGCTTCGAGCTTGCGGGGACGAAGGCTCACCTTGGCTCGGCGAACCTTCGTCCCTTTCTCTATCTCTTGACGCAGGCGTTCACTGCGTTCGACCACTCGTATGGGTATCCGTACCCTCCATTGAGGAACGGCGCAGGGGACCAGAGGCACTTGTCCCCCATCTCCGTGCCGGTGACGGAGTCATACCAGGCGTTGAAGAGCGGGTTGGTCACCGTCGCACGCGTCGAGTTGGCGACGAAGTGCTCTTGATTCTGTGCATTCGACCACCCGGAGACCTTACAACCAGAACAGCTCGGATAGGGTTGGACGGTGTATTTCACCTGGTTGGCGCCGCTGGTGAAAAAATTGTGATAGGTGCAGTACGCGAGACCGGGGCCGCCGCACGAGGTGCTCGAGCCGTTCGACGAATAGGAGGCCGACGGCAGAAAGACCTCATAAATGGTGCTGGGATCAAAGGGGTGAGTCGCCAGATAGCTCTGGATCTTGGACCTCACAGCGGCGTCGGTGACGTTTGTCGGAGGCGTCGAGGTGTCAAACCAATCGGCTGTCCCCGCCCCGAGATTCGACGGTTGGATGTACTGTTGGACCCCACCCACGATCTGGTAATACTGCGTAATCACAGCGTATTCGGCGGTCGTGCCGAACTGGTTGCGGAAGGAATTCATCGTCTGGGCATAGACGTAGTCAGGGGAGGCCGGATTGGCGAAGCCCGGTCCCCAGAAGATGTTGACCACTTTGGCCACGAGGATCACAGGACCGCCATGATAGGTGATCCCCGCGCCCGCATCCGCGGCGAAGCCTGACAGGCAGCACGACAGCACCAGCGCACAAAGAATTTTGACTCTCATCATTTTCTTCCTCCGCAAGAGCTGGTCGAAAGCGAACAGCTCTACAGAGAGAAGTGCGCCAGGCGCTCGGAGACGCGCCGGCCTCTCTTAACCGGCCTGGAGCCTGCGGAGCGCGAGCATCGCCTTCTCCGCGCTCTCGACCGGGACGAAGATGTGGTCGTGGTATGCCCCCGCGACCACGTTGCAACTGATCCCGGCCGCTCCGAGAGCCGAGGCGAAAGCGGCCGTGAGACCGACGGCCGCGAGGTCCGAGGTGACGGTGAGCGTGATCCAGGCGGCGCGGAAGAGGATGGGCAGGCCTCTTTCCCGAGCGTCTTCTTCCCGCAGGACAACCGACAGACCTTCGGGCTCTCGGACCGACGCGAGGATCGTGCTCGCCTCGACCTCGGCTGCGTCCTGGATCGACGTGAAGACGAAGACTCCAGGATGGAGAACAGGCTCCATGGTGTGGAGCAGGAGCGCGAGATCGGAGATGGGGGGATTCATCCTGGGGTGTGAGCTTACTTCCGCGGCAGGGGCTGTCAACCTCACCGCTTCCCCCTTGCTGAGCTTGCCGCCGATCTGTGGTCCGGTTTCTCACGAGAGAGTGGTCACAGGTGGGATCCGAGGGCTCAGAAGGACCGGTTTAGGGTTAGGATAGGCGCATGCCGAAGGAGACCACCAACCCGCAAGCTCTTGGGCCTCTCCTGGCCACTACCCCCAGCTATAGTGGACATCGCCCTGCCTCCCCCCGCGCCAGCGCGGCGGCGCGCGGCTCCAGCAGGAAGGTGGATACGAAGTGCGAGGTCGCCCTCCGGCGCCTCCTCTGGGCCGCCGGCTACCGGTTCCGGAAGAACCTTCGCGAGCTTCCTGGTAGACCCGACATTGTCTTCACGGAGGCCCGGCTCGCCGTTTTCTGCGATGGAGACTTCTGGCACGGCAGGAACTGGGAGACGCGCTCTCAGAAGCTTGCCCAGGGGACAAACCTTGACTACTGGCTGGCCAAGATCCGGCGGAACATGGAACGAGACCAGCAGAACGCGAAACAGCTTGAAGAGATGGGCTGGACGGTGCTTCGCCTCTGGGAGACCCAGATCCTCTCGAATGCTCGACACGAGGCCGAGAAAGTTATAGGGCTGCTCAACCGCCTCGGTCATCTGAAACAGAGCACATATCAGCCCCTGTCACTAAGGCCTTCAAGGTAATACCATAGATTGCAAGGCAGACGCTAAGGCACTCCTTACTCCTAACTGAGCTTGAGAGGCAGAATGATCACGATGGCTACCAAGAAACCAATCCAGACCAACTTGGAGCACACAGAGAAATCAGCCGCACTTCGAAGCCTCAACCCTGTCGATCTGCGCCTGGATCCATACAACCCCCGCCTCTCAGCGGAAGAAGAAGGTAGTTCTCAGGAGATCCTCCGCCAGATCATTATCGAGAAATTTAAAATTGAAGAACTCGCGGAGTCCATCGTCTCAGCTGGCTACTTATCCTTTGACCCGATCATCGGAGCTACAGAAGGAAACACTATCATAATCCTTGAAGGCAATCGGCGAGTTGCGACACTTCAGCTACTCATAGATCCTTCCCTCGCACCCGCCAAATACAGAGAACGTTGGCAGGCCTTGAGTAAGCAGCTTCCCTCCCAAACGCAAGAATCGATCAAGGCTATCGCAGTCCAAGTTTACCCAGACGGCAAAAGCCCTGAAATCGAATCTTACATTGGCTTTCGCCACGTCACAGGCGTGCTACAATGGCCCGCACTTGAAAAGGCAAGCTTTATTGCACGCCTCATAGGCGAAAAATGGAGCTATCGAAAGATCGCCGATCGCCTTGGAAGTTATCCCAAAACAGTCGAGAAACATTTCGTTGGCTTTCGCATAGCAGAACAAGCCAAAGATATGGGCCTACCCGGCGCCGATCGGCTAGCTGGCTCATTCGGGGTCCTAATGCGAGCGCTGCAAGCACCTGGCATCATCTCATTTCTTGGAATATCCTTCCCAGGCGACCCAAGGCAATCTAGCTCACCAGTCCCGCAAGACCGCGTAGAAAATTTCAAGGACTTCATAGCGTGGACCTTTGGAACAGACGAAAAAAACCGCATTATAACAGACTCTAGGCAGCTAACCAAATGGGGTAAAATTTTAGCCTCTTCGGAGGCCGTGGCTTATCTTAGGCGATCTCCGTCTCCTTCCTTTGACAAAGCGTGGTTCAGGAGCGGAGGAGAAGAGGAATCGCTACTCGATTCCCTCCTGCAAGCCGTCGACTCCCTAGGAGAATGTATACCGCTCATACCTCTTCATCGCGAAGAGCAAGCAATACAAAATGCTGTCGAACGATCTACGCACTTCATGCTCCAGATCTTGAGATATTTTCCCGACATCAAGACCCGCTTCGAGATCACTGGCAATGTTTAGGCCTCCCTCGGCAGATCTATCGGACTACACGCACTATGCGAATTGGGTCGAAGCTTGCACACTCTTTTCTGGGACAGGCTTCACATCAAAGAGCAAAGCCGCCGACGTACTTCGCGACGAAGGTATCATCGGCAGTCGGGCAGATGATTTTTTTGAGGTCGACGCCAATCCTCTGGAAGACTCCTTTTCCGATGAAGATTCAGCCGGCACATTCCTCGAAGAGGTCTGGCAGACCCACCAGCAAAGACGTCTAACATTAAAGCGGTTGTATCCATTCCTCCTAACCCATCAGGATCTTCGCCTAAGCGACACAAACTGGAAAGAGGTGCCCACATATTCAACACTACTTCTGGCGGATCTATGGAGAATGTATCATAAACCAGAGACTCTGGCGACAGAAACATTCCCAGTTCTTTTCGAAAAAATCGTAGAAGCGAGCAAGAAGGGACTTCTCGGAGGCGCTGTGGTCCGTTTCGGTCATCCTCCTGATGAGAATTGGCCAACAGGCATCAATGAGCGCATTCAACTCCTTGGAGAGTTGATGTCGCTGAAGACTGAATCACTAGAAGGTAAAACAGCAGCCGCTGACAACGATCGCGGACTGGACGTTGCAGGGAGACTCGGCTTCGGCGACGACGGAGCAGGGACAATCGTCGTCCTCACGCAGTGCGCGACAGGCAAGCACTGGAGAAAAAAGACAGGAGAACCTTCTCTCTCGCAATGGAGAAACATCTTTCAGTGGGACGCAAAGCTAATCCGCGGCGTCGCAATCCCATGGAGCCTCAGCCCAGAGGAACGGATACGCACACATCACACATTCGACGATGCCGTTGTTTTTGATCGCTTTCGCTTGCTATACGGCGATCCAGACGCTCATTTGACCGAAACTGTACGAGAAGAAATGATAGAGTGGTGCACGGCCCGACTATCGGAATTACCCAGCCTCTCCTAAGAAGAAGATTCCTCAGAATCGACGCTTCTCCGCCGCGGTCTCGGTCCCTTTCCTTCGCCAGGGTGAGGCTCATGAGCACCCTCCATTATTCTGTATTTTCGAGGGATAGACTCGGCCTTATTGGCAGGCGGAATAACCGTCTTCCTGCGTATCGGAAGACAATACTCCTCATCATAAGACATATCGAAAACTTGCCGACCGAGGGCTCTTCCGATCACTTCTGCAAGCAAAGGGGGTGTCGCATTGCCAATTTGCCTTACCTGGCTTCTATAATCCCCCGAAACCTTCCAGGAAGATGGAAACGACTGCAACCGCAGCAATTCCTCTACAGCAAGAGGCCGATTATCCCAATGAAACGGACCTGTTGAAGGACCGGGGCTTGCTGGGGCTTGCTGACAGAGTCCACGAGGGCTCAGCCTTCGCCAACTTCAGCAAAAACGACCAGTATCGGGTCCTGTATCCGAACAAAGGGCGGCCACCGCCTTTTGCTGTATGCCAGATATAATTTTTCCCCTCCGGTATTGACGCGAGGGAGATCGGCCCATTTTCCCTGAGGCGAAGGCACAAAAGAAGCTTGAACATCTGCTATAGCATCATAAGATCAGATGGGAAGCCCCCGCTCCCGAGCATCTGCTTCGCGCATCACAACCGACAGACCCTCGGGCTCTCGGACCGAGGCGATGATCGTGCTCCCCTCGATCTCAGTCGAGTCCTGGATCGACGTAAAGACAAAGACCCCAGGATGGAGAACAGGCTCCATGGAACGCAGGAGAAGCGATAGATCGGAGATTGGGGGATTCATCCAGGAGTGTGAGCTTACTCCCCCGCGCCGTCATCGTGCTCGAAGGTTCTCAAAGAGCTCTTCCTCCTCTATCCTTATGCGGCCAATCCAGGCAGCCGATTCGTTCCAGGGAGATGGCTTCATGCCCTACCAGAGGTATCCACTCATCCAGCAGAAGATGGAGGGCCGGAGCAAGGCTCTGGCTGCGAACATCGAGGAGACCCCTCATCTCAAGAAGCCGTTGGCCAAGCTCGATGCGTTTCTGGCTCAACTGAAAGAGCTCACGGCCGAGCAGGCGAGACTGACCGCCGCCCGGCAGGAGGTCTCGAAGCGGATCGCGGAGATCATGGATGAGGCGAAGAGGCTGATGACGTTTGTGGATCTCGGGGTCAAGAACCACTACGGTAACCGCTCGGAGAAGCTGGTCGAGTACGGCCTGCAGCCGTTCCGCAGCAAGCCGCGCATCCGGCGGGTCGGGCCGGATGGCAAGCGACTGAGGGGGAAAGCCGTCGCGGCGGAGGCGACGGCGACCCGGGAGGACGAGTAACCTTCCCTCTCGAGCTGGACTGCCGTCGGGCGCGGCCTGACCGCAGTCTGCGCCGTCATCACCACCGTCGGGTTCGACCCGACCGCAGTCCGCGCCGTCATTACTACCGTCGGGTTCGACTCGACCGCAGTCCGCGCCGCCATCACCACCGTCGGGTTCCACCCGACCGCAGTCCGCGCCGCCATCACTACCGTCGGGTTCACCCCGACCGCAGTCCGCGCCGTCATCACTACCGTCGGGTTCAACCCGACTGCAGTCCGCGCCGCCATCACTACCGTCGGGTTCAACCCGACCGCAGTCCGCGCCGTCATCACTGCCGTCGGGTTCGACCCGACCGGAGTCCGGACCGCAACGACTGCCGTCGGGTTTGACCCGACTTCAGTCAGCCGGCTCCTCAACGGAGTCGGGTTGCACCCGACGAGAGTCCGGCTCGCCATGACCGCGGTCGGGTTCGACCCGACTTCAGTCGTCTTCAGCGGTACCGGAGTCGGCTCGGGTGACGCCGCCGGCCTTGCTGCCCGTCACCCAGTCGACGAGACCGCCAAGGATCAGCAGCGGGATGGCGGCGATCCCGAGCGAGAATGCCCCCAGGGTCCAGAAGCGCTCGCCCACGATGATGTTCGGCAGCAGAACGTTGAAGAGCAGCAAGCCGCTCACACCCGCCGTGATCCGCCACCATCGTCTGGAAGACGTTCTGTCCCGGACGGCCTGGAAGCTCTTGTGGCGGAATCAGGCCGAAGTCTGGAGCTCTCCATGAAGCGGAGCAGAAGCGAGAGGTCGGAGATTGGGGGATTCATGACGGAGCTTCGTTGCCAACATCTGTTCGGAAGGCACGGCTCGATATTGCAACGGAGTTTTTGTCTGGGTCCTTCGCATTGGCGAATGAATAGCCGTTCGCAAGCTGCGTGCTCCCGAAGACCAGTCTCCTCGCAAGCGTCAAATACGGCGAGTGTGGTCGCCTGATGTTCCTTCTGGCCGGGAAGAATCTTTTCCCTTTGGTGGAGTGCTCCTCCCTAGGATTTCCGATGCACGTACTCATTAATCCAGCCCATCAGGCCATCAAAATCCCGACCCTCGAGCTGCCATTTGTGTTCTTCAAGAAAAATTATGGCGTCTTTCGAAAAATGAGCAGTAGTGGCCAAGATCGCCTTGGTCGCGCGCGCATGCGCCCATATCCCGTACAGCTCTCGAACGGGACGCACACTTATCGGCTTCCCAGGGTTGGGCCTTTTGCATTCGATAAGGTAGCGCTCGGCTACAACGGAGTGCCGTATGGCAATTACGTCCACGCCGCCATCACGAGTTTGTTGAGTGAGCTCAACTTCGTACCCGAAACCACTCCAAATTTGAGCGACCAGCTCCTCAAATCGACGCCTGTCGATCTCCTTGAGCTCGAGCGGATGTTCCTGGATATACTTCATTAAAGCCAACGAAAATTTATCCGATATCTCAATAATTGGCCGATCGCAAAGGAACTCCGCAAGCGGGGGAAGCAAATCGGCTGCAGGTTCAGGCTCTTGGAAAACAACCTCGGCTGCGGCCTCAAACTCCTGAACAGAATCTGAATACCGATACAGAGGACCACGTGGGCCTCTAGGCATAGATTCCGGCGTTCTGGCGAGGCTGACGTGCAACTGTCGGCCTTGGAATTCCCTATCGTGTAGTCCGACAATCGCTCTATATGCTGCATCAGGGTCTGCAAAATTCACAAAACCGAATCCTCTGCTCCTACCCGTCGGCCTGTCGGTGATGATTTTGACCGAATCGATGACACCAAACGAACGAAAGAGATTAGCTACAACTTCATTTGTAGCACCAAACGATAGACCTCCTACGAAGAGCTTGGTCATTCGTTAGTAGGCAAAGAATCGAGCCTAACCTTTAATCGCATGGAAGCCCGCTGACCCAGACCCATTCGTCGTCACGCTGTTCAGCCCCGTGCACGCGAGGCCTCGATCTTTCCGAGCAGCCACTGCAAGCCCGCCAGGTGCTGCTGATCGTGGCTGCAAAGGTGGTGGATCAGGCTGCGCACCGTCAGCGGACCGTACCCTTCGAACACGGCGGTGCGGTCGAGCTGCTCGGGGTTGAGACCCTTGATGAGCGCGACGGTCTTTGCACGCGCCTCCCGGAAAGCGGCGAAGGCGGCAGCGGCGTCCGCCGTCGAGTAGGCGCGCTCCTTGGCGAGGGGCTCGCTGTCGATGGAGGCGAGGGTGGGGTTGAGCTCGTTCAGAGTGCGCTCGAAACGCACATGATACCCCTCGATCTCAATATCCTTCACATGGCAGATCTGCTCGATCGCCGTGAACGCTTCGCTCGGTACGCCTTCCCAGGACGGCGGCGCCCAGCTCTTGAAATCGGCGGGAATGGCCGCGTAGTGCGCTTCGAGCTGCTGCGGGAAGCTTTCGAGGGCGCTGAGAGTGATTGGATTCATGGGTGAGCTCCCTACTTGTAGCCGTACATGTCCAGAGCGACCCGCTGCGGATTCTGTGGATCGAAGCGCACCGGGACGACCTGACCGGGTTGAATCCGTGGGATGTCGAGCCGGGAGATCAGACTCTTCGGAATCGTCGCCCGCCAGGTTTCGCCTTCCGCCGGATAGACCTGGATGTCCATGCCGATCACCGGGTCCTCGTTGACCGTGATCCCCGTGTCCCAGATCCGCAGAATCGTCGCCTTGGCGGCGGTCCCGGTCGTCTGAAGAGCTTTCGTGTCGGAGACACCGCTCAGGCGGTCGATCATTGAACAGCCGGTGAGGCTGAGGAGGGTGAGGAGCAGCAACGGGCGGATCATGCCCAGAATCATACCGCGATGGGCGAGGTACTGCTGTGCGCAGCGGCTGCGAGTGGGCTTGCCCCTTTCCTGGAGAGACGGTAGAACATCTCTATGAAGACACTCGCCGTTATCGAGATGGAAGTGGAATCCGAAGACTTCGCACAGCGTGAGTACGGCGCGACTCCAGAGCAGGTCGCTTCCTTACAGAAAGCTGTAGACGACCGCTATCGCCGGCTCCGGCGCTCCGGGAAGTTCAGGGCGGTTTCAGGGGATGAGTTGAGAGGGCTTCTTGAAGAAGCTTCTCTCCCTTGATCCGCGGGTCGTGCCGCTCCGCTCTCGCCGCGGGTCAGCTCCATGATCTCCTCGGTGCTCATGCTCGCAGTGGCCCGTCCTCGCATCCGATCCAGAAGCCTCTGCCCCCGGCTTTCCTCAGGTTTCTGTTTTTCAGTCACCGCGCCCCCGCCTTCCACCCCGGCCCCCGCAGCACCTTGCCCGGCAGCGCGCCGGTCATCTTGCCGCCTTCGATCACTGCGACGCCATTGACGAGGACGGTGTCCATGCCTTCGGCGAGCTGGTTGGGGTTTTCGAAGGTGGCGAGGTCGCGGATGGTTTCGGGATCGAAGAGGACGAGGTCGGCCCAGAGGCCGGCTTTGAGGACGCCGCGGTCGGCGAGGCGCATGCGCTGGGCGGGGAGGGCGGTGAATTTGCGGATGGCTTCTTCCAGGCGGAGCTTCTTCTCTTCGCGGACGTATTTGCGGAGGATGCGCGGGAAGGTGCCGTAGGCGCGGGGGTGCGGATGCTCTTTGCCGAGGAGGCCGTCGGTCGCGGTGCCCTGGGAGTCGTTGTCGACGGAGGTCCAGGGTTGTGCGAGGGCGAGGGCGACGTCGGGCTCGGACATGCCGAAGACGGCGACGGCGGTGTAGGCCTCGTCCTCGATCAGGATGTCGAGGAGGGTGTCGATGGGGTCTTTGCCGCGCTGCTTGGCGATGTCGGCGAGGGTCTTGCCGACGAGCGGCTGGAGCGATGGATTGTGGATGGTGCAGAGGACCACGGCTTCGGGGCCGGGGATCTCCTGCCACTCGTTGTCCCAATCTTTCGCGGGCGTCTCCAGGTCCTTGCGGATGCGCGCCCGGGTCTCCGGATCTTTCAGCCGCGCGAGGAGCTTGGCGGTGCCGCCGTCGTGCGCCCAGGGCGGCACGAAGGCGGAGAAGCTGTTGTACCAGGCGGGATAGGCGTAGGTGTCGGCGGCGATGTCGACTCCCGATTTCCGCGCCTCCTCGATCTTCGCCACCACCTCGGGCATCCGTCCCCAGTTGCTCTTGCCGGCGACTTTGAGATGCCAGATCTCGACCGGGATGCGCGCCTCGCGGCCGATGCGGACCGCTTCGTCGATGGCGGCCATGATCGCTTCACCTTCGCTGCGCATGTGGGTGGCGTAGACGCCGCCGTGCTTCGAGGCTTCGGCGGCGAGGGCGATCAGCTCTTCGGTCGAGGCGTAGGGGGCGGGCGGATACTGGAGCGAGGTCGAGAGGCCGACGGCGCCCTGCTCCATCGCCTCGCGCACCAGGGTGCGCATGCGGTCGAGCTCGGCGGCGGAGGGCGCGCGGTTGTCGTCTCCGAGGACCATGCGCCGCACCTGGGTGGCGCCGACGTAGCTGGCGAGATTGATCCCCATGCCCTGCTTTTCGAGGCGGGCGAAGTACTCGCCGAGCGTGCGCCAGTCCGCGGTGAGGTGGAAGTGCTCGTAACCCAGCTTGTCGGCTTCGACGAGGGCGTCCGAGAGCGGCGCGACGGAGCCGCCTTCGCCGGTGATCTCGGTGGTGATCCCCTGGTAGATCTTGGACGGCAGGCGCGGATCGACCAGGATCGAGGTCTCGGACTGGCCCAGCATGTCGATGAAGCCCGGTGCGACGACCTTGCCGGCGGCGTCGATCGTCCGCTTGGTGGGAGCGTCGCCGGGAACCATCCCGATCATGGCGATGTGGCCGTCGCGGATGGCGACGTCGCCCGCGTACCAGGGCGAGCCGGTGCCGTCGATGATGCGGCCGTTGCGGATCACCAGGTCGTAGGGCGCCTCGGGCGCGGCGAACGCCGGGAGCGCCGGCACCGCGAGAAGAGCTGCCGCGATATATCCAAGCCACTTCCTCATCGTCTGCTCCTCTCAAGACCGCGGATGGAAACGGTCGTACAACGACTTCAGGCGCTGCTGGTGGATGTGAGTATAGATCTGCGTCGTGGCGATGTCGGCGTGGCCGAGCATGGTCTGTACGGCGCGGAGGTCGGCGCCGTGCTCCAGGAGATGGGTGGCGAAGCTGTGCCGCAGGACGTGCGGCGAGATCTGGCGGATGCCGGCCCCGAGGCAGTGCTTCTTGAGGTTCAGCCAGAAGCCGACCCGGCTCATCGGCCCGCCGTCCTTGTTGACGAAGACCGTCAGATGGCGGCCCTGGGCGAGATCCGGCCGGACGTCGCGCAGATAGCGCTGCACCCAGACCTCCGCCGTCTCCCCCACCGGCACGACGCGCTCCTTGCTCCCCTTGCCGAAGGCGATCAGGTAGCCGACGTCGAGGCGGAGCTGCTGGATCTGGAGACCGACCAGCTCGCTCACCCGCAGGCCGGTGGCGTAGAGCAGCTCCAGCATGGCGCGGTCGCGCAGACCGAACGGTGTCTTGATGTCAGGAGCGCCGAGAAGCGACTCCACCTCGGCCTCGGAGAGGACCTTGGGGAGCCCGCGCAGGAGCTTCGGAGGCAGCAGGTTGACCGCCGGATTGTCGGTGCGCTCGCCGTCGGTGACCAGCGACTCGTAGAAGCCGCGGATGGAAGACAGAGCCCGGTTGATCGAGCGCGGCGCCAGCCCCTGCCGCCGGAGATCGCGCTGATGCGCCGCCAGCGTCGCCGCGTCCGCCGTGAGCAGGTCGCAGGTGCCCTTCTCGGCCAGAGCTTCACCCAGGCGGGAGAGGTCGTTGCGGTACGCGTCGACCGTGTTCCGCGACAACCCCCGCTCCGCCGCCAGCATCTCCAGGTAGCGGTCGAGAGCGCGCTTCCAGGCGGGCACGGGCTTGCGCGGCTCGGTCATACGAGCCTCCCACCCGCCCCCTCCCCCAACCCCTCCCCCGCGCGTGCCACCACCCCCCGCCCCGAGCGGGAGAGGGGGCCAGGGGGCATAGGCGCTAACTTTGGCGGTGCCGTGGACTTTCCTCCCCCCTGGGCGGGAGGCGGTTGGGAAAGGGGGGAGGTT
>Ga0307506_10000102_pt1 | contig 34201 bp, 25 predicted proteins | sample 25_S_MG_FD_202175 | JGI IMG/M metagenome (GOLD analysis project Ga0307506, IMG submission 202175) | Soil microbial communities from Populus trichocarpa stands in riparian zone in the Pacific Northwest, United States - 25_S | ecosystem: Environmental > Terrestrial > Soil > Riparian zone > Trees... | reverse complement strand
TTGTGGCCGTTCGCAGCGCCCCCCTCCTGGCCTCCCCCCTGCTCCAACCCTCCCCCTCCCAGGGGGGAGGAAACCTCCGCCCGGCCAAAGTTAGCGCCTATGGGGCGTAGGGGAGAGGGCTCCTACCAGCCCTCCGCCTCGAAGAACGGCATCGCCGCGGCCTCCGGCCGCGCCAGGTCGGCGGCGAGGGCGGCGACGCCCACCTCTCCCTTGTACAGGCTGTCCGGCGGCTCGCCGCCGGGGTTGCCGCGGCTGATCTCTCTCGCGGCCCGGCCGGCGAGGGTGCGAGCTCGCGCCAGCCAGTCTGCGCCGCCGCCGTGGCGCCAGAGGTTGAGCAGGGCGTAGGCGCGGCCGGCGAGGCCGCAGCAGAGGTTGGCGTGGGCGTCGGGGGCTTCCCAGGCGTGCCAGGCGGCGCCCTCGGCAAGGGACTGGAAGATGGGGTCGGCCAGGGTCTCGGCGGCCAGGGTCCAGAGGAAGACCAGGCCGGCGCTGCCGTTGCACCAGCCGGGCATGGCGGCGATGCCTTCGGGCTCGCCGTACCACTTCCAGCGCAGGCCACGGCCGGATGGGCGGGCGCAGGCGGCGAGCTCGGCGAGGCGGTCCGCCAGCCCTCGCGGGACCGGGGACCCGGCGGCGCGGCTCCAGCGCAGGGCGGCATAGAGATAGCCGGCCCAGCCGTGGGCCATGCCGAGCTCGGGCCTGGGCACGCTGTCGGTGATCGCGGGCTTCTCGGCGAGCTCGGCCCAGAGACCGCGCAGGAGGCCGCTCCCCCAGGCGGCGAGATCGCGGCGCGCCGGCTCCTGGTCTTCCGTCTTCAGGGTGTCGTGGAGCAGGGCGCCGGTGAGGAGGAGGCCGGAGCGGCCGAGGGCGAGATCCGGGTTGGGGCAGGGCCGGCGCGCCGCTTCCAGGAAGGCGGCGACGGCGGCGGTGTGGAGGCCGGGAAAGCCGAGGGCGTTGGCGATCAGGGCGCGCATGGCGTGGACGCCGGCGACGGAGTGATAGGCGGAGGCGCGGCCGACGGTCTCTTCGGTGATCTCGCGCTCGGGGTTGTAGAAAGCCTCGGACGACTCGGAGGACCCGGCGGCGCGCGCCGCCCTCTCTGCCCAGACGTCGGCGAGGGAGAGCAGGGCCGCCTCGTCCCGCGCCTGGGCGATGCGGTAGAGGGCGCAGGCGATGCCGGCGGCTCCGTAGTTGATCGTGGCGGTGGGCGGCGCGGGGAGGCCGGCGATGAAAGTCGCCCCCCTATCCCCTACACGCTCCAGGACACGCGCGAGCAGCGCCTCCGGATCGGCCTCCTCCGCCGGGCGGGACCACACCGAGCCAGAGAATGAGCCGAGCCGCGGCGACTCGACGCCGTCCAGCGCGGCGGCCAGGGCGGCGACGGAAGGATGGCGCTCCTCCGGCGCCTTGGCCAGGGCGCGGGCGAGGACCTTCTCGAGGTCGGGCCAGGGCTCGGCTCCGCGCTCGGAGAAAGAGAGCGGCGGGTCTTCCACGATCTGGCGCAGCATCGCCTCGCGCTCCAGGGAGAAGTCGCGGGTGTGGGCGCCGCAGGCCAGCAGGTAGAGGAGCGCGCCGAGGGCGTACTGCTCCCCCACCGGCGTGGCGGCGGGCGGAGGGGTTCCTTCGAGTAGCGCCCGCGCCTGCTCGGGCTCGTGGAAGAAGGCGACGCCGGCCCGGCTCGGTGGCGGCAGGTCCGCCGGCAGGCCGGACCAGCGGGAGTAGCCGAAGTCGAGGAGGCGGACGGCGCCGTCCCGTTCGACGAGGAGGTTGTGGGGATGGACGTCGCCGTGGACGGCGCCGCGCGCATGAAGGCGGGCGTAGGCGGCGGCGATGCGGCGCAGGAGGGCGAGGAGAGGTCCGCGGCCCGCCGGTCCGGCCATCCGCAGCTCCCAGGCGGCGTGGGCGGCGTCGACGCCGGCGATCCACTCCAGCGCCAGCCAGCGCCGGCCGTCCAGGTCGCCGGCGGCGAGAAGGCGCGGCACACCGTCTCCCACGAGGCCTGCGAGAATCGCGCCTTCGCGGGCGAAGAGATCGTCGAGGCGGCCGGCGGCCGAGGGACGCTGGATCTTGAGCGCCGCCGGGCCTTCCGGCCCCTGCACCAAGCCCTGTACCAGATAGAGTTCGGTGTCCTCCAGGCCGCGCACACACTCCCGCACCCGGAAGCCGGCGATCTCCGCGCCGGCGCGCAGGGACGGCAGGATCCCCGCGGCGTCCGGCTCTCCTTCCGGCACCAGGAAACCGGCGTCGAGGAGGCCCTGGAGGAGCGGATAGGCCTCTTCGAGCGTGGTCTCCGGGTCCGTCTCGTGGGCGCGGCTGTAGTTGATCACCGCTTCGACGATGGTGCGCGGGGCGCGGAACTCGGCGAGGAGCTCGGCGGAACGGGCGTCGAGGACGCGCGAAGGGGTGCGCGCCCGGGGATGGGTGATGGCGACGTCCCCGGCCTCGTGCGCGAAGCGGCTCCGCACGTCCTCCTCCAGGTCGGCGACCGGCAGGAGGAGGACGTCGGGAGAGAGGATCAGGGGGTCGGTAATTGCCATCAGAAGGCCGCCATGAGAGGACCGCCGTCAGGCGCTCTTCCACAGAGCGGCGCCCGGCGCCCAGGTCTCCGTGTCGACGCCTTCGAGGCGGACCCGTTCCAGGGCGAAGCGCCAGGGCTCGAGACCCCGTTCTTCCGCCCGGCGGGCGGCGAGGAGAGACCAGGCCAGGCGCTGCGCCACCCAGACGCGCCAGCTCTCGCGGCTTCCCCCCAGGGCCGACCGTTCGGCCGCCGGCGGATCGACGCCCCAGGAGACGAGGCCGGCGCCGCCGACCTCGGCGGTGAACGGCACCCCCTGCGCCGGCACGCCGTCCAGGCGCTCCAGGACCGCGCCGGCCGCCGCGGCGAGGCGCTCCCAGGAGGGGAAGTAGGAGACGATCTTGTCCGGCCGCAGCAGGCCGGCGGCGTCCCGTCCCACCTTGAATTGGGCGGCGCGGGCGGCGGTCAGCGCCGCGAGCACGGCGGCGAAGCTCTCGGCGAGGGCTTCCGGGCGCGGGCTGACGTAGAGCTTCCAGGTCGGCCCGTCCGCGCGCCCTCCCGCCTCGGCGTTCCGGGACCGGCCCCGCGACCGGCTCTGCCAGGTCAGCCAGCCCTCCGTCGCGAGCGGGAGCCAGGCGCTGTCCAGGAGCTTGCGGCTCGCGCCGCCGCGGTCGATCCCCAGCCAGCTCTCGACCGCCGCGGCGGTGGGGAGCCGGTGCCGCCAGGCGGGCGTCAGGGGCTGGCGATTGTAGGAGTAGAGGCGCCAGGCGAGGAGGGAGGGATCGTCCAGCGGCAGCGACTGGCCGTAGCGCAGGGCGTCCACCGAGAGGGCGGCGATCCGCCCTTCCCCGCCGTTGCCCGGTCCCGCCTCCCCGCCGAGCCGGGCGAGCGCGGCGGGGCCGGAGACGAAGACGCCGTCCTGCTCGATCTCCAGGACGCCGTCGGCCACCAGGCGCGAGATCAGGCGCGGCGCCGTCGCGCCGAGCTGCGCCCGCACATAGCCGGGGAGCGGCCCGGGCTCGCGCAGGGTGTAGAAGAGGAGAGCCGTATCACGGTCGACCGACTTCAGGGCCGCGGTGTCCCGATGGCGCAGGACGCCGTAGAAACCCGGATCGTGGGCGAGCTCGGCGAGAGCCGAGCGCGCCGCGTCCGGGAGTCGGTCGTAGAGGACCAGCTCATAGCAGGGGCTGGACCGGAGATCCCGCCCCAGGAGAGGGTGCGACATGCCGGAGGCCGGAGCGCTCAGGCCCGGCCGAGGACGTCCTTCATCTCACGGCGCAGGAGCGCCAGGCTGCCCGGGAAATCCTTCGTCCACGCTTCCGCGTCGTTCGACGGATCCTGGCAGGGCGAGCTGGGGTCCGCGCAGGCCGGCTTCTCGTCCCCGCCGGTCGTGGCACAGCCCGGACAGGCCATGCCCCAGAGCATCTCGGTCCCTCGTTCACCCGGATACAATGTGGTCGTCAGATCCCTCGCATTGAAGCTCATCAACACCTCCTGGGGTTTTCAGGTTACCCAAGAGTATATATCCAGTCGCCGCCCGCCTGCTTTCGTCAATTCTTTTCGTCGGAAGCGGAGAGCATCCAGATGTCGCCTTCGAGGGTGGTGCGGCCGAGATAGAGAGTGCGCTCGTCCGGGCTCAGCTCGACGCCGTTGAAGCTGGAGCCCGCGGGCGGTACGAGCACGTCCCGCGACTCCTTCGTCCGGCTGTCCAGCACGCGGATCTTGCCATCGTCGATATAGAGGACACGCCGGTGGTCCCCCATCCAGACGGGACGGTCCCCGTGATCGGCCAGCCGTTCATAGGTCCGCGTCGCCAGCGAGAAGAGGAGGATCTCGGGATCGGCGCCGAGGTTGCTGCCGGTGCCCAGAAGGCTTTCTCCGTCCGGCGACCAGGCATTGGCATAGAAAGACTTTCCGGGGCCCGGCGGTGGCAGGACCTCGGGAATCCGCTGCGCGAGAGGCCGTGACAGATCGATGAGCGCCGTGCCGGTGAGGCCGAGGCCGCAGGCCAGCCATTTCCCGTCCGGCGAGTTGATGGGACGATAGACTCCCTTGTCTCCCGAGTGCGAGAGCTGGATCAGGTTGCTCCCGTCCGCGTGCATCGCCCAGGCCTCCCATGCCCCGCTGCGATTGGAGAAGAAGAGGACACGGCCGTCACTCATCCATACCGGGCCGCGATCCTTGGCGGAGTCGTTGGTGAGCTGGACCTGGCCGCTGCCGTCCGGCTTGACGAGGAAAAGATCTTCCTGCGGCGCCGTGCTGCTGGAAAGGATCCACTGCCCATCCGGAGAGACCCCTCCCATCAAGGTCGCGCGGTTCACTTCGGTGATCGGTACCGGCGGCCCCGCGGTGGCGGGGCCGGCCGGATCGAAGGCGACCTTTTCCAGCCCGGAGCGCTCGTCGCGGGCCGAGTAGACGATGCGCCCGTCTCCCTTCGACAGACCGAGCGGTCCATTCCACTGCGAGGAGGTGGTGACCGGCTCCGGCGCCCCCTTCACCTCGCCGGTCTCTTCGTCGATGCGCACCCGCCAGAGATTCATGCTCCCCTTGCGGTCGCTGGCGAAGAAGAGGTACTGGCCGTCCGGTGACCAGGCCGGGCTCCAGTTGTAGAAGATGTCGTCGGTGACCTTCACCGGATCGCCGCCGGCGGCCGGGATGGTCCACACATTGCGCTGTCCGCTCGCGGAGGCGCTCCAGAAGGCGATGCGTTTCCCATGCGGCGACCAGCTCGGCTGAACGGCGTCGAGATCGGCGACCATGCGCCGCCGGCCGGGGTTGCCGACCTCGATCCGCCACAGACGGCCATGCCCCACCCACTCCCGCGGCTCGTCCCCCGGCGCCGTGGCGTAGACGATCTCCTTGCCGTCCGGCGACCAGGCCGGGTTATAGCCGGCCTCGGCGAGGCGGCGCACGGATTCACCCGTGGCCCCCATGAGAAAGAGGCCGCCGCCGTCGCGCTCGGAACGGAAGGCGATGAAGTTGCCGTCCGGCGAGAAGGCGGGCTCGGACTCGTCGGCCGGCGAGTCGTCGGTCAGGTCGTCGGCCTTGCCACCGATGCGCTGCCGGAAGATGTCCAGGTTGCCGCGCTCCGCTTTGACGTAGACGAAGGAGTCGCCGTTGGGCGCCAGGCTCGGCTGCATCTCGGTCCCCGGCAGGTCGGTGAGGCGGTCCTGGATCGACGGCGGCGGCGGCGGCGGCGGCCTGAATGTCAGCCACAAAAGGATGCCGAGGCCCGCCGCACCGGCAACGGCGAGCGCGAGCAGGACGAGCCGGCCTCCGCGCCCGCGCCGGCGGTGGAGCACCGCGGTGGAGGAAGCGGTGGCGCGCGTGCCCGAGGGCGACACGACCAGGGGACGCAGGTCGTTCAGCAGGCTCTCGGCGGTGGCGTAACGGTCTTTCGGTTCCTTGGCGAGGAGGCCGGCGAGGATCTGGTCGAGCTCCCGCGGCAGCTCCGGGCGCAGCTTGGAGACCGGCTCCGGCTGGGTGTTGAGAATGCCGTGGCGGACCACCACCTCGTGATCGCCCGGGAAGGGGCGGCGCCCGGTGACCATCTCGTAGATCACCACGCCGAGCGACCAGAGGTCGGTGCGGGCGTCGACGTCGTCCCCCTTCATCTGCTCGGGGGCCATGTAGGCCGGCGTGCCGAGGGGGAGGCCGGTGCGCGTCAGGCCGGCCGCGCCGGCCAGCTTGGCGATGCCGAAATCGAGGATCTTCACCACGCCGTCGGCGGTGACCATGAGGTTCGCCGGCTTGACGTCGCGGTGGACGATCCCCTGGCGGTGCGCCTTGGCGAGGCCGCGCGCGGTCTGCCAGGCGATGTCCATGGCGTCGTCGAGCGGCAGCGGACCGCGCTCGATGTGCTCGCGCAGGGTCTCCCCGTCGTAGCAGGGCATGGAGAGGTAGAGGCGGGCGTCCGGCGTCTCGCCGACGTCGTAGATGGTGCAGATGTTGGGATGATCGAGGGCCGACGCCGTCCGCGCCTCCTGGAGGAAGCGCGCCTTGGCCACCGGATCGCGGGTCAGCTCCGGGGGCAGGAACTTGAGGGCGACCGTGCGGCCGAGGCGGGTGTCCTCGGCCCGGTAGACGATCCCCATGCCGCCGCCGCCCAGGGGCTCGAAGATGCGATAATGGTCGACGGGATCCACGGCGGGGAGAGTTTCTCACAAGACGGCGCCCGCGGACGGCCCCCGCTCCCCTGTGTCAAGAAAGCAGAGTCTGGCGTAGCTCCCGGCGCAGCTCTTCGAGGCCCGCCGCCCGCCGCGGCCCGCGGTCGCGCTCGTGCCCGCGGTCGTCGTCGCAGAGGGCGGAGGGCTTCTGGAAGGGTGGATCCGGAGTCGGCGGATGGGGCGGGCTCGGCGTTTTGCCATGCGGGCGCGGGCGCGTGGTGCGGGGGACGCAGCCGGGCACGCCGGGGTCGGTGGCCGAGATGCGGCAGTTCGGTCCGAGGAGCATCCCCCCCCCGGGCAGAACGCTCGCCGTCAGGTCCTTGATCTGAAACATTTCCATCCCTCCTCAGATGTTGTCTTGCACGGAAAAGTATATCGCGCCGCGGCTCACGGCAGGGTGATCATGCCGATCGAGCCCTCGCTCGGTGCCACGACCAGGATCAGGGCGCGGTCTCCCGGAGCGACGGTCAGCCGCGCGAACGAGAGATTCTCGGGCGGATCGAGCAGCCGGCGGACGGCACCGGTGGGGCGGTCGAGCGCCCAGACCGCGCCGCCGCGCAGGAAGAGCAGGGTCTTGCCGTCGCGCAGCCAGACCACCTCCTGCCCGTGCTCCGGCAGCGTCTCGTAGTGGCGCGCCGGGAAGGAGTAGAGGACGATCCGCGCGTGGTCGTCATAACCGGCCAGCCAGTCGCCGTCGGCGGACCACGAGGTGGCGGCGAAGGCGGCCGGCGCCTGGCCGGTGACGGGCAAGGGGCGCGGCCGGCTCTCTCCGGCCGGCTGCGTCAGGTCCAGGAGGGCGAGCCCGGCGTCGATCTGGTGATAGACCAGGTGCCTCCCGTCGGGAGACCAGAGCGGCTCCAGGATCCCTTCGCCGACCGCGGTGAGGAGGCCGGGGTCCTCGGGCGCGAGGGTATAGGCCTTGTACTTGCCGCCGCGGTCCGAGAAGAACAGGATGCGGCGGCCGTCCGGCGACCAGCGGGGGCCGCGGTCCCGGGCGGCGTCGTTGGTGAGAGCCCGCAGGCCGGTGCCATCGCGGCGCACCAGGAAGAGGTCCTCCTGGCGCTCCGCGGTGTCGAAGACGATCCAGGCGCCGTCCGGCGACATGTCGGCGGAGCGCACCACGCGCGAGCCCTGGGTGACCGGCCGCGGTGCGCCGGTGGCCTCATGGCGCGCGGGATCGAAGGGGACGAGGAAGAGGTTGGACTTGGGGTTCTCGGTGGCGAAGGCGATGTGGCGGCCGTCGCGGGAGAGGCTGGGCAGAGCGCACGACGGCACCGGGACGGTGACCGCCTGGGGCTCACCCCGCTTCTTCCCCGAGCGTTCGTCGATGGCCACCCGCCAGAGGCCCATGGCGCCGCTGCGGTCGCTGGCGTAGTAGAGGTAGGCGCCGTCCGGGGACCACACGGGGCTCCAGTTGAGAGCGCCGTCGTCGACGACCGCCATGGCGTCGCCGCCGTCCGTCCCCTCCGCCGGCACCGTCCAGATCACCCGCCGCGACGTGCCGGCGGGGATGCCCCAGTAGGCGATCCGCCAGCCGTGGGGGGACCAGCTCGGCTGCACGGCGTCGGCGGTGGGGACGCGCCGCCGCGTGTTGCTCACCAGGTCGATGCGCCAGAGCTGGCTCATCGTGCCGCGCTCGCCGGGGTTGGCGACCTCCTCGGTGGCGCAGACCACCTCCCGGCCGTCCGGCGACCAGGCCGGGTTGTAGCCGAAGTTGCTGATGCGGCGCACCGACTCGCCGGTGGCTCCCATGGTGAAGAGGCCGCCCCCTTCGCGCTCGGAGCGGAAGACGATCGTCCGCCCGTCGGGAGAAAACGCCGGCTGGGTGTCCGGACCGGAGAATTCGGCGGTGAGGTTCTGGACGGTCTTGCCGCCGACGCGCTGCCAGTAGATGTCGGAGCCGCCCTCTTTCTCGACGGTGTAGACGATGCTCCCGGCGTCCGGCGCGAGGCTGGGGAACATCATGCGGCCGGGCTGGTCGGCGACGGCCGCATAGGAAGCAGCCCGTAGCGGGCCCCCGGGCTCCGGGCCGCCGTGGATAAAACGCCAGGCCAGGAGCGCGGCGGCCAGGAGAGCCGCCGCCACGGCGAGGGAGCGGAGAACGCGCCGCCGCCGCCGCGGGCGGCGCGCGGGCGGCGCGATCACCCGGCTCACGGTCTCCGGCCCGCGCAGGGTGCGCAGATCCGCCGCCGCCGCCTCGGCGCTGGAGGTGCGCTGCTCGCGGTCCTTGGCGAGGAGACGGCCGATGACGTGCGCCAGCTCGGGCGGGGCGGCCGGGCGCAGCTCCGCCAACGGCCGCGGCTCGTCGCGCTGGATGGCGAAGAGGACGGCGTGGTCCTGGTCGCCCGGGAACGGCTTGCGGCCGGTCACCATCTCGTAGAGCACCACGCCGAGGGACCACAGGTCGGTGCGCAGGTCCACCGACTCGCCGCGCACCTGCTCGGGAGACGCATAGGCGATCGTGCCGCCGCCCGAGCCCGTGCGGCCGGCGCCGCGCGGGCCCGAAGAGTCGGCGAGCTTGGCGAGGCCGAAGTCGACGATCTTCACCACGCCGTCCGCGGTGAGCATGACGTTCGCCGGCTTGATGTCGCGGTGTACGATGCCGCGGCGGTGGGCCTTGGCGAGCCCCTGGGCGATCTGAAAGGCGACGTCGAGGGCCTCGTCGAGCGGCAGGGGGCCGCGCGCGATGCGCTGCGCGAGGGTGCCGCCGCCGTAGAAGGGCATGGCGATGAACGTCTGGCCGTCGGTCTCGCCGATCTCGTGGATGGTGCAGACGTTGGGGTGATCGAGGGACGAGGCCGCCTGCGCCTCGCGCAGGAAGCGCTCCTTGGCCTGCGGATCCCGGGAGAGCTCCGGGGCCAGGAACTTGAGCGCCACCATTCTCTCCAGCCGGGTGTCCTCGGCGCGGTAGACGACCGCCATGCCGCCGCTGCCGAGCCGCTCGAAGACGCGGTAGGAGAGGAGCTTGCGCCCGGCGATGCCATGCGGCGTCGGTCCCGCCGGACCGGTCGCCAGCCTGTCCGCCGCGCGCCCGCCGGGGGCCGCCGGGATCTCGCGGCGGGTCGGCGCGGCCGGCGAGACCGGCGCCTCCAAGGCCGCGAAGGCGTGGAGGAGGTCGACCTCCAGCGGCCCGGCGTCGGGGTAGCGCTCTTCCGGCCGGAGGGCCTGGGTACGGGCGGCGAGGCGCGCGAAGGCCTTGGGCAGGGTCTCGCCCGGGAAGGGCTCGCGGCCGGCGATCATCTCTTGAAGGATGGCGCCGAGGGACCAGACGTCGGCTGCCGCGCCGGCCGGCTCGCCGCGCCGCACCTCGGGAGCCCGGCAGGCCGCCGCGGTGCCCGCGGCCGGAACGGCCAGCGCGCCGAGGCCGAAGGCCGCCACCTTGACCTCGCCGTACGGGGTCACCAGGATGCAGGCCGGCCGCAGGTCGCCATGGACGATGCCGGCGGCGTGGGCGCGCGCCAGGGCGGCGGCGATCTGGGCGGCGAGATCGAAAGCGTCGCGCAACGGCAGCGGCCCGCCGGCGAGCCGGCTCTCCAGCGTCTCGACCTCGGCGGCCGGGAGGGCGAGATAAAGCCGGCCGTCGCCGACCTCACCGATCTCGCGCACCGCGGCGATGTTGGGATGGCCGAGAGCCGCGGCGGCCAGCGCGGAGCGGCGGAAGCGCTCGACCGCCGGGGTTCCCGGGGGTTCCAAGCTCTCCGGCGTGAAGCAATAGAGCAGCGCCGGAGAGCCCGCGGTGAGGTCTTCGGCCTTGTAGATGTCCGGCCCCTCGCCGCCGAGACGGTCGAGAAGCCGGAAGTGGGAGACTCTGCTACCGGTCAACGGGTCTCCGGACCGTCAGGAAACTCTAGGCCAACCCCTTCTTGTGCTCCCTGAGCTCGTCGAGAGCGCCCTGGAGCTTCTTCTCCAGGTCCTCGACCTCGGCCAGCGACTGCGGCAGGGAGGCCTGGCTCTCTTCCGGCGTGTTTTCCCGCACCCGGGTGAGAGCCTCCTCGAGCTGCCGCTTGAGCGTCGCCAGATCCTCCCCTTGAAGGCCGTCGAACAGCGTCGCCGGGCCGCAGATGCGGGCGAGCGCATCCCCGATCGTCGCCGGGCCGCAGATCCGCGCCGCCGCCGCCGGATCTCCCTTGGTCGCCGGCCCGCAGGCCAACGCCGCTTCGGGCTTGGTCGCCGGGCCGCAGAGCAGCCCTGCCCGGTCCCGGTGCAGGACGTCGATGATCAGGTCCTTGAGCTTGAAGGCCACATCTTCCTCCTTCCAGGGCGCTCCGCCCTGATGAGTTCAACCTGCTCTCGTGATGGCCTCCAAGGATATCACTGCATTTCCAGCATCTTGATGTCCCCTTCGTTGATCTCGCGGACGACGTACAGATTCCGCCCGTCCCGGGCGACGGCCACCACCCGGTACGTCGAGCGCTCCGGCGGGGACGCCAGCTTGCGCGAAGCGCCGGTCCGCGTGTCGAGGAGATAGAGGCCGCCGTCGTGGAGGTAGACGGCGCGCGCGTCGTCGAGCCAGACGGCGCCGGAGCCGCGCGCCGGCAGGACCTGATAGTGGCTGCCGGCGAAGGAATAGAGGGCGATCTCGGTCTCCCGCGTGGACCCGACGATGGCGCCGAGGAGGTGCTCGCCGTCGGGCGACCACGCGCTGGGAAGGAACAGCTCGGGCTTGCCCGCCACCATCGGCGGCAGCAGGCGGGGGACCTGGCGGCCGGGCGGCAGCGCCGTGTCGATGATCTCGACCCGGCTCTCCAGGCTGTAGAGGACGCGGCGGCCGTCCGGCGACCAGATCGGATCGAACAGTTGGACGCCATGGGCGGCGCTGATCTGCCGGATGCCGCTGCCGTCCGGCCGGATGGTCCACGCCTCGTACGATTTGCTGGTGCGGTCCGAGTAGAAGAGGATCAGGTCACCCTTGGGCGACCAGCGCGGCACGCGGTCCTTGTGGACGTCGGTGGTGATCTGGCGCACGCCGGTGCCGTCGGTGCGGATGACGAACAGATCCTCCTGCGGGCTGGAGGTGTCGTAGACCAGCCACTCCCCGTCCGGCGACACGTCGCCGGAGCGCACCATGCGGGTCGAGCCCTGGGTGACCGGCACGGCGGGGCCGGTGATCCGCTCGGCCGCGGGATCGAAGGGGATGCGCTCCAGGTTCGAGCGCCCGTCGCGGGTGGCGTAGACGATCCGCCGGCCGTCGGCGGCCATGCTGAGCTGGCCGCTCCACTGCGCCGGCGTGGTCAGCGGCTCCGGATCGCCCTGCACCTTGCCGGAGTCTTCGTCGATGCGCACGCGCCAGAGGTTCGGGCTGCCGATGCGGTCGCTGACATAGTAGAGATAGTGGCCGTCCGGCGACCAGACCGGATTCCAGTTGATGTGGTCGTCGTCCACCGCCGGCACGGGCTTGCCGCCGCCCGCCGGGATGGTCGAGATCACCCGCCGCGTGCTCCCCTCGGGGATCCCCCAGTAGGCGATGCGGCGGTCGTGCGGCGACCAGCTCGGCTGCACCGCGTCGCCCGCCGCGATCTGCCGCCGCACGCCGTCGGCCACCCGCACCCGCCAGAGCTGGCTGACGATCGACCGCCGCAGCGGATCGTCCACCGGCTCCAGGGCGTAGACGATCTCACTGCCGTCCGGCGACCAGGCGGGATTGTAGCCGTCGTCGGTCAGGCGGCGGACCGATTCGCCCGTGGCCCCCATGAGGAAGAGGCCGCCGCCGTCGCGCTCGGAGCGGAAGGCGATCTGCTTGCCGTCGGGCGAGAAGGCCGGCTGCGTGTCCGCCACCGGCGAATCCTCGGTCAGGTTCTGCGGGCTCCCCCCCTCGACGCGCTGCCAGAAGATGTCGAGGTTCTCGTCCGCCTGTACCTTGGCGTAGACGAGCACGTCGCCGGACGGAGCCAGGCTGGGGAACATCTCCCGCCCTTCCTGGTCGGTGAGCGAAAGGAAGCTGAGCTGGGGCGGCGGCTCGGGGCGCAAAAAGAACCACCAACCGGCGACGACGGCGGCGGCGAGGAGCACACCGGCGGCGCCGAGAGCCCAGGCGCGCCGCCGCGGGCTGCGGAAGGCCGGCAGCGACTGCGACGACGGGAACATTGCGCTGGTCGTCGAGCCGCTGAGGATGCGCAGATCGGCGAGAGCCGAGTCCACCGTCGGATAGCGGTCGGCGACGTCCTTGGCGAGCATCCCCTGGAGCACCCGCTCGAGATCCGGCGGCACCTCCGAGCGCAGCAGCGACGGCCGCCTGGGCTCGTCGGTGAGCAGGGAGTAGATGATCGCCTGGTCCGAATCGCCGGAGAACGGCGCCGCGCCGGTGACCATCTCGTAGAGGACGACGCCGAGAGACCACAGGTCGGTGCGGTGGTCGACCTCGCCGCGCGCCTGCTCGGGCGACATGTAGGCCGGCGTGCCGAGGCAGAAGCCGGCGCGGGTGAGCCCGGCGGCGCCGGCCAGCTTGGCGAGGCCGAAGTCGAGGATCTTCACGATCCCGTCGCTGGTGAGCATGATGTTGGCCGGCTTGATGTCGCGGTGCACGATGCCCAGGCGATGGGCCTTGGTGAGCCCCTGGGCGATCTGCTTGGCGATGTCGACCGCCTCGTCGATGGGCAGCGGCCCGCGCTCGATCTTGCGCTTGAGCGTCTCGCCGTCGTAGCAGGTCATGACGAGGAAGAGCTGGCCGTCGTCGGTCTCCCCCACTTCGTGGATGGTGCAGATGTTGGGATGGTCGAGCGCCGAAGCCGCCCGCGCCTCTTGAAGAAAGCGCGCCTTGGCGACCGGATCGCGGGTCAGCTCCGGCGGCAGGAACTTGAGCGCGACGGTGCGCTCCAGGCGGGTGTCCTCGGCCTTGTACACCACCCCCATGCCACCGCCGCCCAGGTTCTCGCGGATGGTGTACTGGCGGATGGCCCGGCCGAGCATGCCCGGCGTGCGCGGACGCGGAGCGGGAGACCGAGCTTCGGCGGGACGGTCTTCTTTGGGACGGTCGTCCGCCGGACGGACGGGGGCGCGCGGGCCGGCGAGCGGAAAGCCGGCGAGCGTCTCCCGTTCGCGGGCCGGCAGGGCGCCGGTGCCGACCAGCGACTGCAGCTCGAGGAGCATCTCGGCCATGTCGGGATAGCGGTCCCGCGGGCGTGCCGCGAGCGCCCGGTCGACGATGCGCGCCAGCTCATCGCCGAGCTCGCCCCGGATCCGCGGCAGAGGCTCGGGCTCGCCATGGCCGGCGAAGCGCGGCGGCCGGCCGGTGAGCGCCGCGAAGAGCAGGGCGCCGAGGGACCACACATCGGACCGCTCGTCGCCCGGGCTGTCACCGTTCTGCTCGGGAGCGCGATACGGGGAGGAGCCCGTTTCGGCCGCGCCGGCCGCCAGGTCGGCCAGCCCGAAGTCGAGCACCCGCGCCCGCCCATCCATCCCCAGCAACACGCTCCCCGGCTCCAGCCGGCGGTGGACCACGCCGCCGTCGTGCGCCGCGGAAACCGCGGCGGCCAGGTGAGCACCGAGATCCACCGCATCCTCGGGAGACAGCGGTCCGCGCGCCAAGCGCGCGTCGAGCGTCTCTCCCTCGTGCCACGCCATGGCCAGGAACCGCCGCCCGTCCGCCGCCCCCGCCTCGCGGACCGCGCAGATCCCGGGATGCACCAGCCGCGAGACCCGGGCTGAAATCTCCTGAATCCCCGGCGTAGCGCCCTCCCCCGCGAAGCAGACGCGCAGGCGGACGAGCTGATCGCGCCGGCGGTCGCGCGCCCGAAAGGCCGGCGATACATCCCCGCCGCCGAGGCGTTCGAGGATCTCGTAGTGGGAGAGAGTGCTGCCGATCAACCGTTGGGCTTTCCGAGCGGGATCCGCGGGCGTCCGTGACTTTGGGGTCCAATATAGCAGAAGCGGGGGGCGGACGCCCGCCCCCTCCCCCATCCCCTCCCCCGCGCGTGCCCCCAATCCGCCCACCCCGAGCGGGAGAGGGGCGCCACCGCCCAAAGGCCAAAAAAGAACAAATCCCGAGAAGAGGCTCGCAGGCGTTCCCCCTCTCCCGTTCGGGGTGGGCGGGAGGGGGACGCACGGGAGAGGGGGCCAGGGGGTGAGGGCCTCAGGGAGCCGATCGGCGGACGCAGGCGAGCCCCGCTCCGTATATCTGGTGACACTGGGAGAGATTCTCCATGCGCCTGCTCACCGTCCTCACGACCCTCATCGTTACCGCGCTCCTCGCCGCTCCGCTCCATGCCGCCCCCGGCCGCTGGAGCTTCATCGGACCCGACGGCGGGACGGTCTGCGGCCTGGCCGCCTCTCCTTCCCAGCCGAATGTGGTCTACGCGGGCCTCGAGAGGGGCGGCGTCTTCCGCAGCATGGACGGCGGCGCTTCCTGGGCTTTCGCGGGGTATGGGCTGGAGTATGCCTCTCCCTGCTCTCTGTCGGTCGACGCGGTCCGGCCCTCGACCGTCTGGCTCAGCGGCGGCAACCGGCTGTTCCGGAGCGCCGACGGCGGCGCCTCCTGGAAGAGCGTGGCTCCGCCCCTTGCGCAGTACGACTCCGTGGCGGCGGTGAAGGCCGATCCGCATCGCGCCTCCGTCGCCTACATCGTCATCAACAAGATTGCCACGGCGGGCAAGCTGCTCAGAACCACCAACGGCGGAGCCACCTGGGCCCTCGTCACCAAGGCTCCCGCCGGCGTGCGTACTCTGGCCATCGATCCGGGAAAGCCCAATGTCGTCTACGCCGGCGCCCTGGGGCTGTTCCGGAGCACCAACAGCGGCGCCTTCCAGCTCCTCCGCTCGACCGCCACCTTCTACGTCACCGCCCTCGTCATCGACCCACGGAGCTCCAGCGATCTGTACATCACCGCCCTGGGCCGCTTCCTCCGCAGCACGAACCGGGGAGTCTCCTGGGCTCCGGCGCAGGGGCTCCAGTACGCGACCGATCTCGCGGTCTCGCAGCGGCTCCCGGCGTTCGTCTATGCCGCCACCGGCTCGGCCGGGATCTGGCGCAGCCCGGACGGCGGCCGGTCCTGGCAACCCACCGGGCCGGGGATGTATGACCCGCTCGCGACCCATGTCCTGGCGCCGGCGGGGTCCGTGGTCGCGGGGAGCGCCTCCGGGGTTTTCGCCTCGTTCAACCGCGGCGCCTCCTGGCGGTCCGGCCGCGGCCTGGCGGGCAGTGTGATCACCAGCCTGGCGATCACGCGCCAGGCGCCGCAGCAGATCTATGCCGCCGATCTCTTCGCGGGGGTGCAACGGACGGACGACGGCGGAGCCTCCTGGCAGCGCCAGGGACCGCAGGGGCTGATCTACGATTACGGCGTCAATCCGATCGCGGTGGCCCCCAGCGATCCGGACACGGTCTACCTGGCCACCGACCAGGGCTTCTTCCGCAGCGTCACCGGCGGCCGGGAGTGGGACCGCCTGCCCGCCATGGAGTGCCTCGAGCCCTCATCCCTGGCCGTCGATCCGGTGGACCCCGCCACCCTCTACCTCGGCGGCTTCCCCTCTTGCGGCATCCAGGGCGATGAAAGCTGTGCGCTCTTCAAGAGCACCGACGCCGGAACACATTGGTCGTGTCTCGCCGGCGATCTCCCGTTCCCGCACTCGGGCGCCCTGACCGGCCTCGATCCGTTCGACCGCAACCATCTCTACACGAACCGGGGCGACGACTTCTACCAGAGCCCTGACGGCGGCGCCAGTTGGCAGCTCCTCTCCCACGGCATCTCTCCCATCGACCTCGCCGTCAGCGCCGCTCGACGCGGCCTGCTCTACGCCGCCCTCGACCATGGCGTCGGCCGCAGCATCGACGGCGGCGCGACCTGGACCGTCCATGCCGGTGGGCTCCCCGCGCAGCCGCTCCTGCGCCGCATCGCGGCCGATCCTACGGCGCCGTCCGTCGTCTATACCGCCGACTTCAAGACGGTCTACCGCAGCACCGACGGCGGTCTCACCTGGAAGCCCCTCGGGACCGGTCTGAGCGCCGTGTCGATCGATGACTTGAAGCTCGACCCCACCGACCCATCGGTCGTCTACGTCACGACGCGCGAGACCGGCATCCGCCGCCTCTCGACACGGTAGATCCGGAATCAATGGGAGGACTGCTCGATGCGCCTTTTCACCGCCGCCTTCTTCGCCGCCGCGCTCGTCGCCTCTCCGCTCCATGCCGCACCCGGCCGCTGGACCCGCATCGGACCCGAGGGCGGCGACGTCTGCGCCCTCGCCGCGGCGCCGTCGCGGCCGGGGCTCGTCTATGCCGGTCTCCGCGCCGGCGGTGTCTTCCGCAGCGGTGACCGCGGGAAATCCTGGACGTTTGCCGGTGGTGGGCTGCGCAGATTCAACAGCACCTGCGCCCTGGCGGTCGACGCCGTGGCGCCGGGCACCGTCTGGGCCGGCACCAACCAGGGGCTCTTCAAGAGCACGAGCAGCGGCGCCGCCTGGACCGCCGTGCCGTCTCTCAGCGAGGAGCCCGTCACGGTGATCGCGGTGGTCGCCCATCCGCGGCAGCGGGGGATCGCCTGGGTGGCCTTGCGCACCGGCGGCCTCTTCCAGACGCGGGACGGCGGCGCCTCCTGGAAACCGCTGCGGAACGGCCTGCCCACCGGTCTCACGGTCGCCCAGATCGCCCTCGATCCGCACGACACGCGCGAGCTCTTGCTTCTCGCCGCGCCCGCCTTCGGCAGCGTCTACAAGAGCAGCGACGGCGGCGCCAGTTGGAGGCGGCGGGCCTCCGGGCTCGGCGAGGCCGTCGCGCAAAGCCTGGCCGTCGACGCAGGGAGCTCGGCGACCGTCTACGCCGCCACGAACCGCGTGCTGGCGAGCCCGGCCGGCGTCTTCGCGGGCAGCGCGGAGGGGGTCGCCGTCTCCGCCGACCGCGGCGTCTCCTGGCAGACGGGCCGCGGCCTCCTCGCGGTCCGGGTCAGCGATCTGGCCATCTCGGATCAAGACCCGCCACGGCTCTACGCCTCCCACTTCAACCATCTCTGGAAGACGGCCAGCCGCGGCGCCTCCTGGCTCTCGATCACCCCGAACGTGGCCCCGCAAGGCTTCTCGCTCGGTCCCGTCGCCGTCGATCCGGTCAACCCGGAGACCATCTACGCGGGCTTCATCGGCGTCTTCACCCGCAGCACCGACGGCGGGGCTTCCTGGGCTCTCCTCGCTCCCGGCATCGTCCCCGGCGTCCTCGCCTTCCATCCGCGCGTCGAAGGGCTCGCCTATGCCGCCCTGCCCGGGGCGATCGGCCGACGGCCGGCGGAGGCGTGATGGAGCTGGAGCAGGAGCAGGAGTAGCTAGCGCTTCTTCCGATCCAGCAGCCGCTCCTGCGCACGTTCGATCTCGGCGAGCACGTCCTCGGGGCGGACCTCCTTCTTGAGCTGTTGCAGCTCTCGGTCCTGCGACTCGATGCCCAGCTTCTCGCGCACCTCGTCCAGCATGCGAAGCACCCGTGTCATCTCGTGCTCGGTGAGCAGGCCGATCTGCAAGTCGAGGTTGGCGCGCTGGTCGGCCTCGTCGCTCAGGCGATTCTGGCTGATCAGCACGAAGGCCGAGAGGAAGATCGCCTCCAGCGAGACGATCATGGTCAGCAGCCCATAGGGGAAGCGGTCGAACGGCTCGATGCCGAGCTTCCCCGTGTTGGCCAGGATCCAGAAACCGAACCAGCCGACGTGCAGGTAGACGAACGGCAAGCTCCCCGAAAAATCCGTGATGAAGTCCGCCACCTTCCCCGGCAGCCCGCGCTGCTTGTCCGCCTTCCGGCGCAGGTTGGTGAGCTTGACGATGTTGCGCTCGATGATGTCGCAGACCTCGGAGCGGGGCCCTGGGGTCTGGGCGGCTTTGTCGTTCATTTCCTCATCATAGCCTCATCTCCCATCCCGCCAGGGCTCGGGTATGATCCGCTGCACAGCCGACGAAGGAGGGCTCATGAACCGGATCCTGTTGGGCTCATTGCTCGGAATGCTGGCCGGCGGGATCGCCGTCGCCATGATGATCCCGATGACGTTTCCCGACCGCCGCGCCGCGTTCCTGGGAGCCTTCCTCAACCGCTCCCTCATCGGCTTCGTGATCGGGATCTCGACCCTGCCCCTCCCCGCCTACGCCGGAGGCGCCCTCATCGGCCTCCTCGTCAGCCTCCCTGACGCCGTCATCACCAAGGCCTACGCGCCGATCCTCATCCTGGGGACCGTGTTCGGGGCGTTGATCGGGCTGGCGGTCGGGGCGTGGGGCGGGTGATCCGCGGGCTAGGCGGAGGCGGCACTATTTGCGCCCCAACCAGTAGAAGGGCCGCTGTTTCTGGTTCATGACGGCCAGAACGCGAATCTCCTGCTTGAGTATCGAATAAAGCAAGCTGTAGGGGAAACGGCGGAGTGTCTTGCGGCGTACTTTACGGTAGAGAACGGGAGCCGACTCTGGAAACAGAACCAGTTGATCGAGCCCTTGCTCCACGGAGGAGAGAAAGGCTGCACCCAGCCCTCGGCTCTCGGCTTCATAGAACTGGATCGCTTCCAGAAGCTCGGCTCGAGCTTCCGGAGACAAGGAAAAGGTCAAGCTCACGAGAGGAGTAAGCGGGCTTCGCGCAACACGTCCGCCAATGGGATCGAGCGCGAGGGGTCGGCGTCGAGGGCTTGGTCCCGTCGGTCCGCCTCCTCAAGCCAGAGAACCTCGATCTCGGCCTCCGACAGAGATTCCAGGCTCGCCAGAATACGCTGAGCCAAATGGGCTCGATCCTTGGGGTCGAGCTCGAGGACTTTACTTTCCAGATCTGTGAGGGTCATCGCCGCCTCCAAGGTGAAGTATACCGTGACCATCCTCAACGGGTCTCCCCGTCTGCCGGGGAGCGTGCAGGACGAAGTACCGGTCGATCAGGTCGCGGACCCCGGGCTGGCGCGTCTCCGGCGCCAGCATGTAGTGCTTGGCAGGATCGCAGGGGCCGGTGGTGTTGAAGAAGCGCATGACGGCGGCATTCTATCCGGAACGCCGCGCCAGCCTTGAAGATGGCTAAGGCTCTCCCCACCCTCTCCGTGAGGGGCGCGACGACTCGGAGCTCTCCTTGCTGTGCGAATTGTCCACCTTGCTGTGCGGCGGCAACGGGCTGGACGGTCAATTCTCCTTCTTTTTGTGCAGCACCGAGGATCGTGTGTGCGGCGAGATGAAGATGGCGCACATTGTGTCGAAGTTTGTGTGCGGAAAGTCGGCCGAGATCGGGGTCCGCGCGAAGTCTGGCCATTCCGGCTCGCTAAATTCGCACAAGGATTACGATCTGTACGCACAAAAAGAGCTGCGGACCCGGGACCGTGGAATCTTTTCGCACAGCAGTGAGGCAAAAGTGGAGGGCAGGATCAACTCTCCGCACACAAAGCAAGGAAAGCCGCACAGCTTTTCCTGCGGCAACAGCAGCGCGCCACATCAAAGACAGCGCCTATGGAGGGACAAGCCTCCCCCCTACGTTCAGGGTGAGAGCTCCCCCACCCTCTCCGCGATGCTTTCCATCTCCTCGTCGCTCAGGGTCCGGACATCGAACAGCACGGCCTCCTCGTGGAGCCGCGCGAGGATCGCCGGCTCGCCGGTGCGCAGGGCGGCGGCGAAGTCCTGGGCGGAGCCGTGGGCGGGGACGATGCGCACGCCCCAGCTCTCGATGTCGCGGGCGGGCAGGGCGCCGCTCCCGGCCTGGGAGGCGCAGCGGATGACGGAGACGGCGAGGCCGGGGCTGGCGGCGAGGAGCTTGGCCAGGCGGCGGGCGCGCGGGCGCAGGCTGTCGGCGGTGGCGGTGAGCTGCCGGAGGACGGGCACGCGGGCGCGGGCGGCTTCCTCTCCTCCGGTGTAGAGGCGGAGAGTGGCTTCGAGGGCGGTGTAGATCAGCCGGCCGGGGCGCAGGGCGCGGAAGAGCGGATGGCGGCGGCAGCGCTCGACGGCTTCCTTGCGGCCGATGAGGATGCCGGCCTGGGGTCCTCCCAGCAGCTTGTCGCCGCTGAAGCAGACGAGGTCGGCTCCCGCGACGATGGAGCGGCGCAGGAGCGGCTCGCCGGTCAGACCGTGGCGGGTCAGGTCGACCGCGCAGCCCGAGCCGAGGTCGTGGGCGACGGGGAGGCCGTGCTCGCGGCCGAGGGCGACGAGGGCCTCGATCTCGACTTCGGCGGTGAAGCCCTGGATGCGGTAGTTGGAGGTGTGGACCTTGAGGATCATGCCGGTCTGCTCATCGAGGGCGGCGCGGTAGTCCGGCAAATGGGTGCGGTTGGTGGTGCCGACCTCGACGAGGCGGGCGCCGCTCTCGCTCATCACGTCCGGGATGCGGAAGGAGCCGCCGATCTCGACCAGCTCGCCGCGTGACAGAACGACCCCTTTGCCGCGCGCCATGGCGGCGAGCAGGAGCAGGGTGGCGGCGGCGTTGTTGTTGACGACGGTGGCGTCCTCGCAGCCGGTGAGCTCGCGCAGGAGGACGGCACAGCCCTCGTCGCGGCCTCCCCTTTCGCCGGTGTCGAGGTCGATCTCCAGGCGCTGCGGATGCGGCGCGAGATCGGTCAGGGCCTGCACGGCTTCGGGTGCCAGCACGGCGCGGCCGATGCCGGTGTGGAGGATCACGCCGGTGCCGTTGATGACCCGGCGGTAGTAGGGCCGGGCGCGGCGGTCCAGGGCCTGGGCCACCCGGTCACGGAGGGATTCCACGGCGAGCGCGCTCGCGTCGAGATGAGCGGCGTCCCGGCGCAGGGCATCGAGGACGCGGCGCAGCTCGCGGAGCACGTCCTCGCGCGGGTGGGCGGCGAGGAGCGGCTGGAGCTCCGGGGCCTGGAGCAGCCGGTCGACTTTGGGGATGGCGCGGAGGAATGCTGCGGAGCTGGCGGGCTTCTCGCTCAAGGGTCGTCGCCTCCTCAGGGCAGGATGGTCAGCGCGGGAAGATCGCCGAGCGCGGTGCCGGTTTGGCGGGCGCCTCGGCGGGAAGGCCCAGCAGGGTCAGGATCTCGCGGTATTTCGGCTCGTCCGGTCCGTTGCGGCCGGTCTGATACCAGTGTCGGGCGAATTCCGTCGCCGTCCAGCCTCTGCGTCCGCGGATCTCCAGGTCGGCGCCCGCTTCCAGCAGGAGCTCGACGGTGGGGATGTCCGCCAGGATGATGGCCCAGCCGAGACAGGTCTCCTTCTCGTGCTCGGGCAGATCGGCCGCCCGGTCGAGCAGAGTCTGCAAAACCTCGCGGTGCCCTCCCCAGGTGGCGAGGACGGCGGCCGTGTTGCCGTGATTGTCGCGGTGCGCGGCGGCGGCACCGTGCTCGAGGAGCAGCTCGACGATCCGGAGGTGCCCATTTCGGGAGGCCAGATGGAGCGCGGTGGTGCCGAAGCGGTTGTGCCCATCGGGATCAGCGCCTTGGTCCAGAAGCGCCGCGACGTGCTCGGTCTCGCCCTGGCTCGCGGCGGTCCGTAGAGCTCCGTGGCGGTAGTCGGCGCTCGCCTCGGTCGACGTCATGCCCCGGATGATAAGCCTTCGCGGCTCTCGCCGGTGAACGGCGCCTAGCGCAGCGCTTCCACGGCGGCCTCGAAGGCCTGGTACAGCTTGCTGTGCCGGGCCTGGGCCTCGTGCCAGATACGCTCGATGGAGGCCAGGTCCTTGACCGCGACGACGAGGTTCACGTCGTAAAGGAAGGCGACGGTGCCGTCGAGGGTCTTGAGGCCGTCGGCGACCAGGACGAAGAAGCTGCGGCGGCGATCGACGGGGCTGAGGACGGTCAGGGGCTGCATCTCGCCGAGCGGCGGGCGGGTGAGCTGCGCCGGGCTCAGGAGGACGAGAGGCGGGTAGTCCTGGAGATAGAGCTCGCGGGCCGCTTCAGCCGTCGGCGCGTGGATCGCCTGGAAGCCGAGGGTCCGCGCGGCCTGGCGGAGCGCCGGGCTGTCGGCTCCCACCAGCAGGGCCTTCGGGGCGTCGTCTGCGAGATCGGCTTCGAGGTGGTCCTTTTCCAGCACAGGAACCGCCATGCTCGAGAGACTGCGGCGGTCGAAGCTGACGGGCGCCTTGCAGGCCGGGCAGGGAAAGGTCACCTCGCGCAGAGGCAGCTTGTTCTCGTCGAAGGAGATCGGGCGCTGGCAGGTGGGGCAAGGAATGCGCATCGGCGGTCACTCCTCGAGCAGCGAGAGCATGGAATCGACCTCGGCTTCCGCCGCCGGCCCGGCAGGCACGCCCTCGGTCAGGCGCAGGGCGAGATTGGTCGGGTTGGTCGCGTAGGCGAGGGCGATCTCCTTTGAGAGCACCTTCTTCTCCCACAGCTTCTCGAGCTGGTCGTCGAACACCTGCATGCCGTCGATCGAGCCGTCGCGCATGGCGTCGGTGAGAGAGCGGCCGTCCTGCTCCCCTTTCATCACGTAGTCCCGGGTGCGCTGGGTCGACTTGAGGATCTCCAGCACGGCGATGCGCCCGCCGCCGTCCTTGGGCACCAGGCGCTGCGAGACGACGTAGCGGAACGACTGCGCGAAGCGGTTGCGGATCTGCCGCTCCTGGTCCTTGGGGAAGACGCCGACGATGCGGTCGACGGTCTTCGCCGCGTCGATGGTGTGCAGGGTCGAGAAGACGAGGTGGCCCGTCTCGGCCGCCTCCATCGCGATCTCGATCGTCTCCACGTCGCGCATCTCGCCGATCAGGATCACCTTGGGCGCCTGGCGCAGGGCGGCGCGCAGGGCGAGGGCGAAGGAGCGCGTGTCCGTGCCCACCTCGCGCTGGTTGACCGTCGCCTTGCCGTGCCGGTGCATGTACTCGATCGGGTCCTCGATGGTGATGATGTGGTACGCCTGCTCCTGGTTGATCTGGTGGACGATCGCCGCCAGCGTGGTCGACTTGCCCGAGCCGGTGGGGCCGGTGACGAGGACGATGCCGTTCTTGAGCTTGCCGACGTTGTACAGCTCTTCCGGCAGGCCGAGCTGCTCGATGGTCGGAATCCCCTCGGGGATGACGCGGAGGACGATGGCGTAGGTGCCGCGCTGGGAGAAGACGTTGACGCGGAAGCGGGTCTTTCCCGGGATCGAATAGGAGAGGTCCACGGAGCCGTTCTGGAGCAGCGTCTTGGTGAGGTCGCGGTCGCCGCGCAGCATGTGGAGCGCGATCATCTCGGTCTGGAACGGCGACAGGCGGGTCAGGCCGGGGAAGCTGACGCCCGCGAGCTGGCCGTCGATCTCGACCTGCGGCGGCCGGCCGACGGAGAAATTGAGGTCGGAGACGCGGTCGGACGCCTTCAGCATGGCTTCGAGGATCGCGTCGAGATTGAAGCTCTTCATGGGAATCTTCTTGAGCGAAGCCTATTCTAGATCACCCGCTCGTTGCCACCATCCACCGGGATCTGCGCGCCGGTGGTCTTCGCGAAGAGCGGTCCGCACAGCTCGGCCGCCAGCTCGGCGACGTCGCGGCTGGTGACCTCGACGCCGAGCACGTTGTTGCGGCGGTAGCTGTCGACATCCAAACCGTAGGCCGCGGCGCGGGCGGCGATGACGTCGCCGCTCCAGATGGCGGTGTCGAAGACGGCGTTGGGATGGAGGACGTTGACGCGGATGCCGTCTTTCCCCCACTCCAGGGCCGCGACGCGGGCGAGCTGGTTGAGCGCCGCCTTGGAGGCCGAGTAGGCGGCGACGCCGGGGCCGGGAGCGGGCACGTTCTTCGAGCCGATGACCGCCACCCGGCCGCCGGCGGGAGCGAGGGCGAGGAGCGGGTGGGCCTCGCGCAGCAAGGCCAGATTGGCGTCGAGGTTGATCTGGAAGACCCGCCGCCATTCGTCGGTCGCCAGCTCGGCGATCTTCCGTCCCGGCGGAAAGATGCCGGCGTTGAGGATCAGCATGTCGAGGCCGCCGAAAGCGTCCACCGCCGCCACCAGGGCGCGCCGCATCCCCTCCTCGTCGGTGACGTCGCAGGCGATGCCCAGGAAATCTTTGCGCCCCTCGGAGCCAGGGAGAGCCGCGACCGCCGGATTGAGATCGAGGCCGACCACCGCGGCGCCCCGCGCGAGGAGCGACGCGACGCAGGCCTTGCCGATCCCCGACGCGGCGCCGGTGACCAGGGCCACCTCGCCGGCGAAGAGCGGCGGCTTGCCCGCCTTCCGGAGCTTCGCCTGCTCCAGGTCCCAGTACTCCATGTCGAAGAGATCGCGGGCGGGCAGCGCCTGCCAGCCGCCGAGGAGGACGGCGCGCTCGATGATGTCCATGGTGTGCGCGTAGATCTCGGCGGCGACGGCGGCGTCCGCGGCGCGGCGGCCGGCGGCGAGGAGGCCGAGCTCGCGGTCGAGCACCAGGCGCGGCGCCGGATCGAGGATCGTCTTGGGCTGCCTGGCGTGGGGGGCGTGCTCCTCGAAGTACCGCCGGTACGCGGCGGCGAAAGCTTCGGGATCGCGGCCGAGCATCGGAAAGCTCTTGGTGCGGATCACGTGGTCCGGCGTCGCCGGTCCCTGCTGGGAGATCACGGCGACGTCATCCCGGCGGGCGAACGCGAGGCTCCGCGCGTCGCGGCGCGAGGTGACGATGAGCGGGAAGCCGGCGGTGCGCGAGAGATCGCGGCGCAGGCTCGCGATGGCTGCGGTAGGAGGCGGAGGCTCCGGCGCATCAGTCGGGCTCGGCAGCTCCCAGGCCTCCTGGGCCGCCAGATACTCCTCGGCCCGGCTCACCAGCTCGATCATCCGCTCGTAGGACTCCCGCGCGGTGTCGCCGAAGGAGAAGATGCCGTGCTGGAGGAGGACCATGCCGATGGTCCGCGGCCCGGCCTGCTCCGGGAAGAGCCGCGCGCAGAGGCGGGCGAGGTCGAAGCCCGGCATCACATAGGGGATCACCACCACCGAGTCGCCCCAGATCTCCCGCATTCTTTTTTCTACACCGGCCTCCCCGCCAGGCGTATTCGTCACCGTCACCACCGCATCGGAGTGGGTGTGGTCCACGAAGCGGTACGGCAGGAGCGCGTGCAGGATCGTCTCGACCGAGGGGGAGGGAGCCGCGCTGCGGGTCATGTGAGTGACCAGCTCGTTGACCATCTGCGGATCGGACAGCTCGTCGAGACGGGCGAGGCGCAGGAGAGGGTCGAGGCGCACCGGCGAGAAGCCGGCCGCTTCGATCGTCTCCAGATCCCAGCCGCTCCCCTTCACATAGAGGATCTCCTCGTCGTCCCCCACCAGATTGCGCTCACGGATCTTGACCGACGTGTTGCCGCCGCCGTGCAGCACCAGCGTCCGGTCGCGCCCGAGCAGGCGCGAGGTGTAGACGCGCAGGCCGAGGTCATTGCCGGCGGGGCCGCCACTGAGCCCGGCGGCCTCTTCATCGTTCCAGAGGCTCTTCATGCGCGGCAAGCTACCACAGCCGCGGCCCTCTCCCAGCGTCCCGAGAGGAGCTCACTCAGGCGCCGAAGACGTCCTCGAGACTCTCCGCGGTCACAGCACGGTCGAACCATTCCAGAAGCGGCTCGAGCTCGGCACCCGCGATCCTCCTCTGGGTGCTTTGGGGGAGAGCACCGAATTTCTTCTCCAGCAGCCGGAGAAGAGCATGAGCCTCTCCCTCCTTGCGGCCTTCCTGGCGGCCTTCTTGACGGCCTTCTTGACGGCCTTCCTGGCGACCCTTGAGCAAGCCTTTCTGAAGGCCCTTCTGGAGGCCCTTCTGGAGGTTCTCCTCGGCAAGCTTCCGGTTCCATTCGTCAATGCGTTCCGCCAACATGGTTTCCGCTCCTTTCAGGCTCAACCGCCCAGGGATCTCATCGGACGACAGCCCCAGACGGGGGAAGATGACGTTCTTGATCCACTCTTCGAAGGCGCGGAGCAAAGACTCGTCGTCCCCCACATGCTCCAACAGCGGACCGAAGCCGCCAATCACCTCATCCCAGGCCTTGCTCCTCTCCATCCGGAACAAGTCGGCCACCGGGCTCTCACTCGCATCGAGCAGCTTCCGCGGCACCTCCGCCTCGTGAACCAGCCGGTAGAGCAGCTTTGGCACATACTGCTCGGCTGACGGGTCCAGCCTCTCGATCAGCTCGGACAGCTCCAGCGCCGGTCCCCAAGGACCGATTCCATTGTAAACGACCACGGGGATGACCAGCGGCAGCTTGCCCGACTCCGGCAGGAGGCCCTCGGCGATCAGGTACTCGAAGAACAGACCCACGTAGGTCATCAGCCGGACCGCCATGTAGCGGTCCGGCCGGGACTGGAATTCGAGCAGGATATAGACGTAGACCGGCTCGCCGTTGTCCTTGCGGCGGAATCTCCAGATGCTGTCGCTCTCGCGTTTCTTGTGCTGTCTGGAGGTGAACGAGCTGGGCACCCTCTCCGCCGAGCCGAGGTCGAGGAGGCTCACCCAGGTCTCGCCGAGGATCTCCCGGAGGAAATCGCGGATCATGCGGGCATGGGAAAAGAACAGATGGTAGCTGGAGTCATGTTGTCCCAAGAGATTTTGTCCTCCCGGGGAGGATATCAAGCTCCGGACGTTTCGAGAAGATGAAATGACGGTCGCCTTTCAAACCTTTCAGCCGGGCCCGGTGACGTGCTGGTGGAAATCGACGGCCATCTCCTGGACAATGAAGAGGCGGGACGGGAGATCGGCAAGCTGCGCCCCGGCCACGCCGTCCAGGTAAGATTCCGCCGCGACCGCGAGGAGAAGACCGTCTCGATCACGCCGCGCGGCGAGCTGCCGCCGGCGCAACCGTTCTGACCGTGAGGAGACCGTGATGAGAGGAAAAGCGCCCCTGGCCCTCCTGGCCCTCTGGACCGTGCTCAGCGCCGCCGGCCCTTCCAAGCTCCCGCCGGCCGGCTACGATCCGTCGCGGGACCCCGCCGCCGACCTCAAGGCCGCGGTCGCCCAGGCCGGGAGCGAGAACAAGCGCATCCTCCTCGAAGTCGGCGGCGAGTGGTGCGTCTACTGCCGCATCCTCAACAAGACGATCCACGACAACGATGAGCTGACGCGCCGCCTGCACGACAGCTTCGTCGTCGTCAAGGTCAACTTCAGCGACGAGGTGAAGAACGAGGCCTTCCTCTCCCAGTATCCGAAGATCCCGTCCTACCCCCACCTCTTCGTTCTCGACAAGGACGGCAAGCTCCTGCTCTCGCAGACTCCGGACGACTTCCTGAAAGACGACAAGTACATCCCGGCCCTGCTGCTGGCGTTCGTGGAGAAGTGGGGGCCGCCGAAGGGGGTCTAGGTTGACTCCCCGCCCTTCTCCTTCCGCTTCCGCCGGAACCGTTCCTTCGCCTCTTCGATCGTCCGGTTCTCGATGAAAAAGGCGATGGCGGCCTCGCCGAGCGCCCAGGTGCCGGCGAAGGCGACGCCGGCGGAGATGACCTCGCCGCCGCCGGGGAAGACGACCTTCACCACCGCCCGGGCGATCTCGCGGAGGGCGAAGGCGGCGCCGAGGTTGGCGCCGAGCGCGACCAGGAATTCCTTGGCCGCCTTGCGTGACAGCGCGCGGCCCGAGAGATAGGCGATGCCGGTGATGAGGCCGACCTGGAGGGCCGTGATGGGAAAGATGTCGGCCACCGGGATCGGCGTCGCCGCGATCCCCGCCGCGATGGTGGCGGCGGCGCCGGTGAGCCGCCGCGCCGCCTTGGCCTGCACGCCCTTGACGCGGCTCAAGCGCGCCATCTGCACCTGGGCGCTCTGCGGCAGCACCTCGACCAGATACTCCACCAGGACGTCGATGTTCCAGAAGTTGTTGTAGGTGCGCCGGCCGTCCGTCCCATATTCGGCGTAGGCGGAGACTGGAATGACACGGGCGAGATCGACGCCCTGCTCGCGGAGCGCCGCCTCCACCGCCGCGACGGCGGTGCGGATATTCTGCTGCTTGACCGCGTCCTCATAGGGCGGCTCGACGCGCTTGGGATCGAGCTCGTCGACCTGGGTCACCACCGCCACCACCGGCGCGGCGTAGCGGTGCTTGTCGCGCAGGAAGCGGCGGATCTCGCGCACGTTCGCGATGTCCTCCGCGATGTGGGCGTCCACCTCCTTGGCCTTGATCAGAAAGAGGATGGCGTCCGGGAAGTCCTTGGCGAGAGAGGCGCGGATCTCGTCGAGCGCGTTGCGGAAGTTCGCCGCCTCGGGCTGCGTGCGGTCGCCGAGGCCGCGGGTGTCCAGCACCCGCAGCTCGCCGTGCGGGCTGCGCGCCGAGTACCAGGCCGGCTGCCCGGTGGTGGACAGCACCGAGCCGACCGCGGCGACGCGCTCGCCGCAGAGGGCATTGATGAGCGACGACTTCCCGGCTCCCCGGCGGCCCACGATCATCAGCTTCGGCGCGCGCGATTCCATCAGCATCTCCTTCAGAGTACGGAACGATCCCTCGACCGGCTCCCGGTGCGTCTCCGGCAGGCGCGCGAGGGCGCGGTCGATCAGGCCGGAGATCGAGGGGAGGAGCGGCTCGGCGGCTTCTTCGTCCATGACTTCATCCGTGACTTCATCCATGACGGATGGGATCTTACAGGACCCATGGTGTATTGTTCTCGGTCACCATGAGCCCCGCCATGAGCCCCGCCACGAGCCCCGACTGGAGCCCCATTTCCTGGCAGACGAAGCCGGCGTTGCAGCAGCCGACCTACCCGGACACCGCCCGTCTCGAGCAGGTGATGCAGGACCTCGCGCACCTGCCGCCGCTGGTCACCTCGTGGGAGATCGAGAAGCTGAAATCCCAGCTCGCCGAGGCGGCCGAGGGCAACATGTTCCTCCTTCAGGGGGGCGACTGCGCCGAGAGCTTCGCCGACTGCACGTCGGAGAACATCGCCAACAAGCTCAAGATCCTGCTCCAGATGAGCCTCGTGCTGACGCACGGCACCCAGAAGCGGGTGATCCGCGTCGGCCGCTTCGCCGGCCAGTACGCCAAGCCGCGCAGCGAGGACATGGAAACGCGGGGCGACGTCGTCCTGCCGTCCTACCGCGGCGAGCTGATCAACAGCCAGCCGTTCACCCCCGCCGACCGCACGCCGGACCCCGTGCGCATGCTGCGCGGCTATGAGCGCGCCGCCCTCACCCTCAACTTCATCCGCGGCCTCATCGACGGCGGCTTCGCCGACCTCCACCATCCGGAGTACTGGGACCTCGACTGGGTGAAGCATTCGGACCATGCCGAGGAGTACCAGAAGCTGGTGGCGGCGATCAGCCATTCGCTCCTCTTCCTGGAGACCCTGGCCGGCCGCGCGGTGGGCGCCATGAGCCGCGTCGACTACTTCACCAGCCATGAGGGGCTCCACCTCTGGTACGAGCAGGCGCAGACCCGCCGGGTGCCGCGGCGCCCGGGCTGGTACAACCTCTCCACCCATTTCCCCTGGATCGGCATGCGCACCGCCCAGACGGAAGGCGCCCACGTCGAGCTCTTCCGCGGCATCGCCAATCCGATCGGGGTGAAAGTGGGGCCGGGGACGACGCCGGAGAAGCTCCTGGAGCTGATCGGCATCCTCGATCCCCGCCAGGAGCCCGGCCGCCTCACCCTCATCCACCGCTTCGGCCAGAAGAAGATCGCCGACGGGCTGCCGCCGCTCCTCGACGCGGTGCAAAGCGCCGGACGGAAGGTCCTCTGGGTCTGCGATCCGATGCACGGCAACACGGAAGCGACGGCGAGCGGCTTCAAGACCCGGCGCTTCGACTCGATCCTCGCCGAGCTCGACCAGGCCTTCGCGCTCCACCAGGCCGCCGGCACCTACCTGGGCGGCGTCCACCTCGAGCTGACCGGCGAGAACGTCACCGAATGCATCGGCGGCGCCCGCGGCCTCGCCGAAGAGGACCTCCAGCGCTCCTACCACACCCAGGTCGACCCGCGCCTCAACTACGAGCAGGCCCTCGAAGTCGCCATGCTCATCGCCCGCCGCATGCCGGCGGAGCCATTTCCGCGCATCGTGTAGCGCCATCGGGCAGCGCAACGCATGACCATGTCCCGTTTTGGGGCTGGCGCGCACCAGAGCTTAATGGGGCGACGGAGCTCTTAACTTCAAGCTGTTTTGCATGGATGCTCGCCAACCGGGCATTCTGTCGATTTCCCCTGGCATCGATTCCAAGCACGACGTTGTTTGCTGTGTTTGCGATAGGCGGCGGCCGGATGACCTGGCCGCCCCCGCTCCACCTGACAGAGGAGGTCGGACCTTATGCAGCGATTAACTCGTATCCTGTTGGCCACACTGTGCTTCGCCGTCCTGACGGCCGGCACCGTCCGCGCGGACGAAGCGATGTCGAAGGCCGCGCTCCAGATGAAGCTTCGCTCCGCCTACGACTCCTTCAAGCGCGATACCGGCGTCAAAGAGATCGAAAAGCGGGCCAACGCGAACATGAAGAACCGCGCCGCGGTCGACGCTCTCCTCAAGAGGATGCCGTTGTCCCCTCTCGAGTATCTGCAGATGGACATGCAGGTGAGGCATTACGAGATCTTCGTGCCCAGCTACATGCTGGACCTCCACCGGCGCTGGATCGAGCTCAATGAGCCGCTGGCCCGCGGGATGTACGGCGACGAGCGAGTCAACCAGTTGCTGGCCGGATGGCCTGTCGACACCGGCGAGGACGCCGTCGACTTCGACAAGGCCCTGGCGGGCACCAACCGGAACATGGCCTCGACCAACGTTCCGGCTCCCAATGGCTACGATGGCGAGATCCAGATCGCGGTCAACCACCGGAACACCAATCAGATGGTCGCCGCCGCCAACACCTTTGGCAATGCCGGCGCGCCCTGCAACAGCGAGCAGACCCAGGCGATCTTCTACTCGAGCAACGGCGGCACGACGTGGGGTTACACCTGCGCGCCCTCGAACAACGTCTGGACGCTGGGCACCTGCACCGGCACGGTCTTCGGCTCCGACCCGGCGGTCTACTGGAACGACAACAACGAAGTGTTCCTCAATTACATGCTGCTCTGCGGCACCGCCACCACGACGCAGTATTCGATGGTCGTGGCGCGCTCGGCCGACGGCGGCGCCACCTGGGTCAAGCAGGGCGTCATCAAGAACGCCTGGGTCACGTTGACGGGCGAGGACAAGAACTTCTACGCCGTCGACAACACCCTGGCGAGCCCCTTCTACGGCCGCCACTACACCTGCTGGGACCGCGACAACAACGAGAAATTCTCCTATTCGACGAACAACGGCGTGACCTGGAACGAGGTGGACCTGCCCACCGTGCCGGTCGGCGCCATCGACCTCGGCTGCGAGATCGCGGTGCAGAAAAACGGCAACGTCCACGTGGTCTTCGAGTCGCTCACCTGCGGCGCGACCACCTGCACCGACGAGCGGATGTGGTTCACGAAGTCGACCAACGGCGGCGTCTCCTGGTCCGCTCCGGTCCAGGTGCACGATCACAACCTGACCGGCTTCTCCGGCGCCAACACACCGCCGGTCGCCGACAATCGCGGCATCGCCCCCTTCGGCGCCATCGACGTCGACAACTCGGGCGGCGCCTGCGACGGCACGCTCTACGCCACCTTCGGCGACTTCACCGCGGGCGGCGCGACCGAGACCGATGTCTGGGTCACCAAATCGACCAACGGCGGCACCACCTGGTCGGCGCCGGTCAAGGTCAACGACGACGGCCTCGCGAACCGCACCCAGTTCCACCCCTTCCTGCAGGTGGACCAGTCCAACGGCAACGTCGTCGTCGCCTGGCACGACGCCCGCAACGACCCCAACAACCGCAAGGTGGAGCTCTTCACCTCGCGCTCGACCAACTGCGGCGTCAGCTTCGAGGCCAACACCAAGGCCAGCCAGCCGTCCGCGGAGTTCAACAACAACGCCATCAGCTACACCGACGAGAACACGACGGACAACGTCAACCGCAACCCCAACCAGTACGGCGAGTACATGGGGCTCGACGTCAAGAACGGCAAGGCCTACATGGCCTGGGTCGACACGCGGCACTTCTATCCCGGCTCCTCCACCAACGCCCAGAAGGAAAACGTGGGCTTCGCCATCGTCGACTTCGGAGGCGCCTGCGTGCCGCCGCCGGTGCCGACCGGCGTCACCGCGACGGCCGTGAGCCAGACGCAGAACAACGTCTCCTGGACGGCCTCCGCGGGAGCGACCTCATACAACATCCTGCGCTCGACGACGAGCGGCGGTCCGTACAGCCTGGCCGGCACCTCGGCCACCACCTCGTTCTCCGATACCGGCCTGACCTGCAATACGGCCTACTTCTACGTCGTCCAGGCCGTCGGCGCCTGCACCTCGGCCAATTCGGCCCAGGCCACGGCGACCACCAGCGCCTGCAGCGGCGGCGGCAACCAGGTCCTCACCTTCTCCGCCTCGCCGGCCGTGGCGATCCCGGACAACAACACCACGGGCGTGACCAGCACGATCAACGTGCCCAATTCGATGACCATCACCAGCGTCAGCGTCAACGTGGGCATCACCCACACCTTCCAGGGTGACCTCGAAGTGGCGCTGATCGGTCCGGACAACACCACGGTCCTGCTGCACAACCGGACCGGCGCCGGCACCGACAACATCAACACCACCTACAACATCACCACCCGCTCGGCCCAGGCGCTCTCCGCCTTCACCGGCAAGAACACCTCGGGAGCCTGGAAGCTCCGCGTCCGCGACCTCGCGGCGGCGGACACCGGCACGCTGAACAGTTGGAAGGTAACCTTCAACGGTTACTCCACGCTCACCGCGAACACGGCGATCCCGGACAACAACACGACCGGCATCACCAGCACCATCAACGTGGCGGCCACGGGCACCATCGTGAGCCTGCGTGTACGGGTGGACATCACTCACACCTTCCAGGGCGACCTGGAGGTCTCTCTGATCGGCCCGGACAACACGACCGTCCTCCTGCACAACCGGACCGGCAGCAGCACCGACAACATCCAGACCGTCTACGCCGACCTGACCGCACCGGCCCAGGCCCTCACCGCCTTCACCGGCAAGGCCATCGCCGGCGCCTGGAAGCTGAAGGTGCGCGACCTGGCCGCCGCGGACACCGGAACGCTGAATTTCTGGGAGATCGACTTCCGGACCAACTGACCGGCGAGCTGATCGGATGGATCCCGCGGGCCCTCTTCCATCCGGGAGAGGGCCCGTTTCATTTGCCGGCCATGGCGGACGATCCGTCCTTCGTCGTTCCATCTCTACAAAGAAGAGCACCGATCGGCGGCACGGCTCTTCCAACAGTATTGACTTACGTAATGGTCTAGCGCAGATACACTGTGTCCATCGAAGAAACGGACGAGAAAGGAAACGGACATGAGCCTCTCACCCCAAGCACCCGCCCCCCGCCCGCCCTGAAGGGTGATGCCACGGACGCCCTCTTCTCTGAAGCACCTGAAGCACCTGAAGTTTATGTTTTGGAGGGACGTCGCAAGACGGGCAGGACGAAAGCCTCATGGAGCTCTGGAGTTTTGATTTGCAGGTTTGTAGGTCTCTGGAGGGGATTGCAGCAAAGGGCCTGAAGTATTTGAAGTACCTGAAGCACCTGAAGCACCTGAAGCTCATGTTTTGGAGGGAAGGCTGAGCAGGACAAGCCTCTTGGAGCTCTGGAGTTTTGATTTGCAGGTTTGTAGGTCTCTGGAGGGATTACACAGCAAAAGGGCGTGCCGCGCGGCACGCCCTTTTGCTGTGAGGATGGGAAGGCGCGGCAGCTCTTCCGGCTGGCTCACACCCCCAGCCTCGGATTTG
>Ga0307506_10000101_pt1 | contig 34522 bp, 31 predicted proteins | sample 25_S_MG_FD_202175 | JGI IMG/M metagenome (GOLD analysis project Ga0307506, IMG submission 202175) | Soil microbial communities from Populus trichocarpa stands in riparian zone in the Pacific Northwest, United States - 25_S | ecosystem: Environmental > Terrestrial > Soil > Riparian zone > Trees... | reverse complement strand
ACGATGATCACCCCCGGGGTGAAGCCCAGATGCTCCGGCAACCCGACCGTCGACTTGAGCGCCAGGAACAGCAAGGCGCCCATCCCCTGGACCAGGGCGAGATAGAGAAGAAGCCCCCAGCCGGCGCGCAGACCCTGCGGGCCCAGGAAGACGTCGCGGAAGCGGAAACGCTGGGTGACGGACTGCTGTTCTGTGGTGGTGGCGCTCATGCGGCCCTCCTTCCGCTGCACTACGGAGGGCGGGCGGGGGTGGGTTTCGCGGGTTACGGGCGGAGTGCTCTGGGTTCGGTTTCTCTGCCGTTGACGTCCAGTCAGAGTCAGACGTCCGCTTGGTGATCCGGAAGGGACGGCAATCCGGCGGCCTCGGCAATCTGGCGCCTCAGCTCTTCGATCTGATCGATCGGCCCTTCAGCCATGACCGCGTATAGCGCCGGATTTGTGGGGGCGCTACGTCACGACCGAGCACCAGCAGGATCTCGTAGAGGCGGGCCAACTGCTCGACCATCTGCTGAATATTCTCGTCCTGACTCATAAATTAGCATTGACCTCGGAATCGGTATTCCATGATCGGGGTATTCTATCGCCAGAATCGGCTACACTGGCCTCTGCGGGCGGCAGAACGCCGCCTCGGGCATATAAAACCTGGCCCCGACGGGAGCTACACGGGTTAGGAGGGGTTAGGAGGGTTTAGGGTAGCCATCATCCCCAGCCCTGAAGGGGCGGCAGCAGAAGGTAGGCGAGGAGCCGGCGGGAAACGCAGGAGGCCGCAGCGAGAGAGGTGCGTATCCTAGCGGTCTGCTGCCGCCCCTGCGGGGCTTTCTGGATGGTTGGGAGTCAGCCTGGGGCTCACGCCCCAGGCTATATGCTGTCGCCCCTTCGGGGCTGGATTTCGGGGCGGAACGCGGGATGGGCGGCGGTCTCCGCCGGCCACGAGCCCTGATCCTCCCAGCCTTCAAAGTCTTTGCCGAGACCGGGAGCTTCGGCGTACGCCTTCCGCATCCCGGCGGCGCGCTCGCGTGCCACGCGGCAGAGGATGCGCACCTTTGCGCCGCCTTCCCGCGCCACGCGGGAGCGCGGCTGCATCGCTGCGCAGCGGAGCTGAGGCACCGCGGAGCGCTCCCGCAGCATTGCGATCCGCTCGCGGGCCTGCGGGCTGCGTCCGCGCATCACTGAAATCCGTCTCCGGCGCACCGGGAAGCGTTGCTGGAACATCGGGGTCTCTTCCCGCATCACTGCGCTGCGGATTTGCACCATTGGAATCTCGGGCTCAGTGTTGCGGGAGCTGAGCGCCAACACAGGAATCTCGAGCGCAGTCTTGCAGCTCGGCTGCGCGGACACAGGAATCTCGGGCGCAGTGTTGCCGTTCGCTTCCCGGATGAACGAGCTGGCGATCTTTGCGTTGCATCAACGGGTTGCGGCGACCGCGAAGGGTCTCGCCGTGGTGCGGCAGCGCTCTTCGAGAGAGGAGAAAGCCGGCGGTGTGGTGGCTTTCCTGTGTTGCACGGCTTGTGTTGCGGAATGTTCCATGGTGTTGCGCTGGAACATAAGCCCTTGCCCACCCTGAGTTGAACAGGGAGAGCCCCCCTACGGCCGGATCACCACCTTCAGCGCTTCTTTCCGCATCATGCTGCGCAGCGCCTCTTCCAGCTCTTCCAGGGGGCGTTCGGCGGAGAGGAGCTCGCCGGCCTGGACGGCGCCGGCGGCGAGGAGGTCGAGGGCGCGCTGGAAGGTGGCGGGGCGGTGGTGGTAGGCGCCTTTGACGGTGAGCTCGCAGTAGTGGAGGCGGTGGGTGTCGAGGGGGATCACGGTGCCCGGGCGGCAGCCTCCGAAGAGGAGGACGGTGCCGCCGGGACGGGCGGAGGCGAGGGCGTCCTCCCAGGCGACGGGGGAGCCGGTGGCTTCGATGGCGAGGTCGAAGCCGTCGCCCTGGCGGGCGTGGCGGCGCAGGTGCGCGGCTTCGTTGCCGTCGCGGCCCACCAGGATCGCCTCGGCGGCGCCCATCCGCCGCGCCGCGTCGAGGCGCTGGGGATTGGGATCGGCGAGCACCACATGATGGCCCCGGCCGGCGAGGAGGTTGACGAAGAGGAGGCCGATGGGGCCGCCGCCGTAGACCACGGTGTCGGAAGGGCGCTCCAGCGGGCAGAGCTCGAGGCCGTGCAGCACGCAGGCGAGCGGCTCGGCGAGAGACGCGATCTCGAACGGCAGATCGTCCGGCAGAGCGTAGGTGCTTACCGCGGCGAAGCGGGCGGGGACGAGGATGTACTCGGCGAAGGCGCCGTTCAGATACCGGAGGTCGAGGCAGAGATTCTCCCGGCCGCGCAGGCACGGCTCGCACTGCCCGCAGGGCGCCGAGTTGGCGACCACGACGCGGTCTCCCAGCTTCCAGAGCTCCTGCCGGCCGGTCTCCGGAGGGCCGAGCGCCACCACCGTGCCGGCCATTTCGTGGCCGAACGGGGTGGGGGCGTGGAGCATGCGCGGATGGCCGCCGCGGCGCAGGACCTTGACGTCTGTGCCACAGGTGGTGGCGGCGCCGATGCGCACCAGGAGCTCTCCCGGGCCGGGCGCGGCGAGAGGGATGCTGCGCAGCTCCACGTGCTCCGGACCGAGGAGGAAGACGGTGCGCTGATCCGCGGGAAGATGCGCCGGAAGACTCAGGAGGCCTCCGTCCCGGGCATCAACAGCACCTTGAGGGCGCGCCGCTGCCGCGCCAGATCCACCGCTTCGGCGAAGCGCGCGAGCGGCAGCCGGTGGGTGACCAGCGGCGAGGGGTCGAGGCGGCGGGTGACGAGGAGACGCCAGATCTCCCGCTGCTCGGCGAGAGCGCCGGAGTAGGTGGCGAGGAGCTTGCGTTCGGACTTGAAGAAGCGGTTGAGATCGAAGCCGGCCCGCCCGGCTTCCGCAGCATGGGCGAACAGGACGGTCGTGCCGCCCTCCCGCGAGAGCGCCAGCGCCGCCTCCAGCGCCGGGGCGCCGCCGACGGTGTCGAAGACGGCGTCCGCGCCGCGCCCCTCGGAGAGCGCCGCCACGGCGTCCCAGGCCGCCCCGTCCGCCGCTTCCCGAGCCGCTTCCCACGCCGGCGCCGCGGCATCGGCGCCGAGGAGCAGCGCCAGCGTCCTGCGCTCTTCCAGCGGATCGAGCACCACCGCCCGCACCGCGGGCAGGACCGCTTTCAGCACCAGGAGGTGGAGCAGGCCCATGCTGCCCGCCCCGAGGATCGCCACGGTGAGGTGGGGATCGAGAGCCGCCATGTCCGCCAGCCGGCTGTGGCGGACGCCGCGCAGCACGCAGGCCGCCGGCTCGAGGAAGACCGCGGCGTCGTCGGAGAGACGGGCCGGCAGGCCGAACGTGGCGAGGCGGACGGCGCGCTCGCGGACCAGGATGTGCTCGCTGAAGCCGCCCGGCTCCAGGAGGTTGTCGCGGAAGGCCGGACAGAGCGTCGCGGCGCCGCGCCGGCAGAGAGCGCAGACGCCGCAGGCCACATGGTGCGGCACGACGACCCGGTCGCCCGGCGCGAAGCCCACCGCGCCGTCGCCCACCGCATCGACGGTGCCGACCACCTCGTGGCCGAGCACGGTCCCCGGCGCCACGGTGCCCTGCCGCAGCTTGAAGAGATCGGTGCCGCACAGGCCGGCGCAGCGCAGGCGCAGGCGCAGCTCGCCGGGACCGGGCAGCGGCCGGGGCCGCGTCTCCAGGCGCACCGCTCCGCCGCCGGCACAGGCGGCGACGGTCATCAGGTCTTCACGCGGTGGTCTCATCGCAGCCGAATCGTAGACTAAAACCTGGGCGCGAAAATTGCGTATCCTGGTGACCTATGGCCATGGAACGACGGAGTGTGCGGCGACCGCGGAGGGTGCAGGTCCAGTACTGGAAGCGGGGCGAGCCCCAGGCCTATGCCGGATACACCACGAACATCTCCACGACGGGCATGTTCATCGCCACCACCAGTCCCCAGGCGCCGGGGGCCCGCCTGCGGGTCGAAGTCATGGACGGCAGTCACGGCTTCATGGTGGAAGGCGTCGTCGCGCATGCGCGCAAAGTCCGCGGCGACATGATGCGGCTCACCCATCCCGGGATGGGCATCCGCTTCCTCTCCGTGGTGGAGCTCGTGCGCGAGCTGATCCCGATCATGGCCGGGGAGACCGAGGAGATTCCGGAGCCCGAGAGAGACTGGGGCCTGGCGCCGCCCCCGCCCCAGCCGGTCACGGCTCCGCCCCCCGCCCCGCCTCCCGACCCCAAGCCGTCTCCACCTCTGGCCGTTGCGCCGCCCGTTTCTCCGGCGGTCCCGCGGCCGGTGGACGGGGTCGGCGCTTTCATCGTCCAGTTCCTCGGCGCCTCCGAGTTCGTGGAAGTCTTCCAGCGCGACATCCTCAACGGCGGGCTGTTCGTCTCGACGCGCTATCCGGGACGCCTGCAGGAGGTCGTCAAGGTCGACCTCCTGCCGCCGGTGAAGGACGCCGTGCCGGTCTCCTTCCGCGCCCGGGTCGTCCAGCGTTTCGAGCCGCAAGGCGGGGATTTCGGCGCCAACCTCCTGGCCGGGATGGGCGTCGAGATCCTCGAGCTGCCCGTCGTCATCCAGAAGCTGCGGCCGTTCGTCGAGCGCCTGAAGATGCTGTAGTGGATCGGAGACGGGAAGGCCGGCGCCACGGATTCGGTTCTCCAGATAGAATAGACTCGATTCGAGCCCATAAGGAGAGATCCAGATGCCCTACAGCGAATTGATGGTCAAGCCGATGCGCGAAGAGCTGACGAGCGCCGGTGTGAAGGAATTGCGGACCGCGGCGGACGTCGACGCCTTCATGGCGGAGAAGAGCGGGACGGCCCTGCTGGTGGTCAACTCCGTCTGCGGCTGCGCCGCCGGCATGGCGCGCCCGGGGATCCGCCTGGCGCTCCAGAACGAGCGCCGCCCGGACCGCATCGCCAGCGTGTTCGCCGGCCAGGACCTCGAGGCCACCGCCCGCGCCCGCGGCTACATTTCGGACGTCCCGCCGAGCAGTCCGTCCATCGCCTTCTTCAAGGACGGCGAGCTGGTCCACTTCATCCCGCGCCACCGCATCGAGGGACGCGACGCCCACGCCGTGGCGGGCGACCTCACCACGGTCTTCAATGAAAACTGCCTCGTCCCGGCCACGGCCTGATGGGCACGTTCCACCAAGGCAAGAGCGAGCTGCACGGCATCACGGTCGTCGTCGACACCGACGGGCCGGAGATCTTCGTCGGCCGTTGTGACGACGTCGACGACCGCGGCGTCTTCCTCCACGACGTGGACGTCCATCGCGACGGCGAGAACGGCCGCTCGAAAGAGGACTACGTCAAGCGCGCCGCCCAGCTCGGCGTCTGGAAGAAGCACGACCACCTGGTGATCCCCAACGACCGGGTGGTCTCCATCCGCCGCCTCGGCGAGATCTGAGCCGATGAATTGGATCTTCCTCGGCGCCCTGCTGGGTGCCGTTTCCGTCATCGCCGGCGCCTTCGGCGCGCACGCCCTCGCGGCGCGCCTGGAGCCGCGCGAGCTCGCGCTCTGGGAGACGGCGGCGCGCTATCTGATGGTCGGCGCCTTCGCCCTCCTCCTCCTCGGTCTCTTCGGCCGGCAGGGGAGCGCGAAAGGCGTCGACGCGGCCGGCTGGTGCCTGCTCGCCGGCAGCGTGATCTTCAGCGGCACCGTCTTCGCCCTCGCCCTGGGCAGCCCGCGCTGGCTGGGCGCCGTCACCCCGATCGGCGGCCTCCTCCTGATCATCGGTTTCCTGATCTTCGCGTGGGCCGCCCTGAAGGGATCGATCTAAAAAACCAGAGGAGACCTCATGTCGAATGCGATTTTCCCCATCGCGCCGCCGGTGAACGAGCCCGTGCGCCCGTACGCTCCCGGATCGGCCGAGAAGAAGTCCTTGAAGAAGCGCCTGGACGAGATGGCGTCCGAGACGATCGAGATCCCGCTGATCATCGGCGGCAAGGAGGTGCGCACCGGCGACCTCGGCAAAGCCGTCTGCCCGCACGACCACGGGCACGTCCTCGCCACCTACCACCAGGCGGGCGCCGCCGAGGTCGACGCCGCCGCCGCCGCTGCCAAGGCGGCCTGGCACGACTGGTCGGAGACGAGCTGGGAAGACCGCGCCGCCGTTCTCCTGCGCGCCGCCGACCTCCTCGCCGGCCCGTGGCGCGACACGCTCAACGCCTCGACCATGCTCAACCAGTCGAAGACCGTCTTCCAGGCCGAGATCGACGCCGCCTGCGAGATGGTCGACTTCTTCCGCTTCAATCCGTACTTCATGCGGACGCTCTACACCGACCAGCCGCTGTGGTCGCCGGCGGGGACTTGGAACCGCGTCGAATACCGCGCGCTGGAAGGCTTCGTCTTCGCCGTCTCGCCGTTCAACTTCACCTCGATCGGCGGCAACCTGCCCGGCGCGCCGGCCCTGATGGGCAATACCGTCCTCTGGAAGCCGGCCTCGACGTCGGTGCTCTCGAACTACTACATCATGAAGCTCTTCCAGGCCGCCGGCCTGCCGGACGGCGTCATCAACTTCCTCCCCGGCAAGGCGAGCAAGGTGGGTGACCCCGCCCTGGCGAATCCCGGCTTCGCGGGCATCCACTTCACCGGCTCCACCCCGGTCTTCCAGTCGATGTGGAAGACGATCGGCGACAACATCGCGGCCTACCGTTCCTATCCGCGCATCGTCGGCGAGACCGGCGGCAAGAACTTCGTCTTCGCCCACCCGTCGGCGGACGCCGAGACCTACGCCGTCGCCCTTCTGCGCGGTGCCTTCGAGTACCAGGGGCAGAAGTGCTCCGCCGCCTCGCGCGCCTACGTGCCGAAGAGCCTCTGGCCCAAGGTCAAGGAGCGCCTGATCGACGACGTGAAGGCGATCAAGATGGGCACGCCTCTCGACTTCCGCCACTTCATGGCGGCGGTGATCGACGAGAATTCCTTCGACCGCATCCTGGGCTACATCAAGCACGCCAAGGATTCGAAAGATGCCAAGATCCTGGCCGGCGGCAAGGGAGACAAGAAGAAGGGCTACTTCGTCGAGCCCACCGTGGTGCAGACCACGGACCCGCACTTCAAGCTGCTCAAGGAAGAGATCTTCGGCCCCGTCCTCACCGTCTACGTCTATGACGACGCGGACATGGAAGCGACCCTCGACCTGGTGGACACCGCCAGCCCCTACGCCCTGACCGGCGCCATCTTCGCGGAAGACCGCCAGGTCATCCACCACCTCTCCAAGCGCCTGCGGCACTCCGCCGGCAACTTCTACATCAACGACAAGCCCACCGGCGCCGTCGTCGGCCAGCAGCCCTTCGGAGGCGCCCGCGCCTCCGGCACCAACGACAAGGCCGGCTCCATGGCCAACCTCCTGCGCTGGACCTCGCAGCGGGCGATGAAAGAGAGCTTCGTGCCGCCGCGGGACTTCCGCTATCCGTTCATGGAGGAGAAGTAGGGAGAGCAACCGAGCATGGAGGAGAGGATCTCCTCCATGCTCGCGCTAGAATGGCTCTGAGGAGGCTCCATGCGCAGAACGTTCACGCTGGATTACTGGCAGGACGACGGCTGGTATGTCGGACAGCTTCGCGAGGTCCCGGGCGTCTTCAGCCAGGGCGAGACTCTGCCCGCCCTTGAAGAGAACATCCGCGATGCCTATGAGTTGGTGCTCGAGGATGTCGATCGTACGGAGCCTGCCAACGTGCAGCACAAGGAGATCGAGGTGGAAGTTTGAAGCGTAGCTCCTTCCTGAAGGAGCTTTCTCAAGCCGGATGCCATCTCGATCGCCACGGAAAAAAGCACGATCTCTGGCTCAACCCCGCCACTGGGCGCAAGTCTCCTGTTCCCAGGCACAATGAGCTGAAAGATTCCCTCTGTGTCCTGATTCGACGCCAACTCGGAATCTAGTAGCCGCGCTCAAACCCGCTCAAGCTGCCGCCGGGTTCGCTCGCTCTCGACGTTCCCCGTGTTGAGCGTCGAGGCCGGCTCAAAGAGGAGGACGTGGACCTCCTCTTCGGCGACAGGCCGGTGCTCGACGCCACGCGGCACCACCAGCATCTCTCCCTCCTCCAGCCAGACGTCTCCGTCCCGCAGCTCCATCCGGAAGCGCCCCTTCACGACGAGGAACAGCTCGTCCTCGTTCTCGTGGTGGTGCCAGTCGAAAGGGCCTTGGAACTTCACCAGCTTCACGTGCTGGCCGTTCAGCTCGGCGGCGATGCGGGGGTTCCAGTGGTCGGAGATGGCGGCGAGCTTGTCCTGGAGATTGATCTTTTCCATGGCGTGCTCTCTTCAGGACGCCTCAGGCCAGCATCCGCATCGGTTGCAGTGTGCGGTTGAAGGGATTCAGCACCAGCCCCAGAATTTCCAAGGTCACGGCGCCGAGCAGTGGCTCATCCCCCTCTTCGCCGAGGATCACCGGCGTGTGCCCCTCTCCTTGGGGAAGGGTGACATGACACTCGGAGATCTGCCGCTCGATCTGCGTCCCGTCGGCGAGTGAAAAGAAGGCGGAGCGTTTTGGCTGAAGCTCCAGGGCTTGCCAGGTGCTCTTGTCCAGGAGCGAATAGGTCGCGCCGCTATCAACCAGGAAGTGGACGGTCGCCGTCTTGCCGCCAGAGCCTTTCACCTCACCATCGATATAAGTAATGCCCATGAGAGTCCTCCGGAAGGCATTCTATATCGCCCAGGCTCAAACTCTGTTTCAAGGTCCATCAGGACGATCGCGTGATCGGGATCTTTGGCCCTCAGGATCTCGACATCCGGGAAATCGCCGAGGAGCTCCCAGCCTGGAGGCCCGGGGCCGCTTCCGGAAGAAATAGAATTGAAGCAAGATTGATGCCTGTTTAGGGATGTGGCACGTCCGGCGTCAGGGCCTCGGCCAGATGCAAGGGCCCGCCGCCCCGTGGTCTGAGAAATCTGGGTGCGGCAACTGAAGCCGTCGGCGAGGATCAGGGCACCGGGAGCGGCGGCGCGCACGGCGGGGAGGAGCGCGCGCTCGCCGATCGCGAGGGAGAGATCGTAGTGGTCTTTCGAGAAGCCGAACGATCCGGCCATGCCGCAGCAGCCGACGTCGAGGAAGCGGATGTCGAGACCGGTGCGGGTGAGGAGCTCGTGGTCGGCCGCGAGGCCCATCACGGCGTGGTGGTGGCAGTGGGGATGGACGAGCGCGGGACCGGTGAGCGACGGAGCGTAATCTGTCCGCACCAGGAGCTCGGCGAGGGTGACGGTCTGGGCGGCGAGGCGGCGGGCGTCTTCGTCCTCGGGGAAGAGCTGCGGCAGCTCGTCGCGGAAGACGGCGACACAGCTCGGCTCCAGGCCGACGACGGGAACGCCGGCGCGGATCTCGGGGCGCAGGGCGTCGAGGATCTCGCGGAGCTGTGAGCGGGCGCGGTCGAGGAGGCCGAAGTCGTAGAGCGGCCGGCCGCAGCAGAGAGGCTTCCGGGGGATCGAGACGCTGAATCCGGCGGCTTCGAGGACCGCGACGGCTGCGGTGCCGATCTCGGGATGGAAGAGGTCGACGAAGGTGTCCGGCCAGAGGAGGACTGGAATGCCTGATGGGGAGGGTGCTCTTCTTTCAAACCAGCTCCGGAAGGTCCGCGGCGCGAGAGCAGGGAGGGAGCGGCCGGGCGCGATGCCGCCGAGGCGCTTGAGGAGGCCGGCGAGCGGCCCCTGGGTGAAGGCGTTGATCAGTCCCGGAGCGTGCGCGCCGAGGCGCGCCCATTGGGCAACCAGGCCCATCGACCAGGTCTGGACCGGCCGCAGGCGGCCTCTGTAGTACTGAGAGAGAAATTCGGCCTTGTCGGCGGCGATGTCGACGCCGGCCGGGCAGTCGCTCTTGCAGCCCTTGCAGGAGAGGCAGAGGTCGAGGGCTTCGCGAACCTCTGCGCTCTGCCAGCCGTCGCGGATCGTCTCGCCGCGCAGCATCTCGAAGAGAAGGCGGGCCCGGCCGCGGGTGGAGTGGCGCTCCTCGTGGGTGACGCGCCAGCTTGGGCACATGACGCCGCCCTCCTCCCTCCGGCATTTGCCGACACCGACGCAGCGCAGGGCTGTGATGTTTGCCGCGGCGAGGGGGCCGGCGAGGCGCAGGTCGGAGTCCAGCGGATACGGATCGACGACTTTGCCCGGGTTCATGCGGTTGTCCGGATCCCAGATCGCCTTGAAGTCACGGAAGGCCTGGACCAGCTCGTCGCCGAACATGCGAGAGAGCAGCTCGCCGCGGGCCTGGCCGTCGCCATGCTCGCCGGAGAGCGAGCCGCCGTGGGCGACGACGAGATCGGCGGCTTCTTCCATGAACGCGCGGTGCTTGCGAATGCCGGCCGGTGTGGCGAGATCGAAATTGATGCGGGCGTGGATGCACCCTTCGCCGAAGTGGCCGTAGAGGGCGGCGCCGTAGCCGAAGCGGTCGAGGAGCGTTTTGAGCTGGCGGAGATAGCCGGCGAGCCGGGCGGGCGGCACGGCCGAATCCTCCCAGCCCGGCCAGGCGTCGCCGAGGCGCGGATCGTGGGAGGTGGTGCCCACCGCCGCCTCGCGGATCTCCCAGATGCGCGCCTGCTCGCGCGGGCTGTTCACGAAGAGGAGACCGGGGCCGCCGGGAGTCCGAGCGAGCCGGTCGCGAAGCTGGAGGGGATCGGCTTCAAATTCGGCGAGCAGCCAGGCGTTGCCTTCAGGAAGGAGGGCGAGCACGTCGCGGTAGGACTGGCGCGTGAAATCGTTCTCGACCAGGAAGCGGTCCATCCCTTCGAGACCGATCGGCTGTGCTTCCAGCACCTCCATCACATGATCGGCGGCCTGGAAGATGTCGGGATAGCCGAGGACGAGGAGGACGCGGGACGCCGGGCGGGGCACGAGGCGGACGGTGGCTTCCAGGATCGTGACGCAGGTGCCTTCGGTCCCGGCGAGGGCGCGGGCGACGTGGAAGCCGCGCTCGGGGAGGAGCTCGTCGAGATTGAAGCCGGAGACGCGGCGCGGGATGTCCGGGAAGCGGGCGCGCACGAGACCGGCGGTGCGGTCGCGCAAATCGCGCAGGCGGCGGTAGATCTCGCCGCGCCGGCCACCGGCGCGGACGAGGCGCGCCAGCTCGTCCTCGGAGGTGGCGCCGGCGCGCAGGCGGAGGCCGTCGTAGGTGAGGATCTCGAGTTCCTCGACGTTGTCGGCGGTGCGCCCGGTGGTCAGCGAATGGGTGCCGCACGAGTTGTTGCCGATCATGCCGCCCAGGGTGCACCAGGCGTGCGTGGCCGGGTCCGGACCGAAGGTGAGACCGTGCGGCGCCGCCGCGGCGCGCAGGTCGTCGAGGACTGTTCCGGGACGCACGCGGGCGGTGCGGCGCTCCGGATCGAGCGCGACGACGCCGGTCATCCAGCGGCTGAAATCCAGGATCACCGCCGTGTTGCACCCCTGCCCGGCCAGGCTGGTGCCGCCGCCGCGCCCGAGGAGCGGCGCGCCGTGGCGCCGGCAGGCCGCCACGGCGGCTTCCACGTCCTCCGCATCGCGCGGGAAGACGACGCCGAGCGGGACCTGGCGGTAGTTGGAGGCGTCGGTCGCGTAGAGCGCCTGGTGGGCGGCGTCGAAGCGCACTTGTTCCCGCCTGGAGCCGCGCATCGAGCGGCGCAAGTCGGCGGCGAGAGCCGCGGCGTCGCCGGTCCAGGGGGGCGGAGGCATGGAGGGGAGGGTATCAAAGGTGGTGGCAGGCACGGGGGAGGGGCCAGGGGAGCGGGCGGGTGGGCGGCTTTCGGCGCGGCAACATATAATCTTTTCTCTATGCCTCCCCAAACCCACAGCGCCATCGACCCTCGTCTCGTCGGCACACCTCTGGATCTCGCGGACGGCACCGCGCAGGTCGTCCTCGTCACCCTGCCCGAGATGGCGGCGGACGAGCGCGGGCTGGTGCATGGCGGGTTCGTCTTCGGCCTCGCGGACTACGCGGCGATGCTGGCGGTCGACCATCCGAACGTGGTGCTGGGCAGCTCGGAGGTGCGGTTCCTCAAGCCGGTGGTGGTGGGGGAGCGGCTGGTGGCGAGCGCGGTGGTTGAAGATCGAGGAGCCAAGAAGATCCGGGTGCAGGCGGTGGTGCGGCGGGGCGAGGAGGAGGTGCTGACGGGCAGCTTCACCTGCTTCACCCCGGAACGGCATGTTCTCGACGGTCGGGAGGGCGTATGAACGGTGGCGAACGGATCGCGGAAGTTCTGGACAAGCAGGGCGTGCGGTTCCTCTTCACCCTGTGCGGCGGGCATATCTCGCCGATCCTGGTGGGCGCCAAGAAGATCGGGGTGCGGGTGGTCGACGTCCGCCACGAGGTGGACGCCGTGTTCGCCGCCGATGCGGTCTTCCGGCTGACCGGCGTGCCGGGCGTCGCCGCGGTCACCGCCGGCCCCGGCGTCACCAACACCATCACCGCGATCAAGAACGCCCAGCTCGCCCAGTCGGCCGTGGTGCTCCTCGGCGGCGCCACGGCGACTCTGCTCAAGGGGCGGGGCGCGCTCCAGGACATCGATCAGATGGCGCTCCTCGCGCCGCACGTGAAGTGGTACCGCAGCGCGTCGGCGGTGCGCGAGCTGGTGCCGCTCCTGGAAGAGGCGTTCCACGAGGCGCTTTCGGGCGTGCCCGGCCCGGTCTTCCTCGAATGCCCGGTCGACCTGCTCTACGACCAGGAGCTCGTGCGCACCTGGTACGGCGCGGCGGGCAAAGGCGGCGGCGTCGCCGGCGCCGGCCTGCGGCTCTATCTCCAGCGCCACCTCCGCAAGGTTTTCGCCGGCGCCGACCGCGTCCATCCGTCGGCGCCGAAACCGGCCTTGCCGCCGGCTCCCGAGCCGGGCGACGTGCGCCGCGCCGCGGTCCGTCTGGCCAAGGCGAAGAAGCCGGTCCTGGTGATCGGCAGCCAGGCCACCCTGACCGCCTCCGAGGTCGCGGAGCTGGCGCGGGCGGTGGCGGCGATCGGCGCGCCGGTCTACCTGGCCGGAGCGGCCCGCGGCCTCCTCGGCTCCGGGCATGCGCTGCAGCTCCGCCACAAGCGGCGAGAAGCGCTGCGCGAGGCCGACCTCGTCGTCCTCGCCGGCATCCCCGCCGATTTCCGGCTGGACTATGGCCGCCACATCAACCGCAAGGCGGCCCTGATCGCGGTCAACCGCGACGAGGCCGCCCTGCGCCAGAACCGCAAGCCGGACCTCGCGGTGCACGGCGATCCGGCGCTCTTCCTGCGCGGCCTCTCCGACCGCCTCGCCGATCGTCTCGTCAACCGCCTGGGACATGCCGGCGAGCTGTGGAAGGACTGGATGGGCGCGCTGCGCACCCGCGACCTCGAGCGCGAGCGCGAGATCGCCCAGCAGGCCGAGCCCGGGCCGGAGATGGTCAATCCCATCCTGCTCTGCCGCGAGATCGACCGCCTCCTGGCGCCGGACAGCGTGATCGTCGCCGACGGCGGCGACTTCGTGGCCACCGCCGCCTACACGGTGAGCCCGCGCGCGCCTCTCTCCTGGCTCGATCCCGGCGTCTTCGGCACCCTCGGCGTCGGCGGCGGCTTCGCCCTCGGAGCCCGCCTCTGCCGCCCCGGCTCCGACGTCTGGATCCTCTACGGCGACGGCTCGGTCGCCTACAGCCTGGCCGAGTTCGACACCTTCGCCCGCCACGGCGTCCCGGTCATCGCGGTGGTCGGCAACGACGCCGGCTGGACGCAGATCGCCCGCGAGCAGATCGAGATCCTCCACGACGACGTCGGCGTCGTCCTCGCCCGCACCGACTACCACAAAGTCGCCGAGGGCTACGGCGGACGCGGCCTCCTCCTCACCCGCAACGAGGACGTCCGCGCGGTCCTCGAAGAGGCGCTGGCCATCGCCCGCGGCGGCGCGCCGGTGCTGGTCAACGTCCATCTTGCGAAGACGGAGTTCCGCAAGGGGTCGATTTCGATGTAGAAGCCGGCTGCCTACGGCACCTTCGCCACGAAGTCGATCTCGACCAGCGCCCCCTTGGGCAGCGCGGCGACCTGGATGGTGGAGCGCGCCGGGCGGTGGTCTCCCATCGCCTCGGCGTAGAGGGCGTTGAGCTTGGGGAAGTCGGCGAGGTCGACCACGAAGACCGCCGCCTTGACGACGTCCTTGAAGGTGCAGCCGGCGCTGGCCAGGACGTGGCGCAGGTTCTCCAGCACCTGCCGGGCCTGCGCCTCGAAGCCGCCGCCGATCAAGTCGCCGGTCGCGGGATCGAGGGCGATCTGCCCGGAGGTGTAGAGCCAGCCGTCGGTCTCGACGGACTGCGAGTAGGGGCCGATGGCCTTCGGAGCGCTGTCGGTGTGATGGAAGTGCATCGTGGCTCCTTTCTGACTCAGGAAGGGGACGGAACCGCCGCCGTCTCCTCGCCCTCCAGGACGGCAATGAACGGGAGATTGCGGTAGCGCTCGTCGAAGTCGAGGCCGTAGCCGACCACGAAGAGATTTTCGATCTCGAAGCCGCGATAGTCGATCGGGACGTCGACCTCGCGCGCCTCCCGCTTGTCGAGCAGGGCGCAGAGCTTGACGCTGCGGGCGCCGCGAAAGCGGAGGAGGCCGAGGATGGTGTTCAGCGTGTGGCCGGTGTCGACGATGTCCTCGATGAGCAGCACGTCCCGCCCGCGCACCGGGATGTCCACGTCCTTGCGGATGCGCACCTCGCCGGGCGTCGTGCTGCTGCCGTAGCTCGACGTCTGGAAGAAGTCGATGGCGACCGGCAGGGTCAGCTTCTTGAGCAGATCGACCATGAAGAAGACAGAGCCCTTGAGGACTCCGATACAGAGAAGCGTCCCGGACGCCGCGTAATCACGGTCGATCTCCGCCGCGATCTCGGCCACCCGCCGCTCCAGATCCTCCTGCGTCACCAGCACGCGCATCCGCTGTTTTCCTTTCTCCTGCACATGGCATAAGATTCTTGAAACTTTCGCGTCGCTCTATATGTCGACCGTCCAGGATCTCAGCGTTCTCCACCGCCGTTACTCGGACCTGTCCCACCGTTTCCGGTCGGGCTGGACCTTTCATCAGTTCCTCCAGAGCCTGGGGAAGAGCACCCTGCGGGAAGCCGAGGGCGACTTTTCCGCCGACTTCCAGAACCTCTACGCCAGCTTGAAAGAAGTCTCTCAGAGCCTCAACGCGTCCGAGAGTGAACGCATGCGAGGCCGGCTCGACGTCATCGACCGGCGCCTCACGGAGCTCATGGTCACGCTCGACGAGGAGGATACCAGAGTCCCGCCGGAGCTGATGCGGCAGTTCTTCCGCCGGGTGAAGACCTACGACGAGAAAATCCTTACGCAGCTCGTCAAGTTCTACATCTACGTGCAGGGCGGCGGCCCCTGGCCGCCGGGCCGGCTGGACAAGGCCGACTTCCTCCTCGCCCGCCTGAGCGAGGAGGAGGACGAGACCACCGGCGACGTCATGCTCTGCGATCCGCCGCGCCTCAACGAGATCTTCCACGGCCTGTGGATCCTCCTCGGCGCCGAGAGCCCCGAGCCCGAGGTGATCTTCGAGCGCCGCGGCGTCATCGACGAGATCCGCGCCGACATGCAGCGCGTCGACACGCTCGACAAGCTCAACGAGATCAATCTGGTGCAGCGCTTCCGCGACCTCAAGCACGACCTCGGGACCTTCTTCTTCGAGCCCACCCTCCTGCTCGCCATCCAGGAGACCAACCTGGCGCTCAAGAACCGCATCCACAAGCTCTACCGCCAGGAGGAGCAGCGCATCGTCGCCGAGTACCAGCGCATCTTCGAGCTGGAGCGCGAGGTGCCGGTGGACCGCGAGCTGGACAGCGAGCTGACCGAGTTCCGCAAGGACATCGAGCGCTTCGAGCGCAAGCTGCAGAGCCGGGAGTTCAAGCTGGAGGACATCGCCCAGATCCGCCAGCGCATGCGCACCCTCCTGCCCCGGCTCACCGCCGGCCGCGCCGATCCCGAGGTGCGGCCGGAAGGGCGGCGGCTCGTCACCTCCACCGGCGAGCACATCCTCGTGGATTCGGGGCGCGCGGCGGAGCTCGCCCTGTCGGCCCACGAAGACCTGCTCGGCGAGTATTACCGCAAGCTGCTGGACGCGCTCCGCGAGACCAGCCCCGAGATGCAGCCGGAGCGGCTGGTGCTTACCCCCGAGATGTTCCCCCTGCGCCTGGAGCCGCGCGAGGTCCTCGCCTACCGCCGGCTCTACGGCCGCAAGCCGCACGACCGCGAGCTCGAGCAGTTCCTCCTCGAAGCCGCCGCCCTGCGCCTGCGCATCAGCGAGGAGGCGCAGGAGATCACCAGCATCCTGGACGAGACCTCCATCACCGGCGACTCGCCCATCTACGGCCGCGCCCGCCTGACCGCCCGCCTGGCCGACACCTACGTCTGGCGCTTCAGCCACATGCTCAGCCAGGCCCTGCTCGGCACGGACCCCCTGGAGCCGCGGCAGATCGAGATGCTCCGCATGCGCCTCCTGCGGGAGTACTCCGGCCTCTGGCTGCTGGTCTACAAGCCCTTCTTCGGCCGCCGCCCGGGCGGCACGCTGGCGTGATCCCGGCCGTCCGGGCCGTGCCCGTCACGGCCCCCGGCGCCGATCTGAACGCCTTCCTCGCCCTGCCGGACGAGGTCTACCGCGGCGACCCGCACTACCTCCCGACGCCCCGGGCCGACGTCCTCGCCGGCCTCCGCCGGCCTGAATTCGCCGCCGCCCAGCAAGCCTTCCTGGCGGTCGACGAAAACGGCCGTCCGCTCGCCCGCCTGGTCGCCCGGCGCTCGCCGTCCCTCCAGGACACCGCGGGCCTCCCTTACGGCATGCTCGGCTTCTTCGAATCCGTGGAGAATCCCGACGCCGTTTCAGCTCTTTTCACCGCGGCCATCGCCTGGCTGCGGGAGACCGGAGCCGGCACCATCATCGGCCCCATGGACGGCGACACCTGGCACCGCTACCGCCTGAACGCCGGCCCGTTCCCTCCGATCGGCGAGCCCCCCTTCCTCCTGGAGCCCTACAATCCGCCCTACTATCCGGACCTCTGGGAGAGAGCCGGCTTCCGCATCCTGGAAAGCTACGCCTCCACCCGGGCCGACACCGTCGCCGTCGCCCGCCGCCTGGAGCCCCGCCACCGCGAAGCCCTCGCCGCCGGCTACCGCCTGCGCCCCTTCACCGGCCTCCTCTTCGAGGACGAGCTCGCCGTCATCTACGAGCTCTCCCGCCAAGTCTTCGCCGGCAACTTCCTCTACACCCAAATCACCGAGGACGAATTCATCGCCCTCTACGCCGGAGCGCGCCCCCTCATCGATCCCGGCCTCATCTGGTTCGCCCGCTCGCCGGAAGGCAAAGACGTCGGCTTCCTCTTCGCCTATCCCGACTGCTTCCAAGCCGTCGCCGCGATGCAAGGCCAACGCGGAATCGCCGCCAAGCTCCGCTTCCTCTGGCACCGCCGCAAACCCACCGCCGTCAACGTCAAGACCCTCGGCGTCCTCCCCGAGCACCGCCGCTCCGGCGTCGGAGCCGCCCTGATGCACCGCGTACACGTGGAAGCGTTGGAGAGGGGTCTCCTCCGCGCGAATCACTGCCTGTTCCGCGAGGGCAATCCTTCTGGAGGGATGGCGGGGGAGGAGGCGAAGGTGTTGCGGCGGTATCATTTGTATGAGTGGGCCGAGGGTGCCAAGTGAGCACAGGCGCCCGCCCTTCCGCCCCCTCCCCCGGCCCCTCCCCCGTGCGTCCCCCCACACCCCCACCCCGAACGGGAGAGGGGAGCCCCCACCCGAGCCACTCGTTTTCTGTCCGTTTTTTTCAGTTGGGCGGTGGCGCCCTCTCCCGCTCGGGGCGGGCGGGAGGTGGCACGCGCGGGGGAGGGTCGGGGAGGGGGCGGCTGGGCGGGCGGAGTGCTCGTGGTGAGAGGATGACGGGGTGAAAAGGTTCAGGGGATGAAGCCCGACCACAACGTCCTAGCCCTCCTCCGCGACGTCGCCGCCCGCGTCCCGGACCGCGCGGCGCTGATCATGGAGGACGCCGGCGGCAAAGAGTCCAGCATCACCTTCGCCGGTCTCTGGGAGCGCGTCGACCGCGTCTCGGCGGGGCTGCGCCGGCGCGGTTTGCAGGCGGGCGACCGGGCGATCGTGATGATCCCCATGTCGATCGACCTCTACGCCGCTCTCCTCGGCCTCCTCAAGATGGGCGCCGTCGCGGTCTTCGTGGACCCCTGGATCGGCGCGCGCCAGATCGCCGCCTTCGCCGCGTTCGCCGAGCCGCGGGCGTTCCTCGGCATCCCCAAGAGCCACGTCCTGCGCCTGCTCGACCGCCGCCTGCGCACCATTCCGCTCACCGTCACCACCGGCGGCCGCCTCGGTCCGCTGCCGGCGCGGCACACGCTGGCCGAGCTGGAGCAGGAGACCGGCGACGGCGTGGGTGATCGGGTGGCGCCCGCCGCTGCGGACGATTCCGCCTTGATCACCTTCACCAGCGGCTCCAGCGGCGAGCCCAAGGGCGCTGACCGCACCCACGGCTTCCTCCTCGCCCAGCACCGCGCCCTCGCCGCCGAATTCCCGGCGCTGCCGTCCGGGAATTCGGATAACAGCGAGATCGACATGCCGATGTTCCCCGTCTTCGCCCTCAACAACCTCGCCGGCGGCGTCACCTCCGTGGTGCCGGCGATGGACTTCCGCCGCGTCGAGTCCGTCGACGCCGCCCGCGTCCTGCGCCAGATGAAGGCGCACGGCGTCACCACCTGCACCGCCTCGCCGCCCTTCTTCGACCGCCTCGCCGAAAAGATCGATCCTCAGAACCGGCCCCCCCTCCGCCGCCTCCTCACCGGCGGCGCCCCCGTCTCCGACGCCCAGCTCCGCGCCTGGCGCCGCGCCCTGCCGGACCCCGAGATCCTCGTCGTCTACGGCTCCACCGAAGCTGAGCCCGTCGCCCACCTCACCGCGGAAGAACGGCTGGACGCCGTGAATGACCTCCGGCCGCAGACCCCCGGCTACTGCGTCGGCCATCCCAGCCCGAGAGTCCAGGCCAAGGTGATCCGCATCGAGGGCTCGCTGGATCAGGAGCTCCCCACCGGAGAGATCGGCGAGCTGGTGGTGACCGGCGATCACGTCAGCCGGGACTACTACCGCAACCCCCAGGCCGTCCGGGAGAACAAGATCACGGATTTCCAAGGGACAAACGCCGGCGCCGTCTGGCACCGCATGGGAGACACCGGCTCCTTCGACACCGCCGGCCGCTTCTGGATCGCCGGCCGCGTCCACTCGACCATCCACCGCCCCACCGGCCCCGTCCACCCCCAGCTCGTCGAGCAGGCCGCCCAGGGAGAAGACGCTCGCATCCACCGCCTCGCCGCCGTCGGCCTGCCGGATCCCCTGGGCGGCGAAAGAGCCGTTCTCGTCGTCGAGACCGCCGGCAGCGCCGACCTCATGCAAGACATCGCCGCCCGCCTCGCCGCCGCCGGCCTGGAGGTCGACGACGTCATCTTCACCCGCGAGCCGCTCCCCGTCGATCCGCGGCACAACAGCAAGATCGACTATCCGAAGCTCCGGAAGACTCTGATCGGGGAGTGACGGAGGGCCCTCACCCCCTGGCCCGCTGGATCTCTATTCTCCGGGAAGGAGATTTGTTACGCCGGAGCGTACACCACGAGCGTTTGCCCGGGCTTCAACGCCGCGGCCGAGGCGAGGCCGTTGGCGACGAGGATGTCGCCTTGCGAGACGCCGAAGCGGCGGGCGATGGCGGCGAGGTTGTCGCCGTGGCGCACTTTGTAGGAGCGGGTCACGAGGCGCTGCGACGGCTTGATGCGCAGCTTCTGTCCGGTCTTGAGCGTACTGTTGCGCAGGTTGTTCCAGTGCATCAGGTCGCGGTAGCGCACGGAGAAGAGGTCGGCGATGGCTTGCAGGGTGTTGCCGCGGCGGACGGTGTAGACGATCGTCCCCGAGGAGCTTCGGGAGCTCGTCTCCGCGGTCTGGCCGGAAGAGCTTTCGCCGCGGCCGCGCGAGACCGCCAGTTGCTGCCCGGGATGGATGCGGTACGGCTTGCGCAGGCCGTTCCAGGAGGCGAGCTTCTCGACCGCGACACCGTGCCGGCGGGCGATGGCGGCGAGGTTGTCCCCGCGCTTGACCACGTAGTGCTTGGCGGGAGCGCTCCGCGGCGCGACGTCTGCGCCCGGGAATTCGCGGGAGACGGTGTACGACTCGATCAGCGGAGCGGCGGCCAGGGCGGCGGTGAGGCGCGCGCCGGCGCCGGCGGGGAGGAAGAGAGGGAAGCTCCGCCCCGGCGTGTTGGTCGCGGTCGAATCCATGTCGGTGTTGGCCATGCGCAGGTCGGCCATCGAGACGCCGGAGAGCTCGGCGAGGCGGGCGATGGGAGCCACGACCGGGATGGTCACCAGGTCGTAGATCTTCCGCACGTCTTCCTCGGCCGGCAGATCGAAGCCGTAGCGCTTCGGATCGCCGCCGATCACCACCGCGGCCATGATCTTGGGGATGTACTCCTGCGTCTCCGGCGCCAGGCAGCCGCGGATCTCCCAGAAGCTGCGTTTCTTGAAGGGATCGTCGAGGTGGCGCAGGCAGCCCATGATCCGTCCCTCGCCGGCGTTGTACGACGCCGTCGCGAGGAGGAAGGACTGCGAGCCGAAGATGCTGAGCAGGTCGAGCAGATAGTCGGCCGCGGCGACTGTCGAGCGCCGGGTGTCGTAGAAGTCGTCCATCGAGGTCAGGCCGTAACGGCGGCCGGTTTCGGGGATGAACTGCCACAGGCCGTGCGCATCGGCATGGCTCAGGGCGCGCGGGTTGAAGCCGCTCTCGACGAAGGCGATGTAGCCCAGCTCGATGGGCAGCTTCTGCTGCGCGAAGACCTCGCGGATCACCGGCCAGTACTTGTGCTTCCGGCGGTAGGCGCGCTCGAACCAGTCGCGGTATTTGCCGCGGTAGAAGCTGATGTAGCTCTGCGTCTCCTGGACGAGGACGGGGAGGTAGGGATCGTTCGGCGAGGTGTCCCCGAACTGGCGGAGGACGCGCATCAGCTCGCGCTCGATGTCGTTGCGCTCGGCGAGCTCCGCGGCGTCGGGTTTGTCCTTGCTCGCCAGCTCGCTGAACACGGCCTCGATGTCGTAGCTCCGCAGATCCTGCGGCAGGCCGGGCTGGAGGACCGAGAGACCCTGCTGCTTCGAGAAGTCGGGCAGATCGGCTTCGAGGAGCAGGAGGCGCGCGTCGTCCAGGTTGTGGTGCGCGGTGTCCCACTGGCTGTGCTGGTAGGCGCGGAGCCCCTCGATGGCCCACTGCAAGGCCTTTTCCATCGCCTCGCGCGTCGACGGCCGGGCCTCCTGAGCCGCCGGCAGGACCTCCGGAGCGGGCGAAGCGGGCGCGGGAGGCGGCGTGGCAGCCGCCTGCACGGGCGGCGGAGCCGGAGCGTCCTCGTAGGAGATCTTGACGCGGGGCTTGGGGGCCGAGGAGCAGCCGGCGAAAGACACCAGGAGAGGGATACATCCGGCGAGACCGATCGCCCGCCGCCAGTGAAAAGAAAGCTTGTTCAAAACGGGGTTGATGTTACCACGGAGTGCCGATTCAGGCACCGATGTGCACCAGAACGTTCCGCAGGCTCCTGGAAAGGCGATGCTCCCAAAGGTAAATCCCCTGCCATGTCCCCAGCCCGAGCCGCCCCGCTACGATGGGGATGGACAGCGACACCGCCGTCAGCGCCGCCTTGATGTGCGACGGCATATCGTCAGGCCCTTCCTGCGTGTGGGTGTAGAGAGGATCGTTTTCCGGTACCAGCCGGTTCAGCCAGCGTTCCAGATCCTGCCGGGCGGACGGGTCGGCATTCTCCTGGATCACCAGGCTGGCCGAGGTGTGCTGGAGGAAGACCGTGCACAGTCCCTCCTGCACACCGCTCTCTGCCACCGCACCGGCGATCGCCTCGGTGATCTCATGGAGCCCTTGGCCCCGGTTGGAAAAAGAGAGCTTCTTCACCATGGCGGGGCCCGCCTCCGAGGCAAGGTCGCCTTCCTGACCGACGAGCGTTCGAGCGGCTACAGCGAGACCCTGCTGGCCATGGTGGAGAAGTACCGCTGGGCCGACACCGTCGGCACCGTGACGGCGGGCGACAACGGCTCCCGCAACTGGAGCGAGCTGCCGGGAGGCTGGACGATTCACTGGACCGGCCAGCGCGTCCTCAAGCACGACGGCTCACCCTTCCACGGCGTCGGCGTCAAGCCGACCGTCGAGGTCCGGCGCACCATCGAAGGCATCGCCGCCGGGCGCGACGAGGTCGTGGAGCGGGCCGTCGAGCTTGAAAGCGGCAAAACGCATGCATTATGATGAAGTGGAGGAAGGGACCGAGATGCCATCTCTACAGATCCGCGATTTGCCTGAGGACGTCTACGAAGCTTTGGCCTTCCGGGCCGAAGCCGAGCACCGAAGCCTGGCGCAGCAGGCGATCGTCGAGCTGCGCAGAATTCCTGAGCTGACGGCGAGGGAACGGCGACTCGAGATCCTGAAAGAGCTGAAGAAGGGGATCGTGGCCGAGCCGCCCCTCCGGTTGATCCCCGCCGCCGAGGCTCTGGTCCGCGAGGACCGGGAGCGTTGACGGCCCGCGCGGTTCTCGACGCCTCTGCCGCCGTGCATCTCGTGATGAAGGGCGAGCACGCGGCCAGCCTGGCCACCAAGCTCGAAGATGTGGCGGTCGTCACGACGCCGGACCTCTTCTGCTCTGAGTCCGCAAACTCCCTCTGGAAATATGTCCGTGCGGGGACTCTCGATCTCGACCTGGCGATCACCCGGTTTGAGCAGGCGATGGGGCTCACGGACGCTCTGGTCCCTGAACGTACCCTGGCGCCGGAAGCCCTGGTCGCGGCAGCCAAGCACAAGCGTAGCGTCTACGACATGATGTACGCCGTCCTGGCTCGCCGCTCGGGTGCCATGGTGATCACCATGGATCGAGGCTTCGGCCTGATTCTTCGCGAGATGGGCATCGAGTGCTTCTGCCCGCTGATCGAGGCATGACACCAGCCAGTGATCAGCGGACAGCCGCCAAGTATTTCCGGACAGCCATGAAGTATCGCCGGACAGCGGCGAGCTGTTGGAGGGGAGCGGTCACTCGGACGAGCGCTGCGGGAGGCCGCCGCCGAGCAGCCGCTGAAGCTCCTCGCGCACAATGGCGCGGATCCGTTCCTCCGGAGCTGCCGGCTCCGGCTCTGGCCGTGACGCCTCTCGCACGGGGAGGCCGAGCAGCGCGCCGAGATCCTGGTCCGCCGCTCCCTCTGCCTCCGGGCAGCCCAGCTCGAGGAACTGATGCGGCGGGACGCGCAGGAACCGCGCGAGAGCCAGCAGATGCCGGGCCTTGATCTCCAGGCGGCCGGAGACGAGCTGCTCCAGCGTCCCGTGTCCGACGCCGAGCTCCTCCTCCAGGCGCCGCTTCGGCAGCCCCGTCCGCTCCAGCGCCTGGCGCACCGTCTCCTGAAGGCTCTTGAGATCTCTATCCATGCTTCCCCTTTGCGACAATGCTTCCCGGACGGCTCAGGAACTCGCCCAGGCGCGCCGCCTCGGTCGCGGTGAGGATCTCGGCCAGCCATGTCCTGAGATCGCCGGGATCGCGGAAGGCCCGGCGGTTCGGGTTGGCCGCGTTGCGGATTACGCGCTCGATCTGCATGGCGAAGATGGCGCTCTCGCCGACCAGGAAGGCCGTGCGCTCCACCCGGCTCGCCATTCCTGACATGAGCTCGATCAGACTCTGGGCCACGTCGACCGGGAACACGTCGGCATGAAAAAGATCGACGACGCCGACATAGCGCTCCGGGATCCGGGCGATGGCCGCCTGGTGCTCGCGGACGAACTGTTTCACCTCGTCGAGGGTCAGAGGGGTCGCCACCCTCACCTCGACCAGCCTGCCCGTCACGTTCTCGACCGTGTGCATCCTCGATCCTCCGCGGTTGTGGTGAAGCGGGGGGAGTCTATCGTCTTTCCTACGGCCTTTGATATGTTATGGATCGAGGGTCTTTTGATCTCCTCGACCTATGGAGGTGGGCATGGCTGGCCTTGAGCAGGCGTTCTCCCGTCTCGGCAACCTTCCCTGTTCCTTCACCATTCACTCAGACAGCGGTGTCACCCGGGTCGGCCCGGATGAGCCGGCATTCACGGTCCACTTGCGCAACGGCCACGGCACGCGCGCTCTCCAGTCGCTCGACGAGCTGACCATCGCCGAGGCCTACGTCCGCGGCGACATCGAGATCGAGGGGGACGTGATCCGCGCCATGTGGCTGCGCGACGTCCTCTCGGACGACAAGCTCTGGCTCAAGGCGTGGCGCCGCCTGCAGCCGATCCTCGTCGGCCGCGAGAGGCTGAACCCCTCCTGGATCGCCAAGCACTACGATTCCAGGAACGTCCAGCTCTACGCCCTGGACCGCGACTACCGCGCCTACACGCCGGGCATCTACGAGAGCGACGCCGACACCCTGGAGACCAGCACGCGGAAGAAGTACGACTTCGCCTGGGATTCCTTGCGCCTGCAACCCGGGCAGGAGGTGCTCGAGGTCGGCCACGGCTGGGGCGGCTTCCTTCAGTACTGCTCGGAAAAGGGCGTCAAGGGCCAGGGGATCACCCTGTCGAAAGACCAGCTCGGCTATGTCCAGACTCTGATCGCCGAGCGCGGCCTCACCGCCGCCGTCCGATACCAGGACTTCTTCACCTACCAGCCCGGCCGCCGCTTCGACGGCATCTCCATGATGGGCGTCATCGAGGACCTGTCGGACTACCCGCGCGTCCTGCACCGCCTCACCGAGCTGGTCAAGCCCGGCGGCCGCATCTATCTCGACTTCGCCTCCGGCAAGGTCCCCTTCGGCACCTCCAGCTTCATCACCAAGCACGTCTGGCCCGGCACCTTCCGCATGACCTACATGCCGGAGCTGATGGCCGCCCTGGACCGCTCGCCGATCCAGCTCGTGAGCCTGCACAACGACCGCCGCAACTACCACCTCTGGGCCAAGAACGGCCACGAGCGCTGGATCGAAAACCGCGACGCCGTCATCCGCGATTCGAGCATCGAGACCTGGCGCCTCTTCCGCATCCTCTTCGCGGGCACGTCCGGCGTGATGAACAATCCCAATTGGGAAGTGACGGCTTACCGGCTGGTCCTGGAATATCCGGCGGACCTGCCGCGCTGAGAAGAGTCGATCGACCCTCCGCTGGCACACCATCTGCAAGACGATCCCTCCGAAGTCGGACAGGGAGCGTGGCAAGTATCTGAAGATAAAGCCAAATTGCGATCGGTGGAAAACCTTTCTTCTGCCTCCGGAGGGTCTCAGTGTCATGAGCCGGCTCATCTCTCCCGTTGTGCTGTTCGCCATCCTCTTCACGGTCCTTTCTCCTCGATCACTCCACGCGGCGTCCCCCGCATCCGGCACGATCTCGCAGGCGGAGCCGGTGGTGAGCTGGACGGGCGGGCCGCTGACTCCCATTGCGGCGGGGTGCGCGGGGCCTGACGATCCGGGCTGCGACCATTTCCTTTTGACAATCGTTCCGCCGTCCGGTGGTGAAGGTTTTACCGTGCGGATCACCCTGACGCCGATCGACGACTGGGACTTGAACGTCTACGATCCCGACGGCTCGGGCGAAGGCACCTCCGGCAACCCGCCGGGGGTCGCGGAGATCGTGGTGCTCAGCAATCCGGTGGCGGGGGTGCACACGGTGAGCGGCGCGCCGTTCGCCGTGGGTGCCCCTTACAGCGCGACCGCGGTCTTCGAGCTCGGCCCGCCGCCGCCGCCGCCGCCGCCTCCCGGCACCCAGGGCATCGAGCTGTTCCAGTACGAGCCGCCGGCGGGTCTCGGGGCGAGCGCGGGCGAGCCGTCGATCGGCGTCGGGCGGCTGGGCGCGCAGCACATTCCGAATGCCGCGCTGTATATCGCCGGCCTCGAGGTGCTGCGGATGACGCGCGACGAGTGCCTGTCCAGCAGCCGCCAGGAGACCGATGCGTGGGTCGACAAGACGGCGCCCAACAATGGGCTCACGACGCTCGATCCGATCCTGTTCACCGACTACCGCACCGGCCGCACCTTCGGCTCGCAGCTCGGGCCGAAGTGCAGCCTGATGTCGTTCTCGGACGATGACGGCGAGACGTGGACGCCGAGCCAGGGGTGCGGCATCAACGCGGGCGTCGATCACCAGACGGTCGGCGGCGGCCCGTTCCCGGCGAGCGATCCGGTCGGCGGCATCGGCTATCCGGACGCCACCTATTACTGCTCGCAGGATGCGGCGATCGCCCAGTGCGCGCTGAGCCGCGACGGCGGGCTGACGTTCGGTCCGGCGATTCCGATGTACAACATCACCCAGTGCGGCGGCCTCCATGGCCACGTCAAGGTGGCTCCGGATGGCACGGTCTATGTCCCCAACAAGAACTGCCAGGGATTGCAAGGATTCGCCGTCTCCGCCGACGCCGGCCTGACCTGGAACGTGCGCACGGTGCCCGGCAGCGCCTCGGGCGACACCGATCCGCACATGGACATCGGGCCGGACAACAAGATTTATTTCGCCTGGTCGGCCGGCCCGGCTTTCGTGGCGACGTCAATGGACCATGGGCTGACCTGGAGCGCGCCGGTGAATCTGGGCGCCACGTTCGGCGTCGTCAATTCGGTCTTCCCGGAGGTGGTGACGGGCGATTCTATCAATAATAATGGCCGCGCGGCGGTGGCGTTCCTCGGTACGACCGGAACGGGTCCGGTCTATGGCACGGACACGACTCTGCCGGTCGAATGGCATCTGTTCATCGCCACCACCTACGACGGCGGGCAGACCTGGACGACGGTCGACGCGACGCCGCACGATCCGGTGCAGCGCGGCGCCATCTGCACCCAGGGCACGACCTGCTCGAGCGGGCGCAATCTGCTCGACTTCAACGACATCGCGATCGACGACGAGGGGCGGGTCCTGGTCGCCTACTCGGACGGCTGCATCGGCGCCTGCGCGGGCGGCGGTCCGCAGAGCGGCACGGACGTGGCGCGCATCGCCGGCCAGGTGGGCGGCAAGCGGCTCCTCGCCGCTTTTGATAACCAGCCGCCGGCCAAGGTGGGCGTCCACGCCGTCGCGATCGGTGGGGACGTGGTCGTCGACTGGCTCAAGGCGGACGACCGGGGCACGCCGGTCACCGGATATGTGATCGAACGCTCGGCGGACGGCACCGGCTTTACCGAGATCGCCACCGTCTCCGCGACGACCTTCCGCTACATCGATGCACCGGCGCCGCCGCCGTCGCAGCAGAGCTATTTCTACCGCGTGCGCGCGGTGAGCGCCGCCGGCGAGGGCGCGATGTGCCCGGCGGTCGAGGCCGGAGCGCCGGTGGTGGTGATCCCGAGCGATCCATGCCAGATCCCCGGCGTCCGGGTGACGACCGACCCGGCCGGCGACCAGACCGGCGCGCCCGGCAATGGCGGCCTCGATCTCAAGGAAGCGTTCGTCGCCGAGCCTTGGGACTCTGCCAATCCAGACAACGACAAGATCGAGTTTCGGATCAAGATGCACAACAGCCTCGATCCGCTGCCGCCTCCCAACGGCTTCTGGTACATGTATTTCGTCTACCGCGGCGTGACCTATTACGTGGCCATGACCACCGGCGACGCGCCACCGACCCCGGCCTATCAATATGGCCGCGTCGATCTCAATCCGACGACGGGGATCAACGATCAGACCCAGCTCGGAACGATTACGGAAGGCAGCGTGGCCGGCGATACGATCACCATCAAGCTTTCGAGAAGCCTGCTGACGCAGCCGGTGACGATCGGCGGCGCCGCGCAGCCGGCGCCGGTCCGGGGCGATCTCTTCACCGGCGTGAAAGGCGAGACGCGGCTCCTGATCGGCGGCGGCGGCACGGGCCTGATCGCCGTGATCGACGACTCGACGCCGAGCGATTACACCGTCCACACCAACGCCGCCTGCGCGCCGAACGCGGAGCCCGTGGCGAGACTCGCCGCCGCCCCGCGGAGCGGCTTCGCGCCGCTCCACGTCGACTTCGACGCCGCGGCCTCGTCCGACCCGGATGCCGGGGACACCATCTCTGAATACACTTTCGATTTCGGCGACGGCAGCGCGCCGGTCACCCAGGGCACGGCGACGATCACTCACACCTACACCAGTGTCGGCAACTACCACGCCTTCCTGACCGTCAAGGACTCGCGCGGCGCGTCCAGCACGAACACCGCGGACGCCGTGATCCAGGTCCTGCCGCAAGGTGATTACTACACCGTCACGCCGTGCCGCCTGCTCGACACGCGCACCTCGGAGGGCGGCGAAGCGCCGGCTCCCTCCGGCACCGACCGCCAGCTCGACGTCGCCGCCGTCACGCGCTGCGGCGTCTCATCCCTGGCGACCGCGGTGGCGATCAATGTCACGGTGGTCCAGCCGAGCGCCCAAGGTTATCTGATCGTCTACCCGGCCGATCTCCAACAGCCGCCGGGGACCAGCACGCTCAACTTCGGCGCCGGCCAGACGCGCGCCAACAACGTGCTCGCCAAGCTGTCGCCGGACGGCAAGCTCAAGCTCCGCCCGTTACTCGGCGGCGGCGGCGCGGTCCATCTCGTCGTGGACGTCACGGGCTTCTTCATCGAGCCGGGGGCTCAGCTCAGAGGCGAGCGTGACGGCGCAGGCCGGGGTGTCGAAGTCCAGGGCGGAAAGGCGCAAGGGGCAGGGCTCTGAGAGGCCAGGCTTCAGGGGACCGGGTTGGACCAGCCCTTCCAGCCCGGTCCCCGCACCACCCGCCCGGCCGCGTTTCCGGTCGGCTCGCCGTTTTTGAGGACTTGCACGCCGTTGACGAAGACGTCGCGGACACCGGTGGCGTACTGATGCGGCTTCTCGAAGGTGGCGTGGTCCTGGATGGTGCCGGGGTTGAAGAGGACGATGTCGGCGTAGTAGCCCGGCTGGAGGCGGCCGCGGTCGCGGATCTTCAGGTTGGTGACGGGGAGGGAGGTCAGCTTCCGGACCGCTTCTTCGAGCGGGATGATCTTCTCGTCGCGCACGTAGCGGCCGAGGAGGCGGGCGACGTTGCCGTAGGCGCGGGGGTGGTCCTTGGACTTCAGGAAGACGCCTTCGGCGGTGGGGGCGCCGGCGTCCGATCCGAAGCTCAGCCAGGGGAGGGCGATCTGGCGGCGGACGTTGTCCTCGGACATCAGGAAGTAGATGGTGCCGACGCGGCTGTCGTCCTCGACCACCAGATCCATGGCGGTCTCTTCCGGTGTCTTGCCGCGCATCTTCGCCACTTCGGCGAGGGTCTTGCCGGTGAGCGGCTTCAGGGCGTCGCTCTTGAAGCCGATGAGGAGGACGTTGTCCGCGCCGGCCGCCATCAGGAGGTTCTCCCAGTCGTCGGTGGGCGTGGTCATCTCCTTCTGGAGACGGGCGCGGACCGCCGGATCTTTCAGCCTCGTCTTCCAGGCTTGCAGGCCGCCTTCCTGCACCCAGGGAGGCATGGCGGCGTCGAGGCCGGTGGCGCCGGCGGTGTAGGTGTACATGTCGGCGGTGACGCGGACGCCGGCGGCGCGCGCGGCTTCGATCTTCTTGACGGCGGCGTCGAGCTTGCCCCAGTTCTGCCGGCCGGCCGCCTTGAGGTGGTAGACCTCGGCGGGGACCTTGGCGCGGCGGGCGATGTCGATCAGCTCGTCGAGGGCTTCGAGGAAGCGGTTGCCTTCGCTGCGCATGTGCGAGATGTACATGCCGCCGCTCTTGCCGGCCTCCTCGCAGAGGGCGACCAGCTCGTCGGTCTTGGCGTAGAAGGCGGGGGCGTAGATGAGCGACGAGCCGACGCCGAGGGCGCCTTCGTCCATGGCCTGGTGGACCAGGGCGCGCATGCGCGCCAACTCCTCGGGGGTCGGCGGCCGGTTGGCGTAGCCGAGCTCGTGGACACGCACCGTGGTGGCGCCGACGAAGGAGGCGACGTTGGGGGCGATGCCGCGCTTTTCGAGCCCGTCGAGATACTCGCCGAGCGTGGTCCACGTGATGTCGTACTTGATGTCGCCTTGCTGTGAGACGTCTTCCTTCTTCATGGCGTCGTTGAGCGGACCCATCGACGAGCCTTCGCCCATCACCTCGAGGGTCACGCCCTGGCGGATGTCGCTCTGCGCGCGGCCGTCGACGAGGAGGCTGTCGGTGGCCCAGCTCAGCATGTTGACGAACCCCGGCGTGACCGCCATGCCGCGGGCGTCGATCTCGGTCTTCGCCTGTGCCGCGCCGAGATCTCCGACCTGGACGATGCGATCACCGCGCACCGCCACGTCGCCGGTGAAGGGCTTGCCGCCGCCACCGTCGTAGATCGTGCCGCCGCGCAGGATGAGGTCGTACGGGGCCGGCGCGGCCGAGGGAGGGGCGCCGGCCAGGGCGAGCAGCAGGAGGGGGAGGGCTGCCGGTGTCGTCATCGAATCTCCTTGTTGAGCGAGGGGATTGTAGCGCGCCGCTGCGCGGAAGCTTGTAGTGTATGCTTAGATCTTACTGTCAGTCTGGAGACTTCGCATGCACAGTGCCGGAACGGGTGATCTCTCTGCCTTCCACGATGGCCGGTTGGTCGCCCTCTCCGTGTTGATCGCGATGTGCGCCTCCTTCGTCGCGCTCGACCTGGCCGGCCGGACCGCCGCGGCGCAGGGCCGGTCGCGCCTGACCTGGCTGCTGGGCGGCGCCACGGCGATGGGGTTCGGCATCTGGTCCATGCACTATATCGGGATGCTGGCGTGCAGGTTGCCCATCCCGGTGCTCTACGATCTGCCCACCGTCCTCGTCTCCCTCCTCGCCGCGGTGGCGGCTTCCGGCGTCGCGCTGTTCGTGGTCAGCCGCAAGAGCTTCAATGTCCTGGGCGCGGTGCCGGGAAGCCTGGTGATGGGCAGCGGGATCGCGATGATGCACTACATCGGCATGGCGGCCATGCGGATGTCCGCCCGGTTCCGGTGGAACTACCGCCTCGTCGCGCTCTCCGTGGTGATCGCGGTCGTGGTCTCCCTCGTCGCCCTGTGGCTGGCGTTCCACTTCCGGTCGGAGAAGAAGGACTTCGCGCCTCTCAAGCTGGCGAGCGCCGCAGTGATGGGTCTGGCGGTGGCCTCCATGCACTACACCGCCATGGCCGCGGTGAGCTTCGTGCCGGCGCGCCTGGCGGCGGACGTCGCGCGCGCGGTGAGCATCTCCTCGCTCGGCCTGACCGGGATCATCGTCGTCACCTTCATGGTGCTGGGGCTGGCGCTGGTGTTGTCGATGGTGGACCGGCGTTTCTCCGCCCAGGCGCTGCAGCTCCATTCCAGCGAGGAGCACTACCGGCAGCTCTTCGAGAACAGCCTGGCCGGCGTCTATCGCACGACCCTCGACGGCAAGCTGCTGGAATGTAACGCGGCCTTCTCCCGGATCTTTGGCTACGAATCGCCCGCCGAGTGCCTCCAGGGCTCGATGATCGACCTCTATGACCGCCCGGAGTCGCGGGAGCCGCTGGTCGCGAGGCTCAGGGAGCAGAAACAGCTCTTCGGTTTCGAGAACCGTCTCCGCCGGAAGGATGGCCGTGCCGTGTGGGTCCTCGTCAACGCGATTCTCCTCGCGGACCAGGCCTTGAAAACCGAGGTGATCGACGCGACGCTGATCGACATCACCGCGCTCAAGGAGGGAGAAGAGGCCGGGCGGCGGGCGCTGAAGGCCGCCGAGGCGGCGAACCGCGCCAAGTCGGATTTCCTGGCCAACATGAGCCACGAGATCCGCACGCCGATGAACGGCATCATCGGCATGATCGAGCTCGCCCTGGGCACCGGGCCGACGAGCGAGCAGCGCGAGTACCTCGACGTGGCCGCGGCCTCGGCGGATCTTCTGCTGCGGCTGATCAACGACATCCTCGACCTCTCCAAGATCGAGGCCGGCAAATTCGACCTGGAGGCGATCGATTTCGATCTCCGGCACGAGCTCGACGAGACGATGCGCCTGCTGGCGCCGAGCGCGCACAAGAAGGGGGTGGAGATCGCGCTGCACGTCGCCCAGGAGATCCCCCCGGCCCTCCATGGCGACCCCGCACGGCTGCGCCAGGTCATCGTGAACCTGGTCAACAACGCCATCAAGTTCACCGAGGCTGGAGAAGTGGTCGTGCGGGTGAAACAGGAGGACGACGAGGCCGGGCGGCTGCTCCTCCATTTCTCCGTCACCGACACCGGGATGGGCATCCCGCCCGAGCAGCAGGACAAGATTTTCGCCTCCTTCACCCAGGCCGATTCCTCGACGACGCGCAAGTTCGGCGGCACCGGCCTCGGGCTGACCATCGCGTCCCACCTGGTGTCCCTGATGGGCGGCGGCATCTGGGTGGAGAGCAAGGCCGGCGTGGGCAGCACGTTTCATTTCACGGCGGCTCTGGCCGCCGGCTCGCCGCCCGTGGAGAGCGCGCCGCCGCTCACCCTGGCGAAGCTGCGCGGGATGTCGGTGCTGGTGGTGGACGACAATGCGACCAACCGGTTGCTCCTGGAAGAAATCCTGACCCTCTGGGAGATGCGGCCGACGATCGTCGACGGCGGGGAGGCGGCGCTCCTGGCGCTCGAGCGCGCGCAGGCCCGCCGCCAGCCCTTCCAGGTCGTCCTTCTGGATGCTCAGATGCCCGGGATGGACGGCTTCACGCTGGCGCAGCGCATCCAGGGGAAGACGGAGCTCACGGCGACGACGGTCATGATGATCTCTTCCGTCGGCCAGCAGGGAGACGCCCGGCGCTGCCACGAGCTCGGCGTCGCCACGTATCTCACCAAGCCCGTCCGGCAGGCGGTCCTCCTGGAGGCGATTCTCGGCACTCTCGCCAACACCGGCACCGGGCGCCTGGCGGTGGCGCAAGTCCCCATGGCTCCGCCTGCCACGGTGGGGACAGCGGAGACACCGGAGGCACCGGGCGCCCGGCACGTCCTCCTGGCCGAGGACAACCGGGTCAATCAGATGCTCGCCGTGAAGATTCTCAAGAAGCAGGGATTCACGGTGGTGGTGGCGCAGAATGGCCGCGAGGCTCTCGCGGCGCTGGAGCAGGAGAGCTTCGACATCGTCCTGATGGACGTGCAGATGCCCGAGATGGACGGCTTCGCGGCGGCGGCGGAGATCCGGCGGCGGGAAGAGGGGACGGGGCGGCACATTCCGATCGTGGCGCTCACCGCCCACGCGCTCAAGGGGGACCTCGAGGCCTGCCTGGCGGCGGGGATGGACGCCTATCTGTCCAAGCCGATCCATGCCCAGCAGCTCGTCGAGATCATCCAACGGATCAGCTCCCCCACACCGCTCTCCGCCGGCCAGGTTTTCGATCGCGGCGAGCTCCTCGCCCGCGTGGAAGGCGACCGCGCCTTGCTGGCGGAGCTGGTCGAGCTGTTCCGGGAGGACTCGCCGCGCATGCTCTCGGCGATCCGCGGCCCTCTGGCGGCGAACGATGCCAGGGGCCTGGAGAGCGCCGCCCACGTGCTGGGAGATTCGGTGCGAAGCTTCGGCGCCGGCGCCGCGTTCGAGCTCGCCGCCGCCTTGGAGAAGATGGGAGGCGACGCGACCTTCGGCGATGCCGAGGCGCGGCTGGCCGAGCTCGAACGGGAGATGGTGCGTCTCCACCAGGGCCTCGCCGAGCTCGGCGCGGAGGTCTAGGGTGCAGCCCGGCCGAGTCTTCGCAACGGCTCTCGTCGCGGCGACAGCCGTCTCCGCGCAGGCCCAGGAACCGCCGCGCCTGCGCGACCAGATCCTGGAAGGCTTGCGCAGCTCGTTCGCCGTGCCCTGGCGGGAGCTGATGCACAAGGAGAGCGCGTCGGAGTGGCGCAACGCGCTCGACGGCTTCAGCGGCTCGGTCGCCTTCGCCTACCCGCTGAAGACCTCGGCGCTCGCCGCGCAGAGCGGCTCCGGCACCGAAGGCGACCGCGAGTCCCACTCCGCGGTGACGACGGCGACGCTGATCTACCACCCGCTGGGCTCGTGGCTCGCCAGCGTCACCGCGTACTCCTACCGTCGCCCCGAGCTGCAGGCGCCGTGGAACCCCGATTTCACCTACGTCTTCGGGTATGACGACTGGCATCCGTACACCGTGAGCCTGACCTACTCCAACTACGGCGGCAACCGCTGGCATCCGGATGCGGCCAAGGGCGAGCGCCGGACGCGGTTCCGCGAGGGGAGCTGGTCGCTGGGCTGGAAATTCCAGCTCACGCCGCGGGTCGAGAGATTCTTCGTCAACCCGGGCGGCAGCCTCGGCTGCGCGGCCAACGCCAACCTGACGCCGGACTACACCGACCTGGCCGCCGGCGGCCGGCGCCACGACAAGACCTCGCTCAGCCTGGGGTGCAAATACACCCCGTACGGCTGGTGGTACGTCAACGTCAAGGCCAACTACTATCCCCACCCCGCGCAGCAGCAGCCCTGGGACCCGGATTTCACCTACGGCTTCGGCTACTTCGACTGGCACCCGGGAACGGTCTCGGTGCAGTACAACAACTACTCCGGCAACCGCTTCCCGGGCCGCGCGCGAGGGGCGGGAACCGGCCGCTTCCAGGACGGCAGCCTGACGGTCTCGTGGTCCTTCTCGCCCTGAGCTTCGGCTGCATCTCAGAGTTGACATTATCTCGTCATCTTAATTAGAATACGCGCAAAGAACAGGCAGCGAGGAGACAAGAGCCGGGCTCGGCCCCGC
>Ga0307506_10000100_pt1 | contig 34579 bp, 26 predicted proteins | sample 25_S_MG_FD_202175 | JGI IMG/M metagenome (GOLD analysis project Ga0307506, IMG submission 202175) | Soil microbial communities from Populus trichocarpa stands in riparian zone in the Pacific Northwest, United States - 25_S | ecosystem: Environmental > Terrestrial > Soil > Riparian zone > Trees... | reverse complement strand
TCAGGTCATCCCGGATTCCACCGTCACCCGGTAGAATCCGGGATTCCAGCCTTCCCGCTCATCTCCGCCACGAAAAAATCCGAAAAACTGACCACGGAACTACGCGAGACTCGACAACATCAAAGCGAAGGCGGCCAAGCTTCGATCAGAAACACAGGCGACCGTTCTCGGTTCTGATGCGGTGCAGGCACAGAAACACGAGAGCCGTCCAGCCCGTCGAAGAAATCCTAGGCTCCGCTGTTCCATGCCTTTTCCCGCCGCCTTCGCCGCGAGCTCTACGACGCCTACCGAGATTGGTCGACCACTCCTGCCCCCCACGCCTGCGGCGTGGATGATGCTGAGCCGAGCCAACTTCCAGCGCTACGGTACTCACCCTCTGATCCATAAGAGGGTCATTTCTACAGAGCAGAGGTGGGTCACTTCTGGAGAGCGCCGAAGATCTCTACGAGCTTCCCAAATCAGACGCTCCGCGACTGTTGCGGAACCACGGCTCAATCCGACGGATAAGGATTCTCGGCGTCATTACGGCTACGAGAAGGGTCTCCGTCTCGCTGGTGAGCTGACTTCTGCGGACCAACGGACCAAAGAAGAGACAGGGTTTTGACCGCGTTGGGTGTCGGTGGAGATTCCTCGAAGCTCGATCCTTCTGGAATCGGGTGGAACCTATACGAGCAACCGCAATCCCGTCCAGAGTGTTGGTAACGGACGACTTGCTCACATCCGTCCCCAGGGGCTCCACTCGATTCTACAGTAGCCTGCAATAGCCAAGCACGCCAGAATCGCGCACGCGGCGGCAAGCCCCCGCGCCTCGCTTCGTGCGGAATCCGACCGTAGCACTGCGCTGAGGGCATGCACGAGTGCGCCTGCGCCAGAAAACGGCGAGGGAGCACAAGTCAGAGATCTGGCCCAAAGTACCCGTTGACATCAATGATGAGGTCTACCTGGTCATTGGCGGCAATGCCCGCCACGGCACCCAGGAGGCCGCTCGCAGAGAGCGCCAGCACAGCGTTATTGGCGCGCGTCTGCGCCGCCCCGAAGTTGAGGCTGCTTGTCCCAGGTTGAAGTTGGTCAGCGGGGAACAGAATGATGAAGCCTGCGCCGGTCGGATTGACGGCGGTGATGTTGATCGAAACCGCTCGAGCAGTCACCGGGACACCGCATACACCTGTCACGGGCACAGTGCGCAGGGGACCTGCTCCGGAGCGAAGAGGCGATACCGTCTGCCGCGTGTCTATGAGGCGGCAGGGAGCCAGGGTATAAAACGAGAGAGGTGTCGTGGAATCAATGGGGTGCACATAGTTCACGTGAACGAAGTGGTTGCCGGCGGGCATGCTCACGGTGTTGCTGGTGGACGCGCTACTGTTGTTCTGTGTCCCGGTCCAGTTTCCGACCTGCCAACCGGCGGAGGGGCTGGCACTGACCTGGATCGGCTGACCGGCGGTATACTCTCCGCTTGGACACCCAGGACTCTGTGAGGGACTTGGCACGGGCAAGCCGCCCCCGCTCGGATCGTTTACAGACCGGAAGAGTGGATAGCACACGACATTTGAGCACGGAAGGGTCGTGAAGGAAGAGGAAACGCCGGTGGTCTGCCCCACTGGGTTGGTGGCGTGTACTCTGAAGTAATAGGTTGTATTGCATGCGAGCCCGGTGAGGGTTTCGCCAAGGCTCGCGCTCCGATATCCATCGCCCGCGTTCCTCAAAGGGGTTGTCGAACCGTAGCTCGCACTCGCCCCCCATTCGAAGAAGGCAATGGCCGAGCCGGCATTGGGAATGATCGCCGCGCGCAGGAGCGCTTGTTGCTCCTGGATATAGGAAGCAGCGAAGGTGGTCACCGTGGGAGTCAGCGTACCGGCACCGCAGATATCTAGCGGGATGCGCTGCGACATGATCACATTGCGATACAGGTTTGGCGTCGATGCCGCCTCAGCCTGCACCATGAGCTTGACAAGCGCCCCTGGGCGGATCCCATCAATGTAATGCGAGGACCCGGTAAACGTGCTTCCTGAGCCGCTCGTGAATCCGTCGTCGGACCAATAGGTGTTGATTTTCGAGGCTGCGCCCGACGCCGGAGTCCAACTGAGGGTCAGGGCTCCCTTCCCCGCATCACAGACCGGCGCACTGACCTGCGCCGAAAAAGGCCCTGGGGTAGACGGCTCACTGCAAATTCCGGAAGGCACGAACACCGTGATGCGGTTCGCCAAGCGGGCGCCTCCGCTGCCGAACGCTTCCAGCATGTACTCGTATTGGGCGCCCGGAAGCAAGCCGCTATCGGTTAGGCTTGTGCCGGTTAGATTTGGGTAAGGCGTGAGCAGAGCGGCAACGTTGTCAATGCGGGTCAGGGTGTAAGAAGCTGCACCTCCCACCGCCGTCCATTGGAGCGGCACTGAAGCCGTACCGCCGCTGCAGAAGGACGGACCTGCCCAGAGTAAAGGCAGGTGAGGAAGCTCGCCGGCACCGACAGGGAGCCTGCACTCATCCGAGATGACCGGCACCGTGACGGCATTGGTCTGCACTGTGGCTCCGCTGAGAATGCCCTCGACATAGAAGCTGTACGTTTCGCCAGGGTCTAGAAGGCTGGATACGAGGTGCAACATGCCTCCCTGGGACGAGTTGACCGTCGCCGTGTAACCACCATCCGTACGGCGAACCGTAAAGACGTTGCTCATCCCCGCGGGTGCCGTCCACCACAAAAGGACGGCCGGCCCGCCGCCGCTACACCCTTGGCGCCGGAAGTCGAGGAAGAAGCCTTGAGCCGGAGAACCGCCGCCAGAAAGAGCAAAGCTCACGGAGACGGTCTGAGGCGTGTTCGTCGCTCCCGGGGCGGAGATGGTAATCGTGGCCGAGTAATTTCCAGGCCCGAGGCCCGAGCTGTTGACGCTCACCGTGACCGAATCTATTTCTGTGGTCGTGGTCCCTGATGTCGGGGTCAGATTGAGCCACGACGCATTGTCGCTCAAGCTCCAGCTCAGCGTCCCGCCTCCGGTATTGGTGATGCTGAGGGTCTGCGAGCCAGGATTCGCTCCTCCCACTATGCCACTGAAGCTCATGGAGGCGGGATTGCGGCCAATTGCCGGATTGACGCCGCCAATCGTCAGGCTCACCGCGACCGTCTGCGGCGTGTTCGTCGAGCCAGCAGCCGAGATGGTGATCGTGGCCGAGTAATTTCCAGGCCCGAGGCCGGAGCTGTTGACGCTCACCGTGATCGAATCCGTTTCTGTGGTCGTGGTCCCTGATGTCGGGGTCAGATTGAGCCACGACGCGTTGTCGCTCAAGCTCCAGCTCAGCGTGCCGCCTCCAGTATTGGTGATGCTGAGGGTCTGCGATGCAGGGTTGGATCCGCTGAAGCTCATCGTCGCGGGGCTGCGCCCGATGGTCGGAGATGCTGGGCTCACGGTCAGGCTCACCGCAACCGTTTGGGGCGTGTTCGTCGCTCCAGCGGCCGAGATGGTGATCGTAGCCGAGTAGCTGCCCGGTCCCAGGCCTGAGGTGCCCACGCTCACCGTGACCGAGTCGATCTCTGTGGTGGTTGTGCCTGACGATGGGCTGAGATTCAGCCAAGATGCGTTGTCGCTGACGCTCCAGCTCAGTGTCCCACCGCCGGTATTTGTAATGCCGAGAGTTTGCGAAGCCGGATTCGATCCGCCCTGCACGCCGCTGAAGGTCATGGTTGCGGGGCTGCGGCCGATCGTTGGAGAGGATGGCAGAACCGTGACTGATACGATGTCGCTCCAAGCATCGAGGCCATCGATCCTCGCATGCGCCACGAAGTAGTACGCGCCCGGCGCGGGTGCCACGATGGGATTGGAGGAAATGGAATTCGTGAACGTCCGTGGCGAGCACGGAGAGGAGCACTCATTGAAGGTCGAACCCAGAGCGCTGGTTGTCTTGAGCCGTACCGGATCCGTGTCCCAATGGACGTTGGTGTGGGAGATGCTGTTCCCGCTTGCAACAATCCAGGAGACGCTGTAGTTCTGGCCGCTGATCATGGTGCTCGGAGGTGAGCCGGAGGACCACCGCACCGCGTGTGTCCTATCCCAGAAGAGCTGATAGAGAGCCGCGACGTGGCCGATCGCCCGCGCTTCCAACTCTCTCTGTTGAATGCAGCGCAATACCTCTTCAAACACGCCGGATGCAGATTCATCGAGATTGGCAAAAAATATCGAAGTCCCGTCTGTATAAATGACCTTTACACTGTTGATCGTATTATTGATCTGGTCATAGAAGGAGCGGTAATAGTAGATCCTATACTCGCAACTGTTTTGGATAACGTCGTAGTCGACGGTCTTTGTCAAGTCGCGGATCTTCGAAAACGGGCTCCAATACTCGACTTTTGAGACAGTCTTCCCCGTCGCCAAGGTATTCCGCGCGAGATGGAACTTACCTTTGCCGTACTGAGAGCTTTGACCGTCGGCATCGTCGCTGTCGAAGTCGTTCGCCTTGTCGGCAAGGCTATAGAAAATTTTCGTAAGGTCGTCGGTTGGCACCTGGTAGGGGTAGCTCGGCAGGCTCTTTACATCTGGAATCGTGGTGTTCGCCGAACTCGAGGTGATGAGCCTGTAATTCTCATCTTCTGCCGTAAAGTGTTCATAATTATCACTATCGACATCAAGCCACGGGGGGTGCACGTCGAGCAAGGTATGTGCCGGGACGGACATGTCTTCGAGGAGGTGGACCGTCCTCCCTAGCCAGTAGTAAGAGGCGGCCTTGTCGGTGTTGTAAACGAGTAGTGCGGTGAAGAAGCGGTCCTCGAGAGCTATCTTGAGCGCACTATGGTAGGTAAACAGACCTGCATCATAGCCACCCTCCGGTAGCCAGAAATGTTCGAGGACCCGGGTTTCCGGGTTGTCCTCTTCCCAGATGCCTTCGATGAGCGCGGCGCTCGAAAAAGCGTAGCTGTTCGTATTGTTGGGCCACCCATAGCTATATGGATTGAAGCTCGATGAGTAGTAGGCCGAGGAGGAACTCGTCGGCAAGTATTGTCCAAGCTCAGTCTTCAGTTGTCCCGAAGAAAGTTTGTTGTAGGCCTGGAGCGCGATCCACTGGTGAACTGGCGGTTCGACTGCGTAGAGGGAAACGATCTCTCCCTCCTCGGAGAAGCCGTAGCGCTGAAACCGTTCGTTGTCGGTGGAGTCAAGCTCACCTGGGACGGCTTTGACCCGAGCGGCGACGACAATTTCTCCGGTATCCGGAAGGACTGATTTCCAGTCAAAAAGGACGTCCTGTTGCTCGCCTGGCCCCAGGGCTTCGATCCGAAGCTCCGCTAAGGGCACACGGTTGATGGAGAGGGAAACTTCAAGCGCCTCTTCCACGAAGGCTCCCTCATTGGAGATGGTTGCCCGGACCTGGATGGTATTCCCGACTTGAAAAGTGGACGGCTCGATGCGAATTCCGGCAAGGTTCACGTCGTGGGCGCGATTGGGTCTCGCCAAGAAAGCTTTGCGCGCATTCAAACGACCGAAGCCGTAGGTGGCGTCGCGTCCCAAAGGGCCCAGGTCGTCTACGGACGAATAGAGGCTCTGCTCGATCTCGGCAGGTGAAAGTGTGCCATCGCGAGACAACAGGAGGGCGACGACACCCGACACGTGCGCCGCGGCAGCCGAGGTGCCGGTTATTCGGGCGAATTGGTCGGCTGGAGCGAGGGTCCAAACGCCCACCCCGGGCGCCGTGAGGCGGATGTGCGGCCCTCTGCCCGACCACGCCCAAGCGTGATCGCGGCTGTCGGTCGCCCCGACTCCGATAACGCTCCCGTATGCCGCGGGGTAGATCGGGTGTTTCTCGCCGCTGTTCCCTCCGGCCGCAACCAGAACGGCGCCTCGGGAGCGCGCATAGTCAACCGCATCCTGGAGTGCCTGCGATTCGACGGTTCCACCGAGAGATAGGTTGATCACGCGCGCGCCCTGGTGGACAGCCCAGAGAATGCCTTTGATGAGGTCGGCGTAGGTACCTTCTCCGTTCTCATCGAGGACCTTGACAGGCAGGAGCCGGCACTTCCGGCAGGTTCCTGCGATTCCGAAGTCATTGTTGGCTTCGGCGGCGAGGATACCCGCGATCGCCGTCCCGTGGCCGTTATCGTCGGCAGGGCTTTCGGTGGGAGCCAGGACATTGTAGCCCTGCAGGAGTTGCCCCTCCAGGTCGGCATGGGTTTCGTCAACTCCCGTGTCGAGGACTGCAATGACCATGCCCTCGCTGCCGACGGTCATTGCCCAGGCTTTGGTCACGCCGATCTTCCGCAGGCCCCACTGCTTTGGGAAAAGCGGATCGTTTGGCGCGGCGGCTTTGTCTGCCATTGCCATGACGAGGGGGTTCGGCTCAAGGCTGATGATTTCCGCATCACCCTCATGTGACGCAATAAAATCCGCCAGACTTTCGGTATCAGGGATCTTGAGACGAACGAGTCCCAACTCTCTATCCCAGCTCAGAGCTCGTGCCCCGAGGCTGTCGATTCTCTTCTCGATCTCTGCAGACGGAAGCTGATGGTGGAAACGGACAAGGACCTCGCCGGCCGCCACTTCGACCGTCTGGGCGTGTCCAATCGACAGGACTTCTCGATCCATTGCATGCACAGCGGCAGGCATTGAGAGAAGCACCAACGCCACAACGGCCCCGCGGGCCGTTCGGAATCTCGGGAGCCCTTTGCTCATCAGTTCAGATCCTCGTGCCTGATGGTCGTTAGCTACTCACTGAGGTTAACTGGCAGTCGTCGGGCACTGCAAGCCTGTTCGAATTTTTGAATGGATGCATGCAGGTGGGTGACGGCGAGCGCTGCAACCGCGGGGGAGCCCGAGAGCGCTACCCTAGGGAAATTCCATCCGCAGAAGGAGGGCGCGCCACGGCCGCTGGCTCCACCCCAGACGACTCGGGAGGCGACGGTCCCGTCGGCAAAACGCTTCCTCTGTGAGCTTGCTGCCTGCATTGAGGTCTCCCGCCAGCGCTTTCGTTTGTAGCAGTATACCGCAGATTCGCGAAGGGGCGCAGAGTCGAGGAGACAGCGGCCGCCAGAGGTGACACCTCATGGCGGCGACCTCGACGCCGAGCCGGAGACCAGGGGAGCCAGCTCCTCGATCCGGCGCAGGTGACCTTGCCCGCAGTGTGGGCACAAGGTAGGATCTGTGCCCGTCAGGCGAGCCAACCGGGCTGCCAGCCATCCTGAGAGGACGCTTCTGCCTTGGAGGGCTCCGAAGTGCCGCGGTGGCGAGGGTGGCGAGGAGTTCGCGGCAACGCGCGAGAGTGCATCGGTTTGCAAGGGTCCAATGTCGCCTGACGATGCCTCATGGCAAGCTGCACAGGTTCATTGCAAATCTACACGGAAACAGGACAGCGGACACCGGTTTATTGCAACGCTACCCTGATCTGAGGGAAGCCGGCATCGGTCCATTGCAAGGTAACACTGACTCAATGCAAGCTGACATTGGTCCAATGTCGCTTACGACACCTCATGGCAAGCTGGCAATGGTCTATTGCAACGTGACACGGAAGCAGTGCAAGCTGACATCGGTCCGCTGTCAGCCGACACTGAATCGATGTCAGACGACAGCGGTCCAGTGCAAGGTGACATTGATCTGATGTCAGTGGACATCGGTCCATTGCACGGTGGCATTGGATCGATGTCAGCGGACATTCAAGCAATGTCAGTGGACAGCGAGCCGGTTTCAGTGAACCGTCAATCGACGTCGGTAAAAATTGGTTCGCGGCGAGGTGACATGGAATCGATGTCAAGGGGACATTGGAACGATGCAAGCTTGCATCGCATGAATGTCAGCCGGCAATGGATCATTGCCAGCGGGCATCAATCCATTGCAAGCCGGCATCGGCTGGGCGCCGGGAGGCGTGAGTTGTTGTCAGAGGGCAGAGATCCTCTGCCGCGCGTCCGGGAGGAGGTGCACGGGATCGCCGACGCGGATCGTGCCGGTTTGCACCACCGGACCGTAGACGCCCGCGTAGTTCTCGTTCAGCCGCACGACGGTCTTCAGCACCCGTTTGTCTTGGATGGCCGTGTCCGGATCGAGGCTGAGCATCATGCAGCGCACGTCACGCGCGGTCACATGCACGGCCGGCCTCGGCTCGGTGGTGCCGAACAGCAGGGTTCCGCCGACCCATCCGTCCTCGTGAAACGTTTCGCGGTGGTGCGTCTCCAGCACGATGTTGGCTCGGAAGCGCCTGCGGTCGAGGCTCATTCCTGCTTCGTCTCCGATGCCGGCCATGGTCGCCAGGCTGATCACCGAGACGGGGGCATCATCGAAGATTCCGTGCTTGAGCTGCATCAATTCCACACTGCTCCCAAAACGCTCGGCGATCTCGCTCTGGAGCTCGGCGCTGCGCAGCTCCACGTGCGTTCCGGCGGGTGTGCGGACATGGGTTGGCAGCGGCTCGCCGGTGCTCTCGTCGAGACCGGCGGGGTGGTACAGGAGGAGCTCGGGGACGCGGCTCGCGGAAAGCCAGGGGAAGCCGCTGGTATCTCCCAGGCGCCGGAAGGCGAAGCGCCGGTCACCGGCGAGACCGTGCCAGCCGAGAAATGCCGACTCCGTCACGGTGCCAGCCATCGATTTGACGGGATACCGCACCAGCTCGCAAACATGCCCGAGCTCCGTCAGCATGTCCGCTAGCGGTCGACCCAGTAGTTCGGCGCTTCCTTCGTGATCACCACGTCGTGCGCATGCCCTTCCTTGAGGCCGGCGGGGGAGATGCGGACGAAGCGGGCTTTGGTGCGCAGCTCTTCGATCGAGCCGCAGCCGGCGAGGCCCATGCCGGAGCGCAGGCCGCCGGTGAGCTGGGGGAGCATCGAGTGCAGGCTGCCCTTGTGCGGCACCATCCCCTCGATCCCTTCCGGCACCAGCTTGCTCAAGGAGCCGCCGCCCTCCTGGAAGTAGCGGTCGGCGCTGCCGCGCGCCATGGCGGAGAGCGAGCCCATGCCGCGGTAGGCCTTGAAGGTACGGCCCTGGTAGAGGATCGTCTCGCCCGGGCTCTCCTCGGTGCCGGCGAAGAGGGAGCCGATCATGATCGAGGAGGCTCCGGCGGCCATCGCCTTGGTGACGTCGCCGGAGAACTTGATGCCGCCGTCGGCGATCACCGGGACGTCGTGCTCGGCGGCGGCCTGCACGCAGTCCATCACCGCCGTGATCTGCGGGATGCCGGCGCCAGTGACGACGCGGGTCGTGCAGATACTCCCCGGCCCGATGCCGACCTTGACGGCGTCGGCGCCGCGCTCGATCAGCGCGAGGGTCCCTTCGGCCGTCGCCACGTTGCCGACCACCAGCTTGACCTCGGGGAAGCGCTCGCGCAGCATGCCCGCCGCTTCGAGGACACCGCGGCTGTGCGCGTGGGAGGAGTCGAGCACCAGCAGGTCGGCCTTGGCTTTCACCAATGCCGCGGCGCGCTCCAGATAGTCGCCCGAGGAGCCCACGGCGCCGCCGACGCGCAGGCGGCCGAGCTCATCCTTGCAGGCGTGCGGGTACTGCTGCGCCTTCTGGATGTCCTTGACCGTGATCAGCCCCTTGAGATTGCCGCCGGTGTCGACCACCAGGACCTTCTCGATGCGGTGCTTGTGGAGGAGCGTCTTCGCCTGCTCGAGCGTCGTTCCTTCGGGGACCGTGATCAGGTCCTCCTTGGTCATCAGCTCGCCGATCTTCTTGTCGAGATTGTCCTCGAAGCGCAGGTCGCGGTTGGTGAGGATACCCACCAGGTGCCCCTCGGCGGAGGTCACGGGCACGCCGGAGATCTTGTAGCGCGCCATGATGGTCAGCGCCTCGCGGATGCTCTGGTCGGGGCGCATGGTGACCGGGTCGACGATCATGCCGGCTTCACTGCGCTTCACCTTGTCGATCTCTTCCGCCTGCACCTCGATGGGCAGGTTCTTGTGGATGATGCCGACGCCGCCTTCCTGGGCGAGCGCGATGGCGAGGCGCGACTCGGTCACCGTGTCCATGGCGGCCGAGAGGATCGGGATGTTCATCGTGATCCCGCGGCAGAGGCGGGTGCGGAGGTCCACCTCGTTGGGGTGGACCTCGGAAAGGCCGGGGACGATCGAGACGTCGTCGAACGTCAGGGCGAGGCGCGGGTCGAAGTCAATCATGAGGTGGGGAGAATATCACCCCACCGTCACGGCGGCGCCGTGGCACTTCTTGTACTTCTTTCCCGAGCCGCAGGGGCAGGGATCGTTGCGCCCGATCTTGGCGTCTTTGTTCACCGTCGGCTGCGGGCCCTGCCGCCCCTCGACCTTCGGCGGCGCGGAGAGCTCGATCCGCGGCGGCGCGATCTCGCGGCGGCGGCGCTGCTCGGCCAGTTGCTCCTCGCTCACCGGCTCGTAGCGGAAGAGCTTCTGGACGATGTCGTCCTCGATGCGGTCCTTCATCTCCTGGAACAGCTCGAAGCTCTCTTTCTTGTACTCGTTGAGAGGATCGCGCTGGGCATAGCCGCGCAGGCCGATGCCTTCCTTGAGGTGATCGAGGGCGAGGAGGTGGTCCTTCCAGGCGACGTCGACCGCGTGGAGCATGATGGAGCGCTCGAAGCTGCGCAGCAGCTCGGGAGCGTGGCGCGTCTCCTTCTCGGCGTAGCGCCGCTCGATCACCTCCCACAGCGTGTCGCGCAGCTCCTCGATGCCGAGCTCGTCGAGCTTGAGGTCCGCGGTGTTGAAGTTGAAGAACGCCAGCATCTCGGTGCGCAGGCCGGGAAGGTCCCACTCCTCGGGCTCCACCTTCTCCGGGCAGTGCGTGTCGACGAGCCCTTCGAGGAGGTTCTCGGCGATCTCCAGCACGTAGTCGCGCCCTTCCTCCCCCGAGAGGACGTCCTTGCGCAGCTTGTAGATCGCCTCGCGCTGCTTGTTCATCACGTCGTCGTACTCGAGGAGGTGCTTGCGGATCTCGAAGTTCCGCCCCTCGACCTGCTTCTGCGCGCGCTCGATGGCGCCGGAGACCATGCGGTGCTCGATCGCCTCGCCCTCTTCCATGCCGAGCTTGCCCATCAGCCCCTGGATGCGGTCGGAGCCGAAGATCCGCATCAGGTCGTCTTCGAGAGAGAGGTAGAAGCGCGACGAGCCGGCGTCGCCCTGGCGGCCGGAACGGCCGCGGAGCTGGTTGTCGATGCGCCGCGACTCGTGGCGCTCGGTGCCGAGGATGTGCAGGCCGCCGGCGGCGAGGACCTCGTTGCGCTCGCGGGCGCAGACCTCGGTGTAGCGGTCGAGAGCCTCGGCATACGCCTCCGGCTCCGTCTCCGGATCGGCCTCGGCGCGGGCGAGCCCCTCGGGATTGCCGCCGAGCACGATGTCGGTGCCGCGGCCGGCCATGTTGGTGGCGATGGTCACCGCGCCCTTGCGGCCCGCCTGGGCGACGATCGAGGCCTCGCGCTCGTGATACTTGGCGTTCAGCACCACGTGCGGCACCTTGGGCGGACGCGAGAGGAGCTTGGAGAGCATCTCGCTCTTCTCGATCGACACCGTGCCGACGAGCACCGGTTGGCCGCGCTGCTGGTCGTCGCGGATCTCCTCGACCACCGCCTTCCACTTCTCGGCGGCGGAGCGGTAGACCAGGTCCGCGCGGTCCTGGCGGATCATCTCCCGGTTGGTCGGGATGACGGTCACGTCCAGGTTGTAGATCTGCGCGAACTCGGAGGCCTCGGTGTCGGCGGTGCCGGTCATGCCGGAGAGCTTCTTGTACATCCGGAAGTAGTTCTGGAAGGTGATGGTGGCGAGCGTCTGGTTCTCGCGCTCGATCTTCACCCCCTCCTTCGCCTCGACCGCCTGGTGCAGGCCGTCGGACCACCGCCGGCCCTGCATCATGCGGCCGGTGAACTCGTCGACGATGACCACCTTGCCGTCCTTGATCAGATAGTCGACGTCGCGCTGGTAGAGGGCGTGGGCGCGCAGGCCCTGGTTGACCCCGTGGAGGATCTCCATGTTGTCCGGGTCGTACAGGTTGCGCACGCCGAGCATCTGCTCGACCTTCTCGACGCCCTCGTCGGTGAGGCTGACCGAGTGCCCCTTCTCGTCAACGAGAAAGTCGCCGGTGGAGCTCTTCTTGCCGTCGCCCTCGTCGATCTCCTCGCCCTTGACCAGGCGGGGGATGATGCGGTCGATGATGTAGTACTTGTCCGTCGCCTCCTCGGAGGGGCCGGAGATGATCAGCGGCGTCCGCGCCTCGTCGATGAGGATCGAGTCGACCTCGTCGACGATGGCGTAGTGGTGCGCGCGCTGGACCATCGATTCGAGGTCGAACTTCATGTTGTCGCGCAGGTAGTCGAAGCCGAGCTCGTTGTTGGTGCCGTAGGTGACGTCGCAGGCGTAGGCCGCCTTGCGCTCGGCATCCGAGATGTCGTGCTGGATGACGCCCACGGTGAGGCCGAGGAATTGGTAGATCCGCCCCATCCAGTCCGAGTCGCGGCGCGCCAGATAGTCGTTCACGGTCACCACGTGGACGCCCTTGCCTTCGAGAGCGTTCAGATAGACCGGGAGCGTCGCCATCAGCGTCTTGCCCTCGCCGGTCTTCATCTCGGCGATCTTGCCGCTGTGGAGGACCAGGCCGCCCATGAGCTGGACGTCGAACGGGCGCATCTTCAGAGCGCGCAGGGCGCCTTCCCGCGCCACGGCGAAAGCGGGCACGATGAGGTCGTCGAGCGGCGTGCCGTCGGCAAGCTGGCGCCGGAATTCCTCCGTCTTGGCGCGCAGCTCCGCGTCCGAGAGAGCCTTGATCCGCGGCTCCATCTCGTTGATGGCGGCCACAGTGGGCAGCATCTTCTTGACGTCCCGCGCGTGTTGGCTGCCGAATATCTTGGTCAGGATCGTGTTGATCATCGAGGTCTCATCAAGGTCGGAAAGACGTGAACGGAACCGTCAGCGGCATGTGCTGGCAACGCGCAGTCTACCAGAAAGATTCCTCGGGCCGAGCCGTACGCTCCGCCTTCCGGGGCTCTCCCGCCGCCCGCCCCTCCCCCGGCCCCTCCCCCGTGCGGCCCCCGCACACCCGTCCCGAACGGGAGAGGGGAGCCCGCTCCCAAAAGCTTCTCGTTGCTGCTTTTTGGGCTGGGTGGTGGCGCCCCTCTCCCGCTCGGGGCGGGGGAATGGCGGCACGCGCGGGGGAGGGGACGGGGGAGGGGGCGTTTACAGCGGATTGGCGCTGTTGTCGAGGATGTAGCCGAGGGGGTTGACCGGCTCGCCGTCCATGCGCACCTCGTAGTGGAGGTGGTAGCCGGTGGAGCGTCCCGTGCTGCCGACGCGGCCGATGACGTCTCCCCGGTGGACCTTCTGGCCGGCGTGGACGTTGATGGCGGACATGTGCCCGTACCGGGTGGTGAGCCCGTAGCCGTGGGCGAGGAAGACCGCCTTGCCCAGGCCGCCCTGCTCGCCGGCGATCATCACGATGCCGTCGGCGCTGGCGCGCACCGGCTGGCCCGCCGCCGCGGCGATGTCGACGCCCTGGTGGTTCCCGCTGCCGTGGGTCAGGGGGTCGCTGCGCGTGCCGAAGCCGCTGGTGAAGATCCCCTTCACCGGCGTGATCGCGGGAGTGGAGGAGATCCAGCGCACCCGCTGCTCGAGCTTCGACTCCACCTCGTCCAGCGTGCCGGCGAGCTGCACGGCCCGCGCCTGCATCTTGGGCAGATCGCCGATCCCGGCCTCTTCGATCGGGGTCGGACCGCCGACGCCGGCCTCGGCGCCGTCGCCCAGGCTCTCGATCCCGGCCACGATGGCGAGATCGCGGGTGCGGTCCTCATAGCCGCTGATCTGCTTCTGCAGCTTGCCCAGGTTCGCCTCGAAGGAGGCGTTGGTGCGCCGCAGCTCCTCGTTCTCCCGCCGGAGATGGTTGATCTCCACCGGATTGACCGGGGTGTTGAAGTGGGACCAGATGAGGAGGATCGAGGTGAGTGTGAGGAGGGCGAGAGCACCGGCGGCGACGCCGATCTGGAGGTTCGTGACCCGCCACTTCCGCAGCTTGGCGTGGGCGTGGGGGACGAAGATGATCGTGTGGTGCTGTCCAGGCATCGGCGATTTGGGTGAAATTTACAATGCGTCTCTGAGTCGAATGAGCCCTGAAGGCTCCGGACTTTCTGGCAACAACCGACAAAGCTGTTGGTCTGCGTATTCTAGACGTCGAAGAACGGATGTCAAGGGGTAGATAAAATATGGGGATTCAGCATGTAGGAGTGTGTAAATCCTGGAAAGGAGCTCCCCCTTCAGGCAGCCGGGGAGAGGGGCCGCGCTCGCGAGCCCGGTCCGCCGGCAAGCCGGCGCATCGACCTTTTTCGGGAATTCAGTGACCCGCGTGGCCAGCGGGCTGACTTCTGTCGCGAGCTCGCTGACTGAATTCGGCTCCGCGCTGACTGAAATGGCGAGCTCACTCACTCAACTCGCGAGCGCGGTGAGTGAAACCGCGACTTCGCTGACCGAAGTCGCGAGTACGGTGACTGAAATCTCGACTTCAGTGACCTCATTCGCCACCGCGGTGACCGAAATCTCGAAGGAGGTCACCCAGCTCGCGAGCGAGGTGAGTGAAATCTCGGCGGAAGTGAGCGAAATCCCGGGCGCGGTCGCCGCGGCTCTCGCTCCCATTGAACGACTCGCGGGGGGACGGGGCGGCATCTTGAGGACGTTGAGGACATGAGGACATTGAGGACACCGCGAGTGATTGGGCACTTGCGGGACTCTTGCGCTAAGATGGAGATCTTCAACTCGTCGGGCCGAGAGAACCAAGAAGACTCCCATGGAGAGTTTGCGGTTTCTGGATTTCGACTTGATGTTCCAGCGGACGGCCGAGGGGTACCGGGCCAGTGTGCTCGGCTCGCCTGCCGGCCAGGCCTCCGTCGAGCTCGCGCCGCCCTTCTCGGACCTGGAGATCGAGAACTTCCTCCTGCGCTTCGGCCGGGCGCGCCAGTCTGTGCGCCGGCTGGGGACTCCACAAATTGAATTCGCACAAGCTTTCGGCGGCCGGCTCTTCGAGGCCGCCTTCAACGGCGAGGTCCGGAGCTGCCTCCGCAGTAGCCTCGACGAGGCTCAGCGCCTCGACCTCGGACTTCGCATCCGTCTTCGCCTGGCCGAGGCGCCGGAGCTGAACGATCTGCCCTGGGAGTTCCTCCTCCATCCGGGGCTCAACCGTTTCCTCGCCCTCTCCGCCGAGACACCCCTCGTCCGCTACCTGGACCTTCCCGAGAGGATTCGGCCTCTGGCCGTGAAGCCGCCGCTCAAGGTGCTCACCGTGATCTCGAGCCCTGTCGACTTCGCCCCCCTCGACGTGGAGAGTGAATGGCGGAAGCTCCAGGAGTCGCTGGCGGAGCTACAGGCGCGGGGCCTTGTCGTCCTCAGCCGGCTGGAGAGCCCCACCCTCTCCCACCTGCAGCGGTGGCTGCGGCGGGAAGACTGCCACATCCTCCACTTCATCGGCCACGGCGGGTTCAATCGCAAAACCGACGACGGCCTGCTGCTGTTTTCTGACGAGAAGGGACGCGGCCGGGAGGTGACCGGCCAGGCCTTGGGCACTCTCCTGCACGATCACCGTCCGTTGCGCCTGGCAGTTCTCAACGCCTGTGAAGGCGCGCGCGCCTCTCGCTCGGACCCTTTCGCCGGAGTGGCCCAGAACCTGGTCCGCCAGGGGATTCCGGCCGTCGTCGCGATGCAGTTCGAATTCAGCGACAGCGCGGCGATTTCCTTCGCCTATGAGCTCTACGCTGCCGTGGTCGATGGCTATCCCATCGATGCGGCTCTCGCGGAAGCCCGCAAGGCCCTCTACTTTGCGGGCCACGAGCTGGAGTGGGGCACCCCGGTCCTCTATATGCGCTCGCCGGACGGCCGGCTCTTCGACATCGGGACGGCGGAGGTGATCGCCGAGACCAGAGTCGCCAGCGTCGAGCCGAAGCCGGCAGCTCAGAAGCCGCAACCTGATGCTCCCAAGCCAGCCACACCGGCTGTTTCCAAGCCAATACCGGCACCCATAGCACCGCGGCCCGTAGAGGTCAAAGCGGCAGGTGCGACCTCGACCGGCAAATCTTTGTCCCACGCTTCCAGCCGAAGAGGGGGCTTGCCGGTTTATGTCGGGTTGGCCGCGCTCTTGGGTCTCGCCGTCTTTATCGGGGTTCGCCTCTTTCTAGGAAACGGCCAACCAGAGACCAAGCCACAAGAGGTCAAGACTTCGCTCGCCGAGCCTTCTGGAGCCGAGATCACAACTCTTGCGCAGGAGACCCCAGCGTTAGCCCCAGAGCGGCCAGCGGGTCTCTATCTGACAACTCCGGTCCATAAGGGGGAGAAAATTACGGAATCGATGGTCGAGGTCGTCGGGGGAGAGTCCCGCGGCCAGAAAGAACCTCAGTCGATTCAAGAAGTCCTGCGGAATTGTTTCGAGACCGATCTTGAGGCAGGGCATAAAGTCGCCTGGAGCGATCTTCGGGAGATTGCTAGAGCACGCAACCGAAAGAACCACGTGTGCAGAGATCCGCGACCCCGGCCGTGACGGCCATGTTCTTCTTGCCATGATAAAGCGTTGGAGCCCTTCCGCTCCGGTCAGGGAACGGAAGGCTCCAACGGATGATGGTTTCTTCGAGCGCGCTGCCTCAGACAGACCCTCTCCCGGATCGTTCTCGTAGCCTGCGCGGGGATCACCGCCGGAGTCGCCATGGGCGGCGTCCTCGGCGGCGGCTTCATCGCCGTCAACCGCTACATCGGCGAAGGCTACCCGCGGCTCGCGCTGGTCTCCCTGCGGGACTCCCTCAACCGGTACGTCCCGGCGACGGGAGGCCTGTTCCTGCTGATCGGGCTCACCCATCTGTTGTTCCGAGGGAGGAGCAGGGCGCACGTCTCGAACGCCGTCCTCTGACTCCTCGCCGACGTGGACCAGCAGGTGGGCATCCTGATGCAGGCCCTGGAGGAGCAGGGGCTCGCCGGGCGGACCCTGGTCATCCTCACCGCCGACCATGGCGAGAGCCTGGGAGACCACAACTACTTCTTCGAGCATGGCCGCTTCCCCTACGACGACTGCGTCCACGTGCCGCTGATCCTGCGCGGTCCGGGCACCGGCCGGCCGGGCGGCGTCCTGCCCTCGCCGGTCGAGCTGATCGACCTGGTCCCCACCGTCCTCGACCTCGCCGGCCTGCCTCCCGATCCCCAGGCCGAAGGCAAAAGCCTGCGCCGCCTTCTGGACGGAGAGCGCCCCGGCAGCGCGCGCTGGGCCTACGCCTTCAACGAGTCCGGCTACGCGGAGGACTACCAGCGGGCCATCACCGGCGACCGCTACAAGCTCATCTACGTACCCGACGCCCGCGACCGTAGCGTCATGCAGGGCCGCGAGCTGGAACTCTACGACCTCGAAAAAGACCCGGGAGAGACGAAGAACCTCATCGACCGGCGGCCGGACGTGGCAGCCCCGCTCAAAAGGCGCCTCAGCCGCTGGATCGCCGACAGCGGCTCCGGCGCTACAATCCTCACCGCGGTCCAGATCGACGGAGAGGCCGAGGACCAGCTCCGGTCGCTCGGCTATGTGGAGTGAGGCTCAGTAGACCGTCACGGCCGGGGGAAGATTCGAGCTCGCGTGGCCGTTGCGCTTGTACTCGATCTTCTTCTTGATGGCTCCGGAGGTGTCGAAGATCAGGACCAGGCTCGACTCCGCCGCGATCGTGCCGCTGTATTCGGCGGCGACCCCGGCATCGACATTGACCTTCAGAGAATTCGTGCCGGAGACGGTGCCGGTGTCCAGCCGGACCGTGTAGCTGAAGCTGCTCGCCGTGTCCTGGTTCATGATCATCACGGCGATCTGGTCCACGTCTTCAGCGCCGAATTCCTTGACGTTCGCCAGGTTGTTGTCCGTCGCCGCGACGGAGCTGCCGCGGAAATTCTGGGCCATCATCTGGAAGTGGTAGTAGGACGGCCGCTTGGTCGTTCCATCGCCGCTGAGGTAGCCGAGCTCGTTGCCTTCGATGGTGCTCCAGAAGGTGACGAAGCTCACTCCTTGCTGCATGGCGATGCCCATGACCTCCGCCCAGAGCTGCCCGCCCAGGAAGCTCGTCGCGTCCTCGCCCGTGATTCCGTCGACAGGCGAGGGGTTCTGATAGTTGACGTTCGCTTCGGTGACCGCCATCCGGAGAGCGTCGTCGCCGGTCCTCCCGTGATAGCTGTCGCAGATGGCCAGCCTGGCTTTCAGAGCGGCGAGGTCGTCCTGGAAGCCGCCCGAGCCCGCGAGAGCCCCGATCACCTGGGTGCGGTTCTGCGTGCCGTCGAACGGATAGATGTGGAAGGAGAGGATGTCCACATAGTAGTTGCCGTTGCCGTCCGCGCCCGTGACGTCGTCCGCGCCGCCATTGCAACTGGTCAGGCCGTTGAGGATCGTGTCGTGATACCAGGCGGTCTCGGGTCCGATGATCTTGATGCTCGGGTCGACCGCCTTCATCGCCGAGGCGAAGGGCTTGAAATACCCCGCGACCTGCGCGGCGGTCGTATAACCGCTGCCGTAGCCTGTTCCCGACAGATCGGGCTCGTTGCCGATCACCCAGTATTTCACCGCCCTGCCGTTGGTGACATTGACGTAGCGGACGATGTCGGCGGCCTGCGAAGCGCTGTAGGTCGATCCATAGACAGGCACCTGCAGAACCGGCTCGATCCCCTGGTTCCTCATCGCGTCGACCAGCACCAGGTACTGCGTCATGGTCGATTTGGCCGCGTCCGACGGGTCCACCCAAGAGGGATCCGCATAATGATCGACGCCGTTTCCGCCATAGCGCATGATCTGGACGCCGCTCGCCTGCACGTCCGCCCACTTGGTCTCCAGCTTTCCATAGTATTTGTGCGCGCCGATCTGATAGGGCATCCACGCATTGATCCCCGCGAAAGGCAGGCCTGAGCCCGAAGGAGTGCTCACGCTCGCGGAGGAGGAATAGGCCGACTTCCCGGCGGTCCCCTCGGCGCGGACCTTGTAATAATAGGTCGTCGACGGGCTCAGCCCGGTATTCGAATAGGTGGTGCCTTGAATCCCGCCGATCCAGACGACGTTCTGCGTGAATCCGCTGTCCGTGGCGCGTTTGACCTCGAAGCCCGTTTCGTTGCTCGAATTGTCCGTCCAGCTCAGGTCGGCCTGTGTGCTGGAGACCGCCACGGCGTTGAATCCGCTCGGAGCATTGGGGATCGTGGCCCCGGAGGCGTTGGTCGTCGCGCTGACGGACGACGAGTACGCGGAGTCCTGTGATGCTCCTTCCGCTCGCACCTTGTAATAGTACGTCGTGGAAGCGCTCAGCCCCGTGTCGGAGTACGACGTGCCCTGAATTCCACCGATCCAGACGACGTTCTGTGTAAAGGCGCTGTCGAGCGCGCGCTTGACCTCGAAGCCGGTTTCATTGCTGGAATTGTCCGTCCAGCTCAAATTGACCTGGGAGCTGGACGCCGCCGAGGCCGTCAGCCCGCTGGGAGCATTGGGCGCGGCGCCCGACGTCGTCGCGGTGATGGCGGCGGTGAACGGCGAATCATAAGGATTCGTGGTGCCTTCCGCCTTGACCTTGTAGTAGTAGGTCGTCCCCGCATACAGACCGGTGTTGTTGTAGCTGGTGGCTCCGGCTCCCGCCACGAAATGATAGACCGCTCCTGAAAACGAGCTGTTCGTGGCATAGGCGACCGTATAGCCGGAGATATCGGAGTTGCCGGCATTGCCGGTCCAGGTCAAGTTGATCTGGCTGCTCGAAACGGCGCTCGCCGCCAGGCTCGCCGGAGTCGTGGTGGCCGCGGCCACCGCAGTCCATGTGGAATCCGGGTTTCCCTCCGCCTTGATCTTGTAATAATAGGTCGTCGCCGCGCTGCGCCCGGTGTGGGAGTAGGCGGCCGTGTTGACTCCGCCCGCGTACACGTAGGTCGGATTGGTCAATCCGCTGTTGGTGTCGAAGGCAAAGGTAAAGCCGGTTTCATCCGTCGAATTGTCGGTCCAGGTCAGATTGACCTGCGTGCTCGACGCTCCATTCGCCGCCAGATTGCTCGGCGCATTGGTCGCCGAGGCTGCGCCGGGGAGGAAGGAGAGGAGGGTGAGGAATAGAATCGAGACGACGAGCGGAGAGCACTGCCGAGCGGTTCTCATCTTTACATCCAATCGAAAGCTGGACACGGGTTTAACATTCTCTTCCACCGCCGCCCCAATTTTTCGCTTAAGCAAGAGCCGCGCCAGCGAGGGCTGGATTCTTCGTCCCCCGGGCTCTACATTCTAGGGGGCCGGGCAGCCCGCACCCTGGTCAACAGCAACACCGGCCTCGATCTCCAGACCTTCCAGGAGAAAGGGCGGGAACGGTTCCTGATCCCGGCGTCTTTGACGCACGGGTTTTTGCTCGAGATGGTGGAGTAGTCGCGAGCCCGCTGGAGCGGCGGAGCGGCCCGAGAGGTGCTGCGGCTTCTCCGGTTTTCGTCTATCCTTGCCCTCGCGATGACGGACCTTCTCTACACGGCGCACATTCCCGCGGGCGAGGACCTGCCCGCCATCATCGCTCTCCATGGCTGGGGAGCGAACGCCCACGACCTGCTCGGCCTGGCTCCCATGCTGTTCGATGGCAAGGCGATGGTCTTCTGTCCCCAGGGGCCAGTGCAGGTGCCCATCGGAGGCGGCATGATGGGATATGGCTGGTTCCCGCTGACGCCGGGAAAGCCTCCCGATGCCGTCGCCTTCCAGGCCGTTGCCGACCGCTTGCGCCGGTTCATCGAGGAGACCGTGACGCGCTATGGGGCCGACCTGCGGCGCACGGTGATCCTCGGCTTCAGCCAGGGCGGAGTCATGGCCTACGAGCTCGGCTTGCGGGAGCCGCAGCGCTTCGCCGGAGTCGTGGCGCTGTCCACGTGGCTCCCGGAGCTTCTGGTCCCGACGCTCCCCAAGCTGCCGGAGCACGAGGGATTTCCGGTCCTCATCATCCACGGCACCAACGATCCGAGCCTGCCCATCGAACGCGCCCGCGAGTCGCGCGAGGCCTTGCGCCCCTTCGGGGTGTCCATGACCTACCGCGAATTCGACATGGGGCACGAGATCCGCCAGGACGCCCTGCGCGTCCTGATGCGCTGGCTCGACGAACGAGTCCTGCGCCGAGCCTCCTCCTAAGAGGCGCCGAGCTCCTCGGCGCCCGGCTCGCGCGGGCTGCTCATCTCGAGACAGAAGGGGATCGCGAGCAGAAAGAGCGCGAGACGCTGCACCTCGACGTCCCCCCAGTTGTACTCGAACAGGCCGGCGAGATTGAAGCCGACGAGAGCGAGGATCGCGCCCAGATAAAGATCCGCGCGCGGCCCGCCGGCGCCGCCCTCCGCCCGATAGCGGCGTACCGCCAGGAGGAGCGGCGCGGCGACCAGCCAGAGATAGGCGGCGAGCGAGGAGAGGCCGCGTTCGGCCGCGAGATTCAGCACATTGTTATGAAGATGCGGCACCCAGTAGCGGGGAGCCGTGGGATTGCGATAGAGCGCATAGCGCCGCTGCACCATGTCCGGGCCGATCCCGAAGAGCGGGCGCTCCGCGATCATCCGCAGCCCCGCGTCGGCCATGCAGAGACGGTCGTAGTTCGAGCTGTCCTGAAGATCCGTGATCGAGAGGATGCGGTTCAGCAGGGGTACCGGAGAGAGGAGCAGGAAGAGCAGGGCCGCGGGCAGGAAGGCGAAGAGATAGCGCGGGCGGCGCAGAGCCAGGAGCACCGCCAGCATCACCGCGAGCGCCACCCAGGCGCCGCGGGTGAGGCTCCCCAGCAGGCCCAGATTGATCATCGCCAGCACGATCCAGCGCCAGGCCCGCCGGCTCGCCCGGTCCACCGAGAGCCGCGCCATGAGCAGCAGGTCACAGATCAGCAGCACCCCCGCGAAGGTCATCCAGTGCGAAAACGGGCCGCGAATTCGTCGGTCCAGCCCGCCGTAGCCGTCAAAGAACTGCAGCAGCCCATAGAGCGCGATGAGCGCGCCCGAGGCCACCAGCCCATCCACCAGCCGGCGCGTCGACCGCTCGCCGCGCACCAGCAAAGGACCGAGGAACACCGTGGCCAGAGAGACGAGCTCCGTCAAGCTGCCGACACTCACGCGCGGGTCGTACGAAGCCACGATCGAGGCACAGAGGAGGAGCACATAGAGACCGAGCGGGCGGTAGAGCGGGCTCAGCCGGGCCCAGGGAGTGGAGCCCGAGCGGAGAGCGGCCGGGCTGCCCAGGATCGTCAGTCCCAGGAAGGCATTCGACAACCCGAGCCCGGAGACCGTGAGCAGGTGGAGCGAGTACCCCCACCGCATCCATCGCCGCCACCGGCTCTCCTCCAGCTCATCCTTCGGGGCGCGAAGGTCCTCCGCGGAGGGGGTCGGTATGCGAGATGAGGGCACAGCCACGGAATCGGCAGCTCAAGCCAGGAGATCTGATGTTCGGGGCACCTTCAAAGCCGCCAGGGAGCGTAAGAGAAGGAGCCTCCGCAGTCAATCCGGGATCTCCGCGCGAAGGCTCCCCCATCTTGGCGACCCGGGGAGAGCACGGTCAGTACGGATCGCGTGTCTCCGCCGTCGCGCCCTGTGGTAAAGTACCCCGCGCGGCGCCCTCCCCAAGGGTGCCCACACCGCAAGTCCCCATCGTCTAGTGGTCAGGACTCTGCCCTTTCAAGGCAGCAACACGGGTTCGAATCCCGTTGGGGATACTCCTCATTCTAAAGGAGTTACGGGCGGCGGTGACCATCAAAAGTACCCCGGACCATCAATAAACCATCAACGGAGCTCGGCGGTGCGTTTTGGGCGCGAGGGCAGGGTGCGGCCGGTCCAATGGGCTCGCCAGGCGGCGGCTGCTTCGCGCGTGATGGAGCGGTGGCGGCCTAGGGTGGTCATGGCGGGGGCGGCGCCTTCGGGGAGGAGGACTTCGTAGAAGTAGCTGCGGCTGACGTTGTGCCGGCGGCAGAATTCTTCCACGGTGTAGGTCTCGGGATCGTGGGGGCTGATGGCGGGCTGGACCATGGGTTTTCCCTAGAGGAGGCCGAGGTGGCGGAGGCGCTCGCGGAGGCGGGGGCGGCTGACGTGGAGGTGGCGGGCGAGGGCGGTGAGGCTGGTGGCTTGGGGCCAGGCGGCGATGAGGGTTTCGTCGTCGAGGGGGGATGCGGGACGGCCGCCGCGGCGGAGGGGGGCTCGGGCGGCGAGGTTGCGTTGGCGGGCGGTGTCGTCGAGGTGGCCGGCGGCTCGGAGGTGTCGGAGGTGTTTGCGGAGGGTGGCTTCGGAGAGGCCGAGCTTGGCGGCGAGGTGGCGCTGGGTGAGGGGATGGCGGCCTTCGCGGCCTTCCCAGAAGTCGAGAAGCTCCTGGGTGTTGAAGGTCGTTGATGGTCGGCCCCAGGGGGCGCCGGGGTTGCGGAGGTGGGCGAGTTTGGCGGCTTCGGCGCGGTGGCGGGTGGTGAGGCGGGCGGAGAGGTCGAGCCAGTCGGCCCAGCGGAGGTGGCCGCCGGGGTCGGTGGTGTCGAGGTGGTCGTCGAGGGCGATGAGGGCGACTCCATGGGTGCGCAGGAGCCGGCCGAGGTCGGTGAGGTGGCGGAGGGAGCGGGCGAGGTGCCCGAGGGAACGGACGAGGACGGCCTGGATGGCGGGCTCGCGGGTGGCGCGGATGGCTTCGGTGAGGCGTCTGAGGCCTTCTCTCTTGCCTTCGGGCCAGGGGCCGGGGTCGGTGCACTGGAGGGCGATATCCCAGCCTCTCTGTGCGGCGTGGGCGGCGAGGCCGGCGAGGAGGGTGTCGAGGGTGTCTCGGCCCTGGTCGGCGGCGGTGGTGCGGGCGTAGATCGCGACTCTCATGGTTTTCTCCTGCGCCTGGTCGCGGGGGGATGTTGGTAGCGATAGAGGATCTGGTGGATGGCGTTCGAGGTCATGGGGCCGCGGATGCCGGTGAAGACGGGTTGGCCGGTGCCCCAGATGCGGCGCTCGGTGAGCCAGGCGAGGACGCGGGCGGCGGCGCTGGGCCGGAGGGGCAATGACCAGGCGTCGGGTCCTCGCTGGACGGTGACGCGGAGGGCGCCGCGGTCGACGGTGATGGCGTCGGCGGGGAGGGCGGCGATCTCGGCGACGGTGAGGTCGGTGGTGAGGAGGGCGAGGAGGGCGCTGTCGCGCAGGCCGATGGGCCAGCCGAGGCACAGCCGGGCCGGGTCGACGCGGGGGAGGAGGAGGCGGGCTCGCTCGGGGATGGGGCGCATCAGAAGGGATCCGGGCCGGCGGGGGCCGGGGTGGCCGGGTTGTGAGTCGGGTTGTGAGTCGGGTTGTGGAAGGAGGTGGTGGCGCCGCGCCAGGCGAGCTCGACGGTGCCGGTTTTGCCGTGGCGGTGTTTGGCGACGATCAGCTCGGCGAGGCCGCGGATGGCCTGGTCGGCGGGGGTGTAGATCTCCTGGCGGTGGACGAAGGTGACCTGGTCGGCGTCTTGCTCGATGGCTCCGGACTCGGCGAGGTCGGAGAGGGTGGGGCGGGGATCGGCGCGGCGGGTGTTCTCGCGGTTGATCTGGGAGAGGGCGACGATGGGGAGGGCGAGGGTGCCGGCGAGGGTTTTGAGGCGGCGGCTGATGAGGGCGACTTCCTGGCGGCGGTCGCGGAGTCCGGCGGTGACGAGCTGGAGGTAGTCGACGACGAGGAGGGCGAGGTCCGGATGGTCGCTCTTGAGGCGCCGGGCTCTCCCTTCGAGGTCTTTGAGGGTGAGGTCGGGCGTGTCGTCGATCCGCAGCGGCGCGGCGATGAGGCGGCGGGTGGCGGCGAAGATTTCTTTCCACTGGCGCTCGCTGCAATCGCCGGCGCGGACGTTGTGGGTGGGGACGCCGGCTTCGGCGGTGAGCAGCCGGAGGGCGAGCTCGGGTTTGGGCATTTCGAGGGAGAAGATGCCGACGGGGAGGCCGCGGACGATGGCGAGGTGGCGCGAGAGGTCGAGGGCGAGCGATGTCTTGCCCATTCCGGGGCGGCCGGCGATGACGTAGAGGCAGCCGGGGAGGAGGGTGGGGCCGAGGCGGTCGTAGTCCGGGAAACCGGTGGGCATGCCCTGGAGGGCGCTGGCGCGGCCTTCTTCGACGGCTTGGAGGATGGCCTCGACGGCGTCGGCGGCGGGTGTCCAGCGGACGGGGACGGCGCCGGCGAGGAGGGTCTGGGCGTCGGCGGTGAGCCGGACGAGAAGCTCGCTCACGGGGGCCGGGGTCTCGGTGGCCGCGGTGCCGGTGCGGCGGGTGAGGGCGAGCAGCTCGCGGCGGTCGGCGCGCTCGCGGACGATCTCGACGTAGTCGGTGATGCGGTCGAGGTCGGGGAGGTCGAGGTCGAGGGCGGCGAGGTAGGCGGTGCCGCCGGATGCTGTCCAGGTGCCAGCCTGCTCCATGTGGGCCTGGAGGGTGCGGTGGTCCGGGGTGCTGCCGGCGTCGGCGACGGCGAGCATGGCTTTGTAGATCGCGGCGTGGCGCTCTTGCCAGAAGGAGGACGGATCGAGCCGGTCGCGGACGCCGGCGAGGAGTGTGGGATCGAGGAGGACGGCGCCGAGGACGGCTCTCTCGGATTCTTCGCTGAAGAGGAGGGCGCGCGGGGCCATCAGGCTTTCTCCCGGAGGCGGACGTCTTCGCCATCGAAGAAGAGGAGGAGGCCGGAGAGCCAGCGCGAGATGAGGGCTGGCGGTGCCGGCGGGTTTTTGTCCAGAAGGGCTTCGGGGTTTTGCTGCAGGGTGACGATGGTGGGGAGGCCGGCTTCGTCGCGGGTGCGGCAGAGGAGGCCGAGGCGGTCGAAGAACCAGGGGGTGGCGTCGACGGCGAGGGGCTCGTCGATGAGCAGGAGGCCGGTGACGAGGAGGGGGGCGAGGACGTCGCCGTCGGTGTTGATCTCGCGGCGGAGCTGCTCGGCGAGGGCTAGGGCGGAGATCCAGTGGGCGGTGCGGGCCTCACCCCCCTGGCCCCCCTCAGTGACTCCAGACGGCGCCCTCCCAGCCCCCGGGAGAGGGGGGAAAACGGCGCGACCCTCACCCCTGGCCCCTCTCCCACACGCACTCCCGCCGCCCGGGAGAGGGGAGGAAGCAGTGGCGCCTCGGAGGTGCTCGGCTAAGAGGACGGTGGCGAGGCCGGTTTTGCCGGTGCCGGTGGGTCCCCAGATGGTGAGCCAGTGGGGGTGGCCGGTCCAGTGGTCGACTTCTGCGGGCCAGGGGCGGTTGAAATGGTGTGTCCAGGTGTGACGGGTGAAGTGGCGGTAGCGGGCGGGGATGCCGGCGGCTTTCTCGGCTTCGGCGAGGTTGGCGGCGGTGTCCCGGCAGGTGTGGCAAAGGCGATCGGGGGGGAGGGGTGCCCAGCTTACCTGGGGCTCCCGGCAGGCGGCGCAGGTCCAAGGAGTCATGAGCGGTGGCTCTCTTTTTTGGCGTTGGCGGTGAGACGGCGGATCTGGTCTCGGCGCTGGTCGTCGGCGCCGACGGCCATGGCGGGTGGGAGGGTGCGGTGCCGCGGGCGGGCGGCGGCGGTGTCGGAAGGACGGCCGGATTGGCTGCCGGCGGGGTTGGCTGCGCGGTCCAGGACGCAGGCGTTGATGTAGGCGTCGGGGCGTGCCTTGCCGGCGAGGTCGGCGGCGATGAGGCGGGCGAGGAGGGCTTGCAGGGGGCCGAGGCCGAGGAGGGTGATCCAGCGGTCGATCTGGCCGGGGACGGGGAGGGGGATGCCGGCGGTGCGGAGCTGGGTCTCGATGGCGGCGACGGAACTCTGACCCTCACCCCCTTCTCTCTCTCCCTTTCCCGAAGGGAAGGGTGTTGAAGAGAGAGGAGGGAGGGAGGGGGAGTCTGGGGTTAATGGGGGGTGTGGGGGGAAGAAGGGGGAAATGGGTGCGGGTTCCTGCACCGTTTGGTGTGGAGAAAGGGTGCGGTTTTGCGCACCGTTTGGCGGAAAGGGTGCGGGTTTCCGCACTGTTTGCTGTGGGGAAAGGGTGCGGGAAGGCGCACCGTTTTCTGCGAGGCGGAGGCGGTAGGTGGAGAGACGGCCGCGGCCTCCTCCGGAGCGGATTTCAAGCTCCTGGGCGGCGGTGAGCTGTTGGAGGATCTCGAGGAGACGGCGGCGGTGGAGGCGGGCCAGGCGGGCGAGGGTGGCGAGATCGATGCGCCATTCGCCGTGGGGATCGGCGGAGTAGGCGATCAGGAGGAGGACAAGGAGGCGCGGGCCTCCTTGCTTCGAGCGCGCAAGGACGGCGCCGATGGGGTCAGCGGCCACGGGTGTCGGCTCCGGAGAGGGAGGCGGAGCAGTCGCTGGCCTGGACGGTGGGCACACCGGTGGCCTTGGAGTCGAGCATGGGGAACGCTCCTCGCGTAGTGGGCACGTGGCCCAGGTTCAATGGTCAGAAAGGTTTATGAAGGTTTTGCTGCGCGCTCCACGGCGAAGGAGAGGCGGACTCTCATTGCGGGGCTCCTTGGGTTGGGTGTGGGCGTGGGATGGCGACCAGGGACGGACACGGACGGACAGGCACGGACAGGCACGGACAGGCCGGGAGGACGCCAGCGGCCCCAGGGGGGACGCTTCGGCGCTGTCTGTCTCGGCGGATTGTCGTGCCGCAACGTGGATGTCATGGGGCATGACTGTATGCGGCACTTTGCAACGGTGTCAAGAGGAAAGTTGCAGAGCAGGACAAAGGAAGGGATTGATTTTGGCCTCGACAACATCTAGGATGTCACTCCATGGACGACACGCCAGATCCCTTCGAAGGCCTCGGAAAAGCTCTCACTACGCTTCGGATGCGTGCCGGCTTCCTGACGCAGACGCAAGCGTCTGATGCGCTGAAGATCGACAAGGGGCAGATCTCCCGATGGGAGAACGAGATCCCTCGCCCGACGCTCGAGAACCTGGGGCGGGTGCTCGCCGGCTACGGCGCGACGTTGGACGATCTGGCGACCGCCATCCGCCGAGAGAAGGCCGCAATCGCCAGGGCGGATGGGCCGACCGATGAGGAGCTGATCCAGTCGCTGACGGAGGCGATCCGCCGGGTGGAGGGACGCCAAGCGGAGACGGAGGAACGGGTGCAGCGGCTGGAGAAGGATTTGTCGCGGACGACGGGGTAGGAGGGCGTTCTCCCCGTGCCCGGTAAGCGTGTGTGGCTCCGGGCCGCCGGGTTGACCCTCACCCCCGTCCCCTCTCCCACACGCACTCCCCCCGCCCGGGAGAGGGGCGCCACCGCCCCAATCAGCCGCCACGCGAGCCCGACCGGGCCGGGGCGGCGGTGGCCGACATCGGATGCGTATGGCGACAACGGATGCGTGCGGCGTGCGCGCCGAACCCAGGGCGGTGCCCGGGTGGCGATGCCGACAACGGATGCGTGCGTGGCGGGGGTGGTATTGACACCCGATGCGTGCGGCGTGGCCGCCGACCCAGGGCGGTGCCCCGGGCTAAGTTAGGGCGGCCCTTTGGGCCTCAGATCCCTCACCTTATGCAGGTTGCGGAAGGTTGGCGAACTCGGCCATCTCCCTGATGAGCTCAGCCAGATCTGGGGAACGCGGTTCGGGGCTCAGGAGTGCGTAGGCGCGGTCGTAGGCGAGGCGGGCGGCGCTGAGTTGCCCCAGCCCGCGACATAGACGCGCACGCAGCCATTCTGTTTTTGCGGTCAAGCTCCCGGGAGGAAAGCGGCGAAAGAAAGGCTCCAGAATTGCCAGGGCCGACGCTCCCGCAGCGAGCCGACCGTCTGCAATAAGGGTTTCCACCATGTTGTGACCGGTCGTGGCGACAACATCGACCGGGGTGTCAGGGCCAAGAAGGTTAAGCGCTGTTTGGTAGGCGCTAAGCGCTCGTTTCCAATCTTTCCAGTCGAAACAAACAAGCCCTAGAAGGTTATAAGTACGAGCTTCTCCTAGAGAATCGCCGATTGATTTATATGCTTCGGCCGCCGCGGTAAGAAAGTGCGTGGCGCTCTCGAATCTTTCGGTATTGCGATGAAGGCTTGCCGTAACTTCCAGGAGATGAATTTTTGTTGGCAGGTCGGAGACAGGGAGTGCGGTCGCCCGATTCAGCGCATTTTCCGCTTTCTCATAATCACCGGCGATCCGCAGCGCATTCCCGTACTGCGTCCATGCAGCGACCACGAGATCGGGAGGCAGCTCGTGGAACTTCTCTTCGGCGAGAGCAACGGCCCGGCTCGAAATGGTGAGCATGGCACCCAGATCCTGATAGCGAGCTGCAAACGCTGCATCCACCATCTCTCTTACTCTTACAGCGTTCGCAGCTCGCTTGTGTTGCAGGACCATTAGCGCTCCTCTCGGATGGACACAACCGCCGAGAGTATACGCGGAAGAGTGACAATGTTCAGCCTCCGGTGCAGCCACCCCAGGGATCTATAGAGCAGCCGCCCTCGGTCGTTGCCCCGCCCCCTGTGCCGGTGCGCGGAGGCGGCGAAGATTCAGCGGCGAGCCAGGCGGTGAGCTCGCTCCAGAGGGTGGAGAATTTTTCGACCGCTGAGGTGTGAATTTCGTCTGGGGCCTTCTTCGGCTGGGCGGCGAGAGGCGAGGTTATTGATGCAAGAACGAGGACGACCGCGCCAGCGGTCAACGCTTTTCGCAACATGGTCATTGGACACCTCCTCGGGAGTCGGGTTCGTATTAATCGCGAACCCGGAAAACATATTACGGCAAACGACAATCTCAAACGAAATCTTCAACCCGGCCCGGACATGGTACGCCCTCCCGAGGTTCGGTTCTATGCCCAGCCAGATCAGGGCAACTTGGCAGAGCCTTCGCGCGCTCGGGAAAGTGAGGCGGCGGTTTCGCGGGCGAGGGTGGTGGTGGCGGTCTCGCGGCGGGCGGCTTCTTGGAAGAGGACGACAGCGGCGAGGGCTTCGCGGGTGACGTCGAGATCTTGGAAGACAGTCACCATGTCGTCGGCCAGGGCCTGGACGGCCGCGGTGTTCCCCTCCTCGAGGTCGGGGACGACGAGGTCCAGGGTGGCGAGGGCGGCGTCGAAGGCGTTGCCGTCGGCGAGGAACGCCTGGCGGACGGCGGTCAGGTGGCGGCGGGCCTGGTCGTGATCGCCGAGGCCGGCGGCGATGCGGCCTTCGACCCAGTTCAGGCGGAGGCGGTCGAGGGCGCTGCCATGGGTGGCTGCCAGGACGCGGAGGTCCGGGAGGAGGTCGGTGGCCTCGGTGTGGCGGCCCATCTTGGAGAGGTTGTCGACGAGGTTGTGGCGGACGCAGAGGACGAGGCGGGGATCGCGCTCGGGATCGATCCAGCAGTTGGCCTTCTTCAGGACCTCAATGGCGGCTTCCGAGGAGCCCATTTCGATGAGCACGCCGGCCTTCGCGATGAGACTCCGGCCGGCGAGGTGAGAGTCCCGGTGCTCCGGTTGACCATCCAGGAAGAGAGCCACGGCCTGGTCGAGCAGCTTGAGGGCTTCGGGGAAGCGCCGCTGGGCTGTGCGGAGGGGCGCCTTCAGATCGAGAAGGATGGGCTCGTAGCCCAGCGCGTCCCCAGGGCCCCCGATCCCCGCCGCCCACCAGGAGTCCGACATCTCAAAGCCTCTCTCGGCCGCGGAGAGATCGCCCAGCACGCGGCGGGCGTTGCTCAGAGTTGCCCAGGCGAGGCTGCGGAGCTGGTAAACCCACGGCTCCTCAAAGGGCGCGGCCCCCGGAAGCAGATCCGCCACATGGACCGCGAGGTCGGCGAGGTGGAGAGCCTCAGATGCATTGTCTGGAACGATCTGGCGGCTCTCGCGAACGAGGAGCTCGCACAACCCCCAGCTCACGAAGCGGGGCTCGGTGTTGAGGCGGGCCAGGCGATCCTGGGGATCGAGGAGCATCAGCTCTGCCAGGAGCTGGGGCGCCTCAGCACGGGACCGGGCGAGAACGGCGTCGATCAGGCCGAACACGGGGGGAAGGGCTTTGGCCTGGTGAAGCTCGAGCAGCCATCCGCCGACCTCCCGGCAGGGAGGACACACGGACAACAGATGGAAGAGCTGCTCATTCTGCTCCGCCGTCCGATCCATGGCGAGCAGGCGCTCTACAGCGGCGGCATCGAGATGCTTGTGTTCCATGCAATCTTCCTCCTAAGGTTCATTTGGCGGAGGCATAGTATCGTAGCTACGAGATCTCGGCAAAAGATGATCGCGAAAATGCGGGCCGGGAGGTCGAGCCCGGCCCGCTGTGCTTGGTCAGCCGTTGGGTTCGAGGATGGAGCCGTTGTCGCCTGTGGTGGCCGCGTTGGGCTCGGTGCCCGCGGCGGAGCTCGTGCCATCTGGCTCGAGAGCGGAGCCGGTCTCGGCCCAGAGGATGGAGAGGAAGCTCCGGATCTCGGCGAAGAAGAGGCGGGGGGCGGCCGCGGTGCGCTCTGCAGGCGAGCGGAGGGCTTCCCGCTGGGGCTGCGCTGTCGCGAGGGCAGGGAGGAGAAGGACGAGGGCGATCAGGGCGAGGGTGGGGACGAGGAGACGCTTCGGGAGTTGGGGCATTGTGACCTCTTGGGGCCGCACGGCTCCGGCCACCACGGCTGGAGAGGCGGGCCTCTAAGAGGAAGTGTGCGGCGGGGCGGGCGCGGCGGGCGGCATGGACGGATCGGTCGGATTGGACAGATCGGCAGCGAACACCTCACCCCCGGCCCCTCTCCCATCTCCCGACCGCCCCCCGCCGGGAGAGGGAGAGAACTTTGGCAGGAGCGCGCGGGGCTTCTCAGCGATCAGGATGGCTTTCTCCCTACCTGGAAAGAGCTGGGCGGGCCGGGCGGAGGATGCCGATCGCCGGGGCGGCGGCGCGCTGGGGCGTGGGCATGGCGCCCGAGCTGCCCGTCTGCCACGGACGATGCGTATAGGTGTAATGCCGGGCTCCTGAGAGGGTGCCGTGGCTGCGAAGCGGCTGGCACTTCTCCGGCACTGCACTTCTCCGGCACTTCTCCGGCGCGGGCCCCGCCCCGTGACCGTGAAGCGGGCCGGATCAAGCTAGGTATATATACCTAGCTTGTACCAGTGCCATGGCCGAAGGATCGGCCACCTAAGTCATTGATAAGAAAGATGTTCAGCTTCTCGGAGTGAGAGCAGGCATTGGCAGGAGACTCCTTGGTATATATACCAAGGAGTCAGCGATGACACGGCCGCGCTCTACACCATTACCTCCCTCGGTATATATACTGAGGGAGTCATGGTGTCTGGAAAGCAGCGGAAGCGCCTTGAAGCTGAGCGGGAGAGCCTGCTGACTGCCCTTGAGTCGGTCGGCCGACGATCTTTGCGGCTGGAGGAGGTCAGACAGGTCCGCCGGGAGGTCGTGCCGACCCTTGGAGAGGGGGCGGTCCTGGAGTATCTGCTGGAAGAGGGGATTCTCCAACAGGTCGACCTCCAGAGCACGCGCTACCCGAGCTTTCGCCGCTACATCCTCCAGGGAGCCACTGCTTTTGAGGTCGCGCTGTCGCTTCGCGGCGGTTCGTATTTGTCGCACGCCTCCGCAGTCTTCTTGCACGGACTGACCGAACAGCTCCCGCTTCGAATCTATGCGAATCGAGAGCAGTCGGCAAAGCCGGAGCCAGAGGGCGTCCTTACGCAAGAGGCACTCACCCGGGCGTTTTCGCGACCTGGGCGTGAGACAACCTACATCTTAAGCGGACCTGGATACGAGGTCCTGCTGCTCAGCGGCAAATCGACGGGAAACCTCGAAGTGGGCACTCTTCAAGGCACCCAAGGAGAGTCTCTCTCTGTGACGAAGTTGGAGCGTACGCTTATCGACATCGTCGTGAGGCCGACTTACGCCGGCGGCATCTCTCAGGTGCTGGAGGCGTACCGTGCCGCGAAGGACCGTGTCTCGGTTGGGGTGCTCCTCGCCACGCTGAAGAAGCTGAACTACCTGTACCCGTATCACCAAGCGATTGGCTTCTACATGGAGCGAGCGGGCTATCCGGAGCAAGCCCTCCGAAGGGTGGAAGAGTTGGGCGCTGAGCTCGACTTTTACCTGGCGCATGCCTTGTCGAATCGCGCCTACTCGAAGCGCTGGCGCCTACACCACCCAGAGATGCTCTAGCTCCTCAACGAGGTGGACGACGAAATCGAAGTAGACATCGAAGGGATAGCGGCGGCCGAGGATCGACTGCTCGACGTCTGGCCAGTCGAGCGCATGAAAGTCGCGGGTTTCTCGGATCCGCGGCAGGAAAGAGAGAGGGACCTCTTTGGCCCCAAAGATGGCCCGGGCGAGTTGGATGCTCTCGGGCGTCTTCAGGTTCTCAGCCAGAATAAGGCTCTGCAGAACGCCGTAGATGTCGTAGAAGTCCCTGGCCCGTGGAGCCGGGTGGCCGCGATGAGGATACTCCGGCATTTGCTGGCAGAGCGCCCGGAGCTTCTCGATGACGATCATTTCCGGGGTGTAGACGTAGATGGCTTGGTGATCGATTTCGGCCTGGACCTTGCCTTCGCAGAATTCAAATCTGCTGATTTGTGCGGTCCAGATGCGGATCTGGGCGGCGTTGAGGACCATGGCATTCCGGCGTAGTTGCGCCATGTCCCTCCCCAGCCGCTCGTATGCCTCTTTCCCGATGACCTTGAATTCGAGCTGGTAGCCACCCCAGGTTCCAGTTGCGCGCGGTGGGCGTCTCTTCAGGCTCTCATCGAAAAGATGGAACCCGGCCGAATCCAGGCGATCGCGGAGCGCGTGAAAGAGGGAATCGCGCGCTTGGTCGAAGTCCGGGAAGTCCCCGTCCAGGGAGAAGTCGAGATCGAGGGAGGTGCGGTCCTGGATCTCGTAGACCAGCCGGAGTGCGTTGCCGCCCTTCAAGACCAGCTTGTCGTAGAGGGAGTCGACGGAGAAGAACGCGGTGATGACCGCGGTTCGGATTCGGTCGGTGACTTCGAAGCCTGAAGGGGCCGGCGGCATGGCAGAAGAAGATATCAGGACGGAAGCCAGCTACGCCAGAGCGGCTTACCTGTCGAACTGCGGTACAGAGGGCGGCGCGCTCACAGGTGCCCTTCAGTGCGCCCTCCTCCATCACCACTCTCTCAGGCGGCAGGGCACCTACTCCGAGAACTCCGGGCGTCGAAGTGGGTGGCACCTATCCTGCCGGGAAGCGAGGACGATCAGGGCGAGGGCGGGGCCGAGGAGATGCGCGGTCAGTCGATGCATTGTGACCTTCTGGGGTCGCACGGCTCCGGCCACTACGGCTGGAGAGGGCGGTCCTCTAAGCCGAAGTTCTTCCAAGGCCGAGCCTGAAATTGGCGCAACCGATTGTCCTGGTTGGAGTTGTGCCTAGACCATCCGAATCATCTGTAGCCATGTAATTTGCCTTATCTGGCGTAATTTTCATCGCCACGCCTATTGCATGGCGGCAATTTCCTCTCTATACTCGGTAGCCATGTACATCGAGGTCGTCCCGAACCGCAACTCCAAACCCTGCATCCTGCTGCGCGAGTCCTATCGCGACAACGGCAAGGTCTGCAAGAGAACCTTGGCCAATCTGTCCAAGCTCCCGAAGGACACGGTAGAGGCCATGCGGAGCTTGCTGCGGGGAGCGGCCCTCCTGGAAGATCTGGCCGACAGCTTTGAGGTCACCCACAGCCGACCGTTCGGTCACGTGGCGGCCGTGCTCGGCACCCTGCGCCGCATCGGGCTTGAGACCGATCTGGCGCCGGAACGCTGCGAGCAACGGGATCTGGTCGTTGCCATGATCGTGGCCCGGCTCCTGGAGCCGGCGTCAAAGTTGGCAACGGCTCGGGGGCTGGATGAGGGCGCCTCCCTCAGCGCCTT
>Ga0307506_10000099_pt1 | contig 34582 bp, 26 predicted proteins | sample 25_S_MG_FD_202175 | JGI IMG/M metagenome (GOLD analysis project Ga0307506, IMG submission 202175) | Soil microbial communities from Populus trichocarpa stands in riparian zone in the Pacific Northwest, United States - 25_S | ecosystem: Environmental > Terrestrial > Soil > Riparian zone > Trees... | reverse complement strand
ACGTACTCGAAGTCCACCTCGGCCGGCCTCTCGCCGAGCCGCAGCGGGGGCATCGGAGTCGTGGCCGGCGCCAGCTCGCGGCCGTCCACGGTGACGCGCTCCAGACGCAGCGGGCTGGGGCCGGGCTTCGGCTCCGGAACCGCGGGATCGAGCCATGAGACGGCGGTGCTCGTCCCCACCCAGAGCCGGCCGGCACGGTCGACCAGGGAAGAGGCCTGGTTGCACTCGTCGGAGGCCAGGCCGTCGCGGCGGGTGAAGGTGTAGACGTCGTAAGAATCCGCATCGCCGGGGCGAGGGGTGAGCCGAGCGATTCCGCGATTGGTGGCGAGGTAGATCCTGCCCTGCGCATCCGCGAGGATCTGATAGACGACATTGCTGGGCAGGCGGGCCTGAGGGCTCTTTTCGTGGAGGACCAGCCAGTGCGGCGCAGCGGCGGAGAGATCGAGACGGGCGGCTCCGCCGTTGGTGCCGATCCAGAGGAACCGCTCACCTCCGGAGCGTGTCTCGCGGAGGGCGTTGATCCAGTTGTTCCGCAACGGCGAGGTCCGGGTGTCGTAGATGACCTTCTGTCTGTCGCTCCAACGGACCAGCCCGCCGTCGCGGGTGCCGACCCAGAGGACGGGACCGTCGGCTTCATGGGTCTCCAGCAGGCTGTAGACCCTGCGGTCCGGCAGGGCGGAGTTTTCCGGCGTGAAGACCTGGCACCGCCCGGCGGCAGTCTTCTCGATAGCACAGCGCGCCAGGCCGGCGCGGGTTCCGACCCAGAGGACCGGGCCGGCCGGAGTCCGGGTTTCGAGAAGCGCGAGCACCTCGGAGGCCGGCAGGCCCACGGCGATCTCGCCGGTGCCTGACCACCGGCCCCCTTCCCAACGATGCAGACCACGGTTCGTCCCGACCCAGAGAGCCTCTCCGTGGAGTCCCGAGGTCGGGAGCACCACGTTGACCTCCTCATGCTCCAGAGGAGTCCCCGGTCCAAAGACCGTCCACGCTCCGGTTGCCGATTCCCAGCGGGCGAGCCCTGATTCATACGTGGAGAACCAGTAGACCGGCCGGCCGGGAGGGCCGCTCTCGGCGATGCCGTAGACCCAGGAACGCGGCAGGCCGGAATTGCGGTGGTCGACCGTCCTCCATCCTCCTGGATTGAGGACGGCGATCCCCCCTGTGCTCATGCCCACCCACAGGAGAGGCCTGCCGCCGCTCCGGGTGGCGAAAAGGCGCGCGATCTGATCCGACGGCAGGCCGGCGTTCTCGGTGTTGTAGACGACCCAGGTCCCGTCGACCCGGTGCGCCAGGCCCCGGAAGGTGCCGGCCCACAGCTCGTCTCCCCTGCCGCTGTCCAGGAGGCTGAGGCTCAGCACGCGGTCGCCGGGGAGCCCCTTCTCCTCGGTCCAGCGTTCGCCGTCGTACCGCACGAGACCGCCGCCGTTGGTCGCGGCCCACAAAACCTGGCGGCCGCCATCTCGTGTCACGAGCAGAGCGGCCACCGCGGCATCCGGCGGGCCACCGCCCGCAGAGCCCGCGGGACCGGCGGGAAAGCTGGTCCAGCGGCCGCCGAGCCGGCGGGCGAGCCCACGGCCGGTCCCCACCCAGAGGACCGGCCCCTGGTCCGTCCGGAGGGCGAGGAGAGAGAAGATGCGCTCGTCGGGAAGGCCGGCGGCCCGGGTGTCGAGCACGGTCCAAGCCTTGCCGTCCCATCGCGCGAGCCCCTTGTCCGTCCCCGCCCAGAGCACCGTCCGCGCGCCGTCCCTCTCCTCGGCCAGGCACAAGATCCGGTCGGAAGGGAGGCCGGCATCCTTGCGGAACAGAGCCCACTGTCCCTCGTGCAGGCGGGCGAGACCGATGGTGGTCGCGAACCACATCGAGCCGTCGGCGGCGGCCAGGATGTCGCGGATTCTGTTCGACTCCTCCCGGTTCGGCATGTCGACCGTCTTCCAGAAGCGGCCGTTGTAGACCGCCGCGCCATCCTGGGTGCCCGTCCAGAGAAAGCCTTGCGCGTCGAGGGCGAAGGCCTGGGGCGTGTTCTGGGGAAGACCTTGCTCGGAGCCGAAGAAGCGGAACGACGGGCGGCCTGGAGGGATGCCGGGGATGTCCGCGGGACTGGCGGGACCGGCTGCGAGGGGGGCCACGGCGAGCAGAGCCAGAGCCGCTCCCGCCAGGAGACGGAAAAGAATCCGGCCCACGGCCGCACCGTGCCGCACTGAAGCATCCATCGACGGACCGCCTCTCCATCAGGGAAAGACGTATTCTGGCACGCCGGCTGACGGCGGTCGAGCGCCACCTCGTGCCGCGCCCGCGGTGTAACGGCCCCCCGACTGGCCAGCCGCCGAGGGAGCTCAGCTCTCTCCCACTTCGGCATACAAATTCAGGGATGTACAAAAACAAGGAAAATTTCTCTTGACTTCTTCGAGATTATCTCTCATTCTATGTACATCAAAGACGTAAGATCCGATGCCATGAAGGCACGGATGTCCAGAGAGCCTCCGGGCTCAGAAAAAGAGAGAGAGACCTCATGTCAAAGGAAACCACCTACATCGGGAGGCTTGGCGAGTGGCAGCAGCTTCTCACGGCGCTGCTGGCGAGCCTCGTCGATCTGGCCCATCTCGAAGTGCCGCGCGCCAAGCTCGCAGCGCTGCTGGCTCGTGCCATCGAGATCACCCAGCTCCAGGCGGCCCAGAAGACCGCCAAGCAGGAGACGTCGCAACAGCTCAAGGTCGTCATGGCCGAGGGCCAACGGCTGGCAACTGTGCTGCGGGCGACGCTCAAGGAGCACTACGGCCCCACCTCCGAGAAGCTGACGACGTTCGGAGTGCAGCCCTTCCGCGGCCGTTCCCGCAAGACGGCGCCTGAGCCGACCTCCGCCACCGCGGGTTCCTCCGGGTCCCAGCACTAACCTCTACCTACCTTCTGTCGATCTCCGCGGGGCGTGCCTGGCACGCCCCGCTTTTTTTGTCTGCGATTTCTCCCAAGCCGATCTGTCTTCGCCCAAGCAGACGATTGTCTCCAGAGACAGAGCGTTTTCTCCGTGAATAGACCGTTGTCTCCGGAAACAGAGCGTTTCACCCAGAGACAGACCGTTTTCCCGGCAAACAGGCCATCTACCGCTGTACAGAGCGTTTTCTCCGGAAATAGACCGTTTTCTCCATAGGCAGAGCGTTTCTCCGCCAGACAGAGCGTTTTCTCCAGAAATAGACCGTTTTCTCGGTGGGCAGAGCGTTTTCTCCATAGCCAGAGCGTTTCTCGGGTATCCAGAGCGTTTTCTCCATAGCCAGAGCGTTTCTCGGCTATTCAGAGCGTTTTCTTCGTAGGCAGACGCCGACTTCGAGCGCTGCCGGGGGGCGTGGCGCAGGCCACGCCATCCGGGCAATGCCGAGCCGTCGGCGCTTACAATGAGGCGTTGTCTCTTCCAGCAAGGGTCTCCGCATGGCCATCCTCTTCGATCACAGACGCCTCGCCACCGCTCCAGTTCTCCTGGCCCGCCGGGAAGATCTGCCGCTCCCCCTGCCCACCGTCCTCGTCTATCACGGCCTGAGCGCGGATAAAGAGGTCCAGCGCAAGGAGCTGGTGACATTGGCGGAGGCCGGGCTCCTCGCCGTGGGGATCGACGCCGCGGGTCATGGCGAACGCCGGATGCCGGATTTCGAGGCGCGCTTCGCAGGTCCTTGGGGAGAAGAAGCTGAGTCCCTTTTCTTCTCCCTGGTCATGAAGACCATGAACGAGGTGCCGGCTGTCCTTGACGCCCTGGAGGCCACCGGCCTCGCCGCTCTGGACCGGTTCGCTCTCTTCGGCATCTCCATGGGGGCCTACATCACGTACGGCGCCATCCCCGTCGAGCGCCGCCTCCGCGCCGCCGTAGCCCTCCTGGGCTCGCCGGCATGGCCCCACCCTGCCAGCCCGCATCATCAAGCCGACCGCTTCTTCCCCACCGCCCTCCTCTCCATCACCGCCGAGAAAGACGTCAACGTTCCGCCCGGCAACGCACGCGCCTTCCACCGCACCCTCGAGCCCCATTACCGCACCGCTCCCGAACGCCTCTGCTATTTGGAGATCCCCGGTGCTCCCCACATGATGAGCGAGGAGGACTGGAGGAATGCCATGGGAGAGGCGGTCGGCTGGCTCAGCCGCTTTCTTTCGCCTTGAGGCGAAGCCGCTGTTCAGATCGCTACGAGATGCTCAGGGGTCGCACCTGGAACCGCAGAGAGAGGGATGGAATGATCGAAGGTGACAAACCTTCCTCCCTGCTCCACAGCGAGCGCGAGAAGATAGACATCCGTGACTTGGCGTGGCCCGTGAACGTGTGTGGAGTTGATATGTCTGTCTTCGAGAAAACTGATCGAGCAACCTTGACGTCGAGGGGACCTCGCATCAACCGAGGCCCTCCTCTCGGAGCTTGTCAATCAGCTCGTTGGAAACTGGTCCCCCGCGGGGAGGCAGCGGGTCGAAGCCATAGAAGCTCTTGACTTCCTTGGCCTCAGAGCTCGCCCGATACCGATGCGTCAGGGCCTCCCGGGCAAGCTCTGACAGGAGGTCACCGGCGCTCCGCTTCTGCCGTCGCGCCCTATCTTTGACCGCCATCAGGACGTCATCCGCGATGTCGAGCGTGGTGCGCATGCATCAGATGCTAGCACATGCCGTAGGCGTAGCTCTGCACCCGGCCGCCTCTTCCAGGACCAGCCACGGGTATGCGCGGTACGGCTTCTTGCCTCGACGCCGCCGCGCCTAATCGATCTCCTTGACCGCTCTCTCGCTGAAGGTGATCTGGGGAAAGCTGGACTTGAGGTAGTTGTAGATCTCGGTAATCTTTTCATTGTGGCCGGCGGCCCAGTTGGTGTCGCGGAAGGCGTAGTCGAGTCCCGTGACGGTGCCGAGGCGGAGCTCGAGGCAGACATTTTGCCCGGGGCGGGAAGCGCACTGGAGAGTGGCGGTCTTGATCACCTCCGCCTGGATGCTGAAGTCGCGCTTGGAGCTCTCACTGCGCCACTCGACGTCGCGGCCGAGCACCGCCAGTTGGCCACTTCCCTGGGAGCGGTAGCGGTGCGGGAACGAGTAACCATACTCCACCAACCCGTCGACGCTGAGGCCCTGCGAGGTCTCGTTGATCTGCGAGCCGGCCGAGGTGGCAGTCGCCGAGGGCCTGGCGTTGCGCCGGGTGGAGCTGCAGCCGGCCACCGCCAGCAGCAAAGCGAGCGAGGACACGAGCGCGACGAGGGCAGCCGGCCGAATCGGGCGGCGTGTAAAGCTTTTATGGACCATGGGAGTCTCCTATCTGGAGACCATAGAGTGCAAGGACCGCGCCAGCTCACGCCGGCGCAAACATCGCGTGGAATCCCAGATGCAGCGGTGACTCCAGCGGCAGCACCGCGCGTGGCCCCGCGGCGACGTCGAAGGCGTCGAAGACCAGAAACGCGCTCTCATTCCTCGCCGCGTCGAAGCGCTGGCAGATCACGGCGCCGTGGTGGCTCGCGGGGTCCGGCGCGAAGGCGGGCTCGCCTCCGAGATAGCAGCCGGGCGGGGCTTGCCAGACATCGCGGTGGCCGTCGACGGCGATGTGGACGAGCTGGTCGAAGAACTTGCGGCCGGGGTGGCCGGCGGTGGAGATGTCGAGGATCCAGAGGTGCTCGGTGGGATGGCCGAAGCGGCGTGGATCGATGGCGGGAAAGTCGGGGGCGTTGGTGGATCCGATCTCGCGGCGCTCGATCAGCTCGTTGGTTTTCAGGTCGATCGTGAGGCGGACGGGACGGCCGGGGCCGACGTTCGGGAAGAGGTCGGGGAGGGGCTCGTATTGATCGTAGACGGGACGATCCAGCTCGACGACATCGACGATCAGATGTTGGCCGTCCTCGAAGGCATTGATCGTGTGGAGGCAGTACCTCTCCCCCACCGGCACGGTGGCGACGGCTTCTCCGGTGTCGCGGTCCGCGATGAGGAGGCGGGTGCCGAGATCGGGACGCCAGACGAGGGAGTCCATGAGAGTGCGCCCCTCGGTCATCAGTCTTTCCATGTCCAGAACGTAGGGCGCGAGGTAGAAGATGACGTAGCGCGGGCTCAGGGCGAAGTCGTGGAGCGAGCAGGCCCAGGGCAGAGGGAGGCGGCGGCGGTAGAGCAGCTTGCCCTCGGCCGAGAAGCGGTAGAGATTGAGGACCGGCTGCGCGCTGGCGAAAGAGATGCCGAAGTTCACCAGCTCGCCGGACTCCGGATCGAGCTTGGCGTGGGCGGCGAAGGGGCTGACGGGATTGATGGCGCCGCCGAAAGTCCAGAGGCCGCGCGTCTCCAGCGTCTCCGGATCGAGCTCGTACGGCAGCCCCTGCTCTCCCAGGGCGAGCAGAGTGTCCCGCCAGGGGACGACGCTGACGTTGACCGGCGACTCCAGGGCGACGCCGCGCACCAGGCGGTCGCCGGGGAAGGCGGTGCCGAAGGTGCGGAAGAGCGCGCGGCCGGCTTCTTCTTCCGCGGTCCACTTGGCGCTGCGCACGAAGCGGGCGGTGAGATGGGGGCCATCGTCCCGGAAAGACAAAGCGCAGACCATGCCGTCGCCGTCCAGCCAGTGGCGGTAGCGCACCTCGCCGCGGGCGAAACGCGCGGGACCGTTCAGATAATACGTGCCGCGCAGGAAGGCGGGCAGGGTTCCTTCGACACGGACGGGACCGGAGCGCTCCTCGGGGACGAAAGAGAAGGCTTTTTCGAGGCCGGGGGCGAGGTCTTCGGATTTCTCAGGCACGGCTGGCTTTTCGTCGACGATCAGGGGAGGCTTCTCGCGGCTGATGACGAGGAAGCCCTCGCGTTGCGCGGCGAGGGCCAGGCGAACGTCCAGACAGACGAATTCCATCGTTGGAGGGCGACTCTCAGCGGCAAGGAACGCCGCCGCCAGTTGCAGGGCGTCCGCTGCGCGGAGGTCATGGACCCGGAGGAACCGGCGAGCGAGCTCGCGAACAGTCTCTACGGGCTCGATTTGCTGCCAGCTCCGTACGATTGCGTCGAGCCTTTTGAAGGCTTCGGTAGCTGCTGGAGTCGAGAGCTTTCCCTGCCGCTCAAGGCGCGCGATCGCGGAAGCACACTCCACATCCGCACCCCACCAAGCGAGGATTTCCTCGTCGTGAAGGTAAATGTATCGGACCTGAGGTGTGCTCGCCTCTTCGACGAGCAGGGGGACAAGCGCCGAGCTGTCCCAGAACTTCATCGCCCGAAGCGGCGCTCTGCGAGAAGGGCTTCCACGATGCTCGCCCCGCTGCTGGCGACGGGTGGCTTCTGGGACAGGAGCTCCCTCGGTGGGGCGGTTTCGGCGCGGCGCAGGAGACCTTGGCGTTCGAGGCGCGCCAAGCGCCCCTCCGGATCAACCTCGGATCGCACCGATTCCAGGCGAGCCACCGGCCGTCCATGGTCCAAGATCAAGATCGTCTCACCGCTCCGCGCCTGGTCCACCAGAGCGCTGAGGTTGTTCTTGGTTTCGGTCAAGGTGGCTCTTTTCATAGGACTAGACTAGCCGAGCTCGCGTCTGAGAGGAAGGGGCGGCGATCCTGGGCCCCCCTCCCCGCCCTCCGCTCCCGAGAAACCACTCCGCCGGCGTCCCCCCTCTCCCGTTCGGGGCGGGAGGGAGGGGGACGCACGGGAGAGGGGGCCAGGGGGAGAGGGCCCCTCACCGCATCCCTCCCGCCGCGACGGCTGGCGCCTCCTCGGTTTCCATCTTTCCCATGCCCATCTCCATCGCGCCCTCCTTGCGGAAGCGCTTGAGACAGGGCGGCTGGAAGCTCCACCGCCACGTCTCCATCGTCTCGCCGCAGGCGGCCAGGCGCTCGGCCATCTGTTGCGGATCGAAGACGAGCTTTTCGATGTCGATGCCGGCGACGAAGTCGGGATGGGTGAGCGCGCACTCATCCCCTGTGACGGTGGCGGCGACGTAGGCGTAGACCCAGCGGGCCAGATCCTGGAGATGGTCGAGGTTCTCGTCGAGGATCGCGCGCGCTTCGTCGTGCGTCACGCCGACTTTGTAGAAGCAGGTCTCGGCCGATTTGAGCGCGAAGATCTCATAGAAGTCGAAGAAGAGCGGCTCGCGGGCGAGACGATCTTTCATGTTTTCCTTCTTCCAGCCGTTGAACCCCATCAGGAACTCCTGCATGCCGCGGTTCATCGGGCCGAGACGGGAGAAACGCTGGAGGAAGCCGGGCACGAAGGGGCGGGCGGTGAACAGGTCGTTGATCATCGGGAAGACGAAGTAGGAGAAGTAGATGGCGAGCTCCCAGCAGTAGCGGAGCGAGAAGCACTCCTGATCGCCGAGGAGATCCGGGCTGATGGCGTAGCTCGGCACGTAGGCCTCGTAGACGGCGCGCGCCAGGCCTTCATACAGCCTCGCCTTGCTCGCCAGCTCGCGCGGCTCGTCGGTGAGGATCGCATCGGTGACCAGGGTGTTGTAGATCGAGATCAGATCGCCGCCCGGGCTGTAGAGCGGATCGGTGAAGCGGCAGGCTTCGCCGACCATGGCCCAGCGCGAGGCGGAGATCGTCTGGCCGCAGTCGTGGGCGAAGCTGGCGAAGCCGCTCTCGTCGATGATCTCGCGGTGCAGCAGCTCGCGGGCGAACATCGGATATTGCTGGCAGACCCACTCGATGCACTTCTTGCCCGTCGACACCTCGTCCCGCGGCACGCGGAGCGGATCGTAGACCAGGCCGAAGCTGGTGCGGTCGTGGAGCGGGATCACCCAGAACCAGTAGCCTTCGCCACAAAAGTGATTGGTCGCGAGGAAGGCCGGAAAATGCCCGAGCGCCTGGCGGTTGGGGTGGAGACGGATCTGCTTCTCCGACAGATCGGTGAGCCGTTCGATGTCGATCAGGCCGTCCATCCAGAAGAACGTCGAGCCGTTGCGGATCGGGCTCGGGCGGGTGAGCTTCCGCCGCTTCGCGAAGAGCCGGCCGCGGCCGGTGGCGTCGACGACCCAGCCGGCATGGCCCGCGACCTCCCCCTGCTCCGTCTGGAAGCGGAAGGCGTGCGGCACGGCTTCTTCCGGCGGCGCTTCGGAGAGATCGACCTGGATCTCGCGCGCGGTCAGATGGAGAGTGAAACGCGGATCGGCCAGATTGCGGCGCAGCACCTCGCCCTCGAACTTGTTGCGGTCGAGCTGATAGGTCGGGATGTTCGAGAGGCCGCGGATGTAGGACTGGCTGAGCTCCTCGTAGCGGCTGGCGCCTTGCGCCGACGGCCAGTAGAAGCGGAGATTGTACTTGAGGTAGTGCTCTTGCAGCAGGTACTCCTCGAGCTGGAGCACCTTGCCGTAATAATAACCGCTCGCCTGCACGGTCGCTTCGCCGACCTTCTGCTCTTTCGGCGGCAGCTCGGCCCGGCGGTCGGCCAGGATGATCGTCTTGCCGGGGTGGGAGAGCAGGATCTGGCGGGCAATGGTGAGACCGGCGAGGCCGCCGCCGAGGATCAGGACGTCGCAATCGTTCTGCTGCATGGCTCCTCCATCGGTGCTGCGAAATCCTGCTTCTTGCCTTGGATGACGGCCGCCGCGACCTGCTGGGCGGAGACGATCACCGGCGTGATGCCGCCGCCGGGCCGCGTCCAATGTCCGACGAAATGCAGGTTGCGGATGTCACCGGCGGCTCCCGCGATGTCGGGCCGCCTTGCGCCGAGCTGCTCGGGAGACATCTCCCAGCCCAGCATGGCGCCTTGATGATTGAGCGTGAACCGGTGCGACGTGCGCGCGGTGGCGCTGGTCTTCACCACGACGCGCGACGCGAAGCCGGGGATCAGCTTCTCGAGATGGGCGAAGGCGAAATCCTCGATGCGCTGCTTGTGCGCCGGCCAGTCCGCGGCGGAGAGAGCGGCGTAGTCCATCTCCAGCACCTTCTGGACGATCACCACCTGCCCCCCCGGCGGCGCCATGGCCGGCTCGTAGAGCGTCGGCGCGAAGATCTTGAAGCGCAGCGCGTCGATCCCCACGCGGTCCATCTCCCACGAATCCCAGTAATAGCCCTGGACGTCGTCCAGCACCTCGTCCGGAATGCCGGTGGTGCCGATGTGGATCAGGAAGCAGGGAAACGTCGGACGCAGCGAGCGCATCGAGCGCAGCGCATCGACCGCGCCCGCGTCCAGATTTTCGACGCCGATCATGTGTTCGAGGGTGAGCAGGAGATCGGCGTTGGAGATCACCGTGCCGCTCTTCACGAAAACCGTCTCGCCGTTGCGCGGGCCGCGCACCGCCTCCAGCTCGACGCCGCGGGCGGCGCCCTTTTCGATCACGATCTTCCGTGCCGCGGTGCTGATCAAAACGTGCCCGCCCTGCTCCTCGAAGCGTTGCGCCAGGGCGTCGGCGAACGCCTGCGAGCCGCCCTTGGGATAATAGTTGCCGAGGAAATAGGAGAGCCGCAGCATCGAATCGAACACGAACGACGTGCGCCCCGGCGGCGAGCCCCAGTGCGGACAGTCGGCGGTGAGGAGCAGCTTGAGCTTGGGATCGCGAAACCAGCGGTCGAGCGCCTGATGGACCGTGAGGTCGTGGTACGGCACCAGGCGATCGAGCTGCGCCAGAGGACGGCCGCGAAAATAGTGCAACAGCCCGAGCAGATACGTCTCACGCACGGCGGCGAAGAACGCATCGAGCGCCGCCGCCTCGTGCGTAAACTCGGCCTTGAGCCGGGTGATGTAAGTATCGAAATCCGCCGGCACCGTGAAGCGCGTGCCGTCCGGAAAATGGAACGTGTCGACAGGGTCCATCTTCACCCAGCCCGTGGTGACGCCGAGCTCGGCGAGGAGGCGGCCGGTGAGCGTCTCGGGATTGCCGAGCAGCGGATAGAAATGCGTCGCGGCGTCGAACGTATAGCCGGCGCGGCGGAACGTGCTGCAATAGCCGCCCACCATGTAGTGCTGCTCCACCAGGAGCACCTTGAGCCCTTGGCGCGCCAGCAGGTTGGCGGTGATCAGCCCGCCGATCCCGGCGCCGATGATGATGGCGTCATAGCAGGCGTCCGGAGCCTGCCGCAGGCCGTGGAAGGGGCGTTTCATGTCCCCTCGCCCGGGGTGAGGGGCCGGTTGCGGCCGTAGGTCTCGTGGGCGTCGACGAATTCGCCGCTGGCGATGGCGCCGGCCATGGAGAGCTCGCCGGCGAGGAGCATGGCGGCGGCGATCTCGGCGAGCTTCGGGGCTTTCCCCTGGCCGGCGCAGCCGAGCATCTCCAGACATTCGCGGCCGGTGCCGAGACCGGTGCCGCCGCCGACCGTGGCGACGGTCAGCGCGGGCAGCGTGACGCTGGCATAGAGATCGCCGTCTTCCAGGACCTCGAAGCTGGTGATGCCGACGGCGGAGTTGGCGAGATTCGCGACGTCCTGGCCGCAGGCGATGAAGAGCGCCGCGAGGCCGTTGGCGTAGTGGCCGTTGTAGCCCAGCGCGCCGCCTTGCAGATGGCCGAGGACCGTGCGGCGCCAGACGTCCGCCATGCCCTCCGGCGTGGTGTGGAGATAGGCGCGCACGTTGCGGGCCGGCAGGCGGGCGCCGGCGACCACCTTCTTCCCCTTGCCGCCGGCGAACAGCGAGCCGCTCGCCCGCTTCTCCGATTCGAGGCCGCTGAAAATGTAATGGCGGCGGGCGGCGCTGTGCTCCAGGATCCAGCGGCAGGCCTTGTCCGTGGCCTTGACGATCATGTTCATGCCGTGCGCGTCGCCGGTCGAGTAGCAGAAGTGGACCATCACCTCGCGGCCGAGGGCGCGGACCTCCAGGCGCAGCAGCTTGCCGTGGCGGGTCGTCGACTCGGCTTCGGCACGGATCGCGTCGAGCTGACCGGGGAGCTCGCGGGCGAAATCGGCGGCGGCGGCCACGTCGTCGAGCACGAAGACGGGAGTGACACGGTTTTCGTCCGCATGCAGCCGTGCCGTGGCGCCGCCCGAGCGCGTGATGGCGACCATCCCCCGCTCATACGAGCGCACCAGGGCGCCCTCGGTGGTGGCGAGCGGCACGTAGAAGCTGCCTTGCGCGTGCTCGCCGTGGACGAGGAGCGGTCCGGCGACGCCGAGCGGCACCTGCACGGCACCGATCGGGTTTTCGACATTGCCGCGCATCGCCTCGCCGGGGATCGTGCCGGCGCCGATCTGCGGGAGCACGGCGCCGGTCTGCTCTTCGATCCAGCGGCGGCGGGCTTCGACGGCCTCGTCCGCGTAGCCTTGCTGGTCGAGGCGGGGGACGAGGGCGGCCCTCACCGCGCCTCCACCACCAGCGCGACGTGCTGGCCGTCCCACGCCTGGGCGTGGAGCAGGCCCAGCCTGGGCTTGGTCTTCAGCGCCCGCGTCGCGGCCTGGACGCCGGTGAGCAGAAAGCCGCGCTCGGTGGTCTCCAGCCCCAGCACGCCGGGCAGCACGCCGTCCGCGAACGAGCCCAGGAGGGAGATGGCCTGGAAGGCGCCGGAGGCGCCCAAGGCCTCTCCCAGCATGGCTTTGATCGCCATGGTCGGCTTCCGCGCCCCCTCCAGGCCGAAAGCCGAGCCGATGCCCAGCGCCTCGGCGCGGTCGCTGCGCACGCCGCCGTTGGCCGCAAGGCTGAGGACGTCCAGATCGTCGGGATCGACGGCGGCATCTTCCAGGGCGAGGCCGGCGGCCCTCACCACGGCGAAGGCGGCGCTCGCCTCGTCGTCTCCCGCGGTGACGTCGAAGGCCTCGCCGTAGCCGCGGATCTCGGCGAGGACATGGGCGCCGCGGGCGGCGGCGGCGGCGGCGTCTTCGAGGACCAGCAGGGCGGCGCCCTCGGCGAGGGCGAAGCCGTCGCGGCGGGCGTCGAAGGGCACCGGCCGGCCATGGCCGAGGCGGCCGGCGGCGTGGCAGCCGATGAACGACTCGTAGCACAGCTCCTCGGCGCCGCCGGCGAGGACGGCGTCGGCGCGTCCGCTGCGGATCAGGTCGGTGGCGTAGGCGAGAGAGAGGAGCCCCGAGGCCTCGCCGGCCGCGACGGTGGAGCTGACGCCGCGCAGGTCGTACCAGATGGCGGCCTGGCCGGCGGCGGCATTGATGACACTGTTGGCGAAGTCCAGCGGGCTGGCGTAGGACGGGCCGAGCTGCACGGCGCGGCGGTCGAACTCGGCGATGGTGCGCACGCTGCAGAAGACGGTGCCGAGGACGAGGCCGATCTCGTGCTCCTTCCGCCGCTCGGCGGTCCAGCCCGACGATTCGAGAGCCTGTTGCGCCGCCACCAGGAGGAGGCGCGCGGTGCGGTCGATGGGGCGGAGATTGCGGTCGCCCAGATACTGCCTGGGCTCGAACGGCCGGATCTCCCCGGCCAGAAGCAGTGGGAGCCCGTCCACCGGAAAGAGCTCGACCGGCTTCAGCGCGCTCTTCTGCGCGCAGAGAGCGGCGTGCAGCCCGGCCGGCGAATCGGCGATGGGCGAGAGCGCTCCGGTACCGGTGATGACCACCCGCCGCGCCCTCACGCCGCGGCTCTCCGGAAGATCACCGAGGCATTGTTGCCGCCGAAAGCGTAGGCGTTGTTCATCGCCACCCGGACGTCGGCTTCACGGGCCTGGTTGGGCACGTAGTCGAGGTCGCCGTCCGGCTCTTCCATGTTCATCGTCGGCGGGATGCGCCCGGTCGCCACGGCGAGCGAGCAGACCGCGGCCTCGATGGCGGAGGCGGCTCCCATGGTGTGGCCGATCATCGATTTGATCGAGCTCATCGGCGTGCGCCCGGCCGCCTTCCCGAAGACCCTCTGCACGGCGAGGATCTCCAGACGGTCGTTGGTCGGCGTGCCGGTGCCGTGGGCGCTGATGTAGGAGACGCCCCGGGGAGCGATCCCGGCGTCGGCGAGCGCCTTCTCCATGGCGCGCGCGGCGCCGTCCGCCTCCGGGTGCGCGGCGGTCATGTGGTGGGCGTCGCAGGAGAGGCCGTAGCCCGCCACCTCGGCGTAGACGCGGGCGCCGCGCGCCCGCGCCTTGTCCAGCGGCTCGAGCACCAGGACGCCGGCGCCCTCGCCGGGGATCATCCCCTTGCGGTTGCGGTCGAACGGCTGGCAGCGCTCCGGCGCGATGGCGCCGAGGCGGGAGAAGCCGGCGTAGGTGATGCGCGAAAAAGCGTCGGCGCCGCCGGCGAGCATGACGTCGGCCTTGCCGTCGCGCAGCAGGCCGAAGGCGTGGGCGATGGCGTAGTTGCCGGCCGCGCAGGCGGTGGGGATCATGGTCACCGGGCCGCCGAAGCCGACCTCGCGGGCGACGTGGGCGGCGATCATGTGGCAGGGATAGAGACGCATGAAGTCCGCGTCCAGGCCGGCCATCTGGCCGGCCAGGTAGCGGTCGTTGAAGCGCTCGACCTCCCGGGGCTCGCCGGAGGTCGTGCCCATGACGACGCCGGCGCGGGTGGGCTCGAAGCGGTTGCGGTTGATCCCAACGAAGCGGTCGGTCTCGATGTCGAGAGCCGCGTCCTCCAGCGCCATGCGGGCGGCGGCGATGGCGAGCTGCGAGGCGCGGCCGAGACGGCCGGTGCTCAGCGTGCGCACCCAGGGGGTTGGATCGAAGCCGCGCACCTCGGCTCCGAGCTGGGCGTTGAACCGGCTGGCATCGAAAGACTCGACGGGCGCGAAACCGCTGCGCCCGGCGAGCAGACCTTCCCACACCACGTCGCGGCCGGCGCCGATGGGGGTGACCAGCCCGACACCGGTGACCGCGATCCTGCTCATCGTTGCACAGCCTCGGCTTGCATCGCCGGGCCGGGCAGGACGCCGCCGGCCATCTCGCTCCGGCGCCGCTGCACGAGAGCCACCATCTGCGGCAGGCTCTCGATCTCCTTGTACTTTTCGTCGGGAAGGTTGAGCTGGAAAGCGAGGTCGACGTCGACGCCGATTTCGAGCAGCGACAGGGAATCCAGCTTCAGATCGTCACGCAGCGAAGCGTCGTCGGAGATCTTCGTCTGGTCCAGCCCTGCGATGTTGGCGATTACCTGCTTGATCTTGGCAGCAATTTCTTGATCGTTCATGCGCCCATCCTCCTCGGAAAAAGATTCATTCAATCCGCTCTATGTCTCTGGCTCCCGGCGGGGCTGATCCGTTACATCGAATCCGTCTCTCGGAGGAAGACGGGCTCTCCGTCGCGGCGGGTGAAGTGCCCAAGCCCACGAAGAACCAGTGTAACCGGTTTCTGAATCCATTCCAGCCGCGCTGCTCGCAAGAGAGCGGCTGTGCAGATACGAGTGTGTCGTCGTCTTTAAATCAGAGAATCCGGATCTGGCTTATTTGACGATTCCCTTGGTTTCGTCGATCGTCACCAGGCGGACCGCCGGCACGTCGGTGAAGCGCTGCTTGACGCCGCTCGGCCATTCCACCTCCAGGGTGGCCGCCTTGATGTCATGGCCGAGGCCGAAGGTCAGCGCCAGATCGCTCTGCGAGCAGTAGGACGAGCCGCTGCGTACCATCGCCGACTGCTTGCCACCGGCGCTCACGATCCGCACCACCGCGCCCAGGCCGTCGCGGCTCGACTTGGTGCCCACCGTGCGCACAGTCAGCCAGTTGTTGCGGTTGCCGCCGTCGTTGCGGAAGAGATAGGCCGGCCCGCCGTTGGTGGTCACCAGGACGTCCAGGTCGCCGTCGTGGTCGATGTCGCCGTAGACCGCGCCGCGGGCGACGATCGGCCGCCCGAGGTCCGGCCCCAGCTTCGCCGTCACCGGCGCGAACTTGCCCGCGCCCAGATTGCGGAAGACCAGCGGCGGCTGGCGGTACTGCACGCGCGGCTGCACGCGGCCGATCTCCTCTTCGATGTGGCCGTTGGCGGCGAAGATGTCCGGCAGGCCGTCGAGGTCGTAGTCGAAGAAGAAGACGCCGAAGGTGAGCGTCAGCAGGCTCGCCTGCCCCACCGAAGACGCCGGCGCCTCGTCGACGAAGACGCCGTTCCCCTCGTTGTGGTAGAGGGCGAGCATCTCGTTCGAGAAGTTGCCGACCAGCAGATGCTGGCGGCCCGAGCGGTCGTAGTCGGCGGCGTCGACGCCCATGGCGCCGCGGGCGACGCCGTCCTCGCCGAAGGCGACACCGGCCTGCAGCCCTTCCTCGACGAAGGTGCCGTTCTTCTGGTTGCGGTAGAGCTTGTTGGGCTGCGTGTCGTTGGCCACGAAGAGGTCCGGCCAGCCGTCGTTGTTCATGTCGAGCACCGCGACGCCGAGCGATTTGCTGGTGGGATCGGCGACACCTGCCTTGGCGCCGACATCGGCGAAGGTGCCGTTGCCCAGGTTGCGGTAGAGCTTCGAGGCGGTCCCCTTGTAGGACTCGGGGGTGCAGTAGGACTTGCTGGCGCCGTCGAGCGAGCACCAGAGATCCTTGTCCGGGCTCCACTGCACGTAGTTGGCGACGAACAGGTCCGCCTTGCCGTCGCGGTCGTAGTCGAGCCAGGCGGCGCTGGTGCCGAAGGCGGCGTTCGCAATCCCCGCCGCCGCGGTGACGTTCTTGAACCGGCCGCCTCCCTCGTTGTGGTAGAGCCGGTCGCCTTCGAGCGCGGTGACGTAGACGTCCTCGCGCCCGTCGTTGTCGTAGTCGGCGACGGCGACGCCCATGCCGTAGAGCTCGGCGTCGAGACCGCTGCCTTTGGTGACGTCCTTGAACGTGCCGTTCCGGTTGTTGCGGTAGAGCGCCGGCAGCGATTTTTTGCTCCCCGGCTTCCAGTCGCGGCTGTTGATCAGAAGGACGTCGAGCCAACCGTCGCCGTCGGCGTCGAAGAACGCGGCGCCGGAGCCCAGCGTCTCGGGAAGAAGCTTCTTCCCCGCCCGGCCGCTGTTGTGGATGAATTTGATCCCGGCGGCCGCGGTGATATCAGTAAAACGGACATCGGGACCGGCGGCCCGCTTCACTTGGGCCGGGACTTTCGGCGCGGGCTTCGCCGGGGCGGCGAGGAGGGCGGCGGCGGCGAGGAGCCCTGGGAGGATCAGCGCGATCTTCATCATCAACCTCCGGCCACCGGCGCCGTCGTTTCGGGAGCCGCCGGTTTCGGCAGCTTGTCCAGCGGCACGCTCTCGTGCTCATGGATCTGCTGGCGCTCGTTGTTGTCCTCGGGGCTGACCATCCGCCGCGTGGCGGTGATGGCCTGCGACGACTCCTCCGCCTTGAAGCGGCGGAAGAGCGCCTCCTCGCGATTCGCCTTCTCCGCGTTGCCGAGGGCGCGCCAGCAGAGCATCGCCGTGTAGTGCATCTGGACGTCCTCCGGGTCGACCTGGCCGACGCGCTCCAGCACCTCGGTCGCCTCCTTGTACTGCCGCTTCAGGAACAGGACGCGCGCCATCTGGTTGAGCACCACGCGGTCGCGCGGGTATTTCGACTCCACCGTGCGCAGCGAGGCGAGCGCGGCGTCATAGTTTCCTTCAGCCTTTTCGATCATCGCCTTGAAGAAATAGATCCGGCCGAGGCTCGGATCGATCGCGAGCGCTTTTTGGATGTACGGCTTCGCGGCCTCCACCTCGCCCTCGCGGATGAGCGCCCGGGCGACGTTCACCCAGCCGTCGGCGTAGCCCGGCTCGGCTTCGGTGACGCGCAGGAAGGCATACTCGGCTCCCTTGAGATCGCCTTGCAGGAGGAGGCCGATCCCCCAGTCGTTCCAGCGCTCGCGGTCCTCCTTGCGCACCACCGGCTTCCAAGTCAGTGCGACAGCTCCGGGCTCGCCGAGCTCCAGCTTCTGCTCGGCCGTCGCCAGGGTGACGATGGGCAGATCGGGGATCTCCCCCTTGATCTTCCCCGAGACGTTGGCCGGGACGTTCGCCTTGTCGAACGAATATTCGAGGCTGTTGTGGTGCGCCGAGATCAGCTCCGGAGACTGGCCGGGCTTCGGCTTGCCGGCGTAGGCGAACTGCGTGTAGTACCAGGCGAACTTGCGGTAGTTGAGCTTCGCCGTCAGGGTGATCGGTCCCTTGGCGTCCGCCGGGATGCGCACCCGGAAATGGACGACGTCGGCGGCGCCGGGCGGGATCAGGCGCGTGTAGAAGCCGGTCCGCGCCTGCCAGGCGTTGCGCTTGTTGATGGGATTCCCCTCGCCGTCGAGAGCGTAGGAGCGGTAGAAATGCGCGCCGGTCTCGACCGGACCGCTGCGTCCGCCGGGCTCCGGCTCGACCGCGCCGCTCCAGAAAATGATTTTTCCCGTCGCGTCCCGCCCCTGCAGCTCGAGCCAGGTGTCGAAGGCGTCGACCGTGCCGCCCGGGAAGAAGTGGCCGATCGTGCGGGTGCGCACCACGGCGTCGACCCGCACGGTCGAGCCCGGCTTGAAAAGGGTTTTCGCCACGTCGAGCGGAGCGGCGACGTTGCCGACGTCGCGGATCGTCACCGTGCCCGCCTGCTCCGCCTCTTCGCCGACCGCGAAGGTGGTCATGAGCTGGGGGCCTTCGCCAGCCCGCCGCACCATCGCCGTGCCTTCCTTCCCCTCCTCCACCGGCGAAGCGGCGAAGAGGTCGACGGTGATGAAGCCCGACTTCAGGAACTTCTGCACGGCGTCCATCTGCGCCTGGTCCCGGTTGACGAACGGCAGGGCGGTGTTGGCGCCCGGGAAGCGGTGCGAGTGCACCTGGCCGCCGCGGTTGCCCGGATCGTCCGAGTCGACCAGCGGCATGTGGCAACTCGCGCAGTTTTTGCTCTCCTTGGGGTAGTAGAACGAGCGCGCGCCCTGGCCCGAGACGCCGCTCGCCTGCCAGTTGTCATAGTCGTTGAAGCCGCGGAACCAGCGGTAGCCGTTCACCGGCACGTCGAGATGCACCTTGTGGCAGCCCGCGCAGTACTCGGCCGTATCGGCGCGCATGAACGGCTTCATGAAGGTTTTCCGGTGCGGCTCCGGGTTGAGATAGGTGAGGAAGTGGTCCATCTTGCGGATCACCGGGTTCTTGCTGTTCGCCAGCTCGTGGAGCGGCGGGTACTCGATGGTGAAGCCGCCGTTGCCCATGGAGCTGTCGACGTGGGTGATCGAGTGGCAAGAGGTGCAGGCGAGGCCGGCGTGGGCTTCGGGCGTGTCGATCTGCTCCTTGATGGGGCGCTCGAAACGGCCGTTGAAGAACACGGCGTGGTCGTGGCAGCCGGCGCACCACTTGGTGGGCTGCGTGCCGACCGTGTCCTGCATGTACTCGATCGACTTGCGGTAGAACTGGTTGTTGAACGAGGCGAAGTGGTGCGCCGAGCTCTGCCACTGCTCATAGATGTCCTTGTGGCATTCGCCGCAGGCGGCCGAGTCCATGAAGAAGTTCGACGGGATGATGCCGCCGACGTTGGTCTTCGCCGACGAGGGGAAGAACGGCGACTTCGGGCCGCCGCCCTCCTCCTGCATCGAGGCCGGGACGATCAGCGGATTGCGGATGCGGTCGTCCGGATTGGGATTCGCCTGGCGCCAGAGCGCCGCGCCGGCCGGCAGCAGCACGAGGAGCGCCATGGCGCCCGCCAGGGCGCGCCGGAAACGCGGGTCGGCTCGCTTCAAGGCCCAGAGAAACAGGGCGACGACGCCCAGGCCGGCGGCGGCGACGTGAGTCCAGAGAATCCAGCGGTTCTGGAGGACGTTGCCGGCGACCGTCAACCACAGCCCGGCGGCGAGGGCGATGCCGAACAGAATCAGGGCGACGGTCATCCCGTTGCGTAGCTCGGGACGGCGGAGCAGCAGCACGGCCGTGGCGAGGGCAAGCGCCACGCCGAGCACGAGGTGCAGCAGCACGTTGCCCATGTAGAACACGGTCGGGAACGCGAACGCCGCCAGGTACGCGGTGTTGACCAGCAGCAGGATGAACAGCACGGCGGTCCAACGGGTCAGCTTCATGGCTTCGAAGTCTCCTTCCCACTGCGCAATGGATGCAGAAGGCGCAAGGCAGGACGGATGTTATACGTCTTCAGGTATTCGCTGTGAGTCCTGTCGTCCGGGAACCGCTCGCCCGCCGGGTACGGGTAGCTGGACATGCCATGGAACGGCAGCGGCTCGACGCTCTGCGAGAACGCGGTGTTGGCGTCCGCGTCCTTCGCCCAGCCGTCGACGAGGAGCAGGAAGTCGCGCCGCCAGCCTGTTCGGAGCGCGGGGAGCGCCGCGGCGTCGAAGGTGAGTCGGGCCTCGTCGCCCGAGCCCATGACCACCAGCAGGTCGTCGACGCCGGCGAGGAGCGGCCGGACGTCGCCGTAGCGGGTGTAGAGACCCGGCGTCGGATTCCATTCGGACACGGACATCCAGGTGGAATAGTCGAAGCGCTCCGGCTGCCGGTGCTGCGGATCGATCACCGGCCGCGAGAAGCCGCGGTAGTGGAGAGCGGCGGCCATGGGGGCGATCTCGGTCTGAAGGATCTCCGGCGGCGCCGAGGTGGACAGGAAGATCTCGTCCCAGTAGACGCACAGGCTGGTGACGATCCGCACCTCGCGCGACGGGGAGAGGAATTTACCGGTCAGATCGACGGCGATCGTCTTCGGCTTGCCGGAGGGGATGCCCATGTCCGCGACGACCGTGCGCCACTGCCCCGCCGCGTCCTTGACCTGGAGGTAGGGGAAGACCAGGCCGGTTTTGGACTCCTGCGCGGCGCCCAGGAAGGTGCTGCCGTCGGCCCAGTCGACCCAGCCGGAGAGGATCAGGACAGCGCGGCCGTCAGCAGCAGCGTCCTTGAAGCCCAAGTCCAACGTGTGCAGCTCGGCGACTCCCGCCGCATTGCGCCGGAAGCCCTCCGGGTAGGTCTGGTCATGGGCGAGGAGGCGCGGCAGGACATCCTCGCCGTCACCGTTGCGGGCCGCCGACGGATAGATCCGCTTCTCCGCTCCGAAGAGGCGGAATTCGGGGAACGGCGGGCTCTTGAACTTGTCGTTGGTGAAGATCTCGACGCCTTGCGGATGATCGAGGGCGATGAGATGGACGGCGTCGAGATAGGAGACCTCGCGCAGCTCTTCCGTGATGCGGATCTCGTACTTGCCGTCGCGGCGGGCGAGGGCTTCGCCGGGGATCCGGACGTACTCGTCGTGATCCACCGGGAAGTAGGTGCCGTCGCCGGCGCTGGCGCCGAGCGGCGCGACACCCAGGACGTCGGTGATGAAGCGGAAGCCCTCACCGTCCCAACTGAAGATCATCGGGCACGAGCCGGAGAGCCGCGGCGCTTCCTGGAATTGGAGGGTGCCGGCGGTCTTTTTGGTCTCGTTCTGGATGAGGCCGTTCGGCCAGGTGATGCGGACGGTGTCGACGGTTTTCTTTCCCTTGAGATCACCCAGGCCGAAGATCAGCGGAACGCCCGCGTAGGCCTTCTTCTGGAAGCTCGATCCCGCCTTGACCTCCACCACCGCGCCGGGCGCGAGCTTCAGATTCTTCACCCCTTCGATGGCCACGGAGAGATGCCGGTTGCCCGTCTTCGTGGCGTTGCGGAGGAGGCTCAATCCACCGTCGGGCCCCACCGCCGCGAGATCGGCCAGGCCGTCGCCGTCGAAGTCCGCCGAGGCGACCGCCGCAAAAACAGACGGCACGCCGCGGCGCACCGGCTCCGCCGGGTCGCGGTAGATGCCGCGGCCGGTCACCAGATCGCTCATGCCGCGGCTCTCCAGATCGGCGAAGGCGAACGGGCCGGGCGCATTGACCCGGATCCCACCCTCCAGCTTCCCCTGCGCGCTCCCCGCGTTATGCAGGATGAAAATCCCCGGCGCCTCGCCGCCGCGTCCGGGCAGGGCGGCGGCGAGGTCGGTCCAGCCGTCCTGGTCGGCGTCCCAGGCGGTGAGAAAGCGCGCCCCGGGAGCCAGCACGGCGAGATCCTCCGCCGCAAACCGGCCGCCCAGGCGGTCGCGGTAGAGCACGCCGGGGTGGTCCGCGTAGCTCACGGCGAGATCTCGGCCCTGCGTGTCCGCAACCAGGTCGAGCACCGCGCCGGCGATCGCCTTGCCCGGCGCGAACGGGAAGCGCGCCGTCGCGTCGATCCAGCCTTCCGCCCCCTGATTGCGCAGGAAGGCCGGGCGCTCGCCGAGCAGGATCAGGTCGACGTCGTAATCGTGGTCGACGTCCAGCCAGACCGCGGCGTTGAAGGCGCCGGCCGGGAGGACCGCCGTCACCTTCTCGAAGTGGCCGCCGCCGGCATTCCGGTACAGCGCCGCCGCCGGGCCGAGCACGCAGAGGTCGGCCAGGCCGTCGTTGTCGAAGTCGCCGGGTACGACCGCGACGACACCGCGGAGCTCTCCGAGCCCGGTCTCCTCTGACTTGGCCCCTGGCTTGGCGCTGCCCTTGAGGAAGAGCTGGATGCCCTCCTTCGACCAGGCCAGGAGATCGGCCTTGCCGTCACCGTCGGCGTCCAGAACCACCAGGCCGGCCGTGGCGGGATCGACGCCGCGGGCGAGCTCGGCGGGCGCGAGCTTCAGCTCGGGCGCGGGCTTCTCCGCCGTCTTTCGCATGCGATCGGTCCACGGGCCGATGTCATCCAGGATCTCCGAATACCAGCTCCACTCCAGGTCCTCGGGGACCGCCGCGCCCTCCTGCCGCGCCTTGATCTCCTTGAACATTTCGAGCTCGCGGGCGGCGTCCTCGGCGCGGCCGGCCTGGCGGTAGGCGTTGTAGAGCTGGAAGCGCGGGCCGGCGAGATCCGGACCGAGGCGGGCCGCGGTCTCGAATTCCTGGAGCGACGGCTCGGCCTTGCCCGCCAGCTTGTAGAGCGTGCCGAGGTTGTAGTGAGTGACCGGCTCATCCGGCACGCGGGCGGCCATGCCTTCGAGCTGCGCCGCGGCCTCGTCGTACTTCGAGTCGCGCTTGAAGGCGATCCCCAGGTTGAACCAACTATGCGGAATCTCCGGCGCCTGCTTCTGCACCTTCCGCAGCTCCGCGATCCCCTCCGCCACCTTGCCCGCCTTGAGCAGCGCCAGCCCGTAGTTGAGCCGCTCGCGCGCCGAGCCCGGAGCGAGCGCCAGGGCCTGCTTGAATTCCGCGACCGCCTCGTACTGGGTCGTCGGGTTCTCGTAGAACGCCTTGCCCAGGTTGCGGTGATGCCAGAGAAGCTCTTCGCGAGCCGCCCCGCCGTCACGGACAACGGGGGCCGGCGCCGCGGCGGAGAGGAAGAGGAGGGTGAGGGCGGAGGCCAGGAGCCGGAGGATCAACGTCTTTCTCCTTGTCATCGCCTCTCAAGGGTATGCCATACAATCCTCTCCGCCAAGGGAGACCCGATGAGCATGGAAGACAAGCTCCGCTACGCCGCCGCCGCCTGCCAGGTCGATTTCGGCAACCCGGCCGGCCGCTCCGGAATCAAGCCCCACACCGACCGGATGCTCGCCATGATCGACAACGCGGTGGGCGGCTATGCGCCGTTCCTGCCGGTCAAGCTCGTGGTCTTCCCCGAGTTCGCGCACGCGGCCCCGGTCTACGCCACCGCGCGCGAGCTCCTCGACAAGCTCGCGGTGCCCATCCCCAACGAGCACACCGAGCGCTACATCGCCAAGGCGCGCGAGCACGGGATCTGGATCCAGACCGGGACGTTCCTGGAGCGCGACGACAAATATCCCGGCGCCGTCTTCAACGCCACCTGCCTGATCGGACCCGAAGGCATCCTGTCGAAATACCGCAAGGTGAACCCCTGGATCCCCTGGGAGGTCCACGCCAGCCCGCACGATCTGCCCGGCTATGACGAGGAGATGTTCCCGGTGGTGGACACGCCGATCGGCAAGCTGGGGGTGGCGATCTGCTACGACTGGCTCTTCCCGGAAACGCTGCGCCAGCTCACCGCCAACGGCGCCGAGGTGCTGATCCGCGTCTCGGCCTACATGGACCCCTGGGGCGCGACGGCGCCGATGGACTGGTGGACCGTGGTCAACCGCTGCCGCGCGCTCGAAAACATCGCCTACGTGGTGGCGTCCAACCAGGCGGCGAGCCTCTCCCACTACCCGCCTTTCTCCTGGCCCGGGGGTAGCATGATCGTCGACTTCGAGGGCCGGGTGCTGACCCAGGCCGATCCCGGCCCGGGCGAGAAGATCGTCGTCGGCCCGGTGGACATCGGCGCCCTGCGCCACGAGCGCTCGGTGCGCCGCGGCCACCAGACCCTCGGCCAGCTTCGCAGCGAGTGCTATCCGATGTACCGGGAGAGCTTCTACCCGGCCGGACGCGGGGCGGACCGGGAAAAGCTGTCCGTCGAGGGGAACGACGAGGCGACGGCGGAGGCGAAGGACAAGCTCGGGTATTAGTCGGGTATCCGGATCACGCTCCCGACGATCCAGAATCCCGCCGCTGCTCCCGCTCCCACGCCTTCGACGGCGAGGCGCGCCGCCGCCAGCACGGCGGCGGCGGCGGTCCATGCCAGGAGCCACAGCGGCGACAGCAGCGCGCTCCCGGGCGTGCTCGCCACCAGCTTCCGCCAGAAAAAGACGCCGCTCGCCGTCACCGGCGGCGGCTCACCACCGGCGGCCACGGTCCGTTCGAACAGGCTCCGCCGCCGGCCGGCCACGGCATAGGCGTCGACTTCCATCGGATGCCTCGAATATCGGAAGCCGTTGCCACCCGCGCAGGCGAGGTAGAGGATCAGGAACGGGCGGACCATGCCCAGCCCGGGGCCGGCCTCCTGCATCTGGAGAGCGTGAAAGGCTTCATGGGCGAGGAGGCTGAAGCCGTCATCGGTCTCGGGCTGCCAGCAATCCGGCCGGACATAGATCCGGCAGCGGACGGTCGACAGCGGCGCCGGCAGGACCATCCCCTCCGTGCCGCGGCGCAAAAAGTGCGGCAGGCCACGGTGGAAGCTCACCCGCCGCAGGTCGAGCGTAGGAAAGAGCGCGGCGAGACGCCGCCGCGCGCTCTCCGGCAGCGCGAGCTCCGGTGGGAAGAGCCAGCGCCACAGGCTCCGCCCGGACCACCTCGGCCGGCGCTCAGCCGTTCTTGCCCGCGTAGCTGATGCGATAGATCACCCCCGCCTGGTCGTCCGAGACCAGCAGCGCGCCGTCCGGCATCACCAGCACGTCGGCCGGCCGTCCCCAGGCGTCGCCGCCTTGCAGCCACCCTTGCGCAAAGGGCTGGTAGGAGACCGCCTTGCCCTGGGCATCGAGCTTGACCACGCTGACGCGGTAGCCGATCGGCGTGCTGCGGTTCCACGAGCCGTGCTCGGCGATGAAGATCTGGTTGCGATACTCGGCCGGGAACATCGTCCCGGTATAGAAACGCATCCCGATCGCCGCCACGTGCGGTCCGAGCTTCTGCGCCGGAGGCTGGTACCGGCCGCACGGGTGCCCGGCGCCGAATTTCGGATCGGGGACGTCGCCGGCGTGGCAATAAGGGAAGCCGAAGTGGAGCCCGGCTTTCGTCGCATGATTCAGCTCGTCTGGAGGCACGTCGTCGCCCAGCAGGTCGCGGCCGTTGTCGGTAAACCACAGCTCATGCGTCCGCGGATGCCAGTCGAACCCCACCGTGTTGCGGATGCCGCGCGCGACGACGTCCGGAGCCGACGCCTTCCCCGCGCCGTCGATCGCGATGCGGGTGATAGAGGCATAGATCGGATTGTCCTCGTCGCAGACGTTGCACGGCGCGCCCACCGGCACGTAGAGCTTGCCGTCCGGCCCGAAGGCGATGAACTTCCAGCCATGGTGCTCGTCCTTGGGAAACGCCTCGGTGACCGTCTTCAGCGCCGGAGGATTGGCCAGCTTGTCGTCGATCCCGTCCAGCCGGACGATCCGCGAAATCGCCCCGATGTACAGCGAGCCGTTGCGGTAGGCGACCCCGCTGGGCAGATTCAGGCCGCCGGCGACCGTGTACACCTTGTCGCCGCGCCCATCCTTATTGCTGTCCACCACCGCGTAGACCTTCCCGGCCCCCAGCGAGCCCACATACAGAATCCCCTTCGGCGACAGCGCCATCTGGCGCGCGCTCGGCAGGTCCGAGGCATAGACGGAGATCTTGAACCCGGGCGGCAGCTTGATGGTGTTGAGCTGGACCTGCCCCGGAGCCGCGGCGCCGCCGGGCGAGCAGGCGAAGAGGAGACAGGCGGCCAGGATCGTGGATGCGAGCGCTTTCATCAGGCGGGGCCCTCCTTCCGTCACAGCGCAGAGTGTACTCGGTCCGAGATGGATCGGGGCGAAGCGTCCGCCCCGCAGGGCGAGAGCCCGCCTCACGGGGCAAGCGGTCTGCCCCACGGGGCGAATGACTTGCCCCGCGGGGCGAGCATGGCGGCCCGCCGGCACGGAGATCCGGCTTTTGGTATCCTCCGCATCTCCACACGCAAAACGGCCCAGGAACGGGAGGGGAGGGGAGCGTGGATATCGCTCGATTGAAATCGTTGCACTCGGACGGCTCACTCAGCCAGCCGAAGCTGGCCGGTTTCAGAAAGCTCTCGACAGACGCGCTGACCGGCTCCTTGCAACCAGGTGAGCCTGGAGCGCTCAAAGTGAAGGCGGATGGCACCATAATGGATGGACACCACCGCGTCTACGTCCTGCGGGAGCGTGGTGTGACGTTGACGCCCTGCCAAGGGAGTCTCTGGAATGATCGCTTTCAGAGGAGGCCGCCCGTCATGAGAGCCGACGTCTATTGGATACCAGGCCCGTGGCCAGGCCGCCTGGCCATCGTTCCCCGGCCGCGAGGCGGCGACTGGCTCGCCGATGAGATCCGCTCGTGGCGGGCGGCCGGCATTGATGTCGTCACCTCTCTACTGACACCGGCTGAAGTCGCTGAATTGGAGCTGCAAGAGGAGGAGATCCTCTCTCGGATGGCAGGACTGGAGCCTGTCTCCTTCCCGATCCCCGACTACGGTGTGCCCTCTTCGCGGCGGGATCTCACGGAGGTCATTCACCACCTGGAAACCGCGCTCGCGGCGGGAAAGAACGTTGCCGTCCACTGTCGCCAGGGCATCGGCCGATCCTCTGTGCTCGCGGCCTCCTTGCTCGTCTCTGCCGGAATCGATCCCGACGAGGCGTTCCGCCGCATCGAAAAAGCTCGCGGAAGGCCGGTGCCGGATACGCCGGAGCAGCGGGCCTGGGTGGCTCAGATGGCATCCGAAGCTTCCGCGGCCAGGTAGGGTACAATCCCCCCTTGAATCCGGTCAGCTTGTTCTGAAGGACGTATGAACCTCACACCCGAGCTTGTCGCGGACATCCTGGTCCGCCAGAAAAACGTCACCGCCGAGCAGGGCGAGGCCATCCGGCAGGAGGCCAAGCTGCTGCCGAGCCGGCTGCGGTCGGCCGGGGCCTATGAGCAGAAGGCGCTCGCCTATGAGCTGGTTCTCCGCCTGAAGCTGCCCAACGGGAACGACTCCGGGTCGCCGCTCTCCGAGCACGACATCGCGAGCGCCATCGCCGCGGACGCCAAGCTCGGGCATGTACGGATCGACACGCTGAGCCTGAACGCCGAGCTCATCGAGTCCAAGGTCTCCCGGCCGTTCGCCAAGAAGCACCGCATGATCCCGCTCGACATGGTCAACGGCCGCCTGCGGGTGGCCTGCGCCAACCCCTACGACATGGAGGGGATCGACTCCTTCCGCCGCATCGCCGGCCGCGACGTCGAGCTGGTGGTCGCCTCCGAGCCGGACATCCTCAAGGCGATCACGGAGTTTTACGGCCTGCGCCACTCGGTGAAGAAGGCGGAGCGCGACCTCTCCACCGGCATCGACCTCGGCAACCTCGAGCAGCTCGTCCGCATGAAGAGCGAGACGGAGATCGAGTCGTCCGACCAGCACGTGGTCAACGCCGTCGAGTTCATGCTCCAGCACGCCTTCGAGTGCCGCGCCTCGGACATCCACATCGAGCCGAAAAGAGAGGACAGCCTCATCCGCTTCCGCATCGACGGCGTGCTGCACGACATCCAGAAGATGCCGAAGATCGTCCACGCCGCCGTGACCTCGCGCATCAAGACCATGTCGCGCCTGGACATCGCCGAGAAGCGCCGGCCGCAGGACGGCCGCATCAAGACGACGAAGGGGGGCCGCGACATCGAGCTGCGCGTCTCGACGCTCCCGGTCGCCTTCGGCGAGAAGATCGTGATGCGCATCTTCGATCCCCAGGTCATCATGCAGGAGCTCACCGGGCTCGGCTTCTACGCGGACGAGATGCAGATCTTCAACGACTTCATCACCCGGCCGCACGGCATCATCCTGGTCACCGGCCCCACCGGCTCCGGCAAGACGACGACGCTCTATTCCGCCCTGAAGACCATCGCCACCCGCGAGCTCAACGTGACGACCATCGAAGATCCCATCGAGATGGTCTACGACGACTTCAACCAGACCTCCGTGCAGGTCAAAGTCGGCATCACCTTCGCCGGCGCCCTCCGCCACATCCTGCGCCAGGACCCCGACGTCATCATGGTCGGCGAGATCCGCGACAGCGAGACCGCGCAGTACGCCATCCAGGCCGCCCTCACCGGCCACCTCGTCTTCTCCACCCTGCACACCAACGACGCCTCCTCCTCCATCTCGCGCCTCGCGGATCTGGGAGTCGAGCGCTTCCTGATCAGCTCCACGCTCGTGGGGACCATGGCCCAGCGCCTCCTCCGCCGCATCTGCCCGCACTGCATCACCGAGCGCTTCCTCACCGCCGACGAGGCCACCACGCTCCGTCTCGCCGTGCCTCCCGGCAAAAAGGTCAAAGTCAAGGAAGGCGAAGGCTGCTTCGAATGCCGCGGCACCGGCTACATCGGCCGTACCGGCATTTTCGAGATGCTGCCCATGGACGAAGCGATCAAAAACCTGATCGTCCAGGGCGCCGACTCCCCGGTGATCAAGCGCGAAGCGATCAAGAACGGCATGCGGACCCTCCGCCAGTCCGCGTTGCGGAAGCTGGCGGAAGGGATCACGACGTTCGAAGAGGTGGTGCGGGTGACGGGTCTGTAGGAGCTTGGGCAGTCTCTGTCAAGAAAGAGAACGCGGCGGCACGGCCCGATCGATCCTGCGCCGCCGGTCTCGCAGCGACGATGCCGAGCTCTGGAAGGTGAGCCCCGCTTTGACATTCTGGCGAGCCAGAATGCGCGCGAGGGTCGCCTGAAGCGTCGGCAGGTCGTCGTCGAAATCGTCGTGATGACGCGCGGTCGAGCGCTCGGGCGAGCCGTCCGCGGCTTGATTCGGCGAGCGAACCCACTCCGCGTTCTTACCGAAAAAGCCGGCGAGGCCGCCCCTGGATGCCGGCCTCTCCACCCACTTCTCCATCCCCAGGAGAGGCTCGCCGGCGTGCTGCGGGAATCCGGGTATATGGAAGCGCTCTTCGAAAGCGTTCGAGATGAGATATAGAAGCGATTTGTGATAGATGCCGGCACAGTCGTCCTCTCTCTCCGCCTCGTCGGTCAAGGTGAAGAGCGCGAAGCGTTTGATCGCTCCCGTCTCGACGAGCGGCCGGTAGGTCTCGTTGAAGAGGCTCATCGTGCAGGCCGGCGCCCAGAGAGCACAGGTCTTGATAGGAAGGGCCAGGCCTTCCTCCCCCTTGAGCGGCCCGGAGGCGATCGGTCCCTGGATGGCGAGCTTCTGGACCAGGTGCGCGAGGAAGATGGCTCCCGCGCTGTGGCCCACGACATGGATCTCGTAATCGCCGCCGGCGCCGATCAGCTCGGCGAGCCGCTCGGCGGTGAAGCGGGCGCCCCCCGTCTTCCGTGGATCGCTATCGCTCTTCTCGGTGGCGAGGACCGCGTTCTCCTTCATCTCGCTCCACTCGGCCTTGCCGGTGAGGTAGCGGGCGATCGGCTCCAACGCATCATCCAGCCGGTCGAGCATGAAATCTTTCGTGGCATCAAGAAACCCTTCGGGCCGCCGCCGGCGCACCGCATCCTGAAGAACGTTGGCTTCGGATTTCCCCGCTCCGGCGGAGAGCGAAACCGCGCTCGGTGTAGGCGACGATGGCGAAGGCATGCCCGCCGAGCACGCTGTCGGAGGGCTCGATGACGGCGGCGCCGCGCGCCAACCGGCCCGCCCCTACCTTTCGTCACCTCTTTCCCGGGTGTCTACCGCGATCCAGTTGACCTCCCAGGTCTTCCCGCCATCCTCTGAAAAGGCCTGTTCAAAATGACAGGACGCCGGAGTGATGTCGGAGATCACGAAGCGGACGAGGATGGCGCGGCCCTTGAAAGCTTCCTGGTCGAAGAATTCGCCGCGTCCGTTCTTGAATTCTCCGATCGTCGGCTGGCTCAAGGTGCCACTGCCGCTGCCGGAAAAATTGAGACTCCACTGATGAGACTCGGAATTGTAGAGGCGCAGGCTCAGAGCTTCGATGTGCCCCGCGGGACCTTTGACGTCCAGCTCCACCAGATTGGCGCGGCCGTTCCAGATCTTGCGGACGACCGTCGTTCCCTCGTACTCGACCCATGTGGTCGAGCCCGTCAGGGGACGTTCGAGGCGTTTCAAGTGAGTCTTCCAGGTGCCGATCTCGAAGTCGAAATCGTGCTGTCCATCCCGCTCCCGGGCCGGCTGCGCGTCGGCCGGATGGAGGGCCACGGCGAAGATCAGACCGCAGACCAAAAAGCCAATCCGTAAGCGTCTATTCATCGGTCGAGGCTAACTCCGCGGCTTTCCCACGGCCATAGCCACTTTCCCTCTGCGCGCTATGACCACTCCCGGCCGGGCGAAAGGCCGCTGCCGATCGAGGCGACGATGGGGACGCCGACGAACGGAAAATGCCCGATCAGTTGCACCCACCAGCGGATGTTGATCGTGGGCGGGCGGTGCAGAAGCAGCGGAATGACCGCCAGCGACATCACCAGCCAGATGAACGGTCCATACACCGCGGCCACCTTGACGACGCCGTACCGCGAGGCCAGCACGCGGCGCACCCAGTCCGAGCGGAGGACGAGAAATAGAAACACGGCGGACCATCCGAACGCGACGCCAAAGTGCATCAGAATGCCGATCAAAGCCGGCGCGGTGCCTCCGTCGATCGCCCCCTTGCCGAGGACGGTCGAAGCGACGCCCTGGAAGAGCCGCGTCACCGTCGAATGGTAGAAGGCGACGCTCAGGACGCTCGAGAAGAGCCCATCCATGACGCCGGTCACGAGGCCGGCGCGCACGAGCCGTGACAAGGGATTGGGGATCATGGGAGGACTATATCCCGGGATCCGTGGGCGCGGCACCACACGCCTCGGGAGGTGGGCTCAGGTGTACGATCACCACCTTGTCATCGCTATATCCGGGGCTGAAGAAGCCCTGCAAGGATTCGCTCTCGAACAGGGCGCGCCGCTCCTCCAGGTAGGGACGGTCCAGGACCAGGGTGTTGACGCCCATGCCGAGCGCCATCATGCAGAGGAGGCGATCGGATGGAAAATTCTGGTCCATGTCCATCTGGAAGGTACCGTAGCCGGTGGGAAAGTAGCCTGAGTAGCCGTTGAGCAGCGGCCGATGGTGATCGATCTGGGCGAACATCCGCCACGCTTCCATCTCGTAGTCGGAGACGTGCAGCCCGGCCGGCAGCGGGACGTGCGCCACGATCAGCTTCCCCGGCTGCTGGCGCAACCAGGTCGTCCAGGCGGTGCGCGGGGTCGCGGGGGTCGGCGCGAGGACGCCGGGAGACGCGAGGTTCTCGGTGGCGGCCAGGACGCCCAGGGCGAGGGCGAGAGTCTGGCCGGTCTTGCCGCGCCAGGAGGCGAGGCGGGCCAGGGCGAGCGCGGCCAAGGCGGCGAGCACCGCCTGGGAGATCGCCACGGCGCGGAAGGGGCTGCGCAGGGTGCGGAGGCCGGGCACCACGTCCCGCAGGCTGGCGAAGGGCCGCCAATCCCCGATCTTCAGGTTGAGACCGAGCGCGAGAAGCCCGCCTCCCACGGCGCAGGCGAGGAGGAAAAGGATCCAGAGTCTCCGCTCTTTCTGGCGTTCTCCCTGGTACCAGCCGAGCCAGGCTCCCGCCGCTCCCAGGCCGAGAAGGAGAAAGCCGGGAAAGAGCCCTCCCGTATCCCCCACATAGGAGTCCTCGCGGGGCGGAAAGGCGAAGCGGGAGGAGCTGGGGCGGGTGGTGAAGTCCCGGGGCTGGGCCGAGAGGGCTGCCACGATTTCCTCGGAGCGCGTGAATCCGTACTTCTCATGAAAAGAGCTGACCGTGCCGGCGACGGGCGCGAGAACGAGGGCGCCGAGGATCGCCAGAGCGCCGAGGGTCGCGATGGACCGGACGCGAAACTTCTGCTCGGCCAGCGCGACGAGCCCGGCCAGGAGAAGAAAAGGGAGGCTCAGGAGCGCCATCTGCTCCCCCGCCAGGAACTGCGCGGCGAATGAGAGGACCGCCAGCGCGGCGGGCCGCCACCCGCCCTTCTCGCCAAAGCGAACCAGGGCGGCGAGCGCCCAGATCGTGCCGAAGAGGGGGAGCACGGGGAGCACTCCCAGGACCTTGGCGGTATAGGGAAGGGTGACGCCGGCGAGCGCCGCGAGGAGGGCCGCGCCACGCGGCGCGCCGAGCGCCCGTGCCAGGCTCCGGGTGGCCAGACCGTTGCAGGCCAGGGTGCACAGAATCGCCAGGTTGTAGATCGCGGCCGGCGGAGCGCCCAGCCACCAGAGAGGCGAGAGGGCGACCCCTTGCAAGATCATCGGCTCCGAGAAGGTGAAGGTCCCTTCGAGGGGATGGAAGATGGGAGCGTTCCAGAGCCCGAGCAGGCCGTGCGGCACGCGATCCGCGTCCCACCACAAGGTCCACAGATTGAACACCGGAACGGTGGCCTCGTGCTCGGTCCCCAACGGCAGAGCGCGGGCGAGGGAAGGCAGGAGGGGCCAGGTGGCCACGATCGCCGCCAGCAGGCAGAGGACGGCAGGGACGACTGCAGGAATAACGGCTGAGACAAGCCGGCGCAGCAGAGGATGGAGAGTCATAGAGAAAGGAGACTCCAGGTGCGCCGGCGGGACTTCATTGCCACACCGGCGCACGCTGGATGCAGGGGAAGATTACTACTGCTTCTCGATCTCGAGGGACCGCGTCACGTCGGACAGCACGTCCCGCAGGCTGGCGCCCTTGAGCTCGCCGGCGAAGCCCTTCTCGATCGCCGGAACCAATCCGCGCGGGGACACTTCATAACGGCCGGCCGGGGAAACGACCAGATAGGTGCCGTCCTCGCGCTGGGTCATGAACAGCAGGTAGCTCTGGCCCATCTCGTAGCTCGGGTCCTCGTCGAAACGGTTCGCGGCGTTGCCGTTCTGGAAAAGGACAAAGGACTCGCCGGTGGCGAGAGAGCCCTTGCGGCTGCCCTGGACGTCGAAGGACACCCGCTGCGTGGGGATGCGCTGGACGCCGTCCGCGTAAACGGTCTCGATGGCGTCGCCCTCGGCCACGTCGGTCACCGTCGCGACGACGATCTCGGAGGCCAGGCGGGTGGCCGCCTGGAGGCTGGTGGGGTTGTTGCGCCAGTAAGCGTGGAAGCGGGGCGCGTCCGCTTCGGGGCCGAAGATCGAGGGGCGGATGGCCGTACGGTTGGCATACATCGTGCCGATGTCGTTGACGTTGTGGGAGACCAGCGAGTAGTGGGTGGAGATGTCGTACCAATAGCCACCGCCCATGCAGCCGCCGTCATTGGAGTGATCGAGGCCGAAGGTGTGGCCGATCTCCTGGCAGAAGACGCCGCGGGCGCCATTCGTGGTCCACGAGTAGTAGGTATTGAGCTGCGCGGTCGCACGGAGGATGGTGCAACCACTATAGTTGGTGATGCTGGCGAGACCGCCCCAGCCGGTGTTGCCGGAGTTGGCGGCGAAGGAATAGGTCTCCTCACCCGAGCTGACCGAGCTGATGTTGAGGATGGTCAAGTTGTTCCAATCGCTGACCGCCGCGGACGCCAGGCTGGAGGTATTGCGGAGCTTCACATTCCGGTCCGCCTGAATCCAGCAACCCCACTGGTGAGCCTGCGCGGCGCTTCCCGCAAGCCCGGCGATGAGAACAATCCCAGCAACGAAAGCCGATTTCCTATTCATACTCGTTACCTCTCCTCCAAAATGAGCGCACGTCTATCGCACGCCCAGAGTACACGTCTGGCTAAGAAACGTCTCATCGAATCTTCAGCTTTTCTTAACAAACTTCCCAAGGTCTTCCGAGCTTGTGCTCGGCAGCCCTCATTGTTCGCTTCTACTAGTGGTGGTGCATCGGCCCGGGAAAACGGGACATGTTCATGCTGTTTTAGAGCTCAAGCTTGGGCGTTCTCGGGAAGCGCAGGCTACTTCCCCGGCAGCCGATGCGCCCGGAAGAACGCCCACATCCGGCTCGTGGCGTCGACGCCGTTGCTGGTGAGCCCGGCCAGCGACTCCGGCAGCGGCTTGTAGGCCGCCTCCAGTTTGTCGATCAATTCGGAGATGAATCTGACGTCCCTCGCGAGGCCGGCTCCGGGGTCCACGCTCCAGGCCCTGGGCGTGGAGCGGTCGTAGCTGCCGGGGACATGGAGCAGATACTCCCGCCGCCGGCCCGACGAGAGCATGGCACCGCTCGTTCGTTGCAGGAAGTAGAAGGACACCGAGGCCAGGAGGATCGACACCGCAGGCAGGCCGAGAACCAGCACGGCGCGGAGGACCAGCTTCCCGGGATTCATCGCCATCCTCGGCCGGTCGAGATGCCGATTCGACGCCAGCGCCAGGAGAACGCGCGGGAGGAGCGGTGTCGTGAACAGCCACGCGAGCAGGCCGTAGAGAGCGAGCACGGCGGCGAGCCAACAGGCCGCGCCGGTCACCAGCGTGCGGTCCTTGAGCAGCCGCCGGCGATGGAGCCGTGTGGCGATCCAGGCGGCGGCGGACAGCTTGAGGCCGATCAGAGCCGCGGCGATCCACGGCAAGGCGTTCGTGGCCAGGGC
>Ga0307506_10000098_pt1 | contig 34593 bp, 30 predicted proteins | sample 25_S_MG_FD_202175 | JGI IMG/M metagenome (GOLD analysis project Ga0307506, IMG submission 202175) | Soil microbial communities from Populus trichocarpa stands in riparian zone in the Pacific Northwest, United States - 25_S | ecosystem: Environmental > Terrestrial > Soil > Riparian zone > Trees... | reverse complement strand
GTCCAAGGCGTCTCTGCCCTTGATCACAGGGCGGAAGCGGTCGATTAAGCGTTTAGCGAACGCCTGGAAGGTGTGACTGTCCAGCCGAGAGGCAAGTTCATAACCGCAGCGCTTGCGGACCCGATTCTTAAGATTGTGGCTTGCGTCGACCTTGAAGGAGATGGCCAGGATGCGCTGCGGATAACGGCAAGCGCCGGTCCGAAGCAGGAAGTCCGCACGCTGCGCGAGCATCTCGGTCTTACCGGCTCCCGGGCCGGCTGTCAGGGCCAGGCTACGCTGGGTTTCCCTTACGGCGGTCAGAGCATTTGGTTCTAATTTGAGGCCATCGGCCGGCCGCCAGCGATCGGCCTTGATCATTCGGGAAGTTCCGCGAGTTTGGCTTTTACCATCTCGAGCAGGCGACCCATCGACTCGGGCATCTTGATGATGAGGTCGCCTTCGTCGAGCTGAGCCATGGCAGCGAGGTGGGCAGCCGGTTTGCTGCCGAGCTTGAAGCGTTGGTGGTATGAGCCGAAGTACTGCTGTTCCTCGTCGCTATACTGGGCGATATCGCCATGGTTCTTGCCGAGCACCGCGGCGATGGTCTCGGCGTCCGGATCGTCGAGGTTTGCTTCCTTGATGCCGTAGGCGTCAGGAAATTGCCGCAGCATCGCAAAGTCGAGATCTAACGGTGAGGAGAAAAATACTCCAGCTAATTCGAGGAAATCGAACCAATCCTGTCCGTCTTTCGATGTCAATAGCACTTGATCGCCATTCCACTTTGGGAGGCTGGTTAGATGGGTCTTGCTCAAATTGCTCTTGATGGTAGGGAACTTGAGGAGTTGCTGGATGACATACCTGAACCGACCCCATCCACCCTGGTGGCGTCCCAGGTCGAGGTCCAGCAGTGTCACAAACGGTATGCCCAGGCCATGCAGCAGGCGCCAGAAGTGGTTAACATGTCGCCCGCCCAGTGGCACGACGGAAATGGATGTGTCGTCATCAGCGATTCCCTGAGCCTGCAGTAGCCGCGGCAACACGATCTCCTCACTGTCTCCTTCTCCAAGAATGATGAGCCGCGAGAAATAGAGCTCCGGAAATGCTTGGACCGCTTCACGCACGAACTTGTGTGCCTCCTCGTCAATAGCCGCGGGCATGATGATGGACGTGACGACGGTCTCGCGGTCCGTGTTCAGTCTTAGGTAACGGATGTGCTCCGGGGGGACGCGCTTGAGCAACGACGGGGCGTGCGTCGTGACGATTGCCTGGGCGTCGTGGTGCTTGGAGAAGCCGGTCAGTGCCTTGATTACCCGGCCGAGGTAGTGCGGTGACAGGCTGTTCTCCGGCTCCTCCATGGCCACCAGCGTGAATACGGCAGGACGCAGTTTGTCTACATCAAACCCGTCGAGTTTCTTGGCCAGGACTTGGCGGCCGATGGCCTGGATTGAAAGCACCAGCGAGACGTAGAGCAAGGACTGCTGACCATCGCTCAGGCGAGAGAAATCGACGATTTGTTCGCCGGGCCCCGGCGTGAACCCGACAGTTAGATGCCGCAGCAGGCTGTCGATCTCGTTGCTCTCGAACGAAACGCTGGGGCTCGCGTAGTAGGTCCCCTTGTGCAGTGCGGTCCAATAGGTGGTCAATTGCTTGCCGATACCGTCCACGGCAGCATTGCCAGCCAAGGCCTCACTGATGTCCTGGGTGAGCCTGGTGATCTTCTCGCGTTCGGCCTGCCAGTCGGCCGCCCGCAAGGCACGACCCAGGAGGGAGCTCGCTGCGTAGGAGATGTGGTCGGTGGGTTCGCGGCGAGCTGGCAGGTAATGCACCTGGATCGCGTTACGGTTGTGCTTCGGGACGGGCATTGTTTTGAGTGGCTCATCTTGCTCATCAGTTTCAAGGACATAGTTCAACTTTCCTTCTTCAATCTCGCCATCTTCATCCATTGTTGCCGTCAACCGGAAGCGCACTTGGGGAACACCGTCGGCGGACTTCAACTGCATGTGGGCGAAGTGCACTGGGATCGTGGCATACTTGCCCTTAGCCCTCTTGAGCTCGGGAAACTCGAACTGCGCCTCGATCCACAGTGTCGGCGGTCCAATATCGCCCATAGCCAAGCCTTCGGCCGGGATGTGGAAATCTGTGCGACGAACTCGCCGCAGTGATGGATCGAAGCCGAACAGACGCGCGAGCGCCTGGAGCACCGCCGTCTTGCCGGTGCCATTAGGTCCGAGCAGAAAACACATCGCTACCAGCTCGATGGCTGTGGGCTCTTGGCCGAAGGATTGGAAGTTGCTCAACCGCAACCGTGTCAGCTTCAAGATGTCTCCCTTCTACTCGTTGGCTGGCCGATCCAGGCGGAGGATCAGTCGGGAAGCCCGTGGCAATCGCGACCTGGGGCGAAGCTGGTGTTCTGAGCCCCGCTTCATAGCTTTCCTTCGCATGATATCGTATCGCGGTAGCGCAAAGCCGCAGCGCTCGGGAGACAAAGAGCATGAGTCTCGAAGAACTGAGGAGCCGGCGAGCCGAGATCCTCCGGTTGGCCAACCTTCATGGTGCCAGCAACGTCCGAGTTTTCGGTTCCGTGGCACGTGGCGAAGCGGACGAGAGGAGCGATGTCGACTTTCTGGTCGACATGAGGAGCGGCCGAAGCCTGCTCGACCTGGGAGGGTTCCTCGAAGACCTCCGAGAGCTTCTGAACCGACCAGTTGATGTGGTCACGGAGCGTGGCCTGAAGGCTCGCATCAGGGACCGAGCCTTACGGGAAGCGGTTCCGTTGTGAAAGACAGCGGGAGCCCGGGCGATCCGTGAGGCTTGACGCCTCGCTCTATCTCTCGCGGTCAGATGCTGTCGGGAGCCTCGCGAAGGGCCTGCGGCAAGACCGGAAGGCCGACGGCGCGAGCGGCTTCATGGAGCCGATCAAGGTGGCGAGGGTCGCCTCCACTTCCAAGGCGATCAAGCGCCAAGACCGAGGTGTCGAAGTAGATCACGACCGTTCTTCTTCACGGAGGTCGACCACCGAGTTGCCGGGATAGGGCTTGGCGCCCAGACTGGCTCGGAGCTCGGAGAGGTCTGGCAGTTTCCGCTTCTGTGGCGCCGTCCGTACCTCGGGACCGCCGTTGTCGAGGACGATGACGACGCGCATCTTGCCCCGCGGGGCCGACGCCGGTGCACGGGCTGTCAGGGTGCCTTCTTCATCGATTTCGGTGAAAGTCTCAATCGTGACCATGACTCACCTCAGGTCCAGTGACGCTCAACACCAGAATACCAGATCGGCTCGGGAAGAGGTCCTCCAGGCAGCCCCTCTCGCATCTCTGCGAGTCCCCTCACGCACAAACGCTAGAGCTCCTGCCGGCGCTCGACAGCGCCTCCCCCGGCAGGGGTCGCTTTTCTCTCCATGGCACACCCGTTGCTATTCTGTACCGACAGACGCCTTCAGGAACGCAGGATGATGCTCAGAGAGGAGAGTGCCATGAACGCTTTGCGACGCGTTGTGATGCCGATGGTGCTGTTGGCTCTGGTGGCTGGATGCGGGAAGGAGATGCCTGCGCCGGCGGCTGCTTCTTCACCGGCGGCGGCCGTGCCGGCCGGGGCTCGGCGGCCGTATCTCGCGAACAGTGAGATGCCGCCGGCTTTCGAGGTCGAATTCAAGAACTACCTGGTGCGCAAAGAGAAGGCGTTGCCGGGAGTCCCGGGACGGTTCTGGTACTCCTCGCCACCTCAACAGAACGGTGCTCCGATCCCCGCGATGCGGACCTGGTTCGCGCTCTGTCCGTTCTTGCCCTGTGTGGAGCGGTCATGGATCGAGGCCGGCGCCTCCTGCACGTTCTATCTCGTCAGCGATCCGAGTCAGCCGGGACAGTTCGCCTCGTATGTCTTCACCAAGGGCCTGGTGGCCAAGGGGCAGCCGCAGGAGCAGTACGCTCTCATCGGAAACATGGGCCCGCTGCTGCCCGACTTCGTGAAGAGATATAACGATCTGTTTCCGCGCGCGCCCCTGTGGGAGCCGAATCCCACCTCGCCGGCTCCGGTCCTGAGCTCCGCAGGCGCTCCCGCGCAGTGGTATCTCACCAGCGGGCACGCGGGATTCATCACTCAGCCCGGCGCGCCGGTCAAAACCGATCCGGTGAATACTCCTCCTGGAGAGGAGGGCTATTTCGCCCAGCTCGCGACTCCCGTGCCGGGACCGGGAGGCCAGTCGTACAAGCCGCCGTTCAGCTTCGGGGGGACGGCGCCGGGACCTTTCGGGCAGGAGCACGGTCAGATCGTGTATGACACTGAAACCTTTCACATGGTCTCCAGCCTGCCGGCCGATCTGTTCACGCTGCCCGACCTGAGCCAGTATCAGCAGGCCGAAGCGAAGGGTTGCCCGCTCGAGATCGAGCATCCGCAGCCGGCGGGGGCGCGCTTCAACTGCCCTGCCTGCCACCGCTGAAACCTCTCCACCCGGAGCTCCGTAAGTGAGGAGGTTGGGGAGCTGTTCCCCGAAAGGAGCCCGGCATGAGAATCCAACGAGTCCTTCCCTCCCTCCTTGCCGTCGCCTGCCTGTCGGCGGCCGTGCCTGCTTTCGCCGCGGAGGCGCCGCGGCGGCCCGAGCTCGCCCCTTGCAAAGAGGCGGGAATGCCGGCGGGGGCTCTCTGTGGTACCTATGAGGTGTTCGAGAACCGGGCGGCCCGGACGGGACGGAAGATCCCGCTGCATGTCGTGGTGCTGCCGGCCCAGGGAGCGGACCGGCTCCCCGATCCATTGATCTATTTTGCCGGCGGACCGGGGGATGGATCGGTTTCGGAAGGGCTTTTCATGGCCCAGGAGCTCGCCTCTCTCCGCGCCAGGCGCGACGTGCTGCTGATCGACTTGCGGGGCACGGGTGCGTCCGGCGGTCTCTTCTGCACGGAGCTGCAAGGCAGCCAGGGAGTGCAAGGTTTTCTCGACAACTTCCTTCCGACCGACAAGATCCACGCCTGCCGGGACCGCTTGAAGAAACAGGTGGATCTCTCCTGGTACACCACGGATGCCGCGATCGACGACGTCGAGGAGGTGCGGGCCGCTCTCGGTTACGGCAAGCTCAACCTGATCGGCGGCTCGTACGGCACGCGTGCGGTGCTCACGTTTCTGCGGCGCCATCCGCAAAGCGCGCGGACCGCCACGATGCTCGGCGTCGTGCGCCCGGACGAGCGCTATCCCCTGGGTCTCGCCCGCGCCACGCAGACGGTGCTCGACGGGCTGATCGCGGAGTGCGCAGGAGACCCGGCCTGCCGGCAGGCGTTTCCGCAGCTCCGCCAGGAGGTGGACGCCGTGCTGCGCCGCGCCGCCGCGGAGCCGGTCAAAGTCGCCATGACGGACCCCGCGACGGGGCAGGCCGTCGAGCTGCGCCTGGGGCAGAGAGGTGTCGCCCAGACGCTCCGCTACATGCTCTATTCGCCGGCCGGAGCGGCGGTGCTGCCGCTGGAAGTGCACGCGGCGGCCCAGGGGGATTGGAAACCGCTGGCCCAGTCGGCTCGCCTGTACGGGAGCGGTATGACCTCGACGGCGGACGGCTTCTATCAATCGGTCACCTGCGCCGAGGACGTGGCCTTCATCCGCGAGCAGGATGTCGCGGCGGCGGTGGCCGGCACGTTCCTGGGGGATTTCCGCGTCCGCTTGCAGAAGGCGGCCTGCGAGGGCTGGCCGACGCGGGATCTGGGACGGGAGATTCAGTCGCCGGTCGTCTCCGACGTGCCGGCCCTGCTGATTTCCGGAGAAAGAGATCCGGCGACTCCGGCGGAGAACGGCGCGCAGGTCCTGCGCACATTGAAGCGGGGACGCCAACTGATCGTCGCCGACGGCGCCCACAGCACGGACGGGATGCAGGGCAACGACTGCCTCTTCGGCCTCGTCGCCGCATTCATCCAGGCGGGCGCGGCCGAGGGGCTCGACGCCGCGTGCGTCGCCGGAATGCGGCGGCCGGACTTCGCGCTCAGCCTCGGCGATCCGGAGGTGGCGCTGCCCCGGGCCGACCTCGAACGTCTCGCGGGCTCCTATGCGGACAAGGAGTCGGGCCTGGTCGCCAAGGTGGATCTCCTCGGCGACCGCGTGCGCGTCTCGCTCTCGGACGGTTTTCAGGTCCTGCTGATCCCGACCGCGCCGAGCCGCTTCCGGCTGGAAGGGATGGGGGCTGGGCGGATCGTGACGTTTCAGGGGTTGGGGGGGGGGGCCGACCGCGCTCGTGCTGAGCCAGCCGGGCAGACCGGATCTGGTGATGCCACGCGCTGATTGAGCGCCTATCGTTCCGCGCCCATCTCCTGGAGCAGTGGCTGCGCCGCGGCGCCGTGCATCGTCTCCATCAGCCAGAGCATGTAGCGGATGTCGACGCTGACGTTGCGGGCGACCTCGGGGTTGTAGCCGAAGTCGTTCGCGACGTTTTCCCAGACGCGGTCGAAGTTGACGCCGACGAGCTCGCCGCGGCCGTTGAGCACCGGGCTCCCGGAGTTGCCGCCGGTGGTGTCCGCGTCGGCGAGAAACCCGACAGGTACGTCGTTCAGCTTGCGGTCCGCCCAGCGGCTCGACCGCGCGGCAGGCGCCGCGGCGAGCAGCTCCCGCGGCGCGGCGAAGGGATCGGCGCCGGTGTTCTTTTCCACGACGCCGGCCACCGTCGTCTGCGGCTCCATGCGCACGGCGTCGCGCGGTGTATAGCCTTCGACATGGGCGAGCGCGACGCGCAGGGTGCCATTGGCGTCGAAGGCCACCGGCTGGCCGGCATGAGAGATGACCGCGCGTTGCCAGCGCGGGCGCAGGCGCTCGACCGTCCCCTTGGCGCGGTCGTCCCGCTCCTTCCAGGAACGCAGCTCCAGGTCCAGGGCGAAGGACAGGTCGAGGAGCGGATCGTGGCGGGCGCGGAGCTGATCGAGGGATTCGTTGAACATCTTCGCGCGTTCCTCCGCGTCGTTGACGCGGGTGCGGGCGAAGAGATCGGCCACCTTGGCGCGCACGGCGGCGGGATCGCGGTCCTTGCCCAGGTAGGTCTCCACGGCGGCCACCCGGCTCCCTGCGGGCAGCGCGGCGAAGCGGACCAGGAGATCGACCAGCAGCGCCTGCTCGGTGGGCAGGTGCATGCGTTTCTGATCGAGACGCAGGCGCTCCTCCAGCCGTTCCTTCTCGCGGTCCATGGACTCCGGCTCACGGTCGAGGTCCGGCTTCGTCGCTTCGCCGGCGCGGCGCACCAGGGTCAGAGCGAGATCGAGCGACTTCGAGCCGAGCTTCGCCTGATCGAGCAGGAAGTCGCGGTCCCAGGTCGCCCGCTTCTGCGCCGCCATCTTGGTGAGCTCGGCTTGGGCGGCGACGGCCTCTTTCTGCTCCGGCCGCCCGGCGGCCCAGGCGAGCACCGCCTGCTCGGCGGCGTGTTTCTTCTCGAGGATGTGGCCGCGGCGCAGCCCGTCGACCTGGCCGCGCGAATTCTTCTCCCGGTTGGCGAGCCCCTTCAGGCGGTCGGCGAGGGCGATGCGCGCTTCCTCGCTGCTCGCCGAGGCGGCTTCCAGGATGTCCATCCAGGCGCGGTAGAGCTGGGCGCGGCGCGGGAAGTAGAGCTCGGCTCGCTCGCGCATCTCGGCCTCGGTCAGCGAGCGGTAGCTCAGGCCGGGATAGCCTGGCACCATGACGAAGGCGCCGGGCTCGATGCCGCGCGCCGAGACCGGGTAGAAGTTGCGCGGCCGATAAGGGACGTTTTTGGCGTCGTGCGCCGCGGGCTTGCCGTCCGGGCTGGACCAGACGCGCAGCAGCGCGAAGTCGCCGGTGTGCCGCGGCCAGCTCCAGTTGTCCACCTCGCCGCCGAATTCGCCGACGCTGCGGGGCGGCGCGTAGACCAGGCGCACGTCGGCGTACTCCAGCCCTTCGATGAGCTGGTAGCTGACTCCGCCGTTGAACGCCTCGACCTGGCAGCGGCGGTCGGGCTGCGCCTCGCAGGCCGCGACCAGCTCTTTCTTCTTGCGCTCGATGGCCTGAAATCGGGCGAGATCGTCCGCTCCGGCGGGCACCGCGGCCTCGACCTCTCGGGTCACGTCCCGCGTGCGGTGGGGGATCGTGATGCGCAGGCCCTTGCCCGGCAGCTCCTCGTCCCGGCCACGGGCGAGGAAGCCTTTGGTGATGATGTCGTTCTCTGGTGTCGAGTGCTGCTGGAGGATGCTGAAGGCGCAGTGATGGTTGGTGACCACCAGCCCGTCGGCCGAGATGAAGCCGCCCGAGCAGCCGGTGCCGACCTTGACCGCCGCGTCGAGGAGCCCGGCTCCGTCCTGGCTCCACAGCTTCCCGGGAGGGACTTCGAGGCCGAGCTTGCGGAGCCATTGCGGATCGTGCTCGAGGATCTGTTGCGGCGTCCACTTTCCTTCCACGGCGAAGGCCTCCCCGGCCTTGAGGGCGCAGAGTACAATGAGCAGGGATCGGGCGATTGTCTTCATGGCGGGAGGTAGGGTATTCTTTTCCGCATTGCCGCGCCAGACCTGAGACTTTCGGAGACTCTCAACCCATGGACCAGGAACTGATTGCCTTCCTCGAACAGCGCTTTCAGGGGATAGAAACTCGCTTCCAAGGATTCGAAGCTCGCTTCCAAGGATTCGAAGCGCGCTTCCAAGGGATGGAAGCGAGCTTCCACGCAGAGCTGCAGGCCTTCCGCGAAGAGACGAGCCAGCGCTTCGACCAGGTGGATGACAAGGTCCGCCAGGTGGACGACAAGGTCCGCCAGGTGGACGACAAGGTCCGCCAGGTGGACGACAAGGTCAACCTGGCCCGGGTCGAGATCGAGAGTGTGCGAGGCGAGATTCGCCAGGTCGCGGACGGCGTGGCCGCCAATACGGAGAAGCTGGATGCCTTCCGCGTCGAGGTGACGCAGGAATTCGCCGAGGTGCGGTCGACCTCCCGCCTGCAATATACGGATCTGGACCGCCGCGTCCGCCGCCTTGAAACGCGGGTCTTCGAGCAGGCCTGAGGCCTGAGCCCCTTCCGCTATCCCCCGATCAGCGATTTATACGTCCGCAGGTGCCGGAAGGCGGCCTGCGGGCGGCCGAGAGTCTCGTAGAGGCCCGCCAGGTTGTAGTGGGCGTCGGCGAAGCGTTCGTCGAGCTCCAAGGTCTTCTCGTAGGCCGCGGCGGCTTCTTCGAGGCGCTCGAGATCCTGGAGGACGACGCCGAGATTGAAGGCGGTGGTGGGCTCGTCCGGCCGGGCTTCGAGGGCGGCGCGGTAGTGTTTTTCAGCCGCGGTGAGATCGCCCATCTCATGACGGAGGCGCCCGAGGTTCAGATGGGCGTCGGGCAGCCTGAGATCGATCTCCAGGGCGCGGCGGTAGGCCGCCATGGCGGCGTCGAGATCGTCCTCGGCTTCGAGGTCGCAGCCGCGCGCGTACCAGTCCTCGGCGCTCGCCGGGGCGTCCGCGACCGGCACCGGCACGCGCTTCTTCTCGGCGTGGCGGACCAGGGAGGCGGCGTCGCGCTCCAGGTCGGCGACCTGGAAGTCGAGGAGGATCTGGCCGGACTCCGGATTCCACACCTCTTCGCCGTCGCGCACCACGACGTGGTGCCCCTGGGCGGTGATGCGCACGCCGGTGAGCGGGCGGCCGTCGGGGAGCTGTTCCTGGAGGTTCTGGAGGGCCAGGCGGATGCGCCGGCGCGGCACGTCGGCGGCGAGCAGCCCCTTGGCGGTGCGCAGCAGGATCAGGTCCTGGAAGGAGAAGCGGTATTCGCCGCGCGGCCCCTGGGCGGGGGAGAGGAGACCGTCGCGGATGAGGGCGCGGACCTGCGCCACCGACAAGCCGAGCAGGGCGGCGACGTCGCGCGTCGCATAGCCCGTGACCGGGCGCCGGCTGTCCGTCTCGTCCGTGGGGTGGAGGATGGCGGCCTGAGTCATCGCCATCAGTTTACTCCGCCTGCGTCAGCGCTTGGAGCCCTTCCGGCGCGGCTCGGCCATTTCGACCACCTCCGCCGTTTCGGACACGCTGCGCGGTGACGGCTTGGCCGGCTTGCGCGCCGCCAGGGAGACCGGCTCGGCCACGGGTTTTTCTGATTGCGCAGCGGCCTTCGCGTCCGTCTTCACCGAGGCGGCGAGGCTCGCCTTGAGCGCTTCCATGAGATCGATGATCTGCGCCTTGGGCGCTTCCTGCGGCGTCGCGGTGATGTCCTGCCCCTCGACCTTCTTCTCGATGAGGTCGCGCGTGCGCTGGCGGACGTGGTCCTCGTAGGACTCGGGCTGGAACGTGTCGGTGGCGATCTGCTCGATGAGCTGGACGGCGAGGCGGAGCTCGGGCTCCTTGACCTCGGCCGGCGCGAGCGGCACCTCGGAGAAGGAGCGCAGCTCGTCGGCGTAGCGGAGCTGCTGCATCAACAGGCCTTCCTCGTAAGGACGGAGGAGCACCAGGTAGTCCTTGCCGCGCGCCGCGTAGCGGGCGAGCGCGGCGCGCCCGGTCTTCCGCATCGCTTCCGAGAGCAGCCGGTAGGGACGGTCGCCGCCGCGGTCCGGACCCAGATAGGTCGCTTTTTCGTAATAGATCGGATCAACCTGATCGAGCGGCACGAACTCGGTGATCTCGACCGCGTTGGTCGCCTCGGGAGTGAGAGCTTTCAATTCCTCTTCCGTGAAGAGGACATATTGCCCCTTGGCGTATTCATAGCCTTTAATCATTTCGTCCCGCCCCACGACTTCATTGTCGGTCGGGCAGATGTACTGTTGTTTCAATCGGGAACCGCACTTCTTGTGAAGCATGTTGAGCTGAATTCCGACGGCGCTTTCGCCGGTGGAATAAAGCTTCACGGGAATGGTGACGAGACCGAATGAGATCGTTCCGGAGGCAAAAGGTCGAGCGCTCATACCTATAATGTACCATCCCTTTGCAATGGTGAAAATATTTCGTTCGAAGCTTCGCGAGCTGGTTGCGGAGATCGAGGAATTAAGTGCGCCACGAACGATTCCGCGCGCCGTCGATGTCTCCGTGATGAAACCGGAAACGCGGGAACGTCCCTTTACAAAACCGGGCTGGCTGTTCGAGCTCAAGTACGACGGCTTCCGCATGCTCGCCGAGCGGCGGGACGGCAGGGTCTGCCTGCTCTATCGCAGCGGCCACGACGCCACGGCGATCTTCCCCGAGATCGAGCGGGCGATGGCGGCTCTCCCGTTCGATCTCCTCCTGGACGGTGAGGCGGTGGTGCTCGACGAGGCGGGGCGGCCGGTGTTCCAGCTCCTGCAACGGCGGGCGCAGCGCACGCGGCAGATCGACGTCGAGCAGGCGGCGGTGGCGTCGCCGGCGGCTTTCTTCGCGTTCGATCTCCTCGCGTTCGAAGGCTACGATCTGCGCCCGCTGCCGCTCTCGATGCGCAAAGAGCTGCTGCAGCGCGTGTTTTCTCTGGCGGACGGCATCAGATCATCAGGGCCGCTGCGGACTCTCGAGGCGATCCCCGAGCGCGGCGAGGACCTCTACGCCGCGGTGCAGGGGCTGGGGCTCGAAGGGATCGTCGCCAAGCGCGCCGACTCGCCTTACCGCGGCGGCTACTCGCCGCAGTGGCTCAAGGTCCGCGTGGACCACACCGCCGACTTCGCGATCCTCGGCTTCGAGGCGGCGCCGGGCGAGCGCACCGGGTTCCGCAAGCTGCATCTCGGGTTGCGGCAAGGGGACGGCTGGATCTGGGCCGGCACCGTGGGCACCGGTTTCGACGGCGAGGAGATGCGCGAGATCCGGGCGCGCCTGGAGCCGGCGCGGCGCCCGCGGCCGGCCGTGGCCGGTCTGAAAGGTGGCCGTTCGGTGGTCTGGGTGGAGCCGGAGCAGGTCTGCGAGGTGCGCTACAAGGAATGGACCCTCGGCGGCCACCTGCGCCAGCCGGTCTTCCTCCGTCTGCGCGACGACAAGCGGGTGGACGAGTGCCTGGCGCCGTTCGAAACCTCCGGCGAAGAGCCTCCCCCCACTCCCGGTGGCAGGGAGGCCCCGGCGCTGACCAATCTCGACAAGGTTTTCTGGCCGGAGGAGGGGTACACCAAAGGCGATCTCGTTGCCTACTACCGGGCCATCGCGCCGTGGATGCTGCCCTACCTGCGCGACCGGCCGCTGGTGCTCGACCGCTATCCGGACGGCATCGCCGGGAAATCGTTTTTCCAGAAGACGGCGCCCGGCGGCTCTGTCGATCACTTCCTCTGCGACTCCACCGACGATCTGCTCCGCCTGGTGAACATGGGCGCCATCCCGTTCCACATCCAGGCGAGCCGCGTGCAGGATCCCGACCGGCCGGACTGGAGCATCGTCGACCTCGATCCCAAAGGCGCCGCCTTCGCCTGGGTGGTACGCATCGCCCGCGAGGTCCATGCGATCTGCGAGGAGATCGGCCTGCCGAGCTTCGTGAAGACGAGCGGCGGCAGCGGTCTGCACATCCTCCTGCCGCTCGGCGGGCAGTGCGATCACGACCAGTCGCGCCAGCTCGCCGAGCTGCTGGCGCGGCTCCTCACCGACCGCCTGCCCGAGATCGCCACCACCGCGCGCTCGATTCCGGCGCGGCAAGGGCGCGTCTACGTAGACGCCTTGCAGAACGGCCGCGGCAAGCTCCTGGCGGCGCCCTTCACCGCCCGATCGCGGCCCGGAGCGACGGTGTCGATGCCGCTCGACTGGAGCGAGGTCGGAGCCCGCCTGGACCCCGGCCGCTTCACCATCCGCACCGCGCCGGCGCGGATGAAGAGTCGTGGCGATCCGTTGCTGCCGGTGCTGGAGGCGCGCCCGGACCTGCTGAGCGTCCTGGCGCGCCTGGCGTCGCTGCTCTGAGCAAAAAAAAGGGCGCCCCCCCGGGCACCCTGAAAACTGCAACTGACGCGAAGAGCTCTCGATCGGATCAGGGGGTCGAGATCGGCGCCGTCCAGATCTCTTCCTTGGCGTTGTTGCGGCGGTCGGTCCAGGACGGGAAGAACTTGTTGGCCCAGCCGGAGAGGCTGTTGTAGTCGCCGTACTGGTTGCCCGAGTTGGCGCCGGTGATGGTCTCGTCGGTCAGCGCCGTGGTCACCTTCGCCGCGGCGCCCCAGGTGGCGCCGTGATCGGTCGAAATCTGGAAGTAGACGTCGGTCTTCAAGCGCGCCGGATCGTTCACCGTGTCGTAGTACATGACGCCGATGTTGCCATTGGTGTCGTCGACCGCCAGCCACTGGTTGAACTGATCGTTTTTGGAGGCCTGATGGTTGATCATCACCGGGGCACCCCACGTGGTGCCGCCGTCGGTCGAGCGCGCGAACCAGATGCGGGTCTTGCAGGTCGAGGCGGCGTTGGTGCCCGGCTCGTTGGCGGGCGCGGTGCAGCCGGTCTCGCCGGAGAGGTCGGTCCACGTCACGTAGACGTTGTTGTGGGTGGCGTCCTTGAAGGAGGCGCCGGCGGTGTAGATCAGGGCGCGGCGGTTGGCGAAGGACGGGATGCCGATGTCATAGCTGTCCTTGCTGGTGGCGATGACCTTGGGAGTGCCCCAGCTCGTGCCGCCGTTGGTCGACTTGGCCATCACGATCCGGCTGTTGCCCGTGGTCGGCCAGAAGACGAAGGCGTCGCCCGCGCTGTTCGAGTGGACGTTGCAGCCGATCGCGGTGCCGGTCGACTCGGCGCCGCTCACCTGGATCGGCGCGGCGCCCCAGCCGGCGGCGGTCCGCCGGTTGACGAAGGCCGGGTTGCCGTTGTGCCAGCACACATAGATGGTGTCCTTGAACGGCGAGGCCGCGCTGTGGTCGGCCCACATGAGCTCCTTGTCGGTGCTGCGCTGGCTGCCGGACAGGGTGTTGTCCAGCGTCCAGGTGGCGCCGGCGGTGGTCGACTTGTAGGCGCGCAGCTTGAGCGTGTTCCCCTTGATGCCGATGGTCACTGCCCAGGCGGTGCCGTCGGAGGTCCAGTCCACCGCGGGATCGGAGTGGAAGGAGTCGGTGCTCAACAGGGGCAGGGAGGTCTGGCCCCACGTGGCGCCGCCGTTGGAGGAATAGAATTGAGCCTGCGTGCCGGCGGAGACGATGGCGTTCGAAGCCGCGATGACCTGAGTGGGATTGAAGAAATTGATCCGGATGTCGGACTCGCTGCGCGGGCTGGTCTGCGCGCCGGAGACCCGCAGGTCCGTGCCGACGCTCGCCTTGTCCAGCGGCGGCGCGACCTCGGCGTCGGGCAGGCCGGGCTGGAGGTCCTGGTGGCTCAGCATCCACTCATGGATCTCCTTGAGGACGTGCGGATAGCCGCCCGTCGGGTCGCTCGCCGAGTAGACCATCTCGGGGTGGCCCTTGCGCCAGTAGGCGCGCAGCCAGACCGGAATCCCGAGCTTGTCCTTCGCTTCCTCGGGGCGCAGCCGGGAGAAATCCTGGTTCTCATAGACCAGCGCCTCGAGGGAGCTGCCCGGGACCACGTGATCCTTGGCGAGCTGGCGCTCGAGGCTCGGCCACGCTGGAGCGCCGGCTGCCTCTAGGCGGCCGGCCAGCGGCAAGAGAGCGAAAGAAAGCAACAGGATTGAAACCATAAACCTACGCATGATCGATTCTCCTCTACCGGAAAGGGGCACCTCCGGAGAGGCGCCCGATAACTTCAAATCGTCACGTTTCGCTCAGGGCTCGGTGATCGGAGCGGTCCAGATCTCTTCCTTGGCGCCGCTGCGGCGGTCCGTCCAGGAGGGGAGGAACTTGGAAGCCCAGCCGGAGACGCTGTTGTAGTCGCCGTACTGGTTGCCCGAGTCGGCGCCGGCGATCGTCTCGTTGGTGGCCGCGGTGGTGATCTTGGTGGCGGCGCTCCAGGTGGAGCCGTCGGTGGACGATGTCTGGTAGTAGACGTTGGTCGTCTTGCGCGTCGAGTCGCCCACCGTGTCGTAATAGATGACCGCGATCCGGCCGGTGCTCTCGTCGACCGCCAGCGCCTGGTTGAACTGATCGTTCAGCGAAGTCTGGTTGTTGATCATCACCGCGGCGGACCAGGTGGTGCCGCCGTCGGTGGAGCGCGAGAACCAGATGCGGGTCTTGCAGGTCGAGGCGGCGTTGGTGCCCGGCTCGTTGCTGGCCGAGGTGCAGCCGGTCGCGCCGGTCAGATCGGTCCAGGCGACGTAGACGTTGTTGCGCGTGGCGTCCTTGAAGGCGCCGCCGCTGGTGTAGATCAGGGCGCGGCGGTTGGCGAAGGACGGGATGCCGATGTCATAGGCGTCGAACATCGTGCGCACGACCACCGCGGTGGCGAAGCTGACGCCGCCGTTGGTCGACTTGCGGACGATGATGCGGCGGTTGGAGGTGGTCGGCCAGAAGACGAAGACGTCGCCGGCGCTGTTGGACTTGATGTCGCAGCCGATCGCGGTGCCGGTCGATTCGGCGCCGCTCACCTGCAGCGGGGTGCCCCAGGCGCCGGTGGCGGTGCGGCGGTTGATATAGGCCGGATTGCCGTTGTGCCAGCAGGCATAGATGGAATCCTTGAACGCCGAGGTGGCGCTGTGGTCCACCCACATGAGCTGCTTGTCGGCGCTGGTCTGGGTGCCGGAGAAGGTGCTCTCGAACGTCCAGGAGGAGCCGGCCGTGGTCGACTTGTAGGTGCGCATCTTGAGGGAGGTGCCGGTGGAATTGATGCCGATGGTGGTGGACCAGGCGCTGCCGTCCGAGCGCCAGTCGACCGTCGGGTCGGAGTGGAACGCGTCGCCGGTGGTGAAGGGCAGGGTCGTCTGGCCCCAGGTGGAGCCGCCGTTCGAGGAGTAGAACTGCGCCTGATGGCCGCCCGAGACGATGGCGTTCGAGGCGCCGATCACCTGCAGGGGATTGAGGAAGTTGATCCGGATGTCCGACTCGGAGCGCGGGCTGGTCTGGGCGCCGGACATGCGGACGTTGGTCCCCACGGTGGTGCGCAGGGCCGGAGGACCCATGTCCACGTCGTCGAGGCCCGGCAGAAGGTCCTGGTGGGCGAGCATCCACTCGTAGACCTCATGGAGGACGCGCGGATAGCCGCCGGTCGGATCGGAGGCGGCATAGGTCAGCTCGGGGTGGGCCTTGCGCCACCAGACGCGCAGCCAGGCCGGGACGCGCAGATTGTCGTTCCGCTCCTCGGCGCGGAGCATGTTGAAGTCCTGGTTCTGATAGACCAGTCCTTCGAGAGCGCTGCCAGGAATGATCTTGTCCTTGGCAAGCTGGCGTTCGATGCCCGGCCAGGCGGGCGTACCCGCCGCCGCTGCCTGGTGGACCGGCATGAGAGTGGAAAGCAACAAAGCTACAGCAGAAGCCAACAGGTACGGCTTACGCATGAACATGCTCCTCCGTGGACGCGCGGAGTGGCCGCCCTGTTCACCTGTCGGTTGAACGAGTGGCTACCGCGGATTTTGGATAGGGGTTCCGTCTCCCTACGCATCTATGTGCGCGCCGGAGGCAAAAGTGAGTCGCCGGATCGTCGCGACGTCGACTGCGGTGACCCTCAGCCCCGAAAGCGCAAATGAGGCCGGCGGTCGAACCGTTCCAGGAACTGGACGACCTCGCGGACGAGCGCCTGGGTGGCCCGGCGGGCGACGAAGGCGTTGCGGAGCGCCCGTACGGCCTTGACCGCCTCGGCGCCGATGGCGAGGCGCTCGAAAGTCTCCAGCGCTTCGCCGGCGCGGGCTTCGACCTCGTCGAACCGCCCCTGCTCGAAGAGGACACCGGCGTATTCGAGGCCCACCAGGGCGCCTTCGTAGTCGACCCCGGCCGCCAGGAAGCCGCCGTGGACCTCGGCGAAGGCCTTCTCGGCGCGGCGGACCTTGCCGAGGCCGGCGTTGAGGCGCGCTTCGAGCCAGCGCACCTTGAGGCGGTTGAGCGGCTCTCCGGCGAAGGCCTCGCGGAGGCCGCTCCGCAGGTAGAGCTCGGCGGCTTCGGCGAGCTCACCATTGGCGGTCAGTGAGAAAAGGAAGTGCTGCCTGGCGATGGCGAGAAGCTGCGGATCGCGGTCGGGATCGAGCAGGCCGACCGCCTCGCGCAGCATCGCGACCGCCTCGGGATAGCGTCCGTCGTAGTGGAGACCGATCCCGCGGCTGATCCGGGCGCGGCCGGCGAGATGGATCTCGCCCGCTCTCTGGTAGAGGCCCTGGACGAGATGGAGGAGACGGTCGGCCTCCTCGAAACGGCGCTGGTCGGTGCGCAGCGAGGCTTCGACGTCGAGCAGGCGGGCGACGATCAAGGGATCGCCGGAGCCCTTGGGGCGCGCGAGAGCGGCCTGGGTGAGAGCGTGCTCGGCCGCGGCATGATCCTCGCTCACGCGGTAGGCATTCGCCTGCTCTCCCCAGACGCGGGCCTGGAGATCGGCGATCTCGGTCGGCGCGTACTCCTCCCCGGCCGCGGACCCGGGGAGGCTGCCCGCGATCCCCTGCGCGGCGACGGCGAGCGCGAGCATCTTCCCGGGGTTCCGGGCGCGCTGCTCGAAGCTGAGAGTCAGGAGAGCATCGGCGCGGGCGCGAGCCGGCAGAGTGTCGTCCAGGCGGTCGAGGATCTCCTCGCACGAAAGATCCAGGGGGCGGACGAGAGCGAGGAAGCCCTCGCGGGCCGCGTTCTCCGCGCGCATGCGGGCAAGGAGAGAAGGGACCGCGCCGAAGAGCCGGGCGATGACTCCTTCATAGGCGGCCTCCGCCGGGAAGACGAGAGGAGCCTTGGTATTGGGGAGCGGTTCGACCAGCCGGCTCGCCATCTCCCGGCACTCGGGGCACTGGGAAAGAAGGCGGACAAGAATGTGCTGGCGGTGCGCGAGCTCCAACCCTTTGGCCGCGAAGCGCCGCAGATCCTCGTCGGTCACATGGACATGGGTCACCTGGGCGTCCTCCTCGTCTTGGAAGAAGATTGTCTCATACCTTCGTCACTCCTTCGAAATCGGAGAAGGACCGGCGGCTTCCCGTGCAGCGGAAGCCGCCGTTTCGAGGTCTCTCGGAGGGCTAGTTCGTGCACCCGCCATTGGGGTCGATCAAGGGGCCCTTGTCACAGGCGGTCAGGATGCCCGGGGCGACACAGGTTCCATCGAGGCTGATCGGGATCCCGTGGGCGCAGGCGGCCGAGGAGATCGCCTCCCACAGGCTTTCCAGAGGGCTCCAGGGCGATGTGGCGGTCTCGGTGGTCTCGGCGGGAACGCGCTGCTCTGCGGGAGCGCGCTCGCCGGCCTGGAGAGCCGGGGTGGGCAGAAGGAGAAGGAGGGCGAGCAGGCTCGCGAGGGCAAGGCAGCGGGAATTCTTGCGGACCATTTTAGAGTCTCCTGAGGTGCGCCGCGGTGTTGGGGACCTTGATTGGCCCGCGCCCGGGTGCACGCTCGACGTTTCCCAGTGTGCCGTATCAGCGGGATTCCGGGGCAGAATCCTGCCGCCGGCGTCTTCCGGCGCCGGAGCGGCGGTTCCGTGCCGGGCGCCGTTCACCGGATTCGCGAGTCCGGTCACCTGGATGCCGAGCCCGCTGACTTTTCTCGCGAGCTCGCTCATCCAATTCGCCACCGCGCTGAGTGAAATCTCGACTTCGGTGACCGAATTCGCGACCGCGGTGACTGAAACCGCGAATTCAGTGACCGAAGTCGCCACCGAAGTGAGCGGGATCTCGACTTCAGTGACCGGAGTCGCGAGCGCGGTGCGCGAAATCTCGAAGGAAGTCCGTGAGCTCGCGACCGCGGTGTGTGAAATCTCGGGAGAAGTGAGCGAAAAAGGGCCCTCACCCCCTGCCCCCTCTCCCGTGCGTCCACCGCCCTCCCGCCCCGAACGGGAGAGGGGGAACGCCAAGCCTCTTGTTTTCAGATCTTTGGGTGGTGATGTTCCTCCCCCCTGGGAGGGGGAGGGTTGGAGCAGGGGGGAGGTCAGGAGGGGGGCGCCGCGGATGGGCCAGCTCTTTCGCAGCCTCTTCTGCTAAAGTCAGAGCGCCACGTGAGCCAGGTCTTCCTCAGTTACCGGCACGTCCCGCGCGACGAAGCGCTCGCGCAGGGGCTCTGCGCCTACCTCCAGGCGCGGGGGCTCCGTGTCTTCGTCGACAAGCAGATCCGGATCGGCCTCGATTGGGTGGCGGAGATCGACCGCCAGCTCCGCGCGTCGGACGCCTTCGTCGTTCTCCTCTCCGAGGATTCGATCCGCAGCGACATGGTGCGCCAGGAGATCCACACGGCGCACGAGCTGCTTCTCGCCGGCAAGATGGCGATCTTCCCGGTGCGCGTCGGCTTCGAGGGGAAGCTGCCCTACGATCTCGCCTCCTTTGACAAGAAGATGAACCTGGTTCCGCTGTACTGAACCGTCGCCGACCCGCGCCGCCCACCGCGCCACAGAGTCCCTCCCCCGCATCAAAATATGCTAGTCTGTGGACCATGGTGACGCACGCTGACGAATCAGGAGCCATCGAGGACGCCGAGACCGAAGCGCGGCGGCTGGTGGCTCTGCTGAATCGGCTGCTCCGGCATTCGGGCCGCTCGATGCGCTCGGTGGAGGCGGAGCTGGGGCTGGGGAGCTCGGTGGTGAGCAAGGTGCTCTCCGGAGCGATCCGGCCGCAGATCAGCTACGTCCTGATGATCGCGCGCGCCATCGGCCTGTCGCCGGATGAGTTCTTCCATCTGGCCTACCCGAAGAAGCTGCGGACGATGAACCCCTTGCTCCAGCAGGCTCTCGAGGTGGAAGGGCTGAGCGGCGACGAGGGCGACGTGCTGGCCGATTTCGACGCGCGGATCGAGGCGGCGGTGCGGCGGGCTTTGGCGAAGCCCTGACCCTCACCCCCGAAACCGCAGATACGGCCGGCGGTCGAACCGCTCCAGGAACTGGACGACCTCGCGGACGAGCGCCTGGGTGGCCCGGCGGGCGACGAAGGCGTTGTGGAGGGCGCGGACGGCTTTGACCGCCTCGGCGCCGATGGCGAGGAGCTCGAAGGTCTCCAGCGCTTCGGCGGCGAGGTCTTCGACGTCGTCGAACCGTCCCTGTTCGAAGAGGATTCCGGCGTATTCGAGGCCGACGAGGGCGCCTTCGTAGTCGACTCCGGCGGCCAGGAAGCCGGTGTGGACTTCGGCGAAGGCGCTCTCGGCGCGGCGGGGCTTGCCGAGGCCGGCGTGGAGGCGCGCTTCGAGCCAGCGCACCTTGAGACGGTTGAGCGGCTCTCCGGCGAACGCCTCGCGAAGGCCGCTCCGGAGGTAGAGCTCGGCGGCTTCGGCAAAGTCGCCGTTGGCGGCCAGCGAGAAGAGAAAGTGCTGTCGGGCGATGGTGAGAAGCTGTGGATCTCGGACCGGATCGAGCTGCCCGACCGCCTCGCGGAGCATCGCGACGGCCTCGGGATACCTTCCGTCGTAGTAGAGACTGACGCCGCGGCTGATCCGGGCGCGGCCGGCGAGATGGAGCTCGCCCGCCTTCTGATAGAGACCATGGACGAGATGGAGGAGGTGGTCGGCTTCGTCGAAACGGCGCTGGTCGGTGCGGAGCGAGGCTTCGACGTCGAGCAGACGGGCGACGATCAAGGGATCGCCGGAGCCCTTGGAACGCGCGAGGGCGGCCTGGGTGAGAGCATCCTCGGCCGCGGAGAAGCTGTCGTTGCGCCGGTAGGCGTTGGCGAGCTCTCCCCAGACGCGGGCCTGGAGATCGGCGATCTCGGTGGGAGCGTATTCGGTACCGGCTTCGGGTCCGGAGAGGTTGACCGCGATCATCTTCGCGACGATGGCGAGGTCGAGCATTTTCCCGGGGTTTCGGGCGCGCTGCTCGAAGCTGAGCGTCAAGAGAGCATCGGCGCGGGCGCGGGCGGGAAGGGCAATGGGGTCCAGGCGGTCGAGGATCTCTTCGAACGCAAGGTCCAGAGGGCGGACGAAAGCGAGGAAACGCTCGCGTGCTTCGTTCTCCGCGCGGATGCGGGCAAGGAGAGAGGGGGCTGCTTCGAAGAGCCGGGAGATGACTCCTGCGTAGGCGGCCTCCGCCGGCAAGGCGAGAGGAGCCTCGGCGCCGGGGGGAGGCTCGACCAGCCGGCTCGCCATCTCCCGGCACTCGGGGCACCGGGAGAGGAGGCGGACAAGGATGTGCTGGCGCTGCGCAAGTTTCAACCCCTTGGCCGCGAAGCGCCGCAGGTCCTCCTCGGTCACATGGACATGGGTCACGCTGGACGTCCTCCTCGTCTTCTCGGAGACGGGATTGTCTCATACCTTCGGCGTGCCTTCGAAAAAAGTCGATCGTCGCACCCCCGCCCGGCGCTGCCCTGGGAGCCCGGGCATTCCTGCCAGGGCGGAAGGCGACGACTTCTCAGCCACTCTCCCTAAGGAGCGCATCCTCCATTGGGGTCGATCAAAGGACCTCTTTCGCAGGCGCTTTCGACGATCGGACCGGGACAGCTCTCCGGACCGATCGAGATCCCGTGATCGCAGGCGATTGAGACGATCGTCTGCCAGAGGCTTTCCAGAGGGCTCGATTGCGGCGCGGCGCGCTCGGCCTGGGGGCGCTCGCCGGCCTGGAGAGAAGCGGTGGGGGAGAGGAGGGTGAGGGCGAGCAGGCCCGCGACGGTGAAACAGCGAGAGGTCTTGCCGACCATGGTTCGGTCTCCTGGGGTGCGCCGCGGTGTTGGGGACCGTCATTGGCCCGAGCCCGGGCGCACGCTCGACGCTTTCCAAGTGTGCCGTATCAGCAGGTTTCCGGGGCGGAAACCTGCCGGGCGCGGAAGATCGAGGCGCACGAGGTGGCGTGTGCAAGACAAATAGGCACCTTTTCCCGGCACGCGTCAACTTTCCTGCCGACCCGGGCAGATTCGTCCTTGGGAAGGAAGCATCCCAGTGCAGGAGGGACAGTTTGCCGATTTGGATTTTGTGCGTCGAAAACAGTTGACACCACCCCAGGGCTGGGTTACAGTGCCTCTATGGAAGAACATGACGCAGCGAGGAACATGTGGCAAAAGGAGTTGGACGAGCGGTTCGCGAGACAGGTCCGGGCTGTCCGCAAGGAGCGAGGGATCACCCAGCGTGCGCTCTCCGCGCTCACAGCTATCCCGGTCCTGCGGGTCACGCGGATGGAGACGGCCGGCGTCAGCCTCCGTCTCTACGAGGCCGTGAGCCTGGCGGAGGCGCTCGAAGTGAAGGTCGATCGCCTCGTCTATGGTCCTGAAGGCGGCAAGGACCGGCTGGACTTCCTCTTGGACGAGGTGCGGCGGCAGGTGGACCCGAACACGCTCGGGATGCTCGAAATGATGCTGACGGGCTTCGTGAAGATGTTCGGTTTCATCAACCAGAATGCCAGACACAATGCCAAAAAGAATTCAAGCTCCGGAGCCAAGAAGGCGCCGGATTTTACGCAGGAGAGTGAGTATGAGTGAGTTGCAGAAGCAGTTGACGGTCGATCCGCTGGACGATTCAGATCTGAAGGCGGAACGGGTCCAGGAGGAGCTGGTGACGGCTCCCCTGGAGATGCAGGAGCCGACGGAAATGGTGATCCATTCCAGGCTCAAGGCGGAGCGGGTGCAGGAGCGCCTGAGGGCCATGCCGGGCTGGAGCCTGCGAGTGGGCGGCCATGCCATCGACCGGGTGCGGGACCTGCCCTCGGCCTTCGGCGCCGCGGACTATGGGACCCTCGTCCTCCGGGAAGCGGCGCGCACGCGGCAGAAGGTGCGGATTGGAATCAGCGGCCCCCGTGTGGTGATCACGGTGCTGGCCTCCCGGGAGAGCAGCGAAATCGGGCTCGAGCAGCTCGACTTCGCCGCCGGGCTCCTGTAGGAGGGATCGAACGTGGGTGACGTCTACGGATTCGAAACGGGAAGAATGCGGCGTCTTCTGGTGACGATCGCGGAAAACTTGAGCCTGCTGCCGGACATCTCGGCGGAACGACAGATTCTGGAACAGTCGTTGGCCGTCGCCGAGGAGGCAAAAGGCAGGCAGGATGCTGCGAAGGGTGACAAGCAGCTCGCGACGCAACAGGTGCAGACGGCGCTCGCCCGCGCCAAGGATGCCGCGATCCAGATCCAGAAAGCGGCGGTGTTCAAGCTCGGACCGCGCAACGAGAAACTGGCGTCGTTCCTGGTGGCGCCTCTGCGCAAGCGCGGCTCGCTCGCGGCGGCGCGGCTCAAGAAGCAGGAAGAGGAGCTGCGGAAGCAGGATGCGGCTCTGATCAAGAAAGAGGTCGAGCTGGTCCGGCGGAAACAGGCGACGGAGTCTCTCCGGGAAGAAGTGGAGCTCCTCAGGAAGAATATGGATATGGCAGACCCGGCGGTCTTGGGGCTCTCGTAGGACAGTGATGGAATGATGGGATGAAGCCCCCTCTCCCGGCCGGGAGAGGGGGCTTTGGTGTCATGGGACATAATGATCTCCGATGCCGCACGCCCTCCCCCTCATCTCGACGATCGCCGCCGCTTTCGGCCTCGCCCTGATCCTGGGATTCATCGCCGTCCGCCTGCGCCTGCCGGCTCTCGTCGGCTATCTGGTCGCCGGCATCCTCATCGGTCCCGCCACGCCGGGCTTCGTGGCCGACTCCGCGCTCGCCCACCAGCTCGCCGACGCGGGCTCGGGCTGACTCTGGCGCTGACGCTGGGTCAGGTCCTGGCCTTCGTGGTGCTCATGATCGCCGTCGGCCGCCGCCTGTTCCCGTGGTTTCTCTGGCAGGTGGCGAAGACCGGCTCGCGAGAGCTCTTCACCCTCTGCGTCATCGCCGCCGCCGTGGGGATCGCCTACGGCTCCTCCAAGCTGTTCGGCGTCTCCTTCGCGCTCGGCGCCTTCTTCGCCGGCATGGTGATGCGGGAGTCCGAGCTCAGCCACCGCGCGGCCACCGAATCGTTGCCGCTACGCGATGCGTTCTCTGTGCTCTTTTTTGTCTCCGTCGGCATGCTCTTCGATCCCCAGGTCCTGCTCCGCGAGCCGCTCCATGTCCTGATCGTCCTCGCCATCATCCTGCTGGGAAAAAGCCTCGCCGCGTTCGTCCTCGTCCTCGCCTTCCGCTACCCGCTCAACACCGCCCTCACCGTCTCCGCGAGCCTGGCGCAGATCGGCGAGTTCTCCTTCATCCTGGCGAGCCTCGGCGTCTCCCTCGGCCTCCTGCCGCAGGAAGGGCAGAGCCTCATCCTGGCCGGAGCGATCCTCTCCATCGCGCTCAATCCGCTGCTCTTCCAAGCCGTCGAGCCGCTGCAACGGTGGATCCGCTCCCGTTCACCTCTCGCCCGTCTCGTCGAGCGTCCGCACGATCCCCTCGCCGAGCTGCCGATGGCCATCGATTCCGATGAGCTCACCGGCCACGTCGTCCTCGCCGGCTATGGCCGCGTCGGCCGCCGCCTCGGCGAAACCCTGGCGGCGAGCGGCGTGCGCTTCGTCGTCGCCGAGCAGAATCGCGAGCTGGTCGAAGAGCTGCGCAGCCAGGGCATACACGCCGTCTCCGGCGACGCCGCCGAGCCGGCCGTCCTCATCCAGGCCCACATCGCGCGGGCTCGGCTCCTCGTCGTCGCCGTCCCCGATCCCTTCGCCGTCCGCCGGATGATCGACCTCGCCCGCATGATCAATCCCGGCGTCGAGACCGTCGTGCGCACGCACAGCGAGGACGAAGCCGCGCTGCTCGAAAAAGAGAACGCGGGCAAGGTCTTCCTCGGCGAGCACGAGCTGGCGAAGAGCATGGCGGCTTATGTGCTGGAGAGGGTGGGGCCCGGTGAAGAAGACCGAGGATGGTAGGATCTACGGGAGGCTCAGGAGCCGCGCTCCGATTCTAGCTTTTGAGCCACGAGGAAATTCCCATGGCGGAAGAACCCACTGCAATGCGACCCACCGAAGCCCGAGATCTCGTCGAGGCCAAGCTCTACGCCAGCGAGGAGGAGGTGGTCCGTGACGCGCTACGTCACCTGCTTCGGGCGCGGCCTGATGCCAGAATTCAGTTGGCGGCTTACCGCTATCAGACCGAGGGCCTTTCTCTGGCAAAGGCCGCCGAGCTCGCCGGGGTTAGCTGGCCGCAGATGAAGGAGATCCTCCTCGAGAAGGGCATTGCGCCACGGCTCGGCCCTGAGACCCTCGAAGAGGCCGAAGAGGAAGCCCGGGTGCTCCGCGAGCTCTTCGCCAACCCATGAGCATCATCTCCAACACCACGGTCCTCTCCAACTTCGCTGCGATCGACTCCCTCGGTTCCCTCCAGGCGCTTTACGGAAAGGTCTTCCTCTCCACGGAGGTCTACAAGGAGATCCAGCATGGGCTGGAAGAGGGATACACGTTCTATTCTGGGATCGAAGAAATTCTTCATCCCAGAGCAGAAGACGGCTGGCTTCATCTCACGAGTCTTCGCGATGAGAAAGAAGTCGAGGCCTTTTCCGCCATGCCCGGACGGCTGCACGCGGGCGAGGCTTCCTGCCTGGCCATAGCGCAGCATCGGGGCTGGCTGCTTTTGACGGACGATAAGGCCGCCCGGCACCATGCGGCCGAACAAAACATCGCTGTTTCCGGCTCTTTGGGTTGTCTGATCCTTGGAGTGGAGCGCAGGCTATGGACGCTGGCGCAGGCCAATGTGTGGCTCGAACGCCTTGTCGCGTCAGGGTTTCACTCCCCGGTCAGAGAGCTTTCAGGCTTGGTGAAGAAACCCTGAGATTGCCACGGGCGAGCCGCAGCTCGCCCGCTTCCTGAAGGACTGGGCTCGGGAGGTGGCGCCCCTCTCCCGGGGGCTGGGTGGGCGATGGGAGAGGGGACGGGGGTAAGGTCGCTGTTCCTAGAAGTGGTCGCCGACCCGCGGCACGTAGCAGGTCTTGTGGGTCGAGGTCCAGACCGGTGGGAGACCCTGGGAGGTCGCGACCCAGGCGTCGTAGAGGACCTTGACCGAGTCATAGCCCGTGGTTCCGGAGCAGGCGAGCGGGTGGCACTCGTCTCCCGCCTCGAAGTGCAGCTTGTTGCTGCCGAAGTTGCCGATGTGAGTGTCGCGCAGGACGCGGGTGCCGAGGCCGACGCCGTCGGGCACGCTGCCTTGCGCCAGATGGTAGTAGAGCCCAAAGCTCGAGTCCTGGTGGTCGACCAGGACGTAGTTGCCGATGGCGCCGTCCGCGGGCTCCGAGGCGCTGGTCGCGTTGCTGTCGTCCATCAGGACCACTACGCCCGGGCGTGCGGCGTAGACCTTCTGGCCGCTGGGACCGGAAAAGTCGAGGGCGAAGCTCGCCGTGCCGGTGTGCGCGGAGACCGGGTCATCGAAGCTCCCCTTGCTCACCGTCACCAGCCCGGAGCCCGTGCCGATGAACGGGGTTTCGTAGAAGCTGTCGAGCGAGCCCGAGCAGTCGACGATGCGGTCGCGGACCACCGTCGGCACTTTGACGCTGTAGGCGAACGTCAGACCGTTGCGCTGTCCTCTCACCTCGGGCCAGATCAGGCCCGACGGCCGGTCGACTCCCGTGCGGTTGAATTCCGTGATCGTCGCGAAGCCGATCGCCTGCTCGTCGTAGAAGTCGCTGTCGTAGATCGTGTCCCAGTCGTAGATCGCGAACGGGGAATTCGTGTAGATCCAGTCGTCGAAGGGATCGGCGTTGTTGTTGGCGACCTGGTATCCCTTGGCGTAGAGGCTGGGATTGTTGCTGTTCGAGATCACCGACAGATTGAAGCCGGTCACCTGGGCGTGATCGAAATCTCCGATGACACCGTTGCCGCCGACGTCGAACAGCGTCTTGTCATAGATCGCCGTGGCGTAGGTCCCGGTCGGCCGCACGAAGAGGCCGGCGGTATGGGTGCCGAGGGTGGTGGTGGTGCAGCCGCCGAACAGCAGGCAGGTCGTCTTCTGGACCGTCGCGGTGACCTGCCCCGCGGTGTTGTCGAGAAATCCCGACGGCAGGGCGACCGGGACGTCGCCGGCCTTGAGATTGGTGGCGATCGTCCAACTGTTCGCCCCCTGGGTGACGTCGATCTTCATGAAGTAGGACACCGTGGTGCCGAAGATGGGCGAGCCCGGGCAGCTCACGTCGCGGGCCGCGAAGCGCTGCTTCTTCTCGAGATCGGCGACGCCGAAGCTGTTGGTGTACGCCTCGAGCGCGTAGGTCCCCCAGGCGTAGCCCGACGAGGGGCTGTAGGGCGGGAACTTCTGGAACGGCGCCACGACCAGATTCAGGCACTGCTGGGTCTTGAGCATCTCCTCCCGCGGCGCGGCGCCGCGCACCGAGGTGGCGAGGCGGGAGCCGTCGGCGAAGGTGATGCCGCTCACCCGGATCTCCATGCCGGCCACCGGGCCGACGCGGTAGAAGCCTTCGGCGAGACCGATCGGATCGCCATTGTCGAAGCCGCTTTTCTCGAAGCGGAACGTGCGCGCGGCGTCGTAGACCTCGGCGACCCGGCCGTGCGCGGTGAAGCGACCCGTCACTTCCGAGCAGGCGGCGCGGAAGAGAGGCGCCGCCTGCGCCGCGAGATGCAGCGCCGGCTGGGCGGTGAGGCTGGGCAGCAGCGCGGCTCCGAGAGCCGGCTCCTCGCCGGTCCGCGTGGCTCCGACGGTCGCGATCAGCGCGCCGTCCGCCGCGGTCTGCGCGATCTCCCGGCGTGCCGCCGTGAAGCCGGCCGCCGCCTGATCCGCCAGATCGGCGGCGGCGCACGGCTCGCCGCGGCGCATGGCGGCGGCGGCGAGCGCGAGATCTGCCCTGCCCTGGTCGAGCCGCTCGACCGCCGGGGCATACGCCGCGGTGCGGGCGAGGAGATCGCGGCGCTCGCCGACCTGTCCGCTCACCGCGTCGACCAAAGTCTGCGGCGTCAGCGCGATTTCGAGCGCCGAGCAGCCGAGCGCGACGATCTTGGCGCCCGCGGGCGAGCCCGGGCAGAGATCGCCGCGGTCGGCGACGCCGTCGAGATCCGTGTCGAGCGGACCGGCCGTCTTGCCGGACACGGCGATCGAGGCGCTGCTCAAGCCGAGCAGCAGGGTGAGAAAGAGACAACCGGCGTTTGTAGAACGAGTCATGAGGCTCTCCTTTTGTGGCGGCGCCCGGGAGCGGGCGCCGGTGAAGCTGTCGAGCCCATGACGGGGGAGGCGGCGGGTGGTATTAGAGGCGCGATGGCAGAGACGGAGGATGGGCAGGTTGGAGTGATGGCCAGGCCCTGGCCGGCTTGCGATAAGATGTCTCCATGCGGCCGGTATTCGCAGATCCCAAGACCGATTTCGTCTTCAAGCGCATCTTCGGCAGCGAGATCCACAAGCCTCTCTTGATCGAGCTGCTCAACGCCCTTCTGGAGCTTTCCGGGGATCACCGGATCGTCGACCTCAAGTACCTCTCCTCCGAGCAGCGTGTGCCGGTCGAGGAGCTGAAGATGTCGGTGGTCGACGTCAAGTGCCTTGACGAGCGTGGACGACACTACGTGGTGGAGATGCAGGTGCTCAACGTGGAGGGCTTCGAGAAGCGGGTGGTCTACAACACCTCGAAGGCCTACGTGACCCAACTGCGCGCCGGAGAGGACTACCCCGGCCTCGACGACGTGGTGGGGGTGACGATCTGTGATTTTCTTCTCTGGCCGGGGCCACCGTTGCCGGGCTGCGCGCCGGTGCCGATGCTGAGCCGCTGGCGGATGCAGGAGCAACACGGGGGCGCCTTGGGGCTTGCGCAGGTGCAGTACGTTTTTCTGGAGCTGCCGAAATACTGCTCCGGTGACGATCCGCAGGGGGCGATCGACCGCTGGGCCTACTTCTTTCGTGAGGCCGAGACTCTGGAGATGGTGCCGCCGGCCCTTTCACAAGCGCCGTTCCGCGAAGCGCTGGAAGTCGCGCGCATGGCGGGTTTCAGCGCCGGCGAGCTCGATCTCTACGACCGCGTCAAGATGTCCGAGCAGGACGCCCGCGGCGCCCTCGGCCTGGCCGACCGGTTGGGCGTCGAGAGAGGGATGCGCGAGTCGATCCAAACCTTTTGCCAGGCCTTCGGGATCGAGCTGCGCGCGGATCGTGAAGCCGTCCTGGCGGGTCTGGGGGCCGACGAGCTGAAGGCGTTGCAGGTCCGGCTGTTCCGCGACCGGCGTTGGGACTGACCTCACACAAGAAAAAACCCCCTCTCCCCGGAAGGGCGAGGGGGCCGGCGTCAAGTGGATTCGAGGCAGTCGCTTACGGCACGCAGGCCGTGACGGCGACGTCGTCGAGGGACGGCGAGCAGGCCGCGGCGATGGTGCCGTTGTAGGTCCTCCCTGCCGCGCGTCCAGTCGGCGAGGCCGGTGCCGGACAGCAGGAAAGAAAAAAGCCCCGGCGGGTGCCGGGGCCTTTCGTCGAGCCGGAGCTCGAGGGTTCCCTTACGGGGTGGTCACGGCGGTGTCGTCGACGACGAACGAGGTCTGCAGCGAGGAATCTTCCACGCCGAGGAAGTAGACCCGGATCGTCTGGCCGACATAGGCGTTCAGGCTGAGGGTCTTCAGCGAGTAGCCCGCCGCCTTGTTGAGGTTGGAGTAGGTGGCGAGGGTCGCCAGCACCGTGTTGGCGGAGTTGCGGACCTGCACCTTGAGGGTGTCGAACGCGGTGGTGGTGGTGGTCTCCGCGCTGTCGATGTGCAGCCAGAAGGTGAGCGTCGCGCCGGGGGCGGACGACGGGATGGTGATCTGCTGATAGAGGCTGTCGGTGTGGGTCGTGCCGTAGCCGTCGAGCCAGGCCTTCCAGGTGCCGCTGTGGGCGGGCTGGGTGGCCGTGCTGTCGATGACGCCGGCCGTCGCGACCCAGGGAGTCGCCGTGCCCGTCTCGAAGCCCGGGTTGAGGAGGAGGTTCGCCGAGGTGGTGGTCACCGCGAGGGTGACCGTGGTGGTGTGGGTGAGGCTGCCGCCGACACCCGTGATGGTGATCGGGTAGGTGCCGAGCGCCGTGGAGGAGGCGACCGTGAAGGTCACCGTCGAGGAGCCCGTGCCGGGCGCCGCGATCGAGGACGGGCTGAAGCCGACGGTGACGCCGGCGGGCGCGCCGGAGGCCGACAGCGCGATGGAGGCGTTGAAGCCGTTGATGGCGGCCGTCGAGACCGTCGAGGTGCCCGAGGTGCCCTGGAGGACCGACAGCGAAGCCGGCGAAGCCGAGATCGTGAAGTCGGGGGTGACGCTGCCGACCGGGACGACCGACTGGCAGGTGCTCGGCGTGCCGCCGCAGGCCTCGGTGCCGGACGGGTGGGCGACGATCTGGTAGAAGTAGGTGGTGCCGTTGCCCACCGCGTTGTCCGTGTAGGACGCGACGGAGACGTCGTTGGCGACCTTGATGAAGCCGGCGTTGCAGCTCGTCTCGTTGCGGTAGACGTCGTAGACGACGCCGGCGCCCGAGCTCGCCCAGGTCAGCGCGGCCGAGTTGTTGCCGGCGGCCAGGGTGACCGTCGGGGTGGTCGGCGGGGTGCAGCCGGCGAACGTCGTGCTCGCGCCGGCGTCCGTGGTGCAGGCGATGCCGTGACGGTTGAAGGCCGCGAAGAGCGCGCCGCCGTGCGGCGTGCCGTCGGCCAGGTTGCCGTTGTCGTCATCCACGGCGCGCATGGTCTTCCACCAGTTGCCGGCGCTGCAGCCGTTGCTGGTGAAGGTGCCGCCGGTGGTGCAGGTGAAGGAGCTGGTCGAGGTCGAGCGGGAGAGGTACCACAGGCGGTCGAGGATGCTCCACGCCGTGCCGGAGCCGGGGCTCGGCAGGTCGCGGTTGGCGAAGTCCCACACCGCTTCGGAGGGGACGTAGGACTCGCAGTGGACTTCCTTGCCGCAGGGGCCGGAGCCCGCGGAGCAGCGCACCTGGGTGTGGTTGGCGACCGTCGCCGCGACACCGGTCGAGTGCTTGGCGAAGTCGATGTCACGGACACCGGTGCAGGCCGTGCAGGCGTTGCCGTAACCGGCGCAGTTGGTGGTCAGGAAGCCGGGTCCGATGCAGGAGCTGTGGGTCGAGATGGCGGCCGTCAAGTCGCCGTACGCCTCGCCCGTGCCACCCTCGGAAGCGGCGCCGTTGCCGTCGTTGCTGTCGATACCGTGGCCGAACTCGTGCAGCGAGACGGCGGCGATCTCACCGGTGTTGCCGCAGCCGCCGCCGGACTTGAAGAAGTTCAGGGTGGAGCCGTTCCAGTAGGCGTTGCAGGTCTGGTTGAGGTTGACGTTGACCGTCAGCTGGCCGTTGTTCCAGGCGTTGGACGGCAGCCAGCCGCGGACGACTTCCTTGATCCGGTTGACCTGGTAGAACTGGGTGCGGGAGGCGTGCGTGTTGCCGGCGCCGCCGTGGCCCGGGGTGGTGCAGTCCGTGCCGGCCGAGGTGCCGAACAGGATGTTGCCGCTGCCGTCCGGACCCTGCGAGATGGCGCCGCAGGTGTCGGTGATCCGCACGTACTGGCCGGCGAGCGTCGAGGTCGCCGAGCCGGTGTAGATGCCACCCGAGTTGGTGAAGCCGCCCGTCGAGAGGTTGGTGAAGGGGAACGGGCGCACGATCTCCGCCGCGACCGCCGGGGAGCTCATGTAGACGCCGCCGGTGGCCTGGGCATACTCGTTGACGTCGGCCAGCTCGAGGACCTCGCCGGTCGCCGCGTCGATGCGGGCACGCCAGTTGCCCATCACGCCGTCGCGGTGGAAGGTGACCTGCCAGACCGGGTTGGTGCCGCGGCCCTCGGCGAACTTGAAGCCGTCGCCGAACCTGTTGTCGACCTTCGCCACCGGGATCGTGTGGAGAGAGCCGCTGTCGAGGAAGGAGTCGGCCGCCGTGAAGCCGCCGATGTAGGAGGAGACGGCCTTGACGGCCTGGTCGCGGCTCAGCGCCGCGGCCGGCGTGGCCGACTTGCTGTCCGGCAGGTTCTCGGAGCCGAACTGGATCAGGTTGCCGTGGTTGACGCGGAAGACGACGCGGGCGCCTTCAATGACGCCGCCCCTGTTGTCCGTGACGTCGAAATCGAGGAACCAGAGATAGTCCGCCGGGCTGCCGGAGCGGCCCTGGTTGAGGACGAGAGATTTCGGATTGACACCGAGGATGCTGGCCACGCGGGGCAGGAAATTCCGCGCGATGGTCTCCATGCCGGCGAGATCCATCGGGCGGACGGCGAGCTTGTTGCCCTTGCCGCCGATCCACGGGATACCGGCACCTTCCGCAATGCTGACGTTGCCGGTCCGCTTGTCGACCAGGGCGTTCCACTCGCCGCTGGCGCCACGGAAGCTCGCCCAGCCGTTCGCGACGGCCGCCGGCAGGATGCCCTGCACATTGTTGATTTCTTCGAGGTTGTCGTTCTGGTTCAGACGCGGGCTGGCGAAGACGAGCCCGTCAAGGCCCGAACGACCTTCTTTGGCGACCTGCGCCGTGACCGCAACGGGCAGGGTCATGCCGACCAATGCCAAGAGGGCCGGCATGAGACGGAATCTACGATTCATCACAGGAATCCTCCTTGAGAGGCTGCTTGAAAATCGATCATGAAGCCGGAACCATAAATCTTGAATGAGGAAAGAGGAATTAAACGATTTTTGCGGCGCCGTGCCGGGGAGGGCCGCGGGAGAGGCGGCTGCTATACTCCGGCCCCGCCGAAGTGCACACCAACTTTTTTTCCCCGGCGGGGAGCGCGCATGGACAGGTTGCAGGTCTCACTATGGATTAAGAGTGCTCCAGGCCGGAGAAAGCGAGCCGCTCGCCCGCGTCTTTTTGCACGCATCGTTCTGGCCGCCTTCCTCGGGCTCGTCGGAATGACGGCAGCGCCCCGTTCCACGGCGGCCGCTCCCGCGCCCGCGCCGGCTCCATCTCCCCGCCGCAACCTGGTCCTCATCACCCTCGACACCACCCGCGCCGACCATCTCGGCGCCTGGGGCTGGAAGAACGCGCGGACCCCGGTCCTCGACGCCCTCGCCGCCCGCGGCACCCGTTTCGTGCGCTGTGACACCGCCGCGCCGGTCACTTTGCCGAGCCACTCCACGATCTTGACCGGCCTCTTCCCGCCGCGCACCGGCGTGCGCGACAACGGCACCTTCGTCCTCCCCGAGCGCGTGGAGACCCTCGCCGAGCGCCTCGCCGCGCATGGTTACGACACCGCCGCCGTGGTCTCCGCGATCGTCCTGGCGCGCCGCCACGGGCTGAACCAGGGATTCCGCATCTACGACGACGACCTCGGCACCGGCTACGCCGCGGGCACCGAGGTCGCGGAGCGTCAAGCCGAGCTGACCACCGCCGCCGCCGTCGACGCCGCCGCCAAGCTGAAGCCGCCGTTCTTCCTCTGGGTGCATTACTACGATCCGCACGAGGAATACCGGCCGCCCACCCGCTTCGCCGACGCCGCGACCGGCCCAACCCGCCTCTACGACGGCGAGATCGCCTACATGGACGAGCAGATCGGCGTCCTCCTCGCCAAGCTGCCCAAGGACGTCGACGTCGCCGTCGCCGGCGACCACGGCGAGATGCTCGGCGAGCACGGCGAGCTGCACCACGGCCTTCTTCTTTACCGCGCGGCCCGCCGCGTGCCGCTCCTCCTCGCCGGCCCCGGCATCCCCGCCGGCAAGACCGACGAATGCCTGGTGCGCACCGCCGACATCGCCCCCACCCTCCTCGCCCTCGCCGGCGTGCCCATTCCCACCGGCCTCGACGGCCAGGCACTGCTGCCGCTCCCCGCCGACGGCAAGAGCTGTGACCGGATGAGCTACAGCGAAAGCTTCCTCCCCTTCTTCGCCTACAAGTGGTATCCGCTCCGCGCCCTCTCGACCGACCGCTTCTTCTATCTCCATGCGCCGAAGAGCAGCCTCTACCAGATCCCCTCCGATCCGGACGAGAAGACCGACCTCGCGGCGCAGCAGCCCGGCGCCATGGCCCTCTGGGAGAAGCGCCTGCGCGGCCAGCTCAAGACGGCGGGGGAGACCCTGGACGCCGAGGTGCGCCCCGAGAACGTCCTCTCGGAAGAGCAGCGCCGCCAGCTCGCCAGCCTCGGCTATGTCGGAGGCGGCTCCGGAGGCGCCGTACGCCCGGACCTGCCGGACCCGCGGAGCATGGCCGACATCGCCGACGCTCTCCACGACGCCGCGGCCGACATCCAGCAGGGGAAGTGCAAGGAAGCCCTGCCGCGCCTCCAGGACGTCGTCAAGCGCGATCCGCACAACTTTCCGGCGCTCAGCCTCGCCGGCTCCTGCCTGGAAGACGCCGGGCGGACCGAAGACGCCCTCGCCCTCTTCCGCCGCGCCATCAAGGAGAACGAGCTCTCCGCCGTGCCGGTGGCCAACGCCGCCGGCTGTCTCAAGAAGCTCGGCAAGAGGGAAGAAGCGGAGAAGGAGTACCGCCACGCCCTCGCCCTCGACGCCAGCCTGGGCGAAGCGGCGAGCAACCTCGCCCAGCTCCTCCGCGAGCGCGACGCCGATGCCGAAGCCCTCCGCATCCTCGATGCCTCCGTCGCCGCCGGCAGCTACTCCTCCGAGGTCTACCTCGAGCGCGGCCTGATCGAAGCCGAGATGAACCGCCTCCAGGACGCCCTCCGCGACTTCCGCGAAGCCTCGCACCGCAACCCCGTCAACCCCGTCCCCTGGGAAAACGCCGCCCGCGCCGCCTACCGCCTCGGCAAGCAGCGCGAAGCCGTCCAGCTCTACGAGCAGCTCCTCCGCCTCCAGCCCAGCCGCGGCGATCTCTGGAAGACCGCCGGCGCCATCTACCTCTACGACCTTCAGGACGACGCCGACGCCCTGCGCTGCTTCCGCACCGCCCTGAGCTTCGAGTCCGACCCGGCCGAACGGCAGAAGATCGCGGAGATCATCGGCTCGCTGGAGTAGGTCAGCTCCCCGCCCCCTCCCAGGGCCGCCTGGGCCCTCTCCCCCGTCCCCTCTCCCGTGCGTGCCCCCCACCCCCCACCCCGAACGGGAGAGGGGCGCCACCA
>Ga0307506_10000097_pt1 | contig 34768 bp, 25 predicted proteins | sample 25_S_MG_FD_202175 | JGI IMG/M metagenome (GOLD analysis project Ga0307506, IMG submission 202175) | Soil microbial communities from Populus trichocarpa stands in riparian zone in the Pacific Northwest, United States - 25_S | ecosystem: Environmental > Terrestrial > Soil > Riparian zone > Trees... | reverse complement strand
ACGTTGGGAACTGAGGGGTTGTGGCCGTTCGCAGCGCCCCCCTCCTGGCCTCCCCCCTGCTCCAATCCTCCCCCTCCCAGGGGGGAGGAAACCTCCGCCCGGCCAAAGTTAGCGCCTATGCCCCCCTTCCCCCTCTCCCGCCCCGCCTCACGCCCGCCCCAGCCCCCAGCCGCGCTGCGGTACCTCCATCTCGAGCTGCCGCCCTCTGGCCCGCAGGACGTCCGTGCGCGTGCAGATGCCGAGCAGGCGGCCGTCCGGCGCGGTCACCGGCACGTGCTCGACGCCCTCTTCCAGCATGCGGCGGAGCGCCGCCAGGACCGGATCGTCCGGGCGGACGGTCACCACGTCGCGGCTCGCCACCTCGGCGACCGGCGCGGCGTCGTCCGCGGGACGAAGAAGGAGATCGCCGCGCGCCACGATACCGGTGCAGCGGCCGTCGGCGCCGAGCAGCGGATAGGCGCTGTGCGGACCGGCGGCGAGCCGGTGGCGGGCGTCGCCCACGGTCGCGCCGGCGGGCAGGGTCTCGACCTTGGATGACATCACGTCACGCACCAGCGTCGTGCGCAGCACGTCCACCTCGTACTGGGTCTGCACCTTCAGGCCGCGCCGCGCCAGCTTCTCCGTCATCAGGCTCTCGCGCAGCAGCGCCACCGCCACCAGGTCCGCCACCACCGCCGCCAGCATCAGCGGCAGGATGACGTGATAGTCGCGCGTCAGCTCGAAGAGGAAGACGATCGAGGTGAAGGTGGCCCGGGTCGAGGCGCCGAAGACCGCCGCCATGGCGACCAGCGCGAAGGCGCCCGGGCTCATCCCGACTCCCGGGTGGATTGCCCGCACCGCGAAGCCGAACAGGCTGCCGAACGAGCCGCCGATCAGCAGGAGAGGCGCCAGCGTGCCGCCCGAGGTCCCCGAGCCCAGCGCGATCCACCACGCCACCAGCTTGGCGAGAGCCAGCACCGCGATGAGGCCGACCGTCAGGCGGTCGTTGAGCACGTCGCCGATGACGTCATAGCCGACGCCCAGGGCGCGCGGCACGAGCAGGCCGATGGCCGAGAAGCCGACCGCGCCGATCACCGGGTGCCAGAATTCATCCACCGGCAGGCGGCGGAACCCCGCCTCCACCGCGAACAGCCCCTTGCTCACCACCACCGCCGCCAGACCGCAGGCGAGCCCCAGCAGGATGAACCAGGGGAGCGAGGCGAGACCGGCGAAGTCGTGGTCCGGCATGGCGAACAGCGGCCCGGAGCCGAACAGCGCCGAATGGATGCCCGCCGCCACGCTCGCCGCCACCACCAGCGGCACGAAGGCCCGCGTCGAGAATTCGAACAGCAGCAGCTCGATCGCCAGCACCACCGAGGCGAGCGGCGCGCCGAACGTCGCCGACATGCCCGCCGCGGCGCCGCAGGCGAGGAGGATCTTGCGCTCCGCGGGCGAAACATGGAGCACCTGGCCGAGCAGCGAGCCGAGCGCGCCGCCGGTGACGATGATCGGCCCCTCGGCGCCGAACGGTCCGCCGGTGCCGATCGCGATCGCCGCCGAGAGAGGCTTCGCCAGCGCCGCCCGCGGCGCGATGCGCGCCTGGCGCACCAGCACCGCCTCCATCGCCTCCGGAATGCCATGGCCGCGGATCACCGGCGACCACTTGGCCAGGCACGACACCGCGAACGCGCCGGCCATCGCCGCCAGCGGAATCCACGGGCTCGGCGCCAGCGTCTTGAACGACGGCAGCTCCCAGGCGAAGCGCTGGAAGAGAGCCAGGTTGGTGATCAGGCCGATGAGGTGCAACAGCACCCACGCCGCGCCGCCGCCGAGAAAGCCGAGCAGCGCGGCGAGACAGGACAAGAGAAGCAACCGCTTCGGGGGAGTTTGAGCAGGCATGAAAACGGGAATCCTCCAGGAGCTGCGCCTCCAAGATCATCGCAGCGCGATATATCGTAGCACGACCTTGGCTTGCGTTAAACTGAGACCTCATGCCCCGCCAGCTCACCGACGCCGAGTATCAGCGGCTCCTTGAATTGAGGACCGGCCTGCGGCATTTCCTGCGCTGGAGCGAAGAGCAGGCCGCCGCCGCGGGCCTCACCGCGGCGCAGCACCAGCTCCTCCTCGCCGTCCGCGGCCACGGCCACCCGGCCGGCCCGACCATCGGCGACGTCGCCGGCGCTCTCCTCCTGCGCCACCACAGCGCCGTGGGCCTGGTGGACCGCGCGGTGAAGGCGGGGCTGATCATCCGGCACGAAGACACCGACGACCGGCGCGTGGTGCGCCTCACCTTGACCAGCCTGGGAGCCGACATCTTGACCCTCCTCTCCACCACCCATCTCGAAGAGCTCGAGCGCCTGGCGCCCAAAATGCGGGAGCTCTGGCCATGAAAAGCCACCTCACCGCCGCTCTCTGTCTCGCCCTCGCACTGCACTCCGCTCCCGCCTCCTCCCAGGAACCCGCCCCGCCACCTCCCGCCCCGCTCGCGGTGCAGGAAGGCGCCGTCGTCCGCGAGATCCACGTCGTCACCCAGAGCATCTTCGATCCCGGAAAGCCCGGCGAGAACCGCTTGATCTTCCGCCTGGCCGACCGCCTGCACCGCACCACGCGGCCCGAGGTCATCGAGCGCCAACTCGTGCTGCGGCGCGGCGACCGTTTCACCCAGGAGGCGCTGGAGGAGTCCGAGCGCATCCTGCGCGCCAATGCCTATCTCTATGACGCGACGGTGCGCGCCGTCCCCGCCAACCCCCCAGACCCCGGAGCCGTCGACATCGAGGTGACCACCCGCGACGTCTGGACGCTCCAAGGCGGCATCGCCTTCAACCGCGCCGGCGAGCGGAACACCGGCAGCGTCCACCTCGAAGACACCAACTTCCTGGGCACCGGCAAGGAGGTCACCCTCCTCCACATCGACGACATCGACCGCACCTCGGACGTCTTCCGCTTCCGCGATCCGAGCCTGCTCGGCAGCCGCGGCCGCCTCGAGCTCTCCTACGCCGACAACAGCGACGGCGGGCGCAAGCGCTTCGAGCTCGACCGCCCCTTCTACTCCCTCGACGCCCGCTGGGCCCTCGGCGTCAGCGGCATGCAGGACGAGCGCGTCGAGCCGCTCTACGAATTCGCCCGCATCGTGCAGCGCTTCCGCCACGAGAGCGACTTCGCCGAGATCTACACCGGCCTCTCCCCCGGCCTCTCCGGCGGCGGCACGCACCGCTGGCGCGCCGGCTTCACCTTCGACCACCAGCGCTTCGACGCCGAAGGCGGCCTCGACTCGACCACCGTCATCCCGCCGGACCGCAAGCTTTCCTATCCCTGGATCAGCTACGAATCTGTCCGCGACGGCTACATCGTCGAGCGCGGCCTCGACCGCCTGCAGCGCACCCAGGACCTGAACCTGGGGCGGCAATTCCACATGCGCCTCGGCTGGTCCACGCCGGAGCTCGGCGGCGACGTCACGCGCCTGATCTTCGAGACCGGGCTCACCGCCGGCTGGCGTCCCGGACCCCGGCAGCTCCTCCTCGCCTCCGCCCAGGGCTCCACCCGCACGCGCTCCGGCCAGACCGAGAACCTCCGCGCCGGCGGCGGCCTGCGCTACTACGCGCGCAACTTCCGCCCCAGCTTCGGTGACAGTGTCTTCTACGCCGCCGCCGAAGCCGAATTCGGCCGCCGCCTCGATCCCGAGGACCAGATCCTCCTCGGCGGCGACAACGGCCTCCGCGGCTACCCCCTGCGCCTGCAGTCCGGCGACCGCCGCTTCCTGGTCACCCTGGAGCAGCGCTTCTTCAGCGACCGCGAGTACTTCCACCTCGTCCACTTCGGCGCCGCCGTCTTCTTCGACGCCGGCCGCGCCTGGTACGACAAGATCCCCGAGCGCTACTTCTTCCCCACCGAGAGGCCCATTCTCAAGGACATCGGCCTCGGCCTGCGCATCGGCTCCAGCCGCTCCTCCAAGGCCTCCATGGTCCACCTCGACCTCGCCTTCCCCCTGGACGGCGACTTCAACCGCGTGCAGTGGCTGGTCTCGTCGAGCGATTCGTTCTAGCTTAGACTTTCACGCATCTGATTTCCCTGGGAGGGTTGACCTGATGAGCCTCGTCGCCTACAGACTGCTCCACATCTTCAGCATGATGCTGCTGTTCACCTCCCTCGGCGGCCTCCTCCTGGCCTCCCGCTCCGGCATCACCACCGGCGTCAGCCGCAAGACCGCCGGCATGACGCACGGCATCGCCCTCATCCTTCTCCTCATCACCGGCTTCGGAGCCCTCGCCAAAAGCGGCCTCTCGAACCCCGCAGCCTGGCCCGCCTGGGTCTGGATCAAAGCCCTGATCTGGCTCGCCTTCGGCGGCATCATCGTCCTCATCCGCCGCTCCCCCAACGCCTCCACCCTCCTCTGGTGGATCCTCCCCCTCCTCGGCGCCCTCGCCGCCTGGATGGCCCTGTATAAACCAGCCTTCTAGCAGCAGGACGCATGAAGCGCTACGACCCGCTCAAGCCGCCGGACCCCGAAGCCTGGCTGGCCCTCGACGAGGGCCGGCGGATCGATCTCGTCCGCCAGTACCACGTCCGCGCCCGCATCAAGCTCCCCAACGCCAACATCCACGCCGTCATCCACGCCACCATCGAAACCCAGGCCGCGATGGGAGACGAGATGCCCGCCCGCAAAACCCTCGCCCGCCTGATGCGGGAAGGCCTCGACCGCCACGACGCCATCCACGCCGCCGGCTCCGTCCTCGCCCAGCACCTCTTCGACCTCATGCACAGTGAAAACGCCCCCGAAGACCCCAACCGCGCCTACTTCGCCGCCTTGGAAAAGCTCACCGCCGAAGACTGGCTGGCGAAATTCGGATAAAGATCCGCGCATGCTGAGCGTTGAAAGGCAAGTTGAGAGCGGCCGCCTTGTCTGCCCCCGCACGAGGGGCGTGCTCGTCTTCAAGGACGATCAACTGACAACCCTGGACGGCCAATACTCCTATCCTCTCGTCAAAGGCGTACCAATTCTGTTTGCCAAACCAGAGGTAGTTTTCGATTACCTGGCATCACATTCAGGAAGCATGGTCGCCGAGTACGGACGCGCCAAGCCGCGGCCGCTGCAGGCAGCGTATTCGAAGATCGAGGGCTGGTTCGGCGATATGCGGACTCCTGAGTCGGAAGCAGCATTCCGTTCCACGATCGACGATTTGCCGCCGGACGCCCTCTGCGTTTCAGTTGGGGGTGGGCCGACGCGTGCTCACCCCAAGCTCATCAACCTCAACATCGGGGCCTTTCCCAACGTCGAGGTCGTCGCGGACGCTTACGCCTTGCCCTATGCGGACGACGCCGTTGACGCGTTTCACTGCGAGGCCGTTCTCGAGCATCTCGAGCATCCGGAACTCGCCGTCAGCGAGATGTATCGAGCCTTGCGGCCCGGCTGCGCTGTCTTCGCGGCGACGCCGTTCCTTCAGCCGTTTCACGGTTATCCCAATCATTTTCAGAACTTTACTCTCACCGGCCACCGCCGGCTCTTCGAACGGGAAGGATTCACCCTCATTTCTTCGGGCGCCTGTGTCGGACCGACTTTCGCTCTGCGTGACCTGGTGGTGAACTACCTGCGGGAAGTGATCCCGGCGGGATGGATCGGTCGAGCAGTCAGCCGGCTTCTTGCGCTCCTCACCCTGCCATCGCTCTGGATTGACCTCTTCGCGAATCGACGGCCGCTGGCGCACCAGCTTTCGTCGACGACGTTCGTCGTCGCTCGCAAGCCGGCGTAACGGTTGAAGACACCCTCTCCTGGGTGAGCCCCCTGGGAGAGGGGTGACGGTCAGTTGGTCCCCTACTCCGCCTCCAGCCGCGCCGCCGCGTCCAGCAGCTTGACGTCGCCGAAGGGGCGCGCCGTCATCACGGCGAGCTTGAAGGGCTTTGTGACGTAGGCGTTCTCCACCAGATCGTTGAGGGCGTTCGGCATGCGGCTGGTGGCGCTGAAGGCCAGCGCGCCGAGGTGGAAGGGGCCGGCGACGTTGCGGTCGTGGAACATCAGGCCGTAGAAGGAGAGATTGATCCACTGCCGGCCGGGCTGGAGCTGGGCCGCCGCCCGGGCGGTGCCGACGGGCTCGCCCTGGAGGGTGTAGAGGGTGCCGGCGAGATGGAAGCGGCCGGCTTCCTGGACGTCCACCTGGGCGGCGATGACGAGGTTGCCGTCGACGATCGGACCGACCGCATCCGCTCCTTCCGCCTCCAGCGCGCCGAGCAACTCCTCCGCGGCAACGCCGGCGCGGTGAGCGAGATCGCCTACAGCGTCGGCTTCAAAAGCGTCGCCCACTTCTCGAGCGCCTTCCACGACCGCTACGGCGAAAGGCCGTCGGTGTTCGCCGCGCGGCACCGAGGGTGAAGGGCTCGTGAAGCCCCCTCGCGCGAGGGCGTTGTTATAGAGGCGTGCCACCTCTGCTCATTGAAAGTACCCGTTGACGTCCAGGACGAGCTGAACCGGTGCAGCGCTGCTGTTGAAAGCGGTAAAGCCTCCTGCGCCATCGTTCGAGATCCCGATGATCGCGTTGTTTGACCTGACCACCCCCGCCCTGTAACTGATCGTCGACGTACCCGGTATCCCCCGATCGCTTGCTCCCAGGGTCAGATAGCCGTCGGTCGTGGCGCCGACGACTGTCACGTTGACGGAGACCGCCTGCGCGGCAGCAGGGAGGCCGCAGACTCCTGCCATCGCAAACATTCGCCCTGTACCGGGTTGCAACGCCGGTCCCGAAAGTCTCCCTGGAGCATTGCGTGTATCGATGACCCGACAGGGCGTAAGCGTATAGAACCGCAAACTGGGCGGTTTTGGCAGGTAGTCCCAAATACCCTTGCCGTAGGTTCCGAATCTCACCGCAGAAAGGCCGGGGACACCTTCGACCGACCAAAAGTCTTGGAGTGGAGCATTTTGAGTTACTATGCTCTTCCAGGTCGCTGTCACCGGGTCAAAAACGAACGCACCTGCATCGGCGGCTGCGTAGAGGTTCTGTTTTATCGGATCATCGAAGGCAAGCTCCAGCACGAGGGTATTGGGGAGGCCCCCGGCCATCGCCTGCCAGGTTACACCGCCATCCGTGGTCTTGTAGACGGCCGGCCCGCTGTACCCGCTCCCTCCCACGTAACAGGTTGTAGCCAAAGCCGGAGAGCACAGCATCGTCGTGCCGTAGAAATAATGTGCCTCAGGGCCTTGAGACGCCGACAGCGTCCAGGTCGCGCCCTGGTTGTGGGAATACCAGAGCCGGCCTTGGGATGACGCCACGTACCAGTAGCTCGGATTGGCGTGGGAAATCGCGAGCGCGGTCAGGTAGTCGCTGGTGCCTCTGGAGAAGTTTTGCGGCATGGCTGTCCAGTGCCAGCCGGCAGCATCCAAGTTGGCACGGAACAGGGGATCGCCGGTCAGGTAGAAGGCATTCGCATTGGTGGGATCGGCGAGGATGAAGGGAAACCACGAGCGATTCCTGGCGGAGGGGTAAGGGGGGGTGGCCGTGACGTTCTGAGGAGGGGACTCACGGTCGAGCACAAACACGGAAGAGGAGAATCCGGCGCCTACGGCGTAGAGCATGTTGTGGTCGCCGGCAGTTGAGGCCAGATGGCCGACATCGCCGCCGGCTAAAATGTCGAAGCTCATGGCGGCGAGCGGCGCTGGTGCCGACTGCTGAAAGCCCTGGTCTTGCGAGCCGGCAGCAATCAGGTTCGGATCGTTCTTGCTGGTCAAGGTGCTGTAGTACTCCCCGTTGATGATGCCGAATTGGGTTATATTGTTGAACGTCGCCCCAAGGTCCGTGGACATGTAGGTTCCACCATCGGTGTCGGCGAAGAAGGTCTCGGTGCCCCGATAGGAGATGCAGTCGAGACGGACATCCGCATGCAGTTTGTGCGCCGGGTCATCGGCATATTCCCACCAGTTGTTCACCGGATGGAACGTCACGCCGCTGTCGGTCGACCGATAGGCATCAATGCCGCCCAGCATCAAAACGCTCGGGGTCGAGATCGAGGCGGTGATCACGCCGAACGCAAGGTAAGGGTCGGAGGTCAGGGCGGCGATGCTGCCTCGATTGGCCCAGGTCAGCCCGCCATTAGCCGACGCGAACAGGAAGGACGTATTCTGCTGGGAGTTGCTTGCCAGGAAGTAGAACGACGGCGCACCGGCCTCGGATCCTGCAAGGTGCAGGCTGTCCCAGGCCCCTCCTGGGAGCGTACTGAGGAGCGAAAAGGATGCTCCGTGGTTCGAGGAGGACTTCAAGCCGCTATCGCTCAACAGATAGAGAGGTCCAGGCGCGGTCCGGCTCATCCAGAGGTCTGGGACCGCCACATAGGTGCCGCTCACCAGGGAGATGAAGTTGAGCCCGCCATCGTCGGAACGCAGGAGTGTGTAGGTGGGGGTGGGCACGCAGTACGGAACTGTTATTAGAAGGTACACCGTACGCGAGGCCCCTGGCTCTCGCAAGAGTCGCGTGACGCGAAAGCCACAGGGAGGAGGGGCCGGAAGTCCGTTTGGCCTCGTCCACGAGGCTCCTTGATTCGTCGAAACGAAGACCTCCGAGTTGGTGCTCACGAACTGGACCGAGTAATTGTCCCCGACAACGACCCAGGACTCTGGAGCTCCCGGCACGACGACCATTTGTTGCACTCCCGTGCCGAGTGAGGTGGCGCGCTCAGCCCAACCGATCGACTCGGGTGTTCCCGAAAAGAGGCCGCCGCCTTGATCGCCACTGCCCATGAGCAGGGTGTCGCCGTCGCCGGCAACCGCGGTCACAAAAGTTCTCCCGGTAACGTTGGTGGGACCCCGTTGCTGCCAAACGCCGCTCGGCGCGGACGCGGCGGTTTTCGCTAGGCGGGCGACGCTGCGTCGGCGATTCTCCCGCTCGATCTCGCGCCAATTCACTCCGGGCGCGGCACGATGCATGCTCTCGATCCACGCCTCCCGCTCGCTGCCATCCTCGGGCCTCGGCGGTAGAGCATGTGTCGCGATCTTCGAGTGAGGGACTGCGCAACCGGCCCCAACGATGAGCAGCAGGGCCGCCCAGGGCATTCCACCTCCGAACCAGTGCTTCATTGTCTGACCTCCCTGACGAGTAGATCCGCGCCAGACCCATTCTCGATGAAGTTAATACTATCCATATTAACAGTAATCGCGACAGCGGCCGAATGTCTAGGCCCGATCAGGGCCGGCAGGGCCGGGGGGTGAGGCAACGACTTGCCGACGGTACCAGGCTCCCGCCTGAGTCGTCCTTGCAGTCCTTTAGCCGTTGCAGAACTTTTCTCACTCTACCTTCACCGGACGCTTACGTCTCCTTCCTGAGGAAGACACGGGGGAGGCGGTTTTGGTGAGAGAAGGATCGAGGGATTGTGGGGAGGAACCCTCCCGGTCGATCACAGGGCGGGGCTTTTCGCGGCCCAGAGGTCCACGTCGGTGAGGCGGGCGACGGCGGGTCGAGCGTCGAGCCCGGAGCGGAAGGCACGGGACCGCCTTCAAAAGCGTCGCCCACTTCTCGAACGCCTTTCACGACCGCTACGGCGAAAGGCCCTCGGTGTTCGCGGCGCGGCACCGAGGGTGAGTCCCGGGGAAGGGGGTGAGGGCCTACTCCGCTTCCAGCCGCGCCGCCGCGTCCAGCAGCTTGACATCGCCGAAGGGCCGTGCCGTCATCACGGCGAGCTTGAAGGGTTTCGTGACGTAGGCGTTCTCCACGAGATCGTTGAGGGCGTTCGGCATGCGGCTGGTGGTGCTGAAGGCCAGCGAGCCGAGGCGGAAGGGGCCGGCGACGTTGCGGTCGTGGAACATCAGGCCGTAGAAGGAGAGATTGATCCACTGCCGGCCGGGCTGGAGCTGGGCCGCCGCCTGGGCGGTGCCGACGGGCTCTCCCTTGAGGGTGTAGAGGGTGCCGGCGAGATGGAAGCGGCCGGCTTCCTTGACGTCCACCTGGGCGGCGATGACGAGGTTGCCGTCGACGATCGAGTCGCGGTAGCGGCCGGTGAGGTGGGCGGCGGGGTTGCTATAGAGGAAGCCGCCGGCGGATTCGCGCACGTCGCCGTCGAGCAGGCGGGCCTTCACGCGCACCATGTAGCTCTCGGCGGATTCCGGCTCCAGGCCGGCGGGCATGGCGAGACGGACGGACCAGATACCGTCCGCGGCTTTGACGTCCGGCGCCTTGCCGTCGTCATGATAGGTGACCTGGGCGACGATCCCGGCGGCGTTGGCGATCTCGCCGGTGACCTCCAGGGGGAGCGCCGGCCTGGCGGGCGAGGAGATCTGGGCGAAGAGATCGACCGGCTTCCCCACTTCCACGCTCACTTTCGAGGCCCAGACGGAGAGGCTCGCCGTCCCTTCCGGACCGCGGACGGTCTGCTTCGTGGGCATCCGCTTCTCGCGGATCGGGTCGATGGCGCCGGGCGCGAGGACGCGCGAGCTCTCCGGGTAGCGGGCGAGTTGGCGGTACTCCGCGGCGGCGTGGCGGGCGAAGGCTCCGGCGTCCGGAGCGGGGATCTGAGCCTGCGCGAGGACCGGAGCGGCCAGGGCGCACAGTCCGAGAGAGGTAACGGCAAGGCGGTTCAAGATCGACATAACTCGTTCTCCTCTCGGATCAATAAAGAATGCTGATGAAGCGGGCGGTGGTCATGGAGCTCTGGACGACGGTGTTCGGCGCGCAGGTCACGCCGCTGCATGTCCAGATGCCGGTGGGAACGGCCCGCCGCGTGTCCGAGTCGCTGTCGTCGCGCTCGTCGCTGTGGTTCTCGGCGGCGCCGTCGAGATTCGCGAAGCCGCTCGCCTCCTGCTTGTTCGAGTTGTTGCAGACGTTGGTGTTGTCGTAGCTCGCCGTGGCGCTGCCGCTGCACGCGAAGCTCGACGCATACTGCACCACCCCGTCGTCCTCGCCGTTCAAACAGGCGCTGGAGCCGAAGATCGCCTCGTAGCCGGCGGTGAGCCAGATCGTCTTCGCCGGCGCGTTGGCGTAGGTGCGCACCTGCACGTCGTCCGAGCTGCGCAGCCAGTAGGTGGCGTCGTCGCAGCTCTGGATGAAGATGGCGATGAAGCTGCACAGGACGTTGCCTTGCAGGCAGACCGCGTCGGCACCCTGCGAGCCGCGGTGGGCGCCGCCGGTGGTGATCACCATGCTGGCCCGCTGCGCCACCTGGTCATAGGGACCGTTGAAGTTGAAGTTGGGATCGGAGGCGTCGTTGTTGCCCAGGATCCAGTCCATCACCGTGCCGCCCATGCTGTGGGCGATGATCCAGAAGGTGCCGCCCTGCGCGTAGGTCTTCGTGCAGCGGTGGCCGCCGCCGTCGGCGATACCGTTGGTGGCGGCGACGATCTCGTTGGCCACCTCGCCGGCCGACTGCGCCTCCCAGTAGGGGCGGGTGCCGTTGTAGCCGACCACGTAGTAGGGGGTGGCGAAATTCTTGGTCGCGGTCTTGACGAAGTCATGGGTGCCGTTGACCCAGTAGTTCCGTGCGCTGGTGTAGCTGGTGTAGGTGTTGGTATCCGTCTGCTTGCCGTGGACGAAGATCAGGCACGGCTGTGCGACCGCCTGTCCGGCCGCGGCGGCGAGGGCCAAGGTGAAAAGTGCACCAAGTATGAAACGACGACCTGCCATCAGAGACTCCTCCTTCGAGATGTGAAAGGTGGTTTCAATAGAGGTGGTGCCTGAGGAGGGCCGAAGTGAGCCGGCCGGCGCGAGATGATATGCTCGCCCTTCCACTCAAGGGCGGAGCCACGATGGCCGAAAGCTGGTTTTACCTGCACGATGGCAAGCCGGTCGGCCCCATCGAGGAAGAAGCTGTCGCGGCATTGCTGCGCGGCGGCTCCCTCGGGCCGGCCTCCTATGTCTGGCGCGAGGGGATGGCGGACTGGCAGCCGGTCGTCGAGGTGCCCTCCCTCCGGCCCCTGATCGTCCCTGTCTCCCTGCTCCCGCCGCCGCTGCCCATGCGGCCTCAGGGTGGGAACGCTCCCGTCCGCCGCGACGGCCTGCTGGGCAATCTCGCGGCGGGGATCAGCCGCTACGCCGAGCTGCCCACCCTCAGCGGCGTGCCGATCCGCGACATGCTCCTCGGCGGCCTCTACACCGGCGGCAAGCCGCTGTCGATCGAGGACGAGCTGATCGTGGGCACGGGGCTGACCACGCCGCCGCTCGAGGCGCTCTCCACCCAATGGCCGAAGCCGCGGATCTTCTGGCGCATCTTCGGCGGCGCGCTCGCCACCTATCTGCTCCTGCAGCTCGGCTTCTGGCAGTTCAACAACCCGAACTTCATCCCCGGCATGATCGTCATCGGCTCCTTCGTGGTGCCGCTGGCGATCGTCATCCTCTTCTTCGAGATGAACACGCCGCGCAACGTCTCGATCTACCAGGTCGGGAAGATGTTCCTGCTGGGCGGCGCCCTCAGCTTGATCCTCACCATGATCGTCCTCCAGATCGTTCCGGGCTCCGGCTCAGGTGGCCTCCTCCCTTCCCTGCTGACGGGGGTGGTGGAGGAGACCGGCAAGGCCCTGACCCTCCTCCTCATGGTAAGAATGATCCGCTATCGCTGGGAGGCAAACGGCCTCCTCTTCGGCGCCGCGGTGGGCGCCGGTTTCGCGGGCTTCGAATCGGCCGGCTACGCCTTCATGGCCGCGTTGAACGACCTCAGCTCCTCCCCGCTCACCATCCTGATCCGCGGCCTCCTCGCCCCGGGCGGCCATGTCATCTGGACGGCGATGGTCGGCTCGGCGCTGTGGAAGATCAAGAAGGACCGCCCCTTCGCCGTCTCGATGCTCTTCCACCCCACCGTCCTGCGGCGCTGGACGATCGCGGTGATCCTGCACGGCCTGTGGGACACCGACATCTACTTCGTCCCCTGGTTCATCCAGGAGCCGCTCCTTCTGATCCTCGGCTGGTACATCATCTTCGCCATCATGAAGGAAGCCCTCGCCCAGGTCGCCGCCGCGCAGCAGACGGTGATGACGACGGTGATCCTGGCGCAGGGGTCGGTCGGGGCCTGAGAGGATCATCGACACAGCTCTATATCTGTGGCAGAATGCCGGTCACTTTCCCTGAAGTCAGGAGACCGGTATGAGACTTCGTCTCGTCGTGTTGTCGACCTGTATCTTTTTTGTGACGCTACTGCTCGCGGGCAGGCCGGCCGCCGCGACCAGCTATGTGCCGATGGCGGACGAGGCCCTCGTCGCCCAGGCTCCCCTCGCCGTGGTGGTGGAGATCACCGGCGCGGGCGTGCCCTCTCCGGATGGCCGCGCGGCGACCGAATACCTAGCCCGCGTGGAGAGGGTGCTCAAGGGCGGTCTCGCCGCCCGCGAGATCCCCGTGCGCGTGCCCGGCGGCATGGACCGCAACGGCATCGGCCTGAAGATCTGGGGCGCGCCGCGCTTCGCCGCCGGGGAGCGCGCTCTGCTCTTCCTGGTGCCGCAGGCGGATGGGGCGTATGAGATCTCCCAGCTCATGCTCGGGGCGTTCCACGAGGTGCGTTCCCAGGGGAGGCGCTTCGCGGTGCGCGACCTCGCGGAAGCGCAGGCCGTCGTGCCGCGCGGCTGGAAGGTTCCCGCGGAGCGCCTCCGCGACTTCAGCCGCTTCGCCTCCTGGGTGGAGGCACGAGCTCACGGCCGCCTGGTGCTGACCGACTACACCGTGCAAGCCGATCCACGGCTCCTCCACAACCTGACCGCCCCGTTCACCTTCCAGGCGGCGGTGGCAGACGGCCTCCCCGCCCGCTGGTTTCTTTTCGACACCGCCGGCAGCGTGAGCTTCCTGGCGCACCAGAACGGCCAGTCGGGTCTCGCCGGCGGCGGTTTCAGCGAATTCCAGACCGCCCTCGCCGCCTGGAACGCCGATGCCGGGACGAACATCAACTACACCTACGGCGGCACGACCACCAACACCAACGGCCTGACCACCTACGACATGGTCAACACGATCATCTTCGATCAGAACCTCGGAACACCGTATTCCTGCACCACCGGCGGCGTCCTCGCCCGCGGCGGCTCCTGGTACACCAACGCCGTGACGACGTATCACGGGCAGTCCTACCACACTTATCTCAACGGCGACGTCGTCACGAACACCGGAACGACCTGCTTCTACCAGCTCACGTCCAACCCGAGCAAGGCGGCGCAGGAGATCTTCGCGCACGAGCTCGGTCATACGCTGGGGCTGGGGCATGCGTGCGGCGACACGCCCTCGGGGTCGTGTACCGGGCGGCCGGACCAGGACACGGCGCTGATGCGCGCCACCGTCCACAACGACGGCCGCGGCGCGCAGCTCGGCATCGACGACCGGACCGGCATCGCGGTGCTCTACACGCCCGCCGGAGCGACTCCCGCCGCCAGCTTCTTCACCCTCACTCCGTGCCGGCTGCTCGACACGCGCAGTAGCAGTGGCGGGAGCGGACCGCTCTCCGCCGGCCAGACGAAAACCCTGTCCGTGATCGGATCGTGCGGCATCCCGAGCACCGCCACCTCGCTCGTCGGCAACGTCACGGCGGTCTCCACGGGCGGCGGCACGGTGACGGTCGCGCCGGCCAGCGCCGGCACCACGGGCACCAGCAGCGTCAGCTTCAACGCGGGGAACACGCGCGCCAGCGAGGCCTTCATCGGCCTCTCCGGGACCGGCACCCGCGCCTTCACCGTCCGCTCCGGCGTGACGTCCGGAAGCGTCGACGTGATCGTCGACGTGACGGGGTATTTCCAATGAGATCCAGGCGCGCCGCGCTTGCTCTTCTCCTCGCCATTCTCGGCCTCTCAGTCCTGCCCGCCGCCGCGACGACGTATGTTCCGATGACCGACGAGGCTCTGGCCGCCCAGGCTCCTCTGGCCGCCGTGGTGAAAATCGTGCGGATCGGCGGCGCGGGCTCGGCCTCCGAGAACGGCCGCCCCGCCACCGCGTACAGGGCCCACGTCGAAAGGGTGCTCAAGGGCGATCTGACCGCGCGGGAGATCACCGTGCGGGTGCCCGGCGGAATGGGTCCGGACGGGATCGGCCTGCGGGTCTGGGGAGCGCCGGTCTTCGCCGTGGGCGAGCGCGCTCTGCTCTTCCTGGTGCCGCGGGCGGACGGGGCGTACGTGATCTCCCAGCTCATGCTCGGCGCGTTTCACGAGATGCGCTCCGGAGGACAAAGCTTCGCCGTGCGCGATCTCGCGGAGGCGCAGGCGGTCGTGCCGCGCGGCTGGAAGGTCCCCGCCGAGAGCCTCCGCGACTTCGACCGCTTCGCCGCCTGGGTGAGCCAGCCGCGCCGGATCAATTATCGGGTGCAAGCCGATCCGCGTCTCCTCCACAATCTGACCGCGCCGTTCACGTTCCTGCGGGCGTCCGACGGTTTCTCCGGCCGCTGGCTCCATTTCGACACTGGTGGCAGCGTGGTCTTCCTGGCCCATCAAAACGGCCAGCCGGGCCTCGCCGGCGGTGGCTTCACCGAATTCCAGTCCGCCCTCGCCGCCTGGACCGCCGACGCCGGCACGAACATCTCCTACATCTACGGCGGGACGACCGCCAATACGACCGATCCCAACACGATCGCCTTCGACCAGGACCTCGGATCGCCGTTCTCCTGCACCTCGGGCGGCGTCCTCGGCCGGGGCGGCTCCACCTTCACCGCCGCCGTGACGCCCTACCACGGCCAGTCCTACCACACCTATCTCAACGCCCACATCGATACGAACCTCGGCATCGCCTGTTACTTCCAGAACAACGCCAGCCCGAGCCAAGCGGCGGCGGAGCTGTTCGCGCACGAGCTCGGCCACACTCTGGGCCTGGGGCATTCCTGCGGCGACGCGGCCTCGGGCTCGTGCACCGGCAGGCCGGACCAGGACGCGGCGCAGATGCGCGCGGTGATCCACAACGACGGCCGCGGCGCGCAGCTCAACGTCGACGACCGGACCGGCATCGCGGTGCTCTACACCCCCGCCGGCGCGACCCCGGCCGCCAGCTTCTTCACCGTCACCCCCTGCCGCCTGCTCGACACCCGCAGCAGCACAGGTGGCGGAGCGCTCTCGGTGAATCAGTCGAAGACCCTGTCCGTCCTCGGCCTCTGCGGCATCCCCGCCACCGCCACCTCGATCGTCGGCAACGTCACCGCCGTCTCCCCCACCGGCCCCGGCTCCCTGACCGTCGCCGCCGCCAACGCCGGCATCACGGGCACCAGCAGCGTCAGCTTCAACGCGGGAAACACACGCGCCAGCCTGGCCCTGATCGGCCTCTCCGGAACCGGCAGCCGCGCCTTCACCATCCGCAACGGGCTGACGTCCGGAGTGGTCGACGTGATCGTGGACGTGACGGGGTATTTTCAGTAGGCGCGGTCATCCCCTCTTCCTCTGGTCGTGCAGCCGATTGGTTCCTATCCTAGCGTGTCAGGATGGATTCGCCAGGAGGTTGGCCGATGACTCCTCTGACTGCTCTTTGAAATCCGATTCGACCGAGAACCTCAGGCCGGGCGAGCGCGCCCCCGCACTGCCCGACGTTCTCGGCCACCCAACGGCCATCCATCTCGAATCCCCGATCATCCGTCGCCGTTCCCGGGTCTTCCGTGAACGTTCCCCGAATGTGCGCCGGTGATTCCCGATCTTCGGGGAAGAGTGACGGACGTTGCGTCCCGCTCAACGGGAACCGGGAACGTCGACCGACGATCGGGAATCGTTCACCGAGGAGCCGTCAATGGTGACGGGACTTCCGTCGGAGTCGACCGATGGCCGGTGAAGAGCGACGGCGGGACTTTTCGAGGTCCCGATCATCGGGGAACGGCGACGGATGATCCGGAAACGTTCACCGACGGTGCGTTTCCCGGGGTGGAAGGAGCGGAATCGTTCACCCAAGGCCGGGAAAAAGGGGTGACGGATTCCTGGGGCGGACAGAGCTCCCGGGAACGATGACGGATCATGCGGGAACGAGGACGGACGACTCGCGAACGTTGACGGGCCGATCGGCACCCCCCTCCCGTCCGGGTCAAGGAGCGCCACCCTCACCGCAGCGTGTAGAGGAACGCGGCCAGGTCGCGGCCTTCCTGCTCGGAGACTCCCAGGGTGGGCATGGGCGTGCCCTTCGTCACGCTCTGCGGATCGCGGATCCAGCGCATGAGGTTCTGCGGCGTGTTGGCGAGCTTGCCGGCAAGCTGGGGCCGGGCGGCGATCCCCTCCAGGGAGGGGCCGACTTTTCCCTTGGCTCCGGGGACACCCGGAATCAGGTGGCAGGCGTTGCAGCCGTACCTGCGGACGAGGGCCGCGCCGTGGCCGGGATCACCCCCGGTCATCCGGCGGGCCTGGCGCTCGACCTCGCTCTCGCCGCAGGCGCCGAGGAGCAAGGCGGTGATCATCATCAGGTGGAGCAGCTTCGACTGAGAATCCATCGACGGCCTCCCGGGAACGAGGAAGAGTACCCCGGAAGGCGTGGATTGTCCCGTGCTTTGTCCCGATCCGGTGCCCGGCCCGCACTTTTTAGGTGAAGGAAATCTTTTCCTTGGAGGTGAGCCGATCCGCCGGAATCTCAAGGTCAAAGCCGCAGCACCCTCAAGAAGAGGGCCGGCTGAGGCCGGCCCTCTTCAGCTCGCGTTCAAGGCGGGCCGAGGTATTTCTCCACATCTTCCTTGAAGTCGGCCAGGCTCAGCGGAAATGTCAGGTGCGGTCCTTTTTTCACCATGGTGTGCACCGCCTCGCGGCCGAGGGCGCGGTAGCTCTCGAACTGCGACTCGCTGAACCACTGGTCCGCCGTCGACTCGTGCGGGAACGACTGCGACGAGCGGGCGTAGTTGTAGACGTCGTAGGACTCGGTGGCGCAGATCGACGGCTTGACGTAGATCAGCGTGCCGTCCTGGGCGTCGGCGCCGTCCACCTCGCTGTAACGGATCGTGCCCACCGCGCAGTAGCGCGCCGCCGGGTTCGCCTGCTGGAGGTTTTTCGGGAAGATGTTGATGCGGTCCGCGAAGTCGATGGGGATCCCGAAGTCGATGCGGATCTTGCGGATCGCGTTGCCGAGATCGTCGTAGGCGTGGGAGGGATCGCAGCCGGCGTCGCCGATGACGATGAAATGGCAGCGCCGGCGCACCTGCTCGTAGAGCCCGAGGTTCTCGAAGTGCCCGCCGTCCGACAGGTTGATGTAGGGATGGCGGGCGTCGGTGAAGCTGAGCGCCTCGTCCATGATCAGCCCCGCCGAGCTCTTCGGACCGCTACGCGTATATGTCTCATTGCCGAGCGGGCCGGGATTGCCGAGCCAGATGCCGAGCCGGGCGTTGAAGATGGTCATGATGAAGGCGAGCGCGGGCGACGAGCTCGACCCCATGCTCGGGTTGGCCGCCGCCCCCGACGTCGCCACCGCCGTGCCCAGCGAGATCCCCTGCCCGCCGCCGTAGATCTGCGACCGCCGGTAGCCGAGGCGGCCGCTGCCGCAGTGCAGCGGCGTCGCCGTGAAGCTCTCCGCCTTGCGCTGCTGCCAAGCGAGATCCTCGCCGGCCACCAGGTTGAGCGCCATGCTGATCAACGGGAACGGACGGTTGTCGCGCAGCGCGTGCAGGCGCAGGTTGTCGGCCGGATCGAAGCCGGTGAACAGGTTTGGCCGGCGGCGCCGGTTGGTCGCGCCGAGGTAGGCGCGGACGAGGCGGTTGCGGTAGGTGGCCTGGAGCGAGAAGCGGTTGACGTTGACGAAGCGGCCCATGACCATGCCGGTGAGATACAGGAGGGCGATGACGCCGAGGAGGACCGTGGTGTAGCCGGCGAACGCCTCGGGCGGGGCGCCTTCCGCGCCGGTAAAGGCCGGGGGGAGGCGCCAGAGGAGCATCTGGGTCCCCACCGTGACGAGGAGCAGGAGGGCGAGGCAGAAGAGAGGCGCGGCGAGAGCCATGAGGACGTCGCGCCAGCCGCTGCTCTTCTGCGCCTGATCGCCCTGCCCCTTCGTCTTGGAGCCCTTGCCCAGCAGGCTGATGAGACCGCCGAGGCCGCCGGCCGTGAGGGCCGTGGAGATTTTCGCCACCAGGCTGGAGAGCAGCCATGGACCCATGAAGACCAGCGCCCCCGCCGCCATCCACAGCAGAGCGGCGAGCAGGATCCAGCCGGACCACCGCGCCCACCATTCGCGGCCGGCGTCGCCCAGCTCGCCCGGATACCAGGAGCCGCCCTCGGCGATGCTCGAGAAGGCGATGAACAGCGTCTTGCCGAGGAGCATCGGGCCGAGCACGAGACCCGGACCGAGGATCTCGAAGAGGTGATGCGGCGCACCGAGGAGAGTCGGGACCCACCCCTTGAGGACGCCGACGTAGATCGCCCCCTCGACGAGGCCGGAGAAGAAGAGCGCCAGGAGGTCGACCTTGACCGAGGCGCGCCGCCGTCCCATCCACCGCCTCTGCGCCGGGATCGACAGGGCGAAAGCGGCCATGGGCACGACGATGGACCAGATGGCGCAGCGGACGAGCACCTCGTTCGTCAGCAGCTCGTGGCCCGGATGCCGCTCGCCATACTGGTGGACGGCGATGAGGATGAGCGGGACCGCGGCGAGGAGCGGCTGGAGGCCGAGCTTGAGGAACGGCGGCGAGGCCGCCGTCGTCTCTCCCGGCTTGACCGGAGGCCGGGCGCTCGCCCGCAACAGGCTCATGAAGAAGAGCGCCACACCGCCGAGGAGAACCGCGGCCCAGAAGAGGACGTCCGGGTTGGGGGCAAGAAGCTTGATCCACTGCGGCTGGGAGATCGCCAGCAGCGGCAGCGCCAGGGCGGCCGCCAGGATGGGGACCAGCACGAGCAGATTGAGCAGGATGTTGCGCACCACGATGGCGATCGCCGTCCAGGTGTCGGCGGAGAGGAAGCCCAGGCGCGGCGTCAGATAGTTGCTGTACTGGCGCAGGTGCGACACCGGCTCCGCCTCGGGCTGCAGCGGATCGCTCTGCGAGCCGCGGATCTCGTCGTGGATCTTGTCGAGGCCGCCGGAGCGGTGGATCCAGCCGCTCAGCCAGCTCGCGATGTAGCCGCCGCCGGAGACGCTGGAGAGGTAGTCGAACTTCTGGAGGATGCCGATGTTGGCAAGCCCCTGGAGCAAGCCCATGTTGAACGTCGCGCTCCGGATGCCGCCGCCGGAGAGGCCGAGCCCGACGAGGCCGTCGCCCGCCTTGGCGTGGCGGTGCGCGATGGCGAGGACCGCCTTGAGCTTCTCGCTGTCGCTCGCCCCGGCATCCTCGAGCACCGGATCGCCGTCCAGCTCCGCCTTCCAGCCCGGCTTGAGCGCCGCATACTCCTCGCGCAGCACCTGCCAGGACGGCAACACATGGTTGGCAGATGCGATGAGCGCGACCTCATGGACCTGAGCCGGCCCGGAGCCGAAGGTCACCGTGACCTTCAGAGACGAGACCGCCTCCTCCCCTTCCTTGCCGCCCTTGCACGTCACCGGGATGCGCGCGAGGATCGGATCCTCCGGATCGTCCGAGACGTCCACGATCTCCGTCTTGCCCACGGTGAATTGGAACGTGCCGGCGGCCGGCACCACCCCGGCCTGCACCGTCAGCTCGCCCGCCCGCCCCGTGGCGCCGCAGATCCTGAGCACCACATCCCGCTGGTCGCTCCCCTCCGCCTTGACCACTTCGAAGACCATCGGATCCGTCTCGAAATCGACGCGTAGCTCACGCGGTTCCATGACTCCTCCGTTCGGGGGCGTTCGTTCAAAAACTCTGTGAAAAGGATATCACACGGAGGGGCTACGCTATACTCCCGGGCGCAACTGGAACGGATCATATACTCTATGAGCTATGACTATGACGTCTTTCTCAGCTACCGCCGTCTCGGCGAGTGGCCGCGATGGGTCGACCAGCATTTTCTGCCTCTTTTCCAGCACTGGCTCGGCGAAGAGATGGGCCGCCGTCCAAAAGTCTTCATCGACCGCGAGGGTATCCAGAGTGGCGACAGTTGGCCTCTCCGCCTGGCGCAGGCGCACAGCAGGTCCCGCGTGCTGGTCGGTCTCTGGAGCCGGACCTATTTCGAGAGCCCGTGGTGTCAGGTGGAGCTCGCCCGCATGCAGGCGCGGATGAGGGCGCATGGCATTCCGAGCACCGAGCAGCCGCTGGGTCTCGTCCATGCCGCGATCCTTCATGATGGAGACACCTTCCCCGACTCCGTCTCCGAGATTCAACCCGTCGATCTGAGGCCTTGCGCAAGCGTCCGCATCGCTCGCGACAGCCCGACCGGCGAGGAGCTGGAGCGGAGGATCAAGGGCTGGGTCCCAGGGATCGCCTATGCGATCGGCGTCGCTCCAGAGTACGATGCCTCCTGGATGGACGAGGCTGCGACGGCGTTTCTCGAACGACTCAATCCCAAACCGGTCGCTTCCGTCCTGCCGAGGCTGGGGTGATATGGGCACTGTCATAACCTTCTACTCTTTCAAGGGCGGCGTGGGGCGCACGATGGCCCTCGCCAATATCGCCATTCTTCTGGCGAAGCGGCGCCTGCGTGTCCTCGCGGTCGACGCCGACCTCGAAGCTCCCGGCTTGAATCGGTACTTCTCCCAGCTCGGGCTTCCTCCCGTCGAGGAGAAACAAGGACTCCTGGAGCTGCTGACCCAGGATCCCACGGACGAGTCGACCTGGGAGAGCTACACCTCTTCCGTGGACATCGAGGATGGCCTTCCGCTCACAATCATGACCAGCGGCAGACGAGATGAGACCTACGTCTTGCGGGTTCTCGAATTCGATTGGGAGCACTTCTTTCGAGAGCAAGACGGTGGTGAGATGTTCGAGAACCTGCGGGAGGAATGGAAACAGGTTTTTGATATCATTTTGATTGACAGCAGGACCGGGATCACGGACTCAGGCGGAGTTTTTACCATCCAGATGCCGGACATCCTGGTCCTCGTGGCCAATCCTAACCACCAGAGCATCGGCGGCGTCCGGGAAGTTGCAGAACGAGCCCAGGCCGCGCGGCAGAAGCTGCCGTACGATCGAATGCCCCTCTCCATCCTTCCGATCCTTTCACGGCTCGACACACGTGCGGAGTATGAGCAGGCGAGGGAGTGGCTCGACATCTTTGCAGCGGAGATGGACGGCTTCTACGCGGATTGGCTGCCTAAGCCATTCACGCCACGCCAGATCATTGAGCAGACCAAGCTGCCCTATGTTGCCTACTTCGGCTTTGGAGAAAAATTACCTGTATTGATCGAAGGAACATCGGATCCTGAAGGTCTGGGCTTCGCTTACGAAAGCGTGACCGCACTTCTAGCCAGAGATCTTGCAGGAGCTGAACAGATCATCGAGAAGCGGGACACGTACGTAAGCTCTGAGTCGTTCACCCAGGCGTACGACATTCTTCTCTGGTCACGCGATGAGCTTGCGGAACTGGTATCGGAGCTACGCAAAGAGCTCAAAAAAGCCTCACCAAATCTACGTATCTTTTTTGTGCAAGAAGACCTGCTGCCAGGCGATCACATCTCATCCGCAATTATGAATGCATTACAGACAGCACGCATTGCTATAATTGTGGTTTCATCGGGTTTTCCCTATCCTGAGGGAAGTATAGAAGTAGATCTCATCTTGGAACCCACAAGAGTGCACTCGGCTCCTTCGGGCTCAGGCAACTATCGGGTCATACCAATCGTGATCGGCCGATACCTTCAGGCCCTGGGTCCCGAGCTCTCTGGTTATAAAGCGCTGACTATCCCGGATGATTTCTCTTCGGACTGGCGTCCCACCGCGGAACAGATCATTCGAGTCTTCAAGCACACGACTCCAGCGTCTTTAAGGCATTAAGGCGCCGCCCGGATCTCCAGCAGCCCTCCCTGGCAGGCGTTCGCCCAGGCGCGGCCGGGCTCCGTGGGGTGGGTCCAGATGCGGGAGATGCAGGTGCGGCCGAAGGCGGCGAGGCCGGTGTTGAAGGGGGTCCAGGTTCTGCCGCCGTTCGTGCTGCGCAGGACGCCCCGCTCGCCGGCCGCGGCGAGGAGGATCTGGGGGCTTCCGGCGTCGACGGCGAGATTGCCGAGACCGCGGTCAGAGCCCAGCGAGCCGGCGGTGGTCCAGCTCCTGCCGTGGTCGGTGCTGCGGAGCACGCCCTTCGGCACCAGCAGGTAGAGGGTCGAGGGCTTCCGGGGAGACGCGGCGACGGGCACGTGGCGCTTCGCGGCGAGGCGCCAGGAGGTGCCGCCGTTCTGGCTGAGATAGAGCGCGAGGCGGCCGTTCTGGGGGGTGCTGCTCTCGATGGCTTCCGCGAACACTGTGTCGGGATGGACGGGATCGACGAAGAGAGCGGTCACCGTGCGGCTGAAGTCGTCGTCGGGATTTCTTGGCTCGCCCATCGGAATGGTACACGCGAGGACCTGTTGCCAACTGCGTCCGCCGTCCCGGCTGCGCTGGACGCCGCAGCCTCCCGCCAGGAGGGCGCCGCCGCTGGTCACTTCCAGGGCGTAGGAGTACCTGGGGCCGGCGCGGAGCGTCCAATGGTCGCCGCCGTCGGTGCTCGCGAAGATGTCGGCGTCGGTCGCCACCCAGACCGCGAGAGGGTGTTTCCGGTCCACCGCCAGGGCTTTCAAGTTGGTCCCCGGGCCGATCCATGCATTCGCCACCTCGGCCCAGCTCCCGCCGTCGTCCATGCTGCGCAGCAGGGTGTCGCCGCCCAAGCCGGAGCCCCGGAGCTCGAGATAGAGGATGGAGGGGTCGGACGGCGCGGCGACCAGCTCCACCGTGGGAGCCGCCAGGACTCCCAGCAGGGTGCCGGCGGTCCAGGATTGGCCGTGATCGACGCTACGGTAGACAATGCTGCGCTGGGACAGGACGTAGATGGAGCCCGTCGCGGGATCCGGCAGCAACGTCCCGATGCCCTCCTCCTGCGGCCCCCGTCCCTGGGCGGACCAGGTCTCTCCTCCGTCCGTGCTGATGAAGATGCCGAAGAAGCCGTTCTCCGGCGTCGCGTAGAGCGTGGTCGGCACCGCGGGGTCGACGGCGAGCGCGCTCACCTGGCCCTGGAACAGGCCGGCCGGCTCCCAGGTCTCTCCGCGGTCCGAGCTCTTCCGCAGCCCGAATTCGGTCGAGACGTAGACGGTGTGGCCCGGCGTGGTCGGAGTCGTCGGAGCAGTCGGAGCGATGGCCAGCGGGGTGGCGCGGCCGATCGACAGCGCCACCCAGGTGGCACCGCCGTCCGAGCTGCGCGCGAAGGGGACGTCCGGATTGGACGTGCCGAGATAGAGGGTCTGGGGGTCCGTGGGATCCGCGAGGAGGGTGCCCGACACATTCGCGAGGACCTGCTCGAACGTCGCGCCGCCGTCGGTGCTGCGGAAGATGCGCTCCGTATCCCGGATCAGCAGTGTCGGTGTGGCACCCGGAAGGACGACGAGCTGCTGCAGAAATACATTGTTCGCGGCCGTATAGAGGAGAGCCCAGCTCGCTCCGCCGTCCGTCGACCGGTAGACCGCGCTGGGAAAGACGGCTCCGGCATAGAGCGTCCCCGGGTGGCTGGTGTCGACCGCGATCGACGCCACCCCTCTCCTTTCGAGGCCGCGCGTCGAACGTTGCCAGCTCCGGCCGCCGTCGCTGCTCCGGTACACATCTCCGCCCGCCGCGCTGAACAGCACGCCCGCCGTATCCACCACCAGAAACCCGAGGTGGCCGCCCCCCGGTCCGAACGGCGTCCACCGTCCGATCCCCGCACCGGCAGGGAGAGCCAAGGTCAGGAGCGTGAGCAGGAAAAGAAGAGGGCGGACGGCGCGGTGGCTCAGCATGGAGTGGGCTCCTCGGAAGGACTGCAGTCTCTCATGCTCTATACGTCGCGCGGGCTCCGTCCGTCGGAGGATGTCGGAGGACAGGCGCGCGCCTGTGTATACTGCCGCCGCAACATTTCATTCCTTTGAAGATGTCGACGAACGGAGCGCCTGTCTGAGCGCTACCATTATTACCTTGACGGACTAGTCCCTAAGGAGCATAATCAAATGGTCGAGGTCATCGGTACCTCCGAGTTCGAGGAATGGTTTCTCGACCTCGACGATGCGGATGCCGGGGCTGTGGCCCGCGTCATCGGACTCCTCGAAGCGAAGGGTCTGGCGCTCGGGTACCCTCATTCCTCGGCGATCCAGGGCACGCGGTACGCCTTCCGAGAGTTGCGTGCGCAGAGCTTTGGACGACCGCTGCGAGTCATCTATGCGTTCGATCCCCATCGGCAGGCCGTTTTGATTCTTGGGGGAGACAAAACGGGAGATCAACGGTTTTACCAACGAATCATCCCCAGGTCCGAAATGATCTGGCAGGAGTACCTGGTCGAGCTGGAAGGTGGCAAGAAATGACAACGAAGAAGTGGTCAGACATCCGAGCCAAGAAATTCTCTCCCGACGAGCTTCGCCGGATCGACCGGGAGGTCGAGAACGAGCTGCTCGAAATGGACCTCAGGGCGCTCCGCGAAGCCGTCGGGCTCACCCAGGAGGAGCTCGCACAAAAGGTCGAGATCACTCAGTCCCAGCTCTCCAAGCTCGAACGCCGGGTGGATCACCGGATCTCGACTCTCCGCCGTTATGTCGAGGCTCTGGGAGGCACACTGGAGATCGCCGCAATTGTCGACGGCAAGCGGATCAAGCTGGCGGAAGGGTGACATCTGCCCCACACCCCACCGGAGAGCGTACGTCCAGGTCCGGCATTGTTTACACTGAGGGGGATGATCCCCGACTTCTCCATCGGCGACCGCCGCGTCCAGCCGTCTCTCAACCGCATCGACGGACCGGACAGCTCCGTGCAGCTCGAGCCGAAAGTGATGGAGGTCCTCGCCTGCCTCGCCGGACGGCACGGCGCGGTGGTGTCGAAGGAAGAGCTGGTCCGCGAGGTCTGGGAGGGGCGCTTCGTCAGCGACGACGTGGTCTGGCGGAGCATCGGCGAGCTCCGCCGCGCGCTCGGTGACGACGCCCGCAAGCCCGCCTACATCCAGACCATCGCCAAGCGCGGCTACCGCCTGGTGATGAACGGCAATGGCACGGCGGCGGCGCTCCCGGAGCCCGCGCCGGCGCGGCCGAAGCTCATCCCCCGCCGCCTGCTCGCCGCCGCCTTCCTCCTCGGCTTCGGCTCGCTGGCCACCGTCCTCCTGGTCTCCAGCCGCCGGGCACCGAACAATGCCGGGCTCTCCGCGACCGATCTCTCCGCCACCAATCCGGCGGCCCGCGATCCGTATCTCAAAGGTCTCTGGTTCCTGAAGCGCGGCACGCCGGACGACCTGCGGCAGAGCGTGCCGGCCTTCGAGCAGGCGGTCGCCCTCGATCCGCGCTCCGCGCGCGCCCAGGCGGGCCTGGCGGACGCCGTCCATCTCCTCGCCCTCTTTGGAGGTCTGCCGCCGCGCGAGGCCTATCCGCGCGCCGAGGCCGCGGCGCGCAAGGCCCTGGAGCTCGACCCCGGCCTCGCCGACACGCGCTCCACCCTGGGCTCCATCCTCTTCCGCTTCCACCGTGACGGCCCCGGCGCCGAAGCCGAATTCCGCCGCGCCCTCGCTCTCGATCCAGGCTCGGCGACCGCGCATCACGACTACGCCTGGCTGCTCGTCGCCGAGCGGCGCTTCGACGAGGCGCTGGTGCAGATCCAGGCCGCCCGGCGCCTGGAGCCGCTCTCCGTGCGGGCGAGCGCCGACGTCGGCTGGGTCTACTACCGGGCGCGGCGTTACCCGGAGGCCATCCGGCAGATGCAGCGCACCCTGGAGCTGGAGCCGCGCTTCCTGGGAGCCCGCCACTGCCTCGAAGGCGCCCTGGTGCACGAGAACCGCCTCGCCGAAGCGCTCGTCCAGGCTCGAGAAGGAGCCCGCCAGGAGGGGATGACCGAGACTGAGCAAGCCGTTCTGCCGCCAGACCCGCGGACCGCCCTCCGCCGCATCGCCGAATGGCGCCTCGCCCGCCTCCAGGAGAGGAGCGCGAAAAGCTGGGTCTCCCCCTACGCCCTCGCCACCCAATACGCCGGGCTCGGCGACGCCGATCACGCCTTCGCCGAGCTCGACCGCGCCTTCGCCGAGAGCGATCCGTCCCTCGTCTCGGCCGACGTCGATCCGGCCTTCGACGCCGTGCGCTCGGACCCCCGCTTCGCGCCGGCCGTCCTGCGGATCGGCCTGCGGCGGCGTTAGAATCCCCGCACGGCGATGAGCGACGACAATCTTCCCGACCTCCCCGACGCCGGAGACGGCGAATACGGCGTGATCCGGATTCCGGACGCCTGGCACATCCTGTCCCTGCTCTGCTTCCTCGCCGCCCTGGGAGCGCGCTTCCTCATCGCCCTCATCCCGGCGGAGGTGAAGCCGCTCTTCTACCGCCCGCTCCTCACCGCCCTCGCCGTCCCCGCCATCGCGCTGGTCGGGGTCCTCTTCGGCCTGCTCGGCCTGCGCAATCCAGCCGGCCGGAGCACGGCACGGGTGGCGCTGTTCCTGAACTGCGTCGTGCTGGTCATCGGCCTGCTGGCGATCGCGGTGTTTTACTGGATCATGCCGCGGCGGTGAGGCCTCACCCCCCGGCCCCGGGGATGGGGGTGAGGCCCTACAGCCGGAGCATCACGATCCGCCGTCCCCGATGCTCTACATCGCTCTGCGAGCAGCGCTCCGGGAGCGGCGGTGCTTTCGTGCGGCCATCGAAAAGGATGAGCGTGCCTTCCTCCAGACCGAGGCGATCGAGATAGGCGCCGAGCTGCTCCAGCCCGCCGTCGAGCGGGTCCGGACGGCCGTCGCGCCAGACTTTCAGCTCGACGGCCCAGCGCTGCAGGCCCCCTGGATGAGGCCAACGGACGCAAAGGTCGATCCGGCCGCTCCCGATCGCATACTCCCGGTCGATGAAGCCGCCGCCGTTGACCACCCTCTGGAGAAAGGCCATGAAGATGAGCTGAGCCGCGGCTTCCGAGTAGGGCTGCCGGTCCAGAAAGGATTCGGCATGCTGGCACCAGAAAACGCGGAAGTCCTCGAGGAGGACAGTGGTCTCCAGGGTCCCGTCGGCCGCCACGAACGAGGCGCGCCCCAAGGGGAGCGACCTCTGCGTGACCGCCGTCAACGCGCGCGGGATGATCTCGCGGTAGATCGGATTGGCGATTTCAAGCCCGGCCGAGCGGGCGATCAGCCCCAGGTCCTCGACGAATTGGATGTCGTCGTCCAGAACGTCCGGCGCGAGAAACTCTCCCGCCAGGATCGGCTCGAGAATGCGCCGGACGCGCCGCTCGCGAAGGCGGTCGATCAGCGAGTCGAGGTGGGTGTCCCGCCGCTGGATGAGGATCTCTTTGGCTCTTTCGACGTGCCAGCTTTCGATCGGAACGCGGCGATCACTTTCCACGACCTGCACCGCCTGGCGTGCCAGGGCGTTGACCAGCCAGGGCTGACCGCGCGTGAGGTGGAAGGCGAGCCCCCCGGCTTCGGCCGTGAAGATCTGCCCGGTCTCCGCCGTATGCTGCCCGTACAGCTCGGCGATCTCCTCGGCGGTGAAGTTGCGCAGCGTCAACGATTCGACCTTGATGTTGAAAGGTGACGAGGTGCCGAGACTCTCCGCGTCCAGCCGCAGACGGATACGGTAGTCCCGAACGTCGCGGAGGCCGATGAGGGCGACCGACTGCGGAAACATCCCGGGCCGGTTGGCAAAGCCCGCCCGGAGCTGCCGCAAGACGGAGAGCAGAAGATCGTCCACGAGCGAGTCGATCTCATCAAGGAAGAGCACGATCGGCCGGGGGCACTGCTGGCTCCAGCTCGTCAGGAGATCCTGAAACCGCGTCGCGGCCGAGATCGATGCATCCGGCTCCGGCGGACGGAGCGCTTCCGGCAGGTCCACCCGGGCGGCCAGGTGCAGCGCATCGAGCACCGTCGTGATCCCCTCTTCCAGGCGCCCTCCCAACGCTTGCCCCGTCTCGCAGGTCGCCACCAGGGCGGCGTAACGCCCCTCGGCCGTCAACGACCGGGCGAGAGCGCGAACGCTCGTCGTCTTCCCCGTCTGCCGGGGAGCATGCAGGACGAAATACTGCTCCTGGTCGATCAGGTCGCGGACCCCCGGCAGGCGCGTCTCCGGCGCCAGCATGTAGTGCTTGGCGGGATCGCAGGGACCGGAGGTGTTGAAGAAGCGCATGACGGCGGCATTCTATCCGGAACGCCGCCCCAACTTTTGAAGATGGCTAAGGCTCCCCCAACCGGCCCGAAACCGCGAACACCTGAGCGATCCCGTCCGCGTAGATCCTCTGGAATCTGGCGCGGAATTCCGGATCATCGGACGGCAGCTCCACGCCGTAGCCCTCGACGGTCATCAGAAAGCCGGCTCCCATCTCGCGCAGCCGGCGGTGGAGCGCCGCGGGATCGCGGATCAGCGGCTCCATGACGCCGAAGCGGTCCGGGCCGTTCCAGTCGCCCAGGAACCGGCCTTCGGCCAGGTAGACCATGTTCTCGGCGTGGAAGGCGTAGACGGTGTAGGCGCTCCCCTGGGTCCGGTTGAGGAAACGGACGGCGGGCCAGAGGGGGAGCTGCTCGGCCAGGTAGCGGTCGCGTGCTTCCGCGGTGGCGGGCGGCGGGCCTTGCCGGGCGAGCCGGTAGCCGGCGTAGAGCCAGCCGGGGAGGAAGGCCAGCAGGACCAGGAGGGCGGTGAAACGCGGGCGCTCCGAGAGCGGAAAAGCGCCGGCGGCGAGCCCCAGGGCCAGGCTCAGCAGGGGCAGCACGACCACCAGATAGCGCGCGTCCGGCGGCAGGAGGAGGAAGAGCAGCGCGTAGACCAGGACGCTGAAGAGCAGGCGACGCACGCGCCCGTCCTGCCAGGCCGCGGCGGCGAGCAGGGGCAGCGCCAGCAGGTAGAGCGGCGAGTGGGGCGGCTGGGAGCCCACCGCGCGGCGGTCGAAGACGACGGACCACGGGATGCGGACGAAGCTGGCCAGGCGCTCGCCGAGCGGACGCGGTGGCAGCCAGCCGGCGGCCCAGGCGGTCGGGGGGCCGAACAGGCCCGGGAAGTAGGGGAAGACCGGGTTGCCCGTGAGGTAGACGAGCCGGAGATACCAGGGACCGGCGACCGCGGCGATCACCAGGGCGGCGAGCAGGAGGTCGCGGACCGTCCGCCCCCGCCGCGCGGCGGCTTTTCCGGCGTCCCCGGCGTCCCCAGGAAATAAGACGAACAGCAGGACCAGCCCGACGAAGGCGAGCCCGAGGTACTTCGTCGCCGCGGCGGCTCCGGCGCCGGCCGCGGCGACGGCGAGCCAGCCCCGGGAGCGGCTCTCCCGCCAGCGCTCCTGGCCGTACAGGGCGGCGGCGCCGAACAGGGCCAGCCCGGGCTCGAGGTAGGCGGTGCCCGCGAGGTGCGCCACGATCGGGTTGCCCAGCCAGACCCCGGCCGCCAGCCAGCCCGCGGCCGGCCCCGAGGCCCGCCTCCCCCACCCGATCAGCAGCGCCGCGCTGGCCAGGGTGGCGAGCAGCTCGACGCCGTGGACGGCGACGTCGTCCGCCAGGATCAGCACCTCGGTGAAGACCAGCTCGCTGAGCTGCGGGAAGACCGGGACCCGCAGATCGGGCAGCATCGGCACTCCCCCCGACGCCGCGAAGGCCCGGGCGAAGGGGAGGTGATAGAGCGTCTCGTCGAAGGCCGTCGGCGGATAGAAGCCGAGGACGGCGAGAGGCGCGACGGCAATGACGATGACGATGACGATGACAAGGCCGAGCGCGGCGGCCTTCTTCCGCCGGACGAGCGCCCGCGCGCCGCGCCCGATCTCCCGCCAGACGCCGAAGCCGGCCAGGTGCACGGCCGCGACCACGGCGAGCAGCGGGCCGCGGGCGAGCATCCCGAGGAGACCGAGACAGAGACCGATCTGGCCGAGCAACACCAGACCCAGCGTCACGGCGACGCCGAACCGCTCCCAGGCGTCGCCGCCGTCCTCCAGGCAACGGCTGACCAGCCGGCCGGCTACGTAGACCGTCGCCGTCAGGATGAGCAGAGCCAGGAGATGGAAGGCGAAGAACGCTGCGGCGGGGGTAAACGAGGCCAAGTCCGGCGAGACTCTCACAGAGCGGCGGGCGAGGCAACCGGCCGCCGCAAGAGGGGCGACGATGCTTTCGGACGCCTACCACATCTTGTGGTGAGTCGCCAAGACTTCCCAATCGCTGGGGTTCGAGGTACGATTCGTTGACCTGACGGAGGCCCTCCACGCAGATGCTGAAAGTCGAACGTCTCGAGATCTCAGGCTTCAAATCCTTCGTCGATCCGGTCGCCGTGCAGTTCGCGGGCGGCATCACCGGCATCGTCGGCCCCAACGGCTGCGGCAAGAGCAACCTCTCCGAGGCGATGACCTGGGTCCTCGGCGAGCAGAGCGCCAAAAGCTTGCGCGGCGGCACCATGGAGGACGTCATCTTCAACGGCTCCGAGCAGAGGAAGCCGCTGGGGATGGCGGAGTGCAACCTCATCCTGCGCACCGATCCCGGCTTCCCGCACTCGGAAGACGGCCAGATCTCCATCTGCCGCCGGGTCTTCCGCGGCGGCGAGAGCCAGTACCGCCTGAACGGCAAGCTGGTCCGCCTCAAGGAGATCAAGGACCTGCTGATGGACACCGGCCTGGGCATCCGCGCCTATTCGGTGATCGAGCAGGGGAAGATCGGCATGATCCTCTCCGGCAAGCCGCAGGAGCGCCGCAAGCTCATCGAGGAGGCGGCCGGCATCACGCGCTACAAGGCGCGCAAGAGCATCGCCGAGGTGAAGCTGCAGGAGGCGACGGCCAACCTCCTCCGTCTGGACGACGTGGTCAACGAGGTGGAGCGCGCCCTGCGCTCCCTCAAGCGCCAGGCCGGCGCCGCGCGCCGCTACCAGGAGAAGGAGGTCGAGTACCGGCTGCTCCTGGAGCAGGTGCTCCTCGGCCGCTGGGCCTCCCTGTCCGCCCGCCTGGGCGATCTCAAATCCCGCATCGAAGAGGCGAGCACCCGCGAAGCCGGCCTCGCCGCCGACCTGCACCGCGACGAGGCGGCCCTCGCCGCCGGCCGCGAGCGTCTCGATCAGCTCGCCCGCCTGGTCGCCTCGCGCCACCAGCGCGTCGCCGAGCTGGCGGCCACCATCGAAGGGCGCCAGGAGTTCCTCAAGGCCAACCGCCTGACCGTCGTCGAGATCGGCGAGCGCGCCTCGCAGGGGCGCGGCCTCGCCGAGCGGCGCGAGCAGGAGATCCAGGGTTATGAAGACACCCTGGCCCTCCTCGACGAGCGGCGCCAGGAGCTCGCCGCCGAACGCGGGCAGGCGGCGTTCGCCGTCGACCAGGACGAGCAGCAGATCGCCGCCGCCGAGCGCGACTTGAAACAGGTCGCCTCCCGCGTCGACGCCATGCGCGGCCAGCTCCAGCGCGGCGTCGAGGAGATCAACGGCGTCCGCCAGCGCTCCCAGCAGGCGCAGCTCGAGCTGGAGCGCGGCAATTTCCGGCGCCATCACCTGGACCAGGAGTCGACGCAGAAGGCCGGCGAGCTGAAGCAGGCCGCCGAAGCGCTGGAGATGGCGCAGAGCAAGGTCGCCTCCATCGACGAAGCGCAGGAGCGCAAGACAGACGAGCAGGAGAAGGTCGCCGCCTCGCTGGAGACCACGATGCGCCGCGAGGCCGAGGCCACCGAGCGCAAGCGCGGCCTCGAAGACCAGCTCTCCGGCGCCCGCCAGCGCCAGCGCATCCTCTCCGAGCTCTCCCGCGCCCACACCCAGCGCCGGGCCGCCCTGGAGAAGGCCCTCGCCGCGGCGGGCATCGCCTCCCCCACTTTCCTGGCCGGCCAGGCGCAGGCGCTGGAAGGCTGGGAGCGCAGCCTCGACATCTACCTCGGCAGCCTCGCCGACGCCGTGATCCTCGATCCCGGCAAGAGCGCCCTCGATCTCGCGAAGACCCTCGCCGGCCGTTCCGCGGCGATCGTCATCGAGCGCCGGGCCACCCCTGAGGACAATTCGGAGGACGTCGAAGCGTCCCCCATGGTCGACGATCCGGCCGTCGTCCTCTCTCTCGGCGAGGCCCTCGGCCTGCCGGAGGAGCTGGCGTCGGCACTGCCGCCCGCCTTCCTGGTGCGCACCGCCCCGGACGCCGAGCGCCTGGCCCGTCGCCATCCCGGCTATGCCTTCCTGAGCCGCGAAGGGGTGTGGGTGCAGGCCGGCACCTTCCACGTCGAAGGCGAGGTCGCCACCCCGGGCGTCCTCGAACGCGAGAAGGACCTCGCCAAGCTGGGCCAGGCCATCCCCGACTTCGAGGCGCAGATCCGCGACGTCACCGCCGACCTTCAGCGCCTCGTCGCCGAGCGCGCCGGGCTCGCCCGGGAGTCCAACCGGCTCCAGGGCGAGATCGCCCAGCTCCGCCAGGAGCTCGCCGTCGGCCGCGCCCGCCAGGAAGACATCGCCGCCCGCCACCGCCGTCTCACCGCCGAGCGCGAGAAGCTCGCCGGCGAGCAGGAGGCTCTCGCCCGCGAGCTGGAGAAAGTCGATGAGCGCCGCCGCCTGCTCCAGGAGGAGCTCGCCGCCGCCGAGGAGCGCAACAGCGCCATGCAGGAGGGCTTCGACCGCGCCCAGGCCGAGCTGGAAGCCGCCAAGGTGCAGCGCGAGGCCCTGCGCACCGCGAGCGCCGGCCGCCGCGGCCGCCTCGAGCTGCTCGACGAGCGCCTGGAATCCCACGACCGCGAGCAGAACCGGGTGCGCGGCGAGATCGAAAGAGGCCACAAGCAGGTCGCCCTCTGGCGCGAGGACGCCGACAAGCTCGCCGTCCGCCGTACCGAGCTCGAAGCCGCCATCGTCAAGGCCGAGCAGGAGCTCCAGCAGGCCCTGGAGCAGCGCGCCGCCGCCGAGGAAGGCGTCTTCGGCGAGCAGGACCGCCTCGACCGCCTGCGCGACGAGGTCCGCGCCCTCGAAGAGCGCATCGCCGGCAGCCGCGAGAAGCGCGACGGCGTGCGCGCCGAGGTCGAGGAGCACCGCGTCTCCCACGCCGGCCTGCGGCAGGACCGCGAGCACCTCGCCCTCTCCTTCCAGGAGCACTTCGAGAAGCCGCTCCCTGAGGCGCCCCCCCCCGAAGCGCCGCCGCAGGCCGACCTCGCCGAGCACGAGGCCGAGCTCTCCCGCTGCAAAGCCGCCCTGGAGCGCCTCGGCCCGGTGAACGTCCTCGCCGTCACCGAGCACGACGAGCAGGAGACCCGCTTCACCTTCCTCACCGAGCAGCGCGCCGACGTCGCCAACTCGGTCGACAGCCTGCGCAAGACGATCAAGGAGATCAACGAAGCCTCCGCCGAGCGCTTCAACGAGACCTTCAAAGAGGTCAACATCGCCTTCGGCGAGACCTTCGCCCGCCTCTTCCGTGGCGGCGAGGCCGAGATGCGCCTCCTCGACGAGACCGATCCGCTGGAGAGCGGCATCGAGATCCTCGCCCGCCCTCCCGGCAAGCGGCTGCAGAACCTGATGCTGATGTCGGGCGGCGAGAAGGCGTTGACCGCCATCGCCCTCCTCTTCGCCCTCTTCCGCAGCAAGCCGTCGCCCTTCTGCATCCTCGACGAGGTCGACGCGCCGCTCGACGACATCAATACCACCCGCTTCGTGGACGTCCTGCGGGAGATGTCGTCGAACACCCAGTTCATCGTCATCACCCACAACAAGCTCACCATGGAAGTCGCCGGCACCCTCTACGGTGTCACCATGGAAGAGAAGGGTGTCTCGAAGCTGGTCTCGGTGGAGATGGAAGAGCTGCAGCCGGAGGAACGGCTGGCGACGGCCTGACGGCTCCGGCTTCGGCCGTGATACAAGATCTCCATGATCAAGCGGCTGAGCGTCTCCAACTACCGGAGCCTCGGGGAGAACGTAAGCGTCGACTTCGGCAGATTCACGGCCCTCGTCGGCCCCAACGGCTCAGGGAAGAGCAACGTCGTGGACGTGCTGCGCTTCGTTTCGGACGCCATGAACATGGGGCTCTCCGGCGCGATCAC